>Ga0206927_1035_pt1 | contig 32801 bp, 28 predicted proteins | sample Alteio_BWOrgHeat_60_FD_153249 | JGI IMG/M metagenome (GOLD analysis project Ga0206927, IMG submission 153249) | Enriched cells from forest soil in Barre Woods Harvard Forest LTER site, Petersham, Massachusetts, United States -... | ecosystem: Environmental > Terrestrial > Soil > Temperate forest >... | reverse complement strand
TGGGCTCGAATTTGAATTCAATCTTATGACTTCCTGCAGGGATTCTCAATCCTCTCAACACATAATCAGTTCGGAAATGAGGAGTGAGTTTGCCATCAATATAGGCATTCCATCCTCCCTCAAAATAAATCTCTGAGAAAACTCCCAATCCTTCTGAAGTCGAGTTGGATTGATAAGTCAAATCATTGGGCAGATAAGAAGTCATTTTTATGGTTGATGATGAATCAGCGCTTGGATGGATGCCATCAAACATAGGTTTATATCGCTGATCAATGATGGCAGTTGTGGCAGGATTAAAATCTCCAACTGCTGCAATTTCCTCATCCGAATTGGCAACAATCTTATAATCCTTAACAAACCAGGCATTACCCAAAGCACGACGATTTGGTAACGGAGGTGCATCCAGATTATAAATCAAATACTTTGCATTTAACATGTTTATACAAGGGGAATTTGCAATCGCAATATTAATCAGAGAATCCTTTTTTGAATTAAATGCAGTTCTGATCATATTTAATTCGCCTGATAATTGATACTCAATCAGCTCCTGAATCCTTTTCAATTTAGCCCCATGATATCCTCCTATTGATTTATGGTAATACGAAGTCCGTGCATCATTAAAAGGGTCGGATAGATTGAGAACTCTATAATCGGGTGAGTGATCTTTTAAAATATCATTATCAACTTCATGGGCAGGATATGGATTATCAATTTGCCTTGATTCCATGAAATCATCATCATTCAAATAGCGTTTATCAACCGCCCACATATCTCCAACAATTAACAGCCCTATGCCAACCAACAGATATTCTTTTCTGAATTTATATTTTGCAAAACCAAATATTAAGAGACCTGCACCTGCCATAAACAATAAGCTTCTCCATGCATCGGAAGTCAGTACGCTTTTTCTTGCAGTAGCAAGGTTATCAAGGTATTCATCAGCAGTTTCAGATGCTTGTTGTTCAGTTGCACCCTGCTTTTTGATGCCTGCTGTTAATTCCCCTTTTAGTTGCTCATATTCACTTATCAGGACGGGTTTTCCGTCTTTCTCAACATCAACGGTTTTATAAACATCTGAAAACATTGTTGGAGACACGCAAATGAGAAAAGTGATTCCTAATGCCAGAGATGACGCAACAATCAACTTTTTCTTTTGAGTTTTTAACAGGTCTTTTGTTTTGATGATTTTATTTAATGCAAAAACGGCAAGCAAAGGCATACAGAACTCTGCAATAACAAGTGCCATAGATACCGAACGGAATTTATTATATCCCGGAAAATGATCGAACATCCAATAATTAAAACTAGGGAAATTCTTACCCATAGCAAGCATCATAGACAGAATAGATCCTGCCAAAAGCCACCATCTATCAGTACCTTCGACAATAAATAAACCGAGAAGAAAGAGAAAACAAACAATAGCACCAACATAAACAGGTCCTGATGTAAAAGTTTGATCTCCCCAATAAGAACTGAAATTTTTGCCGATAGACTCTTTGAATTTAGGATTAACCTTTTCCATTGCGCTTTCATCGCTTCCAAGAGCTACACTACTGCTGCCACCTTTATAATTTGGAATTAACAATGTCCATGTTTCACCAACACCATAACTCCATCCAAACACATAATCTCTATCAAGACCTGTGGAAGTCTTTTTGCCTGATAACTCGCTTGGACCGCGGGTTGAATATTTCCCATAATCAGCAGTAGCCCATAAACTTGTAATATTTGTAAGCACACCTAAAACACAAACTGCCGAAACAACTGCGGTTGCTTTTAAGAAATGTTTCCAAGCCTTATCTTTAAAGGCATTATAAACCTGAACAGCAGCAAACATGGCAAGAAGGAAAAGTAGATAATAAGTTATCTGAGGATGCCCGGCATTTAACTCAAGAGCAAAAGCAATTCCAGTTAGGGCTCCACCTCCAAGATAATTTCCCCGATAAGTAATTATAAACCCGGCAACAACAGGCGCCATAAAAGCAATTGCTTCAGCTTGTGAATTATGTCCAGCTTCAATGCAAATGAAGAAAAAGGAAGAGAATCCGAAAGCTAAAGCACCCACAATTGCGAGCCGGAAATCAATCTTTAAAGTTAAAAGGAGGATATAAAACCCAATGAAATAAAGAAAAACATAATTGGCAGGACTTGGTAATCCTAATTGAACAAAACGAGCAACATACTGAATCAGGTTTGATGGATATGCCGTTGAAATCTGATAAGCAGGCATCCCTCCAAACATGGAATTTGTCCATAATGGTTCGGTGCCATGAGCCTTTCTGAAATCCAATATTTCTTTTGAAGCACCTTTCCAGTGGTCGATATCCTGTTGCTTCAATTCCTTATCCTGAAGCAATGGTTTGAAATATAAAAAGGTAATGGCAATGAAGCCCAATACAACCAAACCATGCTTGATAATTTGGTTTCTCAATGTTTTATTCATATATTTTTTGGTTTAAAGTTTAAGGTAGTTTTAACGATTATTCAATTAACGATTATACGTTTAACGTTATTTAATTTCTTCGTAGTCAACGTAATCGCCATCATTATCGCGGAATTTCTTTGATTTATCGGGAGGTATATAATCAACTTTTACCTTGCCGTTATTCTGTCGTTGTTGCTGTTTGAATTGCTCCTGTTGCTTTCTCACCTGCTCATTCATCTTATTCTGAAATGAATTAACAGTATAAGCAAGAATTGTTCTCCTGAACACCCTGAACAGGACAAAAATCACTATCACTATAAATATAAAATCTTCCATTTGATGAGGGCAAAATTAACAAAAATGATTAACACAGCTACTTTTTAAATACATAAGCCAATAAACGTAATAATTCAGGTATTAGTCTATAAATTAGGTTAAGGGAGATTATTTTCGCACATTTGCGCTCCTGTTAACCAATTTTTGAATCTTAATGAGACCATTTTTGTTAATTATCTTTTTAGTTTTCATCAAGTCATTTTGTCATGCACAGAAAGATTCGAATTCCTATATTCAGAAAAATGATACGATAGATAAGTCCATAAAATTCGGTTTAGGAATAGTTGCTTCTATTAATCCCGATGTTCATGATCTTCATTTTCCTCATTATATATATGATAACAAAAACGAAAATGCTTTTATGGATTTTAAATTTACACCGGGAGGAGAGCTTATCTATATCAGCAAAAATAATTTTATTAATATCTTCGACTTCTCTTATTTAAATGGGAAAAATGCGATGAATAATCCTGATAGTGGCAATACCTTAACAAATACCAAGGTCAGTTATTCTTTGTTATATCCTGTTTCAACCCGGTTAAATTATAAATTAAAAGTTTCGGCGTATGGAGGATTAACTATTTCTTATAGTAAAAAGGATATGTCCTACCAGATGAATTATTATGAAGAAACGAATACTTATATTCCAACCTATTATAACTATCTGTATAAGGAATCCGCTAACCTTGAGCTTATTCAGGTGCCGGCAGGAGTCCTTCTATTTCATAAATCATGGATTTTCAATGCCGGATTTTCATTGAATCTTATTGGCGCCGAAAATGGTAAATATTCATCAAGAACAATATCCTCTAAAACAAAAACAAAAGACCCGAACGTGATTAATGAAAGCGATATTTATTCAAATCCCTTGTTGATAGGTGGAAGCATGAATGGAAAGTTTTTGGTAGATAATCTCTTTTTTAAAATAGATTATGTGTTTAAGAAAAATCTTAATCACCGTTCCACTACTTCTTCGGCTCCAAATCAAGGAGGCAAGTTATAGGGTAGTGGTCAGATAATAGTTTATGAACAGTGGTAAATTCATAAGCCTTAAACTTTTTATCATGCAAAATATAATCAATCCGAAAAGAGGGAACCGATGATTCCCCGCAGAAAGTCTGTCCAAATCCTCTGCCTGTTTCCCGGAAAGCATCATTCAGATTGTTTGAAAGAACATGATAAGAATAGGATGACGGCGGATCATTAAAATCACCACAAACTATAACAGGATAGGGAGAATTTTTGATATGTTCCGCAACCATATCAGTTTGTTTTGCTCTTTTTGTATAGGCAGTTTTTAATAATCTTAGAATCCTTTTTGTTCCATTAATGTCTTCATCTTTATCTTTAACCATCAGGCTATCCATAAACGAATAATCTTTCTTCAGGAAATTTATTGATTGAAGATGGATGTTATAAACCCGTATTGTATCCTCATTGATTTTAATATCTGAATAAATGCAGGTGTTGTTGGAGAATTTCCCGCCAAAATCAAACTTCCCTTTATTTACAATCGGATACTTTGAAAAAGTAGCTACTCCCCAATGATCTGATTTCCGAAGATTGATGGTATATTCAACATGCATATTATTGGCTTTCATAAATTGTGGCAGCGTATCAGCATTATGAAACTCCCCTCTGTCCGAACTAAAGAACTCCTGAAAACAACATATATCAGGGGCTTCTTCAGTGATTAGATTAAACATTTTTGCACGCGTTTCAAAGTTATGCGACCAGTTATATAAATCAAAAAGACGAACATTATATGACATCACTTTAGCAATGCTATGATTCTCTTTTGCCTTATCAGGAAGCTTAGTGCTGAAATTATATTGAACAAATCCGAAGAAGGTATTTATGCCGATTAGAATAGTAATGAAAGATAGCAGGGATAACTTTTTTCTTTTTGAAATTAACCAAAAGAGAACGAAAAGAATATTAATAGAAAGGGAAATTGGATAAGCTAATCCTATGATAGCAAGGAGCCAATAATTTTCAGGAGAAATAAATGAAGCTAAATAGGAAAGGATTAAAAATATTATTGCAATAATATTAACTCCAATTACAATTTTATAACTTATTCTTTTTGTAATGTACCAATAAAATAATAAGAATAAAAATAAAAGCCTTGACCAATTTATAAATGCAAATATCGAAAGAGATAAAAGACTTTCCGCATTATTAAAGAAATCTATGAATGAATAAATTACATATCCAATCGCCAAAATTGAAATGGCAAGGATTATTTTATCTAATAAAGAAAACTTAGGTTGATGGTTTTTCAAAGGCAATTATTTATTGCTCGCTTTGAAAAGAGTTTCTTTTTCCGCCTTGGAAAGGCTATCATAACCCGACTTCGCAATCTTTTCAAGTATGCGGTCAATCTGATCCTGATTGGCTTTCTTTTTCTCAGCATATTGCTCATCTGTCAAGGGGCGTTTGTGGGCAACCCTGATTTTAGGTTTGGGTTTGAAGAAAGATTTCAGACCATCTAAAATATTCTCAAACCATTTGCCGAAATTATTTCCTTTTTGCATTTGTTTGATGTATAAGAATCCAAATATTGCTCCTCCGATATGTGCAATATGCCCGCCGGCATTATCCGAATGAAGACTTATCAAATCGGAAGCAACGGAAAATATTGCGATGTATTTAAGCGGCACCGGACCTATTAAAATAAGATTGATATTATAATTCGGAACCAATGTAGCCGTTGCAATAACTATCGCAAGTATCCCTGCCGAAGCTCCGAGTGCATAAGAAACATGAACTGAACTTGCAAAAAGCGGAAGTACATTATAGGCAATAATATAAAGTATTCCGCCGGATAATCCTCCCAGCACATAAACTGTAATCAAAGATTTCCCTCCTTTATAATAAAGAAAAATCTGCCCGAAAACCCATAGCCAAAGCATGTTGAAAAGAATATGAAAGAACTCCTCATGCAAAAACATATAAGTAAACAGGCTCCAGGGTTGCAATATCAGCTTACCAATATCGGCAGGCACCATTAAATGCTGCACGATAGCGGTATAATAGTTCGGTGAAACAAGAAAAAGATGAAAAAGAGAGTTTAATATCTGAATACCAACATAAACAGCCACATTGATTATAATCAGGCGATTCAAAGCATTGGCATTCTTGAAAAACCTTTTTATGTCGTATATTAATGTGTTCATTTATTATTGGTGATTATCGGGTGCAAAATTACAAATAATAAATCTTTCAAATCTCATGCAAAGTAGAATGAATCATTACAGGTCTTTTATTCAACCTGTAAGATTTGATTTCCCTTTATTTATAATGGATTTTATATAACTGTAGGAGAGAAAACCTGTCAGTGTGCTGCAACTCTTTTTCCTTCTGTTGATTTTAAAGTTCGTCTTTTTCTTCGTTGTTCTTTCCGCATCTTGATAAATGCGCTAAACTCTTTTAGTTCTTCTTCAGTCCATGGTTTATCCATAACATAGAAGTCAACATTTTTCGGTTCTCTGATTAGTCCCATTGTTTTATTTTTTAAAATACTGATTAATTAATCTGTTTGCTGCCGGAGTTTCAATCATCATTTTTGTTCCCTTGAAATGAGTTGCGAAAAGAGTATCTTGATAATGTTTAATCAAAACTGTCTTTGCATCAAAAGCAAGATAGCCATCAAAACCCTTGTCAAAAGATAATTTACAAGCAAAAGCCACTAAATTTCCCGGAACTCCCGCATAAAGTTTATTTTTCCCTTTGTTAAACTTTGCACTTTCTATAAGGTGCATATAAATATGGTCGCCCCTGTCGCTTAAACTTATCAATCCCTGAATTATTTTAGGATTGTCTTTAATCACCAATTTGTATGTTTTCCTGTCTTGGAGTTTTAGTTGATCCCTCCAATTAAATAACCAATCAGTTTTGTTTATACTAATACTGTCTTTGGCATATAGTTGATAAATTTCCGTATCAAAAATATCTCCCGAAACTGCATTCTCAATAGAATTTGTCAGCTTATCAATTTCAATATCAACTAATATTTGCTTTTGCTTACTCATGCTGCAAAGGTACGAAAATTAAAGGGTATCTTGATTATAGCCTGTTTCATCATCATTTTATTGCATTCCCAAAAAAGGGAAATGTCATAAAATGATTAAAACATTTTTTAATCCTTATAACCTCTAAAGATTTCTCAATCCCACTCTTTAGGTTTTAATAACATAAATCCATTTGCCTTTTCAACTTTATCAGCAAATTGATTATCCAAAAGTTTTTTTCTTCCAATCATTAATGAACCTTTTGCAGAAGCCGAAACCGTAGTATTATGTCTTTTGGGTGGAAACATCACCATAACTCTTTTCGTTTTAAAATTTTCATGAATTATTTTTATCGGAGGAACAAGGTCACTATCTCCCGAAATTAAAAGAGCCATATCAAAACTATCTTTATAAGCATCAACAATCATATTAGTTGCGATATTTACATCTGTCATTTTTTCATTTGGCGAAGGCCACACATGTCCGCATCTCTTACATTCAGCCTTATTCATTTGGTAATGCCCATAGATAACTTTAATTCCGGTAGTTTCCAATGCTTCAATATAAGTGGACTGCCTTTTCTGTTTATCCGGATTATTACTTACTCTTGAAGTAAAATATTTAATCGTAACGAGTTCTTGAGTCGGCTTTAATAAATCATCAATCAAACTCCTGATATTTAACCATTTACAATTATCAAAACCTGCTTCTTTCATTCCAAAGTAAAGATTAAACCCATCCACATAAACTATTACCCTTTCTTTTATCTCCATAAAATATTTTCGTATCTAAATAATTTTTCCTACATTTGCACCCACAAGAACAGCACTAAAGATAGTATCTTTAGTTCGACGCACCGGAAACGGTGCGTTTCGCTTTTATACCCATCCATTTTACCATCCGGCAAAAGTAGCAATATAATTTGGTTTTAGTAGATTATGTTTATTTTCATCATCATTTTATTGCATTCCCAAAAAAGGGAAATGTCATAAAAGGATAAAATAAAAAAATTAAGGAATCAGGAAATTGTAATTGTATTTTGAATAGTATCTATACAAAATGTTTTTCCTTCTAAAAAGTCTAATCCAAGAAGTCCGTTGTAGTCAGAAAAAATTCCATGAGCAAGGAAATCGTACACCTGAATTTGAAATTTATTTTTTGTAATTCCAAGGGAAGCAAAACTTTCTATTTCAAAAACTTCTGTTTCAATAATGCCATTTGCGGTTTCAATTGCAACATTTCCGATACAGTTTTTCATGTCATAACCCAATAGATGCAATGCTTTGCTGTCAATTGTGGTATGAGTTGCGCCTGTGTCAAAAACCATGTTCAGTTCAAATTTTCCATCAATTTCGATATTGACCATTATCAAACCCTGTAATTAGCGTTCAAAAGAATAAGTCATACCTTAACGACGATTGAAAATGCCTGTAATTACCCTTTTATGCTGAATTGTTCCGGTATAAATAAGCGTAATTTTATCATATCCTTCAGTTTTATCTCTGCCGATATAACAAACGTCGGTTTTATCTTTACTATGATAAATCGGAATACCCGAAAACACTTTAAGTTTAGTAGAATCCATAACAGGGTTGCCAATCAAAACCCATTCATCAGGGAATTGTTTTTTAATCTCGTTTATGTTTAATAATTGTTCCATTATCATTTTGTTTAATTACGCTGCAAAGATACGAAAATTAAAGGGTATCTTGATTATAGCCTGTTTCATCATCATTTTATTGCATTCCCTACAAAAAGGGAAATGTCATAAAAGGATGAAAACATTTTAAAACCTCTAACAAATTATTCACTGAATTTTTGTCAAACGACTTATTCCTCATTTTCCAGTTTCGATATATTCTATTGCCCTATCCAGAATTTCATCATTCCCATTTTTAATTGATTCAATTGTTCTATTAACTAAAATATCAGGAATAATTCCAACTCTTTGCAATCTATCATGATTTGGGGAATGCCAGTCAAGCGAAGAAAAGGATACCTTAATTCCTCCAGGCATAAAAAAATCAACTACATCACCATTTGCTCCCTGTGTGGGTGTTCCAATAAATGTTATATCTTTTGCATAAGCTTTTAAAATCATGCAAACAGTTTCTGCATAAGAAATAGCTTCATCATTTATCAATACAATGACTTTTCCTTTATATATTTTGTTAAATGTCGGGAATATTTTTGAATCAATATTAAAAAGAAATTTAAAATATAATGAAGCTGTATTTTCTATAAAATAATTTTCAGGAGATTTGTTTTTTATAAAAATACCTGCATATTCTTTTGAGGGGTAAAAATAATTTGCGACAGGAATTGGTTTTCGACTAAAAACTCGTGGAAGAAAAATAGGAGCAATTCCAGATGGATAACCTCTCATATCAAATATAATAGCTGATAAATTTTTATATTTTCGATAAGCTTTTCTGATTTCATGAGCACTTACTTTATCTAAATTTATATAACCAATTTTGTTTTTAATCGAATAAAAAGGTGGAATTGTATCATTATCCATTTTTGATATCATCTGATAATTTATTCCCTTTATATTATTTACTATAAAAGTATCTTTTCCTCTAACAATCGTAAAATTGAACAATGTTGAATCTGCTAAATAATATATCAAAAAATACTTTGCTGTATTCATAAAAGATTGTTCAGTTGAATATGGAGTATAATAGCGCAATTTATTAATAGCATTAAATATCTTTGTATTATTCGACTGAAGCAGCATATCACCTTTTTGTATTGTTCCTGATTTTGCAAGCGAATCATTCAGAATTTGACTAATAATCAAATTCGTGTCAATCATTTCGAATTTAAAAGGAGGATATAATGGAGGATGAATAGGAGGATAGGAATATGTTTGGTGATTAGGATTATTTGAAGCTTTTTGCTTTAATCCATATTTAGGATCAATTTTTGTTTCCCAAGCATGAGTATCATTAATTTCAGAAGCAAGATGCTTTATCTGTTGAAAATATTTTCCGTATGAATCTGATTTAATAAATTTGGGGATATTTTCAATAAGAACTGAATCCCATTTCTTATCAATTAAGTTTTTATAAGGGTAGAAATAATTTATAATATTCCAATATCGAAATAATCCTAGTATTCTATATGGTTCACTTACAGAATCTATTTTACTGAATGGATTTTCATCATGTGAAATTACATTACTTCCTTTAAGGTATTTTATTTTTACCGGCTTAAAATCAATGATAATCTGAAATAATAAATTTTGATTTTCCTGAGTAAAAACTGAATCATTTTTAATCCAAGAAAAATCAGGACAATGTATGTAATTTAAGGTATCATTTAAAATTTTAAAGTTATCAAGTTTTGACAGTTCACCATTAGTAATCCATTTTATTTTTAATGAATCTTTATCGGTAAATTTTCGTGATGAAAGTTTCGTTTTTAAAAGAAGGTTCTTTAATTGCAGATTATAAGCTGTAAAATCAATTGAATTTTTAATATTCATGTAGTTATTTACAAATGTTGTATCCCAATCAATTTTCTTTTTTGCAGCATTTGGCTGATAATATTTTACAAGCCCCCATACATGAGAAAGAGAAGAAAGCTTTTGCTCAATAGATAAAGATTGACAGAATGATGAATTAACTGTTAATAAAAAAATTCCAACAAATAATATTCTTTTCATTTCGCAAAATTATATAATTAAAATATTAACAAAAAAAATCCCCGCCGTTCAGCGAGTATTCTCCAATTCCAAATATTCATAATATTTTATTAAACAAATTAGATTACCATCTTTCAATTCTAAAACACACTTTGCGAACAAGGTTTTTACTTTTCTTCATAAAACATGCAGTTATGCTTACAAAACATGTAGTTATGTTCACAAAACATGTAGTTATGTTTACAAAACTTGTAGTTATGTTCACAAAACATGTAGTTATGCTTACACAACATGCAGTTATCTTTACATAACATGCAGTTATGCTCACAAAACATGTAGTTATGTTTACATAACATGTTGTTTTGTTTAGATAACTTGTAGTTTTCTTAACATATCTTGTAGTTATGTTTACAAAACTTTAAGTTATGTGAAACCATTGGTTATAAGAACTTATAAATCAATCACTTAGTGTTTTCAAAAAAGGGCATTTCCAATGGGTAAACATCCTGACAGCTGCCTTTATAGGCTGCTGTAAGGTTGTTTACTATATCCTTCAAAATATCCCTCCAAATTTTTAATCCATCTTTTTCCCTGTCTTAAACCTTAGTATAACAGATAATCACCACCACCTATAAAACCTTATTACCTTATTTATACTCAAAAATAAGGTAATAAGGTTCAAATAATATCATAATCCCCAATTCTACTAAGGTTTAAAAATCCCCCCTAACTTTACCAAAGTATAAAAAACTTTGGTAAAGTAAAGTTGAATACTTAAAATGAAATACTGTACCATTTTTTATTTGAATGAATTTATTCGAAAGAACATCCTGAATTTCTATCCATTTTTAGAAATGTATAGACGGAAATTCATAATTGTATTGATTAATAGCATGTTAGATGTATGTAAACAACTGACAAACGTTTTTTTATCGTCCCCTGATTCGATTTTATCGTCCCCTGTTTGCCTTTTATCGTCCCCTGTTTGCCTTTTATCGTCCCCTGTTTGCCTTTTATCATCCCCTGATTTGAATTTATCGTCCCCTGATTTACTTTTATCGTCCCCTGATTTGAATTTATCGTCCCCTGATTTACTTTTATCGTCCCCTGATTTACTTTTATCGTCCCTCTCAACCTTCATTTCATCCTTCACAATCTTCATTTCATCCTTCACAATCTTCATTTCATCCTTCTCAACCTTCATTTCATCCCTCTCAACCTTCATTTCATCCCCCTCAACCTTCATTTCGTCCCTCTCAACCTTTATTTCATCCCTCTCAACCTTCATTTCATCCCCCTCAACCTTCATTTTATCCCTCTCAACCTTCATTTCGTCTCCCTCCACTTCCATTTCGTCCCCCTCCACCTTCATTTCGTCCCCCTCCACATTCATTTCGTCTCCCTCCACACTCATTTCGTCTCCCTCCACTTCCATTTCATCTCCCTCCACTTCCATTTCGTCTCTCTCCACATTCATTTCGTCTCTCTCCACATTCATTTCGTCTCCCTCCATTTCATAACTCCCTCATATTCAATACCCTTTTATTTTTAATTTTTGGTCTACATTTATAACAATTTAGAAGCAGCAGCTAAATTTCTTCAAAATTATCAGGTATTAACCCTTATTAATCTGTGCAAATTAAGTAGTACAATAATCAATTACCAATCTGTAAATCTGTGGCTTTGTTTTATTTCCCACAAAATACCCGGTAGTACCTTTTTTTGAATTAGCCTCCTTGATTTGCTCTTAATAAAACTGATCCCGATTAGTCTTATTCCAAACCTTTATAAGTATAAACCCGAAAAGCATTCCTCCAAGATGAGCAAAATGAGCAACATTATCTGCGGGATTATTTGCAATGCCGGCATACAATTCAATGCCTCCATATATCATCACAAAGTATTTTGCCTTCATAGGAATAGGAGGGAAGAGCGGAATAATCATCGTATTCGGGAAAGTCATTCCAAAGGCAAGCAACACTCCGAACACCGCTCCTGAAGCACCTACCGTAGGGATATTCTTTTTCAGTTCAACCAATCTATGGACAATATCAATAGAGCTTTTTGAGTACATATTATCACCAGGATGCGTTATCATTCCATCTATCAACTGATTGAAATTTGAAATCTCAATACCGGAGAAATAATTCTTCACAAAAGCAGCAAAACTATCGGCATCAGGTGCGCTGATATACAAGTTTGCAGCATCTTCAATTCGAGCAATCTGTATATATGTTACAATAGAATGGCACAAAGCGGCACCCAATCCGCAAACCATATAAAAGATGAGAAAACGCCTGGCTCCCCATAGATTCTCCAGCATATTTCCGAACATCCATAAGGCAAACATATTTAAAAGTACGTGCGCAGGATTCGTCAAATCGTGCATGAAAAGATGTGTGATAAACTGATAAGGCTTAAATAAATCCGAATGAATATAATACAATCCTAACTTATCGGTGATATCATAATTAAACTTCGCCTTTGTAATATATCCTCCGATAAACATCAAAACATTAATGATGATAAGGTTCTTCACCACATCGGGAAGCGTTTTGAAGCCGGAGGGTCTGTATTGATTATAAGCCATTCTTATTTTTTATTTGCCAAATCGTTTTGAGAATTCTTCCTCCGTTATCATTATCACAATTGGTTTTCCATTAGGAGTAGTTGATGGATTATCACAAGCAAACAACTCATCCGTCAAATGCTTCATCTCTTTCAAAGATAATGTCTTCCCTGATTTAATCGCAAGATTAGAAGCAATAGAACGAGCCAGATTCTCCCGTTTATCCAGTCGTAATTCCCCTGCATTATTCTTATATTGCTCCAATAATCCTTCAATCATTTCCTTCTCCTCACCTGCCTGAATATCCGATGGAACGCCATGAACAACATAAGTATTCTTGCCAAACTCACGAATATCAAAACCCAACATTCTAATCTCTTCCTCCAACTCTTTTACCAATTCAAAATCATAAGTAGAAAACTCAATAGTCTGCGGAAATAATTGCTGCTGATGGTTGCCCTGATTGTTCAATAAGTACTGATGATATCGCTCATATAAAACTCTTTCGTGCGCCGCCTGTTGGTCAATAATCATCAATCCAGAACGAACAGAAGTAACAATATATTTCCCAAGCAACTGAAAGAAAACATGCCCCGTATCTATGCCTTCTTCATCCCAATCATTCTGCAATTCCTGTTGAGAATTCAATGTTGCAGCATTTGGTTCCTGCTTCAATTCCAGCCCTTCATATAACTTCTGCCAGTTAGGGTCAATACGTTGTTTATTATCATTGCGCCATTTATCCGATGCCGGAATATTTTTCTTCTCTTCATCAAAAGGATTGTAACCGGGCTTTAAATTAATCTGTGGTTGTGTGATAACAGTATTCTTCGTAATCACAGGAATCGCCAGACTTGTATCTATCTCAAAATCCATCGAAGGCATCACGCTATATTGCCCCAAAGCACGCTTCACCGAAGCTCTTACAATGGCATAAACCGATTTCTCATCCTCAAATTTAATCTCTGTTTTTGTAGGATGAATATTGATGTCAATTTTGGCAGGATCAATATCTATACAAAGAAAATAAGAAGGATAACTCCCGGCAGGCAGCAACTCCTGAAACGCACTCTGCACGGCATGATTCAGATACCCATCCTTAATAAACCGCTTATTCACAAAGAAATATTGCTCGCCTCTCGTCTTCTTCGCCACTTCAGGTTTCCCCACAAATCCCTTTATGTTAATGATGTTTGTACTCTCATCCACAGCCACAATCCGCTCATTATATTGATTCCCGAACAGCGCCACAATCCGTTGTTTGAAGTTCCCTTTATTCAGATTAAAAACATCAATCCCATTATGATTCAAACTAAAACTCAAATCAGGATGAGCTAAAGCAACCCGTTGAAATTCATCAATAATATGGCGCGTCTCCACATTATTACTCTTCAAAAAATTCCTCCGTGCAGGCACATTAAAAAACAAATTCTTAACCGAAATATTTGTTCCGTTCCCGCAACTGCAAGCCGACTGATTCTCAACCTTCGAACCACTTATTTCAATCCCGATTCCCAGTTCATCATCCATCCGTTTTGTTTTCATTTCCACCTGCGCAATGGCAGCAATCGAAGCAAGCGCCTCACCCCTGAAACCCATCGTTCTGATAGCAAATAAATCATCTGCACTCTTTATTTTCGACGTAGCATGACGCTCAAAACTCATCCTCGCATCAGTCTCCGACATGCCGCAACCATTATCAATAACCTGTATCAAAGTCTTCCCCGCATCCTTCAAAATAACCTGTATCGAATTCGCTCCCGAGTCAATCGCATTCTCCAGCAATTCCTTCAAAGCCGAAGCCGGACGCTGAATAACTTCCCCCGCAGCAATCTGATTGGCAACCGAATCAGGCAATAATTGGATGATATCTGTCATAGTATTTTTGAGATGGCAAAGATAGGAATAAATGAGAGATATTAAATGTGAAAGATAACCCATTGATAAAACAACTGCAAACCTTTTTAATTGATTTAATTAATAATATTTTTTTACTTTTACATCGTCTAATCTAATATTTCAATCTTATGAATAAGATAATTACAATTTTTGTTTTCGCCATGCTTGTTTCGTTTCAAGTATTTTCTCAGGATACGATAACGACACTTCAACCAATTATTACACTTGATACCAATGCAATTTGCGTTGGAAGTATTATTGATGTTCCGTTTTATTCTGTCGGATCATTTACGGCGGGTAATGTATACTCAGCCATTTTATCCAATTCGTCCGGCACTTTTACAAGTGATACTTCTGTAATTGGAACATTCTCAAGCACTATGACTTATGATCCCAGTCTTGGTTCTCTGCCAGGCAATGTTGAAGGAAATGTTCCTAATGTTTCTGATGGATGCAATTATTATATTCATGTTATCTCTAATCATCCGCAATGTGTGGGAGTTGTATACGGTCCGATTTGTATTCAGCATTGCGATATTCTACCCAATAACGGAGAAAATATTCATCTTTGCCTTACTCCGACAACCGAAACAATTGATACCCCTATTAATATTCAAATTCATACTTGGTATAATGATCAAACATACAATTCAGGTAATGTGTTTAAGGCAGAATTATTAGATACAACAAACTTTTTCCCGGTAGGTGCAATAGGTGCTTTGGGCTCTGTTGCGGCTACTCATGATACCACATTAATGTTGATCATTCCACCATTAGTAACCTTACAATCTATGGGAATTAGTCCTGGGACTTATTATTTACGTATTGTAGCTACCGAGGATATATATTCAGATAGTGCATACAGCAGTTTGATAGGATTTACACTTGGAGCGCCGGCTGATAATCCACCTGCAACACTACTATTTGATTATAGTACATTCACTCAACTTACAAGTGATACTGTCTGCAGTTCTGAAACAATTTATTTTGATCCGAATCCATTTAATAGTAATTCAAATTATATATGGTCAAGCGGACAAATGCAAAACAGTCCAATTGATCTTCAAACTATGGCAGTATTATTTACAGGATTTACGGGTGACTTTATATGGACTTTGCAGGAAATAAATTACGGTTGTCCGGGTCCGATTTCATCACCCGATACCTTATTTATTACCGGACCACCAAATGTAAATGTTACAGGTCCTCATTATGTTTGTTTGGGAGACACTAATTATTATTATGTACCTTTGGCTTCAAATACTTATTACTCATGGACATCCCAACATGGAGAAATCATTGATTCGCTTAATGATAGTCTTGAAATTCGTTTTGATACTTTAGGAACATATGACATCAATATTCTAGCTATTAATTCTTGTGGCTCTGCAACTGCCATTAAACAGATTGTTGTAGTATCGGATCCAACTGCATACATTTATGATTCTATAGGTCTTAACAATACAGTTTATTTTTATGATACTATTCTTTCAGCCTCATATTCTTATTTATGGAATTTCGGTGATGGGAATACAAGTACTCAGGATTCTGCTGTTCATACCTATTTAAATGATAGCACCTATATAGTTACATTAAAAGTTACAAATATTCTATGTGGAGGTTATGTAATAGATACGCTAACTGTATTGATAACAGGCATGGATGAAATCAATAATAGTTATAAGGTTATTCTCTCTCCAAATCCCAACGATGGTAATTTCATTCTCTCCTATTCTCAACTTCAAACTCCCAATTCTGAATTCGTTATTAAAGATGTTTTAGGAAGAACAGTTTATACTCATAATATTTATAGTAAGGAAGGTAATGAAACCATTGATGTTTCTGATTTGAGCAATGGTGTTTATTTTTATCAATTGACTAATAATAAAGAAACGGTTAGTGGGAAGTTTGTTAAAGAGTGAGAGTTTAAATCTTAAACTTATAACCCCTTCTTTGTTATAACTCATCATGTGATTTTCAAAATTACATGATTGAAATCAGTTCTTAGTATGATTTTTATCATGTTTCAAGTGTCAGTTTCATGATACTTTTACATCATAAACTTCACATCAATGAAAAAGATAAATGTAATTATTGACGGCAATGAAGCAGCGGCTTATATTGCCTATAAAACAAATGAGATTTGCGCCATCTATCCCATCACTCCATCTTCTCCAATGAGTGAATTAGCGGATGTTTGGTCGTCGGAGGCAACAAAGAATATATGGGGAAATGTTCCAAAGGTTATTGAAATGCAAAGTGAAGGTGGCGTTGCCGGAGCCATACATGGCGCATTGCTTGGTGGCGCTTTGACCACAAGTTTCACTTCTTCACAGGGATTATTATTGATGATTCCAGATATGTATAAGATAGCAGGAGAGTTGAATCCTTGCGTTTTGCATATTGCGGCACGAACTGTTGCGGGTCATGCGCTTTCAATTTTTGGAGATCATTCTGATGTGATGGCAGCGCGCTCGACCGGCTTCGGAATGTTGTTTGGCAGTAGTGTTCAAGAGACTATGGATATGGCTTTGATTGCGCAAAGTGTAACTCTTAAATCACGTGTTCCGTTTATGAATATCTTTGATGGATTCAGAACATCGCATGAGTTGATGAAGGTAAAAGTTATTCCTGATGATGTCATTCGTGAGATGATTGATGAGGATGATGTTACGGCTCATCGTGATCGTTGCCTTTCTCCTGAACACCCTGTTATTAAAGGAACTGCACAAAATCCTGATGTGTTCTTTCAGAATAAAGAAGCGACAAATAATTATTATAAGAAAGTCCCATCCATCATGCAAGAAGCAATGGATAAGTTTTATGAACTCACAGGCAGGCGATATAATCTCTTTAATTATGTTGGTCATCCCGAGGCAGAACATATCATTATTATTATGGGTTCGGGTGCTGAGACTGTTGAAGAAACCATTTCTTATATGAATGCAAATGGTGGAAAATATGGTTGCATTAAAGTTCATTTATTCCGACCATTTTCGATAAAGGATTTCATTTTATCCATCCCTGAAACAGTAAAAAGAATTGCTGTATTGGATAGAACAAAAGAAGCCGGAGGACTTGGAGAACCTTTGTATCAGGATGTTGTAACCTCCTTCTCCGAAGCATTCTCCGAAGGAATTTTAAAGATGAATACGTTCCCAAGAATCATTGGCGGTAGTTATGGATTATCATCCAAAGAGTTTACTCCGGCAATGGTGAAAAGTATATTTAATGAGCTGACAAAAGAGAATCCAAAGAACCATTTTACCATCGGTATTAATGATGATGTTAGTTTTAAGAGCTTGGATTATGATGCTGATTTCTCATTGGAGGAACAACATGATTTCAGAGGATTGTTCTTTGGTTTAGGCTCTGATGGAACTGTCGGGGCAAATAAAAACTCCATCAAAATCATTGGTGAAACCACCGATTATTTTGTTCAAGGTTATTTTGTTTATGATTCAAAGAAGGCGGGAGCATTGACTGTTTCGCATCTTCGATTAAGCAAGCGTCAACTGCAATCTTCTTACTTAATTCATTCAGCAAACTTTGTTGCCTGCCATCAGTTTAATTTCCTAAGACAATTTGATGTCTTGAAAAACATTACTGATGGCGGCACATTCCTTCTCAACTCTCCTTATTCTGCGGTTATAGTTTGGGATCAATTGCCAAAGAATGTGCAGGAAATAATCATTAATAAGAAATTGAATTTCTATGTTATTAATGCCGTTAAAGTTGGTAAGGAAACCGGAATGGGTAAACGAGTAAATGGTATCTTGCAAACTTGCTTCTTCGCTATTTCAGGCATCTTACCAAAGGATGAAGCCATCTCAAGAATTAAAAAAGCGGTAGAGAAAACATACAAGAATAAAGGTGAGGCGGTGATTCAGAAAAATTTCCATGCCATTGACAGTACTTTAGAACATCTTGAAAAAGTTGATTATCCAAATATAGTCACTGCAAAAGAAGAGGAATCAATAAGTATTAATGGTGAGGCAACTGATTTTGTAAGAGATGTTTTAGGGATGATAATCTCCGGAGATGGTGATGAATTGCCGGTAAGCGCATTCCCTGTTGATGGAACTTATCCTACAGGAACAACAAAATTTGAGAAAAGAAATATTGCCGAACAGGTTCCTGTGTGGGATGAAGCACTTTGTACGCAATGCAATAAATGTGTTGTCATTTGTCCGCATGCTGCTATCAGAGCGAAGATTGTTGAGAAGGATTTTTTAGAGAGTGCTCCCAATTCTTTCAAGAGCATTGCCCCGATTGGTAAGGATTTCGATAAGACAAAAGAAGCTTATTCATTGCAGGTTTCTGTTGAGGATTGTACAGGTTGTAATTTGTGTGTTGAATATTGCCCTGCCGTTAGCAAGACTGTCGAAAATCATAAGGCAATAAACATGGTTGACCGACTTTCTGTCAAAGAAAAAGAAATGGTTAACTGGGATTACTTTTTAAAGATTCCAGAAATGGATAGGACAAAAGTAAACATGACAAGTGTGAAGGGAACTCAGTTTCTTCAACCTTTATTTGAGTTCTCAAGTGCATGTCCCGGATGTGGTGAAACGCCTTATTTGAAGCTGCTTACACAGATGATGGGAGAACGAATGGTTGTTGCGAATGCCACAGGATGTTCTTCGATATATGGAGGTAATCTTCCCACAACTCCCTGGTCAAAAAACAATGCCGGACAAGGTCCTGCCTGGGCAAATTCATTGTTTGAGGATAATGCAGAGTTTGGTCTTGGAATAAGATTGGCAATGAATCATAAAAAAGAAATGGCTTTCGAATTGGTTCATAATCTAAGAGAACAAATCGGTGAAGAGCTTGCGGATTCAATCATCAATGCTGATGAAACTAATGAAGCCGGCATTCAATTACAAAGAAAAAATGTGGAAGAATTAAAGAAGATTTGTCTTCAAATGAATTCCCCTGAAGGAAAACGATTAGAGAACCTGGCAGAGAATCTTTGCAAGAAATCTCTTTGGATAATTGGCGGAGATGGATGGGCTTATGATATTGGTTATGGCGGTCTTGACCATATTTTATCAACAGGTGAGAAAGTAAATATCCTTGTTCTGGATACTGAAGTTTATTCCAACACAGGCGGACAGACATCGAAGGCAACACCTATCGGAGCCATGGCAAGATTCTCTGCCGGAGGTAAAATAACAGCAAAGAAAAACCTCGCCATGATGGCTGTTAACTATGGAAATGTATATGTAGCACGGATTGCTTTAGGAGCCAATGATACTCAAACTGTTCGCGCATTTAATGAAGCTGAAAACTATCCGGGCGTGTCATTAATTATTGCATATAGTCATTGCATTGCGCATGGTTATGATATGTCGAAGGGAGCTGAACAACAGCAGAAAGCTGTTAAATCCGGTTATTGGCCCCTCTATAGATTTAATCCTCTGAAACCGATAGGCGAACGCTTTGTTATGGATTCAAAAGAGGCATCAATTCCTTTGAGTGATTATATTTATAATGAAACCCGATATTCGGCACTTGTAAAACAAAATCCCGTGCTTGCAGATGAACTATTACATCTTGCAGAGAGGGATATTAAGACTAAATGGGAGCAGATTAATTTGATGAAACAGTTATAGATTGATGCAATTATTGAATTCCTTATTGCTTAATTAATAAAACCAATTGCTTTTTTATCATTCCTTATTACAATTTATCTAAACCTTGTTGTTTTCTTAAAGATATTTATTCCTTTAAATTCATTAATTGTACCCTTTTCCAGAATCAGTTAAACTCCATTTCCATTCTTTACAACTTTTTGACCATTCTTTACAACTTTTTCCCAATTCTTTGTAAAGAATTACCAATTCTTTGTAAAGAATCCCAACTTCTTTGTAAAGAATTACCAATTCTTTGTAAAGAATTCCAACTTCTTTGTAAAGAATCCCAACTTCTTTATAAAGAATTCCGATTTCTTTGTAAAGAATTGCAAATTCTTTGTAAGGTTTGGTGATTTCTTTGTAAAGAATGGAAAAAATGGTTCAAAAAACGAGTGTCGTCTAAACAAATTTGACAAAATATCAACTTTGTATAATAAAACTACCTCATACTTCGCTTTAAATCAATTATCCTTTATAATTCGTCTTTTCAATTTTAAAATGAGATCGTTGAAATTTGGGCATGTTTTGAGAAATGCCCCTCAAAACTTATGAAACAAGGATTTTATTCATCACCATATCGCGGGTCATCCTGGCAACTTCGAGGCATTCTTTTGTTTTTTCATGAGTCATACAATACCTGCTGTTATTTTCTATGATTTCATGTTTGCACATAAATATGGATAGATCAATTTTTTCAAAATCCTTATCCATTCTAATGCATTCATTCAATAAATCATTCAATGAATTAGGGGCTAAAGGAGTTATGTGATTATAAAAAGTATAGGCTCTGAGATAATTACTCATAACATCTTTAACATTAAGACAAACACACATAGCCACAACATCCTCTGTAGGGCGATTGAATTCATCCTCTGCCCAAAAAAGTTTTTCATCGGCTTCATTAAGCATTTGGGTTATTTTTAGAGTATCCATAACTATAATATTATATTAATCATTATTTATCACTACAAAAGTAATTCATAACTAATATCATTAATATGATAATAGTCATTATTATTTATGATTAATATCAGTTTCGAAAATGAATTTTACCTATCCTCTAAAATAGGGACAGAGGATTTTATAAATAATTACTTAACAGTATTATCAAAGTACTTTTCTTTCCAGTCTTTATAATCATTCGCTGACATCTTTCCTAATTTATTGGAGGTAAAAGCGGTAAGTGCCCACAAATCATTATCATTATGTGAGGGACCATAAGCAGGCATGCTGGTCATTTTAATTCCATTTTTAATTATCCAGAATGCTTCCTGTGCTTCAGGAATGTTTTTCGATTTATAGATGGTTGGAGGTTTCGGATACAGTCCTTTTGTCATTGGAGATGCCTCAACTCCCGGTGCTCCATGACATTCGACACACAACTTATTATATAATTTAAATCCCGAAATTGTAATCTCCGGATTACTCAAATCTGGAACGGTATTTTCTTTCATTCTTTTGTCAATTGAATGATGTTTGGTTGTTTTAATCATCCATTTTGTAATTGCATTATGAGGTGTTAACTGGCTGATATCATAAGTACCGGAAAGCATATATAACCATAATGCACCAAACATAACTATAACGGTGATGAGGACTGTCAGGATTATTTTTTTCATATTAGTTTTATTTAAGAGTTAACTGTTTATTTTATCTGATAAGCATTAATGAACCTTTCATTGTAATAGGTTTTCCATTTGGATCTGTGACATTGAGGATATAATAATAGGTACCATCAGAAGCATCGCTCCCATTGCCATTTATTTTACCATTCCATAAAGTTTCAGCATTTGAATTATCAAAAACTTTCTCTCCCCAACGATTAAATATGGTGACATGATAATTAGTATATCCCTCAGCAATAATCTTGAAGAAATCATTCATAGCATCACCATTAGGAGAGAAAACATTTGGAATAAAAAGTTCGCACCATTCAACAGTTACATAATCTTTAAAAGTAATTGTATCATAAGTTGTCCTGCAAACGGAGCCTGTATCGCCAACAATCAGAAAAACAGTATAAATTCCTGAATCAGCATAGGTATGTGTCGGATTCTTTGCAGTATCAAGCGCGCCATCACCAAAGCTCCAGTAATAATAGGTAGCATTGGTACTTGTATTATTGAAGTTAACAGTTAATGGATTGCAGCCTATGAGCGGAGAACCACTGAAATTGCTTTTAACAACAGGAGGATCTATAACATTAATATAATCTGTAATTTTAAGAGTATCCGGTGCGGAAACACAACCATTGGCGATGTTATTAACAATGAGGGTAATGGTATAAGAACCTGAATCAACATAAGTATGTATAGGATTCTGTGAAGTATCATTAGTGAAATCTCCAAAGCTCCACCAATAGGTACTTCCATTAATACTGGTATTGATAAAATCAACAGTAAATGGATTGCATCCTGTCAATGTATCTGCATGAAATTGTGCAGTAATTATCCCCGGATTATGAACATCAATATAATCAGAAAGTATTAAGGTATCATTACATCCGTTTTGTCCGAAAGCAATTAAAGTTACTGTATAAAATCCGGGGTTTGTATAAGTATAAGTAGGATTAAGTGCAGTACTTGTACCTCCATCACCAAAATTCCATGAGTAAGAAGCAGCAAGTGTACTTCCATTTACAAAAGTCACAGTGTATGGCGGACAACCGCCTGTATCAGGGGAATCGAATGATGCAATTGCATTAGGATAAATGATGACTTGCGTTTTCGATGAGTCAATCATTAGTCCGCAAACTGTGTTATTGATGGAATATAATGTAACATTATAAGAGCCAAGTAATGAATAGATATGCGTTGGATTGGTTGCTGTGCTTGTGTTTCCATCTCCGAAATTCCATAAGTAAGATGTTGCATTCGTACTGTTATTGGTGAAAGAAATTAAATCTCCGACACATCCTGTAGCAGGACTTACTGAAAAAGAATCAGTCAAATCGGGAGGAGTAATAACATGTATGTAAGTTGTTCGTATGAGCGTATCATTACAACCACCACCTCCGTAGCCGATTAATGTAACTGTATAAGTTCCTGAGGTGGAATAAATATGCGAAGGATTGGCAAGCGTACTTGTATCCCCGTCTCCAAAATTCCAAAGATAATTATTTGCATTTGTAGTAGTATTGTTAAATAAAACGGTAAAAGGTGCGCATCCATTTAATGTATCGGCAGTAAAAGAAGTAACAGCAGTAGGATAAAAAGTAACAGTGATAGAGTCGGAACCGGTGCATCCGTTCGCATCAGTAACAGTAACGAAATAAGTTCCTGATGTTGTTACAACTAGTGTATCAGTTGTGGCGGAATTCGACCAGAGATATGTAACAAATCCCTGACCAGCCTTCAGTGTTGATGAATCTCCGATACACAAACTAGTGGCTCCCGTAAGCGTTGGATAAATTGGTGAAAGTTGAGTAACAAATACAGAGTCTGTTCCTGCGCATCCGACATTATTTGTAACAGTAACATAATAAGGTCCAATCATCGTTACAGTTATTGTTTCAGTAGTTGCAGATGTTGACCATTGATAAGTTGCATAACCATTTCCTGCATCTAATATGGAAGCTCCTCCTGTGCAAAGCAGCGTGTTTCCGCTGATAGTTGGAGTAAGATTGGCGCTCTCAGTAACACTTACGCTCGCCGTTCCGGTGCATCCTCCGGAACTTGAAACAGTTACGGAATATGTTCCAGATGATGTAACATGAATGGTATCAACTGTTGCAAACGTTGACCAGATATAGGAAACATATCCACTATCCACACTTAAAGTTGTATAAGAACCTGTACAAAAAGATAATGCACCAGTGATTGTTGGAGTAATTCCATTAAAAGAAACATTGATGGAATCCGTTCCTGTGCAGCCACTTGCATTCGTTACAGTAACCGAATAAGTCCCTGTAGAATTTACTGTCAATGTAGAATCAGTAGTGCTGTTACTCCACAAATAGGTGCAATTCGGATTAGTCGCATTTAAAACCAATGAATCACCCGGACATAAAGAAGTGTCAGGACCAAGATTAACAGTAGGACCGGCACCATTTGAAGTACATAAACCAGGGGTAATTAAATTGGTAAGAATATTTTCCATGAATAAATTACTGGTTTGTGAATTTACCCAATCCTGATCAGAAGTGGTACTCAATCTCCCTATGCCTGTAGTGGGAGGACAAAACTGAAATCCGAAATACTGACCATTATATTCAATCATATTTTCAACCGTACAGCCTCCGGTACCATAACATCCATACCAATAATAAGATAAAGAAGTAACAGCATTATTATTGGTGGCAAATGTTCCTAAAATATTCATCGGTGCAAGGTCACCATCAGTGGTTCCGCCCCAGGCAAAGGTACCTCCGAGGTTATTCACTATTGTTTGAAACGCAATATCGCCGCCATAAGTAGGTAAGTACTCAGCCTGAATATAGGCAGGCTTTCCTGTTTGCAGAAATTGCTGAATGGTAAGAATCCTGTTATTGGGCAAAGCAATTACTCCCGACGAAACAATCAGCAAATCGGTAGTCGCAAAAAAAGTATTGTCATCAAGTGTGGTTTGAGGCAAAACACTTGCAGTATAGCCCATACTGACACACACGCTATACCAGATGGAATCCATTCTTTGTCCTGAATTAAACGATTCGCTTTCGATAATTGTGACATTAAAACCAAAAGAAAAACTTGTAATTGCAAGTAAACTTATTAAAATCAGGAATAATTTATTCATTATATATTTTTAAACATTGAAAGAAAAGATTTCTACCGTCTCTCCTTGAATTTTCCGGCTACAAAGATAGGTTTATTTTCTTTAATGATGAGGATGATATTTATTTCAGATAATTAAAATGAATAAAATAAAAAAAGTTGAAGAACAGTTATTAATTTGTTCCTCAACTTTTTAAGATTCAGAATAAATACTGATTATCTCTTCAATAAAAATTTATTTCTTTGCCAACGAATCAACGCTGATAATAGGGGTTTCCCTGCCATTATGACAAGTTACGCAAGTAATCTTTTCAAAATGACTGTCTATCTTACCAATAAATTTAGCATTAATATCATCCACCATTTTAATCATCTTCCTTGCTGTTTCTTTCGACTCTTTTGTATCAGCGGCAAAATTTAATTTCTTTGGATTATCCTTATCTTGCTCATGACAAAAATTACATTTCACGCCAAGACCCTTGGCATAAGTGCGCATTAATGCATGAATTTGTTCGCCTGTCATATTTTTCGGCAACACTTTAAGATTTGTTGGTTTAGGATCATCGCCATCAGGTTTTGATTTAGTGAACGACTGGGAAATAAATATTACTGCAATTAAAATTACAGTAAGCATAAGTTTCTTTTTGTTTGATTTTATCATAGTAAGTTTTTTTTTGATGTTAATTAATTTAGAATTGCGCAAATATACATTCAAATTATTAATTCGAAATATCTTTTTAACAAATCGAGGATAAAACCTGTGGAAAAATGGATTGGAATCACGAATTTTAAGATTCCTTTTTCATAAGCAGGATTAAAACCCCGGGAAAGCTAGATTCGTTTCGATGAAAAATAGACTCTTTTCGCTGAAAGTTAGATTTCTTTCGCTGAAAGATGGCTTCGTTTCGATGAAAAATAGGTTGGTTTCGATGGAAACGAAGTCATTTCCGATGGAAACGACGTCGTTTTGAATGGAATTGAGATAGCTTTGAATAGAAACTATATCGTTTTGGTGAGAAATAGCTTGGTTTTCATCGAAACCAATCTGTTTTTCAGCGAAACGAAGCTATGTTTCGGAATAAATGACCTTTAAATAATCAAACAGAATCTTCTAATCTCCGCTAATGACAATGGTTTTGGAGGAAATAGGCTTGTTTTCCGGGAAAACAGGGCAGGGGAGGATTAGAGAAAGTGAGGGGTATACGGAACCAAAGCCGGAAATATCATTTTCAAGGTAGGTTTTGAGCTTTTTTATGAATTCTTTTTCATGATTTATCATCAGTTTAATTATCTTTGCAAAAGAAATAATTAATATAAATATAGAAATTACAACTCCATAATTTAATTGAAAAACATAATTCTAACATTAATTTATACTTCAATCATTAGTTTTGCCTTTGGTCAGAATTCTGTTTCTATAAAAGGAAAAGTTACAGATCAGGATAATAAACCTGTTCAAAATGCAAAGGTTTTTCTTTTGATGAATGGAAAAGATAGCTGCATGAATACAGATAAAGAAGGAAATTATATTTTCAAAGGAATTGTGAGAGATGATATATATATTATCAGTTGCGGGAAAATAAATTACATGAGTCGGATAAATTATTACATGACTGATTCCGCAAACGGACCTGGTGTTATTGATATTCCATTTCGATTAAGAGAGCGAAAAGCTGCAAAAATAAATACCGCTTCTATTGATTCTACAGACTTAGGAATAACATTAAAGGAAGCAATTATAAAATACAAATTAGATACTACAGAATGCAGGATTCAAAATGAACCATTCGGTGTTTCGAGGGGAATAGTTGCCGAATCGGGCGACAGTACCATGATTTATTTGGCAATAAAAAGTAAATCAAATTTTGAAACATTATTTAGTAATATTCTTAATGAAAAAGTTATTAGTATAGGACTGGTATTTTCTGATTGTACTAAAAAACAATTTGGTGAAGAGTATGTTACCATGTTTTTAAGAAGCCCCTATTGCCGACAAGAATAGTAATCTTAATGATATTTTATAATTCAAAATATCAAAGATAATGTTATCAGATAAATTTTAATTCTCTTTCATGAAAGCGCTGAGATTTTCATAATCATAAATGGACTTATCATTCATGTTACTCAGCAGCCATGCCTGTAAATTCGGGCGATCAATACCAAATGGAATCTTTTTTTCCTTAACACCAATCAATTCAACCTCATAAGGGGCAATTTCATTAAAGAAATAGATATAATAGCCCGGGTCGCTCATAACTTCATCACCTTCGGCACAAACATTTACAAAAATCTGGGGACCAACACGGCTGAATATTATACGTTTTAGACCAGTTGTTTTCTCATGCCCAAAACTATCAACAGGATATGCGATAACATTGCCTAATTTACCCTCAACTTCTTTAACTACATACGTGTTATATTCGGAAACCTCCTTAGAGCCCTCTCTGATTTTCCATTTTCCATAAACCCAATCAGGATATTCCCAGGAACCATCATCAATACTAACATTAGTCTCAGAAGGACAGCCGGTAAGAACGATAAGTGCAGTGCAAAAGATGATGATAGTCAGAAATGATTTCATAGAATAAATAATTAAAACTGTTTTAATATTAGTTTGGTGAGCAAAAATACTAAATTTTACTGACTCTCTGATATTACTCAATTACAATCTCAATACATTTAAAGGTAATGACTTAACTAAAGGTTAAAGTATTTACATTGTATAAAGAAAATCCAAAGAAATTCGTATTTTTGCACAGAATTAAAAGAGTTTATTTCAACATTTAAATTATAACTAAAATTATTGAGCACAATGAAAATAATTATCAAGAATAAGTTTGCATTTCTTTTCCTTTCAATTTTAGTTTTATCAGGATGTTTATTATTTATCGGATGTTCGAAAACTTCTAACGCTGATCCCACAGGAACAATAACTACAACAATTTCAAATCGCGGGAAAATATATATTGATACTCTTGATTCGCCCAATGGATTTATAGGATATTCAGATACAACAGGGTCATATTATTTTGTTGCCGGTAATGGTCAGATAACAACTGTGGGAAACGTTGCTGACCTTGCTGCTATTACTTCAAAACCTGGTACCGGATACTCTTATACCTCTAAAGCAATCGCCGGAAACGGGTATGTTTTACTTTTTGTCGGAGGATATTGTCGTGTTTATCTTGTTGCTATGTCAGGCTCTTCGGCAACTATAAAGTATCAGTATCCTTATTAATATTTTTCTACCGGATAATTCTCCTGTCAGTTATTTTTTGCTCCTTCATCAATCCATTTCAGCACCAATGACACATCATAAGGAATCCTTCCTGAGGGTGGCATGTTGGAATTCATGAATAAATACAGATTACTTGAGGTAGGGGCGAGGGTATTTATTTCATGTTTTATAAAAAGATTATTATAAGATACCGAATCACTCAGATTTAAGCCCGATGTAGGACTTGAATTTCCATGACATCCTGTAATTGCACACGTTGAATTGAACATTGGCTGAATGTATAAACTATAAAACACGGTATCAGGCAATGGTGGTTCCGGGACTTCCTTTTTATCAAAAGTACATCCGTTAACACTCATCAATACCACAAGTGCGAATATTAAATTAAGGCTTAATAGTAGCCATTTCATAGATCATAAAATTAGAAGAAATTCTGTTTGCGATAGAATCAGCAGAGGCAGCATTTGGACCATTAGTAGTTGCATTATTAATTGCAAATGAAACCCCTTGCAATAGATTTCCATAGTCACAAATCTGATGAACAAAGGTAATGGTATCAGCCAGAACAGTGAATTGTTGCTGTGGAAGCTGAACATGGTATGGACTTGCACCGGCTCCAATCTGATAACTGAAAACAACGGTATCCATCAGGTTCTGCGGATTAGGATAATACACGCCGGAAACATTTAAATAGATGTAACCAGGTGCTGCATTCCAGGAAGTATCCCACATTGAGGTAGATGGAATACCATTAACAGCAGAATTAAATTGTGGAAACAAAACACCGGGGCTCTCTGCTGCTTCGGCAGGTGTCAAGCCGATATTATATGACACGGAACCGTAATTTCCTGCCGGAACATCGGCAATATAATAGTCCTCATTGTCTATATATTTACACATTCCTGTGGTAATTGGTAAAGTATAAGCAGCATTAGTAGTATAATTATAAATCGTTATACTGGAGATGAAAAACTGAGCAGAAGTAAGATAATATCTTCGTCCGAGAGCATCAGGATAACCATTATTAGTAGGGCTATTTCCTGAGTCAACCTCAGTTGTTTGCATATCTGTATGCAAATGAAAATATAAATGCCCCATCCCTACAGGTGCTGGCGTACCGGAATCACACTTCTTGCAGGAATTTAATGTCATTGATACCATAAAAACCATTATGGTAATTAAAAATATAATTGTTTTATTCTTTTTCATATTTGATTTTTTAATTTGAAAATAAAATTAAAACATATAACGTATCCCGGCTTCTAAACTACTCTGCATGGAGGGTTGAATTCCATTAAGATTCTGATAAAATGGAATGCCATATTCAATCGCAAGGCGCAAATCTTTACAAGAACCATCAGGGACATAAAAGTTAATACCTAAAAAAGCAGTGCCATGAGTTCCTCCATAATTACCAGTGTTTGCAGTGGGATCATTAGCAGAATAAAGAGCGATGGCATTATCATAACCCATAATTTTTCCTGTACTTCCAACTTCCGCACGGATGGAAGCGCTAATCCAACGTGAAAACTTATAAGAAAACCAACCTGTTCCGGTGTATTGATTACCCCATTGATAACCTTCTGAATTAGCTCCGGTAACAATATTGGCAAATGCTGAAACTCCCCATGAATAAGCACTTTCCTGACCAGCATAAGTCACAGCCGGTATAATAGAAAATGAGCCGGTACCTAATTGCATCGAGTAAGTAGATTTAGTCGTATCGCCGCTAACATTCAAAGCAGTTTGCTCAATGCTGCCGGTAGGAATGCTTACCCCAAGTCCAAGCAAAATACGGGATGACATCTTATCCTGAACATTATATGTGGCATAAAGTTTAGTATCGCCAACGCCCGTCGTGCTTGATGTCATATTTGCAGGTGGCATCGGACCGCCGTCAGCCATGTGCATCTGCATCGTAGGATCCATATTCATGGACATTTTATTGCTATTTATATTTGCCATAGCCATCACCGAAAGTTTATCAGTGATGCCGTACATTACCATAAACATATTCATGGTCATTGTCATTTTATCTACAGATGCAAAATAATTTTGAAAGATTTCATCATCCGAAATTCTGGCAGTTCCATTTCTATTTCCGGAGGTCATCATTTCCATAAAAGAATATGATATCATCCACTGCCCTTTACCATGAGTATGGTCGGTCATCACCCCGAGTGGCGCGTCTCCATCAGGACGACAGCATGAACAGCAGGTAAAAGAATTTGTTGTATCCTTTGTTTGAGCACTAATATTATTGCCTGCGAAAAGGAAAACCGCCAATGCAATAATTTTTATATTTTTCATATTTAATGTATTATATTGTTAAAGAATTAATAGGATATGAATCGGAGAAATAAGGAAACCTTTATTCTCCCCGACACATATTTGAAATTATTTTATCCTCCTTAGAGGAAATACACTAAACCTGGGGTGGGTGGAAAATTAAATTGATATTATTGTAAGAATAATTATCGGAATAAACCGATTTAATTTTCCTGATTATAATCGGAAGATTTTGATTTATGCCATAAGAATCACAGGAATTAATTGCAATATAATCTTCTATATTTATTCTTTGTGATGATATAGGTTTCGATTCTTCGTTTGCGGTTTTCTTCAACTCTTTTTCGAGCTGACATTTACCGCAGCAATTCTTTTCAGGCTTATTTTTATTTTCACAAAGTGTATTTGCAATATAATCCTTGTTCACGGCATAGTTGATAAACGGCAAGTAAGGTCGAACCAAAAATACGGCGTATAATAATAGTATTGAAAAAGCAAAGATTCCTTTTGTTTTAATCATAGTGCAAATTTACGAATAATAAATTTAACGAAATTATGATTTTAATCATGTTTTCTCATAATTTATATTTGGAAATCAAATCTCCACTCCCATCTATTGCTCCAATTGCTATTGGTTATTGTACCTGAACTACAAGAATATACCTTGGTTATTCAGAAAACAATAGGTTAAATATCCTTTTTAATCCTTAATTTCTTTCAGACAATATTGTTTCTATCTCTTTTATCTGAAAGATATGTCTTTTTAAATGATAGATAATCGAATAAACCCATTCAACACCACTCATCTCCCCAAAAACCGGGTGGATTAACTCCGGATAAGTGAGCGAAAGATCAACAAATTCAATTAACTCTTTAATCTTTTTCCTTTGCTCTGTTATTTTATTTATACAATCATTTTTGTTTTGATTATTATCGGCAGGAATCATAAATTTAGGGGAATTATATTTCTTGCTGATATCAAGAAATCCAGTTTTGATGATATTCATTTTCTCTTCCGGATTTCTCTCTGATGGTTTTGAATTTCCTTCTAATAATCTTATTAATAGTTTATCCAATTTGATAAGATGCTCCACCACTTCGCCTGCTGACCATGAGTTTTCGGATACTCTTAAATTAAAATCCCTGTCAGAAAATCCATTAATCACTGTAATTAATTCGCCTGACGAATCATCAAGTTCCTGTTGAATCAGTTCTTTAGCTATCATAATTATCGGATTAATTATTTTCCAATATTCTGATAACTTCTTTCAGACCATTCAGGATGCCTTTATTGTAATCTCCCTGCCTGAAAGAAGGAATCATTATAGTATCAATAATTCTTTTACAGGTAACATCACTAAGGGTTTGTTCTAATCCCAATCCTACAGCAATTGCAGCCTTATGCATGTTTTTACTGATAACTACTGTTACGCCATTATTCTTGTTTTTTTGTCCCACTCCCCGATGGCAAAAAAGCATGGGTATTGGTTCAATGGTCATTGCAACTCCATTATTAATAGATGCATTGATTAAACAAATTCCTAAAGGAAAACTGACAACCATCAGATTGATGAGAGAAAAACTTGCACAGGATTTTAAAACTATTGCCGCATGCCCATTAACAACAGGGATTTTCCTTAGGATTGCTGCCGATGCTGCTGAAGAAGACATGGCATCGGGCAAAAAGGATATTTCTCCCTATTGGCGCGTGATTAAAGATGATGGAAGTCTTAATCCTAAGTTTCCGGGCGGGATAAAAAACCAGTACAAACATCTTTTAGAAGAAGATTTTGAGTTTACAACAGGTGAATCTAAGAATGTTATTAAAGTTAAAGATTATGATGAAATGTTATTTAATTTTTCTTAATTTGCATTCATAATTCTTTAGATGATACCAATAAATAAATTTCTTTTTGCTCTGTCTGCAATTATTTATTTTGCCATAAGTTATTCTTTTGGTCAAATAAATAATGATAAGGATAATTCATCGAACTCAGTAAAGGTTACTGCCAGCTTTCCTAAGGCTATAGGG
>Ga0206927_1034_pt1 | contig 33784 bp, 28 predicted proteins | sample Alteio_BWOrgHeat_60_FD_153249 | JGI IMG/M metagenome (GOLD analysis project Ga0206927, IMG submission 153249) | Enriched cells from forest soil in Barre Woods Harvard Forest LTER site, Petersham, Massachusetts, United States -... | ecosystem: Environmental > Terrestrial > Soil > Temperate forest >... | reverse complement strand
AATAGCGAAATTGCTTCCAGCAGATTGGTTTTGCCGGCGCCATTATGGCCGTAAATCACCGTTACCTGCGCCGCAAAATTTAATTGTAGCGAATGGTAATTGCGGAAATTGTTGAGCAGTAATTGGGTAAGCACCCAAACATTCTATTCACTCTTAAATATATGTAAACTCTACTTCGCTAATTATTGGCAAATAGAATCTAAGGGACTGAAAACACAATGGTCATTTTTCTGGAAGGAAACACCTCTGACATAAAGGCTGAGCGGCGCAGTTTGCGTCCCCCTACTGGTTACAGCACACGACGAGCCATCAGCGGCAATATTTAACATCTGATAGCTATGTGAAATGACCTCAGGAGTGGTAATACCTATTGGTTGCGTAGTAAGCGACATATAACAATAAAAATTATTCGGCGTGTTTTTTGTATAAACTTTTGAACAATCCCAAATAAGATTATTTGTGCTTGAAATTCCTGAGCAGATAGGGCCAGCCGTAATTTTAACCGGTGCTAGTGTCGCATCTACTATGAAAAGCCCAGGATTAGCGCCTGTCGAATATAAAACTATGCAAACATATTTGTTTTTAGAAGTTATGCCATTTGACGTATAAGGCCGGCAAAAAATATTGTTATAGGTAGGAATATAAGTTGCGCTTGATCCGGCTGGTTGCGCCACGGTAGGGTCAATCCCAGTTATAGTATATGGTAAATAGGCATCTCTAGTGCCTGCTGCTGACGAGTTAAAATAAGTCGTCCAATTTACATTAGGACTAGGTGTAGTAGTAAGATCATTTGGAGCAGGATTTGAACTTACCGGAGCAGTACAGCCAGTTGAACCCGCACAATTAGATACGGTGGTTGGTACAGAGCATAAAGAGTTATGGTGAGACGATATTTGTGTTGCTGAGCAGCCATTTTGCTCGGCAGGATAATTATCTTTTGCTACTACGATAGCATTCAAAGTTGCTCGGTATTGGTTACCAGCCGGATGATATCCGCCACCTGTACCAGCAATATATTGTTCCTCATAAGTTACCATGCATAATACATCATCAGGATAGGCAACGCTATTTAACGAATGACAATCTGCTGCAACGGTATGGTGAGGCAGATCATTGTTGGCGCCGCCGTACATGCCGTGATTAGCATCTAATTTCTCAGTATTATTGGAAGCAGGATTAGGAAGATATGGATTAAATGCACCCGTACCAGTGCCAGTTTCATTCATATCATTATACACTGTATGGTGACGCTCCATAAGATAAACTTCTGAAGCGCTATAGGTTCTAAAACATGCTTTATCGGCTGAACCGGGGAAAAACGCGCAAGAAATAGGTCTATTGCCATCGCCGCTGGCAAGACCCTTACTTATAGTGTTATAATCGTAAGTTAGAGGGCAGGCAACAGGCAAGTTATTGGCATCTATTTCAAAATCGCCAACATAACCACTGCTAGTACCGCCGAACTGCAAATTGCACCCTATCTTGCCTGGAACAGCAACTGATTCTGAACAATTTAATTGGTTAGTTGAATTATTACCTGAAATGCCACTGGTATAAGCTGTATAACCTGCAACTGCAGGATCTACAGTTGAATTGATTGGAGTGAATTGGCAGGAAGAGCCTGTGTAATTAGTTCCGGCGGATGCTAATTTTGCCCCAGTAACCGGGCTTATAACCCAATATGTACCTACGTTGACTGACCATCCATATACTACGCAAAATGGGTTGCCATTACTGAGTTCCAGACAAGATGCTCTTTGCATATATGTGGTAGATCCTGTCCCATTGGTCAGCCACAAGTTTCCTGCTGCATTTGTGCTGTCATTATAATTTTCAACTGTTGAGATGCTTCCATCCTGGCACAATTTGAATACTTGGTAGCCTTTCCCGTAAGTTGCACCGGAAGTGACTTCAGTGCCAATCATCATACCGAAAGTTGAGGTATTAACCGGGCAAGAGTTATTTGCTACGAAGTAAGTGGTAAGATCATCATAATAGGTAGATTTACTGTTTAAGAGTTTATCACCCAAAGTATCCATAACAAAACTTGCGACGCTTCCTACAGCTGTTTTATTGCAATTCTGTTGCTCCGAGACCGAACTATCCATTGTGGTGCTACTAGGATTTTTTAAAGTTCCGGCAACACAATTGGCAGAAATGTTAGAGCCATTGCGGTTCCAGATAGCAGAGCCATCTTTACCATGTGCAACGACGAAAGCGGCTACCCCTTTATGTGTGCCATAAGTTGGCAACTGTCCGATTGGGGTAGAAGTTGGGTTTAATGTATCATCAGTTAAACAGTGAGAATTTTTAGTCGCAATTGCGGTGCTTGGCGTATAGGCCGAGGCAGAAGTGTAACAAGGATTGACAGTGTTACTATATTGAACAAGCGCTGAAGTACCAGTGCGATTAATCCAATAAACACCAATATTTTCAGAAGCAGTTGGATCAACCGCGAAAGTAATACGATTGCCCCATTCATCAAAAGCGTAATCATCCGGCAAACCTAAAGTTTTAGTCGGTACGCCGCCAATTTTAATTTGGTTAGCTGTGGAATTGCCAGCACCATTAGGATCGGCCGCCGCGCAAACTAAACCTGCAGGGCAAGATCCTGTGCCTGAACAAGTGGAACCAGTAGCGGCAGCTAAACCGAAACTAGCGTTACTAGTGGCATAAGTTGGGTTGGCCGGGCAGGGCAGAGTTGAAGAATTAAGATTATAATAATTCAGCAAAGACGCGTGAATAGCATCTAGTTTAGCTTGGGTTCTAACGAAAACGACTTTATCTTTTTCCGGTTGAGCTGGCACGCGGCCAATTAAGACCAAGCCTAAAATGGCAATCAAGACTGCCAGAATTATAAGCGCAAAACCTTTATCTAAAGCTTTGTTCGTAATCATAATCTAAACCCTATTTCAAATATTTTATCAACTCTTGAACCCATGTAAAGTTTTATTGAAGTTATAGTTATTTACGAATGAATGTAGTCTGCGTCAAAACTTCACTCGGATTAGTTATAGAATTATAAAATGGGATATCATTCCATTTACCAATTGAGCATGATCCGTTGCCATCAGCAGGGAAAGAAATAGTTCTGTATTGGTGACCAGTTAACCAAGTGGTGCCGCCATTTTGCTGCAAACAAAAGAATTTATTGTTATTTGAGAATGTTTTTGAGCAGGTTTGATAATCGCCATAATAACCGCCAGCACTCGAGCAAGTAGGGGCGGGCGCTGCAGTTATGGTTGGTGCAACATTTAAGCTTCTACTACCCGCGGTGACAATAAATACTCCCGCATCAACCCCATCATTAGGAGAGCCAGTAGTTCCATAAAAAGTTACTACGCAGGTAAATTTGCCAGGAGTTGGAGTTAATACGCCGCCAACTAAAGTTGTGTAAGGGTTGCAAAAGACACCAGTGGCATATTCCTGAGGATTATCAGTGGAATGGAAGGTTAAACCATACATGCCGCCAATATTAGGTGGTACATATGTGCCGCTGACTGGCGAATAACTATTCCAGTTATTGTTAGGATTAGGCGAAGGCAAGTCTGTACCGCTAGTGCTTGTGCGAATAGGGTTTGTTGCAACTGGGCTTGTGCAAGAGCTTGATCCGCTAGTAGTTGTACATAAAGTGGTTGTATCAGCTAAAGAAGTAGTGGTGATATCTTTGTCAAAAACGAGTACATCAAGCCTTGGTCGCCAATAATATGTTGGGCCGGCCCCGGCGTAATACATATCCTCATAAGCAACAACGCAGAGCACTTCATCAGTGCTCAAAGTTTTGCAATCGGCCTGCCCACCATCTTCATTTTTACCAATATAATAGGCAGTTGTATTTGTACCGACTGGCAGATATGGGTTTAAAGTTGTTGTTGAGCCGCTAGGGGCGCCGCCAGCATGTGCATCATGGTCATAAACGGAAGGCAATCTATACGCAGCTATTTTGCTTCCACCGGCCCATTGTCTTATACATACCATATCAGAAGTTGAAACGAATGGAGCACAGGCAAGTATATCGCTATAGACAGACGGATAGGTGCTCGTCATAGATCCCGATATATAATATGAAGGGGTCTGGATAATTGGACATGTTGTGTTGTTGGTATCAACTTCAAATATATGGCCAAAACCGGAATTAGTGCCGTTTGAGCCAAGAGCGCACATCACAACATTTGAGAATGTATTAAGTTCAACGCATTTAGTAGATTTGTAGCGCCGGATATAACTCACACCCGCGCCGGGAGGGGCTGGTTGTGGTGCGAGTAGGCAATTAGCACCTGTGTAATTGGTTGATCCAGATGCGGTAAAAGTTTTGGTATCTGGCGGCAGGATTGCCCAAAACATAGGGAATGATATCTTATCATCTGTATTTATGCCTCCGGTAACAACGCATAAAGGATTACCATTAGCCAACTCCAAGCAATAACTACCATTCATTATACTGCCAGCGGTGCTACCGTTAGTAGCAATCCAGAGGTTGCCTGAATCGCTCGCTGCTAATTGTTCCGCGCTCATGTAGGTTCCATCGTCGCATAACTTACCGACAGAATAATCTTTTTCAGCTTTTGAGACTGCGCTGCCCGACAAAATCATCATCGCAAAAATTGGATTATTGCAAGTTTTGCCAGGCACGAAATAGGTTGTGAGATCATCGTAATAACTTGATTTGCCGCTTGCGCTGTCTTTAGTTTCGCCTTCCGTATCCATAATAAAGCTAGCATCATTGTTACAATTTTCGACCTCAGAAGGAATTGCCAGGCCACTGGTTGCCGTTGTTATAAGCGCAGTGCCGCTAGGATTTTTATAATTAGCACAAGTGCCTGCCGAAGTGCCGTTACGGTTCCAAATGGCAGAGCCATCTTTGCCATGCGCAACTATGAAAGCGGCAACACCCTTATGTGTGCCATAAGTTAGCAATTGGCCGGCCGGAATAGTAATTGGATTTAAGACATCGTCAGTTAAGCAGCGTGAATTTTTTGGCGCAATTGCGGAATTTGGAGTAGCGGCCGAAGCGGAAGTGTAACAAGGATTAGCTGTGTTGCTATATTGAACAGTAGCGGGACTAGCACCAGTTCGATCAATATAATAAACGCCTATATTTTCGGCAGCAGTTGGATCAACCGCAAAAGTCAGGCGGTTACCCCATTCGTCAAAAGCATATTCATCAGGCAAGCCTAAAGTTTTAGTCGGTACGCCGCCAATTTTAATTTGGTTAGCTGTAGAATTGCCAGCAGCATTAGGGTCAGCCGCTGCACAAACTAAACCTGCGGGGCAGGAAGCGGTTGTGGAACATGCGGCACCGGTTGCAACTGCAGTGCCGAAAGCGGCATCGATTTTTGTGTTTAATGTTGGATTGGCTGGGCAGGGCAAAGTTCCAGAATTAAGATTATAATAATTCAGCAAAGCTGCATGAATAGCATCCAGCTTGGTTTGGGTTCTAATAAAAACAACTTTATCTTTATCGGGCTGAGCCGGGACGCGGCTAATCAGAACCAAGCCTAAAATGGCGAGTAATACGGCTAGAATAATGAGGGCAAAACCCCTATTTAAATCTTTATGTAAAGCCATTACCCATTCTATAATTTATGCCTTAAGAACGGGTTAATTTTTGAATTAACGCCTTATATTAACACCAAATTCTAAGGTCAGATTCTCATTGGCATAATGACATAAAGTACTGAAACGTCACTAGGATCTCTCACTAATGCTGGGCTTGAAGCGTCAGCAAGCATGAATTGTGTCGTTTCGCCCTCAATTTGCCCCATCATATCAAGTATATACCGGAAGTTGTAACCAGTTTCGATCGCATCGGCGCTGTAACTTGCTTCCAATTCCTCGTTGGCATTACTGCCATCTGGTGAATCAGTCGAAATGCCGATTAGGCCAGTTTTGATTGAGAGTTTAATCGCGCGCGCTTTTTCCATTGAAATTGTCGAAACGCGGTCAACCGCTTCAGCGAATTCTTTTGAATTCACCTCCAAGATTTTGTCATTACCTTTCGGAATAACGCGGTCATAATCAGGGAATTTGCCGTCGATCAATTTTGAAGAAACAATCACATCGCCGAAGCTGAAAATAATTTTGGTTTCAGAAAGCGAAACTTCAACTTCATTTTGATATTCAGCCAAAAGTTTGCGCAATTCGCCAACCGTTTTCTTCGGAATAATAACACCCGGAATTTCTGCCGCGCCCGCTGGTTGGTTAATTGATACCCGCGCCAAACGGTGGCCATCAGTTGAAGCTGTGCGCAAAACTGCTGAGCCATTTTCTTCGCCGGTGTGCAAATAAATTCCGTTCAAATAATAACGGGTTTCCTCATTCGAAATCGCAAAGCGGACTTTATCAATCAGCGAGCGCATTTCTTTGGCCGGCAATGTAAATTTATGCGGCAAATCATTTTGCTCTAGTGCCGGGAAAGTTTCAGCCGGAAGTGAAAGAAGTTTAAATTTAGAACGGCCCGCTTTAACTTCCACCTGGTCATTTTTGCCGCTTGAGAATTCAACTTCCGAACCTTCCGGAAGTTTGCGGATGATATCATATAAAATCTGCGCAGAGAGCGTTGTTGCGCCATTGCCGGATGATTTAACCGGAATAGTTTCAGTGATGGAAATTTCCATATCAGTTGCGGTTAAGCGCAGCTTATCACTTTCAATTTCCAGCTTCACATTTGACAGCACAGGAATGGTTGTGCGTTTTTCAACAACTGATTGAATATGCGAAAGCGCGCGCAAAATATTGGCGCGATCAATTGAAAATTTAATATTGCCCTTTTTGGCAACTGGCTCACTAGCTTGATAAGACTCGTCTAGCGCCGTTATATCTTTTTGCAAAATACTCATTTTTCAAATTCCCTATTACAATTGCTTTCTGATTCGTGCTGGCATGGAAGAACCGGCCGTTACCAATATATATACCAACATGTGAATATTTGAAGCCTAATAAATTAAAAAATACTAGGTCTCCCGCTTTTAGGTCAGCTATGTTTACCGGCTCACCGGTTTGCGCCATCTCACGTGCAGTGCGAGGAAGCTTAAAATTCAATGACTTGGCATAAACATATTGAGTGAAACCGCTGCAATCAAACCCATCAGTCGGGTTTTCGCTACCATAGCTATAATCAGTGCCAAGCAGGCCGCGGCTATAGTTTATGAGCTTTTGCTGATCAGGCGTGTAATTTATTTCAGTGATGACGCTATCATAAAAGTCATCCGCATCCGTATAAACTTCTGGGTTTGGGTCACGCGAGGCGTGCATGCTGGTGCCACAGGCAGTCAGACCGGATAAAAATATTATGGCAATTAGTTTTTTTAGTCTTTTCATTTGCGCGGAAGTTACCATAATGAAAAAAATTTAAATATCTAGGTTTTTCTAAGGAGAAGTGCTTGACAATCGTTCAAAAACTGAGGCTTGGCGTAAATATTGACCATGTTGCAACAATTCGTAACGCCCGCGGCGGGGTGCATCCTTCGCCGCTACGTGCTGCCCAGCTTGCTTCCGATGCCGGTGCGGACGGAATTACCGCCCATTTGCGCGAAGATAGAAGGCATATAAAAGACCGGGATATAGAAGAGCTCAAAATGGAGGTAAATCTGCCACTTAATCTGGAAATGGCAGCTACCCCTGAAATGCTAAAAATTGCTTTAAAAACAAAGCCTCATGCGGTTTGCCTGGTTCCCGAAAGAAGGGAGGAAGTGACAACTGAAGGTGGCTTGGATGTGTCACGGCTTAAAGATGAATTAAAGCGCTATGTTGAGGAATTATCGGCCGCAGGAATCCGCGTTTCGCTATTCATTAATGCCGATGCCAAACAGGTGGAAGCTGCGGCTGAACTTAAAGCCCCGGTAATTGAATTTCATACCGGCGCTTATGCGCATGGCGAGAAGGGTGAATATGAAAAAATCCTGTGTTCTTCAACCCAGGCTGAAGAATTGAACCTGGAATGCCATGCCGGACATGGGCTAAATTACGGAAATGTAAGTAAAATTGCCGCCATTCCAATTATCCGCGAACTCAATATTGGGCATTTTTTGATCGGTGAAGCCGTATTCGCCGGGCTTGATATGGCAATAATCGAAATGCGGGTTTTAATGGATAAGGCGCGCAAATTCGGGGCATGATATGATAATCGGAATTGGCACAGATATAGTCGACATCAACCGCATTGCCGGAATGATTGATGAATTTGGTGAGAAATTTCTGAATCGCATTTTCAACGACGAAGAGCGTACCGATAAAACCGGCGAGATCAAAATGGCGCATTACGCCAAACGATTCGCTGCCAAGGAAGCAATTTCAAAAGCGCTTGGCACGGGAATTGGGCAGACTGGTTTTAAAGATATCAAAATCTTAAACCATCCCAGCGGCCAGCCTTATGCGATTGTCAAAGGCGTAACTGCTAAAATTCACCTGACATTGAGTGATGATTTCCACTATGCAGTGGCGTTTGCTATAGTAGAAGAATAGTAATTGCTAACGAAAATTGACAATAGCTAATAGCTTGTATATATTCATTTTATGAGAGAAAGCATTGAAGAGTTGCTATCCGCGTTATTGGAATCAGTCAAAAGATTTCCCAATGATGGTTATGCTGAAGAAAGGGACAGCGATGATTATGTGGCGTCACAGCGTTGGAATGCAAGGCCAATTTGGCCAATTCGTGTTGCAATATATCTATGCTGGGAATTGCCAAGCGGCGCGATAAGAAATGCAAGCTTTTCAGTAAAAGAATTTTTTCGTAAGTCACCTTTACCAGCTATAGCTATCGGCGGTTTAACTGTTTTAACCGCGCAACAAGAAGCGAATCAGGAAGTTGAAAAAGCTCCAATGTCACCACAAGAGAGTCTTATTATGGAATCTGATGGCTGGGCTAGTAATATTACGGCAAAGAGAGCTATTGAAGTTAAAAGCTTTGAAAGAGAATAACTTCTAACTTTCACTTTTTCAAATTCTCGGCAGAATCCAGCAGTTTCTCGATCGACTTATCAAAAAATGCATCGAGTTTCTTGCGCATTTCTGGCGGTAGCTCAACCAATATCGAACGCTCATCACTCGGGTTTTTGCGCTCAACTACCAATTTGCCATCAATGGCTTTTTGCAAATATTTGCGCGCAGTGAATGGGCTTTTGATTGATTTCATATAACGCAATGCGTCAGAGACCATCACCGGTTTATCATGGAACCACATTTCGGTTAAGAGCTCCCAGAAATAGGTGGAATAAAAATCAGTATTGCCGGAAAAAACTTCCAGCCAATCCATCCCGGTTTTGCGTGAAAGGATAATATATTCGCGATGCTGCTGCGGAGTAAATTTGTGTTTCATATGAATATTATACAAATTTATTTGTAAAAATGCCAGCATTTTTAGCATCAATTTATTAATTTTCCCCTTCGCGGCTCCTGCCGCTTTAGATGGAATATAGCTTCGCTAGCTCATGGCTGGGCTCGGCTTCTGCCTCGCGCATGTTCATAATAAATAATGGTACTAGCTTATAACTTTGAGTAGGGTTTTCTTTTCCTGTTCCATCGAGAGCCGCGTGGCTGGCAATGTGATGGCAATTTCAGTGCCGGAAATGGCTGAGTTAAAAATGGCGAATTTGCCTTCATGTGCTTCGATAAAGCGTTTGGCGAGCGAAATTTCCGGATATTCGCTTTCGGCTTTTTTTGTGATGGTGCCCATTAAACCGTTGCCGCCGCGAGCTGGCATAATATTGGCAGAGCGTGCATAAACGACGAGTTTCAAGTCACCTTTTTCATTTAAATTAGCGCTAATTTCAATCTTGCTGGCTTTATCTGAATATTTGATCGCGTTGTTGATAACGCCGGCTACTGCTTGTTTGATTTTGCGGCGATCGCCTTTTAAGCGCAGCTCGTGAACGTTTAGCGATTTGATAATTTTCACATCAGCTTCAAAAGCTTTTGGCGAAAGGACATCGATGACTGATTCAATAACATCGCAAATATTCATGCGTTCGTTTTCGCTTAAATCTTCATCTGGCGCGATTTCAGAGAGCTCCATAATTTCGCTGATAGTGGCGAAAAGTTCTTGTCCGCTTTTAAAAATATCATTGGCATATGAAACATAACGCGAGTTATCAATCGGGCCGAAGAGTTGGTCTTTGATAACTTCCGAAAAGCCGATAATTGCGTTTAATGGCGTACGCAGATCATGGCTCATATTGGCTAAGAACTGGGTTTTGCAATATTCTGCAATGCTTTCATCAGTAGAAATTTCAGCTGGAACTTTTGGCAAAGCATCATCTTCTGCGGCGCTATGAGTGCTATGAGGAGTTAAATCATTGTTAGGCGAAAGCCAATAACGTTCATCAAATTTTTTCGGCGGAACTGCTTGTTGAACCGGCTGTGATTGTGGCTGAGTTTGCGGTTCTGGATGATATTGAGTTTGGAATTGGAAAACTTCTTCCTCAACTTTTGCCGCTGGTTTAACTGCCGCTACTGGCGGAACTTCAAAATGATATTGCGGTTTTAGTGCAGGGGCCGGCTCTTGTTCTTCACGTGGCTGGTAAGCGTAAGTTGGGCGGCTGCCAAAGCTTTCCGGCATAGCAGCGCGAATTTCCGCTTGTGCTAAATCTTTCAAAAATAGGATGTAATAATTAACGCCTTGAGTTTCATCAATGACCGGTGTCACTTCCATGCGGAGTTTAATTTCGCTGCCGAGTTTTTTGAAGCTGTCAATTTCTACCGCGAATTTTCCGCCATGTGCGCAGCGCGTGTAGAACTCGATGATCTTGTCACCAGAAGTGCGTGGGTCGCATAAAACATCGGGTGAGCGGCCGATAATTTCGTTATTTTTATAGCCGGTAAGTTTTGTAAATGCCGGGTTTGCGTAGATTATGCGATGGTCAAACTGGCCGAGGCTGCCAAATTTTGTAATTACTACCGCCGAGTCAATTACCTCTGCTATTTGCGCTAGCAGCTCAGGCGAGCATATGCGGTTTCCACCCTCGTTGAACATGTTTCCAATTAAACTAAATTTCGCCTCTCTTTTGCAAGAGGTCAGAGGTAACTTCAAACCTTTTTAGTGAGATTTATTTAGAATTCGAAATAGAGTGCAATTATGCAACATCTAGTGGGAATTTTCCGGCTGGTTCGCATATATAGTATATTGCTAATAGGAAATTAATTTTTTAGTGCGCTCAAGCCGTTAGCTAAATCTGCCTTTAAATCATCCACATTTTCCAAGCCGATTGAAACGCGGAAGGCGGTGCCTTCAGGTTTAAATTTCTCAACGCTGCGGATTTTTTCAGCCCAGACTGGGATGATGAGGCTTTCAAAACCGCCCCATGAATAACCCATTTTGAAGAGCTGCAAATTATCGAGGAATTTGCCAAGAGTTGCTTCATCCAAATGCTTTTTCAGCACAAAACTGAATAGGCCAGATGAGCCGGTAAAATCACGTTTCCATAATTCATGGCCTGGGCAATCAGGCAAAGCTGGGTGCAAAACGCGCGCAATTTGCGGCTGGTTTTTTAGCCAATGGGCAATATCAAGCGCAGCTTTTTCATGCGCTTTTAAACGTGTTGGCAAAGTGCGAAGGCCGCGTTGCGCGAGATAAATATCATCCGGCCCGGAAATTATGCCGAAGTTTTTATAGCTGCGTTTTAAGGTTGGAAATAATTTTTCGCTGCACGAAATTATGCCCATCATCAAATCCGAATGGCCGCCGATATATTTGGTGGCGGAGTGAATTGAAATATCAACCCCGTGTTTTACCGCATCAAAAAACAGTGGTGTTGCCCAGGTGTTATCAAGCACGACCAGCGCATTTTTTTCATGCGCGCATTTCACGATTGCCGGAATATCTTCCACTTCAAACGTCAGTGAACCGGGGCTTTCGCAATAAATTACCTTGGTGTTTTTCTTGATGAGTTTTGAAATTCCTGCGCCAATTCCCGGTGCATAATATTCAACTTCAACGCCGAAACGTTTGAGTTCCTGGTCAGCAAAAAAGCGGGTGGGTGAATAGGTCGAATCAACAATTAGAATATGGTCGCCGGGCGTGAGCAGGGCGGTGAGTGTAATGGCAATTGCGTTTAGGCCAGAATTGGTGATGAGGCACTTTTCGCTGCCGATAATTGCGCAGAGTGATTCTTCAAACAGGCGGTAACTTTGTGTGCCGTGGCGTCCATAAGCGGCGCGTTCCAAACGGCCTTCTTCGGCTTTTTTGAAGTCTTGGAAAGTTTCAAATAAAATGGTCGAAGCATGGTAAACCGGCGGATTAACGACGCCAAAATTCTTCTCCGGTTCGCGGCCAGAGTGAACAACTGTAGTTTCTGGATTATGGTTTTTATTTTTGGACATGGGGCGGATTATATAGATGAGCGCAGGAATTTTCCATCAGATTATCAGTTATTTCTTGCCCTGGAGCACCCGGGTTTCAAAAAGTGTGTCATGCACTGCCGTATGTTCGCTTGAGAAAACAATTTTCAAATACCAGAACGAAATTACCACTAATATAATAAGCGTGGTAAGCGCAGTAACCGGGCCGTTAAGATATTGTTCCAATTGCTCTATATTAGTAATTGCACGGCCAGGAGTTTTTAAGTCGCTTAGCTTTTGATAAGTTTCGCGGCGTTCAAAAAATTGCAGTAAAAGTAAAAAAAGCGGCAGTGAAATAAACCGGCCGAAAGCCGCGCGAAATTGCGGTTTTGCGCCATTTCGCATTGAAATATAAATGCCGATTATACGTTTTCCCGGAGTAGCCTGCCATTTGGAAATGGCAAAAATTGTTAAGACGAAAGCCATGCATATCGCACTTAGCAGTGCGATATAAACCTGGCTGGTATAAAGCTCGATGGCAAGTTCAACTTCCTTATCTTTTGCGGCCTGAATGACGGGGAAATTAAGAAACATCGGCACTAATATATAAAATACAAGGGCAATCACCGGCGTGCCGACCAGTACTGTATCAATAATATGGGCGAGCAGGCGCTGGAAAAATGTGGCGTATTGGGAAGTTGGTTGCATGGGCGTAGATTATTGCTTTTAAACGAAAAGCAAAGCGGTTTATTTGTGGCCGATAAAATAACGGCGGCTGTTTCTGACTTTTCGGACAAAATACAGCATCAAACTCATCAACATAATTGGCGTGCCGATAGTAAATAACTCATATCCTATATTACTTAGCAAATGCTTAATCCATGGTTTTGCTTCGTCTAAGAGAATCATGATGAAAGCAAATAACAATATCGGCAGGTAAATTGCTATGGCGCTTAAGAAACTATGTTTGGTTTTATCTTGGCGGGTGGCGTAAATTCCGGCTTTGCGCATGCCGATTGTCGCTTGGTATTTTGAGCTTAAAGAGAGGCTTTCATAGAGCATGTATAGAATAATTATCCCGCAGAAACTGCAAGCATATATGGCTAAGCGAAGTTTTTCTGTAGTGGCAACGCAACTGGTGCCGCAGCTGAAAATTTCGAAAGCGCCGCATAATATAACTACTGCCAGTGCTGGTAAAAAGAACCGCATCTCATAATTAAGAGCTTTTTTGAAGAGTTCTTTATGTTTTTCGTCCTGTCTATCTATTTCAATATCATCCGATTGCATATAAACCTTTAAAAAAAGGCCGCCCAATTTCTCGGAGCGGCCTTAGATTATTTATTTGAAATATCCCTACGCGTTTGCGAGTTCTTCTGCGCTAGCATCAGCACCGGCGCGAGCTGGGTCTTTCAACACATAGCCACGGCCCCAAACGGTTTCGATGTAGTTTTCGCCACCAGCTTCATCAGCCAGTTTTTTGCGGAGTTTGCAGACGAATACGTCGATGATTTTGAGTTCTGGTTCATCAATGCCGCCGTAAAGGTGGTTTAAGAACATTTCTTTAGTAAGGGTTGAGCCTTTGCGTAAAGAAAGAAGTTCCAAGATGCCATATTCTTTAGAAGTCAGGTGAACTGGTTTAGATTCAATTTCAACGCTGCGAGTGTCGAGGTTAACAGAGAGTTTGCCAGTGCGGATGATTGATTCTGAGTGGCCTTTGCTGCGGCGTACAATTGCCTGGATACGGGCAATGAGCTCGCCTTTGTTGAAAGGTTTAGTGAGATAATCATCAGCGCCAAAGCCAAGACCTTTAATTTTTTGGTCAGGAGCAGAGAGGCCGGAAAGGATTAAAATTGGAGTTTTAATTTTTGCAGCGCGGAGGCGGCGGAGAACTTCGTAACCGTCAAGGTCAGGGAGCATTAAATCAAGGATGATGATGTCATAATCGTATATTTTTCCGATCTCTAGCCCTTCTTCGCCGAGGTCAGCAGTATCGCAAACGATACCTTCAGAAGCTAAGGCCAATTCTATCGAACGGGCGGTTGATGCATCATCTTCTACTAGTAATACACGCATTGCTCTTCTCCTTTAATGAAACTGCAATATTTCTTAATTATTAAGTTAACTTATATTTTGTTGGAATTCAATAACAATCTTTACTTTATATTAAACTTTTATAGCCAAGATATACGAAGGCAAGGGAAAAATCTTCCCTGCTTTGAGAAATTAGGTAAATTTCTTACAACTTGGGGTTTTGTTGTCACAGGGGTGATTTACAAGGAACAAATTAGGGGATTTATCTGTAAATGGATCATTTAGTTAGGGAAATCAATCGCCTAGATTCGGTGCAGTATTACGGCAAGGTTAGTAAGATTTCCGGGCTACTGGTTGAGTGCGTCGGTTTGGAGAAATTCATGAGCATTGGCAGCCGCTGCAAGGTTTATCCGCGTGTCGGCAAGCCGATTACCTGCGAAGTTGTTGGATTTGAAGAAGAAAAAGCCTTAATGATGCCGTTTACCCCGGTAGAAGGTGTGGGTGTTGGTTCAAAAGTGGAACTGGCTGATGCGGAAAGCGCAATTCACCCATGTGATGAGTGGCTGGGCCGGGTAGTAAATGCTTTTGGCGAGCCGATTGATGATAAGGGGCCATTACCTTTGGGGTTGGATAGCTACCCGCTAAAAGCTTCGCCGCCACCGGCTAATAAGCGCAAAAGAGTGGGCGGGAAAATTGATTTAGGCGTTAGGGTTTTAAACACATTTACAACTTTGTGCAGCGGCCAGCGTATTGGTATTTTCGCCGGATCGGGTGTGGGTAAATCTATGACCATGTCGATGATTGCGCGTTACTCTTCGGCGGATATCAACGTGATCGGTTTGATCGGTGAACGTGGCCGTGAGGTGCAGGAATTTATTGAGGAATATTTGGGTGAAGAAGGTTTGAAACGCTCGGTGGTTATTGTGGCAACTTCTGATGAAAGCGCACTGATGCGTAAATATGCGGCGTTTGTGACGATGGCAGTAGCCGAATATTTCCGTGACCGTGAGAAAAAAGTTTTGTGCATGATGGATTCAGTCACGCGTTTTGCGATGGCGCAGCGTGAGATTGGTTTATCAGCCGGTGAGCCGCCGACATCAAAAGGTTATACGCCAACTGTTTTTGCTGAGCTGCCAAGGTTGCTAGAACGGGCCGGGCCGGGAGTTGGTGAAGGTTCGATTACCGGACTATTTTCGGTTTTGGTTGATGGCGGTGACCATGATGAACCGGTAGCCGATGCGGTGCGCGGTATTTTAGATGGGCATATTGTGTTGGAAAGAAAAATCGCCGAGCGCGGAAGATATCCGGCGGTGAATGTTTTGAAATCCGTTTCACGGATGATGCCGCAATGTAATACTGATGAAGAAAACAAGATTGTAAATAAAGCACGGAATATTTTATCCACTTATGATGATATGGCGGAGATGATTCGTTTAGGCGCATATCGCAAAGGCAGTGATCCGGCGGTTGATGAGGCGATTCGGTTGAACCCGAAAATCGAAGAATTTTTATCGCAAACTCCACGCGATCATACGACATTGGTGGAAGGATATAAGAGGTTAGGGGAAATTTTAGCTGAGCAACCGGCGGAGGCGTAGATGAAAACATTGCGCACATTGATTCGCCTGAAAAAAGATGAGGCCGATAAGCTCAAGAAAGAGCTGACGCAAATAGAAGAGCGCCAGCGGATTTTAAAAGATGAACACCATGAACTTGGCGTGCAGTTGGAACTAGAAGCAACTGCGGCAACCAACTTTCCGGAATGTGCTAGTGCGTTTGCGGCATTTGCGAAAAAGACAATTGAGCGGCAACGGGCATTGCTTAAAAATATTGAAATGTTGCAAGTTGCAATTGATAAAAAACGCGATGAATTGCTTGATGCATTTAGCGAACTCAAAAAATTTGAAATTGCGCTCGATCAGCGCCTAGCGGCCGAACGTGGCGAAACGCAAAGACGCGAAACCATAATGATGAATGAGGTAGCGCTTCGCGGTTTCGTGAGGAAAGATGCGCAGTAAAGGTTTCACATTAGTGGAACTTTCTATTGTGCTGGTTATTATTGGCTTGCTTATCGGCGGCATATTAGTTGCGCAAAGTATGATAAGCACAGCCAAGACCCAGCAAATAATAAGAAATTTGCAGCAATATGAAGTTGCGATAAATAACTTTAGGCTGAATTATAAAAAATATCCCGGTGATAGTTCCAACTTCATCCCTCCTGGCAATAATGATGAACAGTTAGATCTTGGCGGGGGAGGAAGTAGTTCGCAGTGTAACGGCTTACTTAGCAATTCCGAAAACCAGCAGGTATTTGCGCATCTTGTGGAAGCTGGCATGATTACGGGTAATTATGTTCCGTATTCGCCGGCAACTGCCTGCGGTGGCCCGCATTCTGATAATATTGCAGATATTCCCGGCGTTGTTGAACCTTATACTGAAATAGAAGGCCCAGCTACTGCAGTTTTGGGCTCTAAACCGGGAATAGATTCTTATTATGTGGGCGGAACGTGGAATTTTTCGCTGATGGTTGAGGTAATGCCAATCACCGAACTAGCGCTTGAGGCCAAGCTTGGTTCTGTGCCGTTTGTTGGAAGTTCAATAGGTTTGGCAAATTCTGCCGGCCAGGTTGGTTATTGCAGCGATGGTGATTTGGCGGTTTACCCTTGCACTGATTCGCGCTCGGTATATGGGCAATTTTATTATATGATGGCGCTGCAGTAGTTCGAAAATTTAAGCCTCGATTCCTTTATGGTCGATTTTTTTGGCGAGCGAGCTATTGACCATTTTATCAAACAAATTTACCGGGAATTCCTTCATGGTTGAAAATTCAATATCACCATGGAAGCCGGTAATTTCACCAGCTGAACTGAAAATATTGCGAATATCATCCTGGATATTAAGCTCTAAATTCTTATGTGTGCGCACCATTAAATCAAAATGTTTGGCTGTCATATTGCCGCGCACTAAACCATCAAGCTGAATTTCACCGAAATGGCTAGTATCAACTTCAACAATGAAACGCGTGCCGCTGGCTTTATCCGGCTGGCCGGTTTCTTCATCAGGCAGATATTTCACATGCATGCGCGCCTGATATAAACTGTTCCCGTCATAAACAGGGAATAGCATAGTTTGCCAGCCATTATCACGCTGGTTGAAAATATCGCGGATGTTATTTATATCGCCTCTAAGCTTGGCCAAAAGATTGCTGCCAGAATCACCATCATCAAGCAGGTCATAAGCATTTTCACCAAGCCAGGCTTTAAGATCGCCGGTTTTCATAGCATTGATAAAACCTGCTAAACGGCCAGCGAAAGCTGAATCAATCCCTGCGAGCTGATTGGTAAGTTGCGGCATGCCGAGTTCGTCAGCGCGCTCAGCTAAAGTTTTGAGAGCCGGCCAATCATGGCCGAGCTGTTGGGCCGGCGGTAGTTGATCACCACTTGGCAATTCAATATCAGCCTTTTCCGGCGGACTGAAATTTGTTAGTTCAAGTTTTAATATCGCGCCTTTGACGGCGGTAGAAATTTGCGGATTGCTGCTAATTAGAATTTTGCCGATTTTAGTTTCGACCAGCATTTCGCCATTTGGTTTGGCATCAAGCACCCGCGCATTCATCTGGATATTGCCATTGGATAATGGGCGCAGGGTGGGGGTGAAATTATCGGCCTGTTCTTGCAATTTTACCTGGGGAGCATTTGGCTCATCAGCAGATTCTTTTAGGGCTTGTTGTTCTGGCTGCATCCAATCTTGCTTGGCAAGGGTTTTATTTTCAGTTTGCACCTGCTGATTTGGATTTTGCGGCGGTTGGGCAATGCTGGTGATTTTTGCATTTACTTGCGTGCCGGGTTTGATTTCTTCAGGTATAGAATCGGCAAGTTTGGCTGAATCACCTTCATCAAATGGCAGATTCGCTTTTAGATTTTGAACAGCTTCGGGCGCTAGAGTGATGATAATTCCCTTAACGGCAGTGGTTTGCGGCGAGGTGAGAGTTACCGTATCAGTTTTATAAACCTGCGCGGGTTGCGCCTGGTTTGGCTGAGGAGCAGGTGGTTCGGCAGGTTTTGTGCTGCTGTTGGAATTTAATATCGAAACAAGTTTCAGCGGTACGCTGCCGTTCTGATTTTGCTGGAATTGGTTTTGCGAATTCTGGTTTTGGTCTTTTGGTGGATTTTGTTGCAACTGGTTTGATAAAGCTTGCGGCTGCGAAGCTGGAGTTTTGCCATCAACGCTTAAAAGCTGCACGGCCAAATTGCTGCTGATATTATCAATTTTCAAAGTCACCAGCGCATCTTTTGCTAAAGCAATTGGGCTTGAGAGAACCAGATCACTGCCAGCAAGGCGCACGATTAAGTTACCGTTTTTGTCATTACCGGCCACTTGGCCGACCGTGATCCCCAAAGGAATTTGGTTGATGGCTTGAGTTTGTTGCTGCTGAACTTGTGGCGCATTATTCTGCGTACCTTGATTAAGCGCAGCTTGCGGGGCAGGTTGCGGCGGCGGGATAGTGACTGGCGGTATAATAGGCACGTCCATGTATTTGATTTTATTCATAAAGTCTTAAGATTTTATGAACTTTATAAATGTTTAAAGGCAGCGCTCGGGCGCTACTTTAAACTACCGCTCTGCGGGCTGACGGCTCCGGTTCTTAAACCACGCCAAAGTTGATGCTATGGATCCTGACCAGCGGGAAGGCAAGCCCATTGAGGGCGGGGGCTGCGCGCCGAGCGCAAATTAGTATTCCTATCGAGCCATTAGCTTTACGGCCAATGCGGCGATATCGGCGGCGGCCATCGATTTGGAGTTTTTAAGGAGAATTGGCGTTTGCGAACGTATAGCTTCCTTAACTTTCGGATCACGGCGAACAATTCCCGCCAGGCGCGGTGAAAATTTCAAAAAGCTCTCGCAAGCATTTTTAATGGCGCCAAAAGTTTTTAAACCTTCGCGCTGATTTTCAGCCATGTTTACAATAATTTGGATATCCGCATCTTGATTTTGCATGCGGAGAATTTTGATAAATGCATAAGCATCGGTAAGCGAAGTCGGCTCATCGGTAATGACAATTAAACAGCGGCTGGCAAGTTGGGCCATGGCTTGCACTTGTTGTTCAATACCCGCGCCGAGATCAAGCAGCACGAGATCATAAGTTTTGGCGAGCGCATCAAGTTCCCGGCTAAGTGAATTGATTTTATCGACCGATAAATTGGCAAGTGACCCGCTGCCCGAACGACCGGCGATGATATCAAAATTGCCTTCATCATAATGGGTTACGGCTTGGGCCAAAGTAGCTTTGCCGGTGAAAACATCGCTTAAATCAACTGCCGGTGAAAGGCCGAGTTGGACATCGACATTGGCCAGGCCAATATCACCATCAAATAATAATGCCTTGCGGCCAGAATTGGCGAAAATATGCGAAATCGTTGTGGAAACCCAGGTTTTGCCGACGCCGCCTTTGCCGGAGGCTATTGCTAATATATTGTCTTTGCTTTTCATATTACCATCATGGGGGGCAAGTATTAAGATTTCGTTAGCAGGGGAAAATATTTCCTGTGTTCTCAGAATTCGTCATCCTGCGGCTCGACCGCAGGATCTGGTTTCACAATCAAGAGATCCTATGGTCAAGCCATAGGATGACGTCAAGACTAGGGAGCCGTCAGCCCGCTGCATCCAGCGCTGTTACCAAACGCGAGCACCCGAGCGTTCGTTTGGTAACAATCATAATTTCGGAATTTGGCCGCCACTGTGTTTTATTTCCTTGTGAGTTTTGCTAATGGCAAGTTCGCGCTCTGCGGCTTCCAGCATAAATTCCCGCTTTTGATCGCGCTTTTTTTCTTTAATAGGTTTTGGCTTTAAACCGGATTTGAAACCATTATAAGGAATGCCGTGATTTAGCACGATTTGGCTTAAATATAAGCGCACTGCTTCGTGAATCTCAAGGCCGGTTTCGGCGAGAATATCTTCGATTTCGTTCAGTGTTTTAACCGGCATTGAAACGCGAATTGTGGATTTTTCATTATTTTCTTGCATAAGCTATTGTTTTTGTTTGATTTCGTTGAATTTTTGATGGCCATGCAGAGCCACTTCCCGTCATTTTCAAGACGCTAGAGAACGTTAGAAAGGCAGAAATTGGCTCTACATGAAAATTCTAGGCATGGGGGAAGCTAATAGTCAAATTAGGTGGGTATTTTTATTGTTACCAAACGAGCATTGCGCATGCTCGCGTTTGGTAACGCCGACGGATGCGTCGGGCTGACGGCTCTCTGTTCTTTAAATTTTATTATAAACGTCATCCTATGGCTTGACCATAGGATCTCCTGATTGTGAAACCAGATCCTGCGGTCGAGCCGCAGGACGACGTATTAAACCGAGCCCAAGCTTTCGATTCTGCGCACTGCCGCTATCAACATAGCCAAATCAAACTTATCGGATGACTGTTGCAACTCGGCGATCATTTTATCGTGGCGTTCCAGGTTGCCGGCGTTTTTCTCCGTCCAGGTGTCTAATGCGGTGTCGCATTTATCACCCTTACAGGCGCTGCTCGTAATTTCGCGAGCGATGCGGCGTTGTTGCTCAAAGAGTGAATCGATAAGGTTTTTAATTGCCAAACGCTGCCAGTAAGTATCGGCCGGCATTTCGAGCGCGGCAAGGCGCAGCCAGTTGAATGACAGGCGCTGGCCGAGTTGGAAATAAACTTTACCGACGATGTGCAGCGGCAGTTTGCTGGTGCGGGTGATGAGTGCTACGTCGCAGGCGGAAATCAGCGCGCGAAGTGATGACACTTTTTTGGCAAGTGCGAGCGGAACGTTTTTCTCGGTAAGTGCGGCTTCCTGTTTTTCGATTTGTTCGGAAACCAGTTCGTTTAACATGCTGGAAAGTTTGCTGGAGAATTCAGCAATATCGGTGGCATATTCCTTGATGGTTTTTTCCACATTGATTGGTAATGGCAAGTTGCGGAGGAACCACAAGGTTTGGCGCTCGATGAAACGGCCGATGGAGAGGAACATTTCATATTGAACTTTTGCTTCGACTTTGCCATCGAGGTTTTCAATCGCTTTCCATAAGTCGCGCAGTTTGAAGGCGTCGCGAGTTACGGTGTAAGCGCGGGCGATATCGCTCGCACTCATGCCAGTGTCTTTGATAATGGTTGAGAAGAATGTCGAACCGGCGCGGTTGACGATTGAGTTGGTGGCAAATGTCGCAATAATTTCGCGGCGGAGTTTGTGATCTTCCAACTCGGTTTTATATTTCTTTTGTAATTCGACCGGGAAATAGCGGTTCAAATCAATTTTGAAATATTCATCATCTGGCAGATCAGATTCGATGAGCTGGTTGTAGAGCCACATTTTGCTATATGCGAGCAGTACCGAAACTTCCGGACGGGTGAAGGAAAGTTTTAAAGATGTGCGGCGCAAGATTTCTTCATCACTTGGTAAGAATTCGATTTTGCGTTTTAGCAAACCGTCTTCTTCAAGTTTGCGCATGAGTGCGGCGCGAGCTTCGTTGCCAAGATATCCACGGGTTTCGGCAATCGAGATTGCCTGAGTTTGCAGGTAGTTATCGCGTAGCACCAGATCAGCGATTTCATCTGTCATTTTTACCAACAACTTGTTGCGGTTGGCAATGTTAAGTTTCTTTTTCTCGATCGCGGCTTGTAGAGGAATTTTGATGTTTACTTCATGATCGGAAGTGTCAACGCCAGCCGAGTTATCGATAGCGTCGGTGTTTAAGCGGCCACCGTTAAGTGCGTATTCGATGCGGCCGAGTTGGGTGAAACCTAAGTTGCCACCTTCACCAGCTACTTTGGCGCGGAGTTCTTTGCCGTTGATGCGCAAGTTGTCGTTGTTTTTATCACCGACATCGCGCGCAGTCTCTAGCTCAGCTTTTACATAAGTGCCGATGCCGCCGTTCCACAATAGATCAACTGGAGATTTTAGGATGGCGCGGATTAGCTCATCAGGGTTTAACTCATTTTCTTTAATGTCGAGCGCTTGTTTTACTTCCGGCGTTAGTTTGATTGATTTGTCGGAACGTTTGAAAATTCCGCCGCCTTTGGAGATGAGTTTTTTGTCGTAATCATCCCAGCCGGAGCGTGGGAGTTGGAACAGGCGGTCGCGTTCTTTGAAGCTTGATGCAGCATCAGGAGTTGGGTCGAGGAAGATGTGCATGTGGTTGAATGCGGCAACTAATTTGATGTGTTCGGAAAGCAGCATGCCATTGCCGAAAACGTCGCCGGACATATCACCCACGCCGACGCAGGTGAAATCTTGTGATTGCACATCAACGCCGATTTCGCGGAAGTGGCGTTGGACGGAAATCCATGCGCCTTTGGCGGTGATGCCCATTTTTTTGTGGTCGTAACCGGCGCTTCCGCCTGATGCGAATGCGTCGCCGAGCCAGAAGCCGTATTCTTCAGAAACGCTGTTGGCGATGTCTGAGAATGTTGCGGTGCCTTTATCGGCGGCAACTACGAGGTATGGATCATCCCCGTCACGGCGAGTGACATTTTGCGGTGGGGCGATTTTGCCTTTGACGATGTTATCAGTAACATCAAGCACACCGCGCAAGAAAGTTTTGTAGCATTCGATGCCTTGTTTCAATTTGGCGTCACGGTCATCCGGCACATGGCCTTTTACGATGAAGCCGCCTTTGGAACCGACTGGCACGATAACGGAATTTTTGACCATTTGCGCTTTCATGAGGCCCAAAATTTCGGTGCGGAAATCTTCAGACCGGTCTGACCAGCGGAGGCCACCGCGGGCAACCATGCCGCCGCGTAAGTGAATGCCTTCGACGAATGGAGCGTAGACGAAAACTTCATAGAGTGGGCGCGGCAATGGCAAGTCTGGCACTTTGCGCGAATCAAATTTGAAGGAAACGTATGATTTGTTGCTACCAACATCAGTAGTTTGGAAGAAATTGGTGCGAAGCGTGGCTTCAATAGTTTCACTCAAGCGGCGGATGGCGCGGTCTTCGTTTAGGTTAGAAACATTGGCTAAATCTTCATTGATTTCAGCAATAATATCTTCAGCTTTTAATTTGGTTTTCGGATCAAAATAAGAGTGGAACAAATCAACCAACCGGCTTGAGAGTTTGGCTTGGTTGACAAGCGCATCCATGAAGAAGTTGATGCCGAGGGCAAGACCTGCCTGGCGGAGATAACGAGTGTAAGCGCGGAGCAGCACGATATCGCGCCAAGGAAGGTTAGCAAAAATCACGAGCTTGTTGAGCTGGTCATTTTCGGCCTCAACTAAGATAACTTTTTTGAAGGCAGTTTCGAGCAGTTCTTTTATTTCTTCGAGATTAATCGGCTGTTTGTTCATCGGCTCAACTTCGAAATCTGAAATACCGACGCCGACTTCGCCACCGGCCGGTTCAACGAAGAATGGTTTTTCAGAAATTACGCGCAGGCCAAAGTTTTCGAGAATTGGGAGCACGTCAGAAAGTGCGATTGCGTCACCCGGGTTGAAGGTTTTTAGGTGGTAGCTATCAACTTCGCCATCTTCTTTTGATTGGTAGAATTCAACTTCGAGGCGATGCGCGTTTAGCGATTCTTCGATTTTGTTGATATCACTGATGGCGTGTTTTGAGCTGTAAATTGCGGTGTAATCTTTCGGGAAAGCATTTTCATATTTGGTGAAAAGCTGTTCGCCTTTGCGGTCACCAAATTTTTCGGCGAGAGTTGCCAAAAGTTCGTCTGACCATAAATTGGAAACTTCGGCGATTTTGGTGCGGAGTTCTTCAACATCATATTTGCCAATTTTGCTGTTTGGCTTGATGATAAGATGCAGGCGTGAGAGCGGTGAATCAGAAATTTGTGTATAATATTCGGTGACTTTGCCCTCGAGTGATTTTTCTAAAATGCGCTGGATGCGGAAGCGCAAATTCGTATCGAATTTCTCTTTCGGAACATAAATTAAGCAGGAAATGAAACGGTCAAAACGGTCATTGCGCATGTAGAGGCCGACGCGCGGGCGCTCCATTAATTCGAGAATGGAGAGGATATTTTTGAGGAGTTGGTCGGCATTGCTTTGGAAAATTTCGTCGCGTGGATATGAGTCTAAAATAAACTGGACGATTTTGGCTGAGTGGCCACCGCGGGCGAAACCGGATTTGCCTTGGACGTATTTTACTTTGCGGCGGATGATTGGGATTGTATTCGTCATCTGATAGTAAGCGCTGCTGGCAAAAAGGCCCAAGAAACGGCGCTCGCCGATGATTTTGCCATTACCATCAAATTTTTTGACGGCGATGTGGTCCATGTAAACGCTGCGATGAACGATTGCTTTATTATCGGATTTTGTAATCTGCAATAGGTCGCCATCGGCAGAAAGTTTTGCCTGTTCTTCCGGTGAAATATCTGTGAGTTGCGCAGCTTCAGGGCGAGAAACGCCGAGGTTAGAATCTTCTATAAGTTTTAGCTTTTTGCTTTTTGGCGAAATTTCATATTCGCTGTAGCCTAAGAATGTGAAGTGATCATCAGCCAGCCATTTTAGGAAATCAGTAGTTTCATCAACTTCATCATTAGGGAAGCTGCTTTGGGCAAGATGCATTGATTTGACGGTTTCATCAACTTTGACCAGCATCGAGCGCCAGTCGTCAACGGCCAAGTAAAGTGCGCGGAGAACGGCTTCGAGGTTTTTCTTGAGTGAATCAATAGCGACTTGGTGTTCGATATAGCTGATTTTTAAATAGATGAGAGATTCAGCCTTGCCGTGTTTAGAATCAAACTCGGTAAATTTGCCGCTTTTATCGCGGTTTACTTTTAGAACCGGGTGGTAAATTTCATAAATTTTGTAACCAAGACGGCTGACTTCGGCGATGACAGAATCAACCAAAAAAGTTTTATCGTCGTTCAAGACTTTTAAAATTGTGCGCGGTTTTAGATCTTTGCCTTGTGGCGGATCAATTTCAATTTTCGGTTCATGAGGTTTGCGCTTTTCAAAAAATTTGAAAGCATTTTCAGTTTTAGCGAGAAGTTCATCGCGGGATTGGTATTTCAACTCATCTTCAAAAGCATAAGAATAAAAATTCTGGGTGAATTGTTCCAACGGCGAAATGTTTTTTCCTTGAGATTTCTTATTGGTCGTAGAGGTTTTTGTGGTAGTCTTGTTCATATGCGTGTTTTGAGCTGAGTTTTTGGTCATAGCGTATGGAATTTTCAAGGAGTTATTTTGGCTGACATTAATAGATTAACACATATTGCAAAGCAAGCGGGAAAGATAATTATGGGCTATTACAAGGGCGAATTTGGGGCCACTGTAAAAGCTGATGATTCACCCGTAACATTGGCGGATATGGCGGCGAATGACTATATTGTGGCGGAGCTCAAAGCGCATTTCCCTGATATTCCAATAGTTTCGGAGGAAGGGGCGAAAGACCGCCAGACTTCCGGCACCTTCTTTTTGGTTGATCCGCTGGATGGGACGAAGGGGTTTATTCGTGGGAGTGGTGAGTTTACGGTAAATATTGGCTTGGTTAAGGATTTTAAAGCGATGGCCGGGGTGATTTATGTTCCGGTGAGTGGTGATGAATATTGGGGCGACGGCAAAAAGGCATTTAAGAATGGGAAGGAAATTCGCTGCCGTCATATGCCGGATGATGGAGTGGTGATTGTGGGCAGCCGCAACCATATGGATGATGAGACGAAACATTATATTGAAAGCCAGAAATCAAAATTTAAAGATTTGAAATTAGTGGCTGCGGCAAGTTCGCTGAAGTTTTGTTTAATTGCGGAAGGTGCGGCCGATATTTACCCGCGTTTTGGCCGGACGATGGAATGGGACACGGCGGCAGGCCAGGCAATTTTGCAAAGTGCTGGTGGTAGCGTTGTAACGCCGGAAGGTGCGCCGTTTACTTATGGGAAGAACCAGATTTTTGAAAACGGGGCGTTTGTGGCGCGTGGTTTAAGCCAATCTTAATAGTTAAGTTCTAGAATTTTATAATGGAATTAGAATTTAATCTTGGTCCTAATGGTAATCTGGGGAAAGAAGCTCAGGAGTTTTGGCAAAAGACTTTTCCAAATCACGAGCCGCAAGAAATTTATCAGATATTGAAAAGGGGAATGCCGCCGTATGATAAAAAAGAAGAAGTAACATTTTCTGTTTCTGATGATTCATTCAAAATAAAAATGAATTTTTATTGCAATGGAGCTCACTAATCATATTTTGTATTTAATTTTACGAATGGTAATAGTTATTTTTCTGATACTGCAGTTTATTTTAAGAAGACCACAGGCTCGGCCACGCAACTTTTGGCTAATATGAATGAAATTTATGAGGCGCTTGATATTGATACGGTTACAGTAGGTGCATGTGAAGTTGGCAGTTATGCGTGGCTAAAATTAGGTTTTGTGCCAGGTGATATTGAATCATTCAAAGAACGTGTAATAGTGAATATGGATGCTAATTTAGTAAGCCCGTGGGATAGGGAAATTGTGCTGGGGATTTTGCAATCTTCTGATCCAAAAATTGCCTGGGTGATTGCAGATTTAGAAAGTTTTATCTCTGAACCGGGCTCTTTAAAACTTGGGCAATTGCTTACTATAGGCACTAATTGGGGTGGTAAACTAGATCGGAAAGACCCAGAAAGTATGGAAAGATTCAATGCATATTGCCAGGAAAAATTAGCGGAGAAAGGGTTGGCCTAGTCATTTAAATAGTTAATTAATAAAGTAACTAATTATTAACTTTATCCGGCCAATATTATTTAATGAGAGACGATGATATTTTATTAACCCCGCAAGGCATTACAGGGCATAAATCAGATATTTTTTGGCAACGTTTTTTCCCAGGTTGCGCGCCGCAAGAAATATATCAGATATTGAAAAGGGGAATGCCGCCGTGGGAGCCGTATGAGAAAATTGTATTATATGTAGATGCAGCTGGTTTTTTAACAATTCAGATAGATTTATTTCAGCAAAGAATTCAGCATTCTGATTTTTGTTTTAAAATTGGTGAAGGTGAGGCCAAGCTAATTGCAGGTTATGTATTTATAAATCAACAAAAGGCATCAGCAACCCAGATGTTGGTTAACATGGAAGATATATATGAAATGAAAGAAATCTCTACAGTTAGAGTAGCTTCTGAGGAAATTGGCAGTTATGCCTGGCTGAAATATGGCTTTGTGCCAGATACTGTTGAGTCATTCAGACCAGGTGTGATCAAAAATCTTGATCAATATGAACATTTTATTCCTAAAGAGGAAAGAGAGTTTGTAACAAGACTTTTGCAATCATGTAGTGATGATCCAAAAATCGCTTGGGCAATAGCTGATATGGATGGAATGACTAATGAACCAAAACCCAGAAAATATGGTCAGTTACTTATGATAGATACTAACTGGACCGGTAGTCGTGATAGATATGATGCTGATTCGATGGCGAGGTTTCATTCATATTGTAAAGGGAAATTGGCAGAGAGAGAAATATGAAACCGTTTGCAGAAGAATTGCTGGAAGAGGCAGAAAGACAAGAAAGGTTGAATCCGGCTGGGTTTGTGAAAAGTAGATTAATTTCGGCAAAAATTGCATTGAAGGCGGGAATTGAGCCGGAAGTTGTGGCGAGGGTTTTGAAATTGCGTCTAAGCCAGATTAAGAAACTTTTGGATAATTAACCCATCGCTTTGGCGGCAGGCCAGGCGATTTTGCAAAGTGCTGGTGGTTCAGTTGTGACGCCGGAGGGTGCGCCGTTTACTTATGGGAAGAACCAGATTTTTGAAAACGGGGCGTTTGTGGCGCGTGGTTTAAGCTAATTATTCTGTGGATGGAATTTCATCAATTTGCGCCAGGCTTCCCAGAAAGAATTATAATCTTTTGCCAGGTATGATTCATCAATGCATTTGCCGGAACTTGAAGGATAAGAGTTAGAATATTTATTATCTAATGTTTTGTCAGCATAGACAATTTTTATGCTGCAACCACCACCATCAAATATTTGTCTTGAGCAAGATTTTGGCCAATTCCAGACGTTAATTTTATCCAGACTATTTCTAAAATCCTGCCATTCGACATAAGTAATGTCGGTGACTGTTTTATTGGTTGGTTGCGAATATGGAGATTGAATTATTTTTCCATTCTCTAATGTTGATTTAGTGGCCCCGCCAAATCCGCCACCACAAATAATTTCTAATGAAGTAGGAACAGGATTTACAGGTTTTTTACTGCAGCCGGTGGTGCATATAAGAAAGGTAGCGAAGATAATAACTGATGATTTTTTCATATCTTAGCCCATCGCCTTAGCGGCAGGTGCTGCGTGTTGCTGGCGTAGGCCTAATTCGTGGAGGGTTTTGTTGATCCACATGGCGGTTAGTTTCTCCTGCGCGCCGTTTTGTTTTAGGCGGTCGTTGAGGAAATTGAAATCAACAAAATCCAGTTTTTGGTCTTGGTTGAAGCAGCTGTAGACGAAGAATTCTTTGCCGGTTTCAGGGTCAACGTGGCGTTGCAGGCATTGGGCGCAGATTTCTTTCATCATGCATTGCATCGGTGAGTTGATTGAGCCGATGGCGATGTGGTTGTTTTTCAAATATGGTTTTAACTGGTTGTGGCGCGCAAAGCCGACGGCGGCCATCATGCGGTCACTGCCGATGACGACGACATGTTCGACGTCTTGGGTTTTGATTATTGTGTCGCCGAGTTTACCGGTGGCGTAAGCTTCGATTGCTTGGACGATGTTGCCGGTGAAGAAGCGGTCGTTCTTGCGGTTGGGGTGGAAATCAGCGGCTTCGTCGCAGGCCCAGATTACGACATCTGATGCGGCTTCGATTTCTTCGATTTTGTAGCGGTCGCTTGGTTTTTTGTAGCCGGCGAAATAGAGAACTTTGCAACCGTTTTCGCGCATGGCTTTGCCGATGGAGAATAATACGGCATTGCCTAATCCGCCGCCGACCAACATGACGGTTTCATTTTTCGGGATTTCAGTTGGTGTGCCGGTTGGGCCCATGAGCACTACTGGTTCGCCTTTCTTGAGGTGGGCGCAGAGGTCGCTGCTGCCGCCCATTTCTAAGACGATGGTGGACATGAGGCCTTTTTCTTTATCAACCCAGGCGCCAGTAAGCGCTAGGCCTTCCATTGCTAAGGTAGTTTCGAGTTCCGAGTTTCGGGTTTCGAGTTTTGGAGCGAAAGCTTCGTAATTTTGTAATCTGTAGAATTGGCCGGGTTGGAAGTTTTGCGCGGCAAGCGGTGCGTGGACGATTACTTCGATGATTGTGGGCGTTAGGCGCACGACATCGTGGACTTTGGCGCGAAGCAGGTGGTTGAAATTTGTGTTGATGTTTTTCGGTTTGGCTTTGGCGAGGATGCGGCTGACGACCGGGTAGCCTTGTTTGGCGCTGCCCATGGCTTTTACTACGTTGCCGGCATAATCAGGGTGTAAATCGCCGAAGAAGCTGATGGCTTTGCCAGACTGGTCTATATTCATCAGGACATTGGCCTTGGATGGTTTGGAAATCCATTCTGGTTTTTTGATTTCGCCATTCTCATCGATCATGCGGAAATATTTGCCATCGAGTTCGAAATGTTCCGGCTCTTCGCGGGCGGCAATGGTGTTTGGGCTGGTGCCGGCGGCCATTAATATGGTGCGGGCGGGGATGATTTTTTCTTCGGTGCCGATTTTGACGCGGAGCTTTTCAGCATGGCCGAATTTGTCGAGGATGACTTCAACCGGAGTTGCATCGCCGAGGAAGTTGATGCCTTCCTGGAAGGCGAGTTCGACTTCTTCGTGGTTTAGGCGATAGCTTGGCGCGTCTTGGAGATTTTTGCGGTAAGCCAAAGTTACGCCGCCCCATTCGTTTAAAAGTTTCTGAGTTTCGTGTTTTGAGTTTCGGAGTTGTTTGGCGTGAGAAATAAATTCTTCGGCGACCAGTTTTTCTTCTTCGTTTAATTTGGCGAAATATTTTTCGCGGCCGATGGCTTCAACTCTCGTCAGGAATTTTTCTACTTGGATAGGGTAATAGGCCATGGATTCAGTCGCTGAGTCGACTGCGGTGAGGCCGCCGCCGATTACTACTACGGGGAGGCGCACGGTGAGGTTGGCGATGCTGTCTTTTTTGGCGGCACCTGTGAGTTGGAGGGCCATGAGGAAATCACTGGCGGTGCGTACGCCGCGGGCGAGGCCGTTTTTCATGTCAACGACGGTTGGTTTTCCGGCGCCCATAGCGAGAGCGATGTGGTCGAATCCTAAGTCGAAGGCTTGGCTGTAAGTGATGTTGCTGCCGAATCTGACGCCGCCGATCATGGTGAATTGGGCGCGGCGTTCGAGGAGGAGGCGGATGATTTTTAGGAAGTTTTTATCCCAGCGGACGGTGATGCCATATTCGGCGACGCCGCCGAAACCGGCGAGTGTGCGTTCGGAGAGGTTTTCTTTTATTTCGTTGATGTCTTTTATTGGTTTGAATGGTGTGCGTGAGCCATCGGATTTTACGCCGGAATATTGTTCCGCTACAGGTTCGATTTTTAAGCCGTCGATGCCGACGACTGTGTGGCCGTCATTCATTAAATGATGGGCCAGCGTAAATCCGGCGGGGCCTAAGCCGGCGACCAATACTTTATAGCCGGTGTCGGGTTTTGGTAATGGGCGTGCGAGATTTAATGGGTTCCAGCGGGTTAATAGCGAATAGATTTCGAAGCCCCATGGGAGGTTGAGCACGTCTTTAAGCGAACGGGTTTCGACTTGCGGGATATCGACCGGGGATTGTTTTTGGTAGATGCAGCTCTTCATGCAATCATTGCAAATCCGGTGGCCGGTGCCGGCGCACATTGGGTTATCGACGGTGACAATTCCGAGCGCGCCGATGGTGAAGCCTTGCGCTTTGACCATGTTCATTTCGGAGATTTTTTCTTCTAATGGGCAGCCAGCGAGGTTGACATTGGTTGGCGATTTTTTGACAATTTTAACTGGCTCTTTCGCTTCCCACATGCCTTTGGAGCATTGGTCTTTGCCTTGATTGTGGCAGTAGATGCAGTAATTGGCCTGGTCGAGGGCGTAGGTTAGTGAGCCGCCTTGGTCGGTCAGTGCAAAGCCATCGCGGGCGCGCCATTCGTGTTCGGGCAGGCGCTGCATGGTGACGCCGTTGAACTGGATGGTTTCCATCGGCACGAGATTAGTGAAATCTAGTTTTTTTGGTTTTTTGAAAATGGTTGAGTGTTTTACGATGTGCTCGTTATTGCTCGCCCAATTGGCGTATTTGGCGGCGATGGTTTGTTTTTCGATGTCACCCGCGTCCATCCATTTTATAATATGGCGTGATAATTCCAGCTCCCAGTCATCCCAGCGTAGGCTGGGATCCAGCTGTGGAGTTTGCGACCCTGGATTCCCGCCTTCGCGGGAATGACAAAGCTGGAGGAGTTGTTGCTGTAATTCTTCCCCATTTAATTCCGGCAGCTCGGCCGGTTTAGAAAACTTAGCCGCGGCGCGTTGGACGAAGAGGCGTTTTGCGGTGAAGAGATCGCCGAGTTCGTTGTGTGCGAATTGGAGTTTGGTGACGGCTTCGCGGATGTTGAAAAGCTCACTGATGAAATCTTCGAGGATTGGCGCGATGGCGATTAGGAGGTTGGATTCGTCTTTCTTTTCCAAGCTTTCAGGGTTGGTGCGGGCGGCAACGAATTTATTGTGGAGTTCGATGTTGGCGGCTTCCAAAAATTTTACGAATGCGGCATCAACCTTCGCTAGCCCGTCGCGGGCGTAGAGATCTTGGAATTGCAGGTTGTGAGAGAGGTTTAGGTTGGTCATTATGTTTCTATTATTCCAGATAGTCTAATTATTTTGAGAGTAAGTAGGATAACAAATAGTCCTGCCAAAATATAGTATGTGTTAATATGTTGATTAATATCCTCTTTGATAAAAGCCCGATTAGGATTGTTCTTATCGTAAGTTATAATAATTTCATCTCCAGCTTTGGCTTTTCTATATTTCCAATTGAATATAGAAATTGGCATTTCATAGCGATTATTTTTTTTCATCCACAAAGTAATACGAAATTTTGCAGAAAACGCTGTTTCCACTTAATGTTTCGCAAAGTTTTTTATCAATGAAAGTTCCTTTAACAATGCAGCCGTTAGTTTTCAAATTTTTTATTCTGCCTAATTCTTTCAGAACTCTAAATAAGATGATTATCACGCAGAGCAGCATGAAATAATCGATCGCGGTATCGAATGTGAATTGAGTATGCGTCATATATCCGCCCCTCCGAAATCAGCCGCTTCGCGGATTGGTTTAACGAAGTTTTCGTCAACATAAGTCATCAAAATTTCGATGCTGCGGTCGAGTGAAGTGGTGGCGGTGTCGATGGTGAGATCAGCATTTTCCGGCTCTTCGTAAACATCATCAACCCCAGTGAAGTTTTTGATTTCACCTTTGCGGGCTTTTTTGTAGAGGCCTTTCGGGTCACGCGCTTCGACGGTTTTTAAATCAGCCTTGATGTAAACCGAGTGGAAGTTTTCTGGCGCGATTGATCTCGCGTGGTCGCGCTCTTTTTTATATGGGCTGATGAAACTGGTGATAACTATTGTGCCGGAATCCGCGAATAAATTTGCAACTTTAAGCCCTGGCGGACGTTGTCGCCATCTAACACATAAACGTTCAAACCTTTGCGGTAGAGGCGGGTCATCAGTTCATTGGCGAGTGTGGATTTGCCGGAACCGGAAAGACCAGAGAACCACATTACGCCGCCGCGGTGGCCGTTGACTAGTTCGCGCTCTTTGCGGGTGATTTTGAAATCTACCGATTTGATGTTTTCAGATTTGATGTCGGTGTCTTTGCGTTGGTCAGCGAAACCTTGAGTGTCGATAATGCCGCCGCCGGAAACGTCGTAACCATCGAGCAGCATGAAGCGGCCCATGTGCTGATTGTTGGTGAAATCATCAACGCTCATCAATGTGCGGCTGCGAAGGATTACTTCGCCAACGCCTAAGCGTTCAAGTTTTTTGCTGTCAGAATGTGCAAGGTCTGATGTGTCGATAATTTTTTCGACTTTTTTAACTTCGACTTGGTACTCGGCAGTGGCGAGTTTTAGTTTGTATTTTTTGCCTTCTTCAAGCGCGCGGTCATGCAGCCAGAAGAGTTTGGCGCGAAGAATGTTTGTAAGTTTTGGGGCATCTTCGATGTGGCTGGCGACTTGGCCGCGTTCGACGAAAATTTGTCTTTCTAATGTGATGCCGACGGACATTCCGGCGCTTACTTGCGTTTGCGCAGGTGAATTCCAGTTCTCGATAGATTTTACGGTTTCAACGCGATTGCTTGGGTTGAAGATTACTTTATCGCCGATTTTCAAAGTGCCGGATTCGATGCGGCCGACGATGATGCGGCGTTCGTCGAATTTGTAGACGTCCTGCACCGGGAAACGGAGCGGCAGTTCAGTTGGGGCTGGCAAGAGTTGGAATTGGTCAAGCGCTTCGGTGATGGCCGGGCCTTTGTACCACTTCATGTTTTCGGATTTTTTGGTGATGTTGTCACCCTCGCGAGCGGCGATTGGGATGATGAATTTCGGTT
>Ga0206927_1033_pt1 | contig 33917 bp, 30 predicted proteins | sample Alteio_BWOrgHeat_60_FD_153249 | JGI IMG/M metagenome (GOLD analysis project Ga0206927, IMG submission 153249) | Enriched cells from forest soil in Barre Woods Harvard Forest LTER site, Petersham, Massachusetts, United States -... | ecosystem: Environmental > Terrestrial > Soil > Temperate forest >... | reverse complement strand
GCTCCGCGGTTTCGTGGGGTATGTTGCTCGCACGATGCTTCGGGCGGCGCATCGGAGAAGATCCGCAAGGGTTTAACCCGCGCCCGTTCCCGCGACAATTTGAGTACTTTTGCGCATAACCTTTATGCGGCCTGTGGCGGATCACGGGGCAACGCATGGAGGTCGTCATGTCTAACATTCCCGAACAGCGCGCTCTGCCGCGCTACAACAAGATCCCCGCGCACGCGCACAAACATCTCCCTGACCGCCCGAGTCTTGAACACCTGAAAGGTCAGGCAAAATCCCTGCTGCGGGATTTCCTCACTGGAAAACCAGATGGAATCCGTCGCGTGCGGCGATTCATGCCGGAGAAGCTGCAGACGATTGCGGCGCCCTCAACTTATCGGCGTCCAGCCCTGCGACTCAAGGATGCGCAAAATATCCTCGCTCGCGAATACACCAAAGGAGCCTGGAAATTTGGCTCGTGGGAGGAGCTCAAGGCGCATGTCGTTGCGGTAAATCAATGCTCAGATGCGTTGATCATCGAGCAGATCGGAAGGTTGACGCGCCATTCCACACCGTCTTTGCTCAATCCCCACCGGTTCCTTGGATCCCTGGGTTCGAGAATGATTCCGCATCTGATTCACGCACTGAAAACGAATCCCAGAGACAATCGTGATCAAGAGCGGCGCACTGAAACAATTCGCATCGCTCTGTCGTCCGTTCCAATCGGATGGACAGTATCCGAAAACATACCGAGCCCATGATACACAATTGGCTGAAAGTGATCGGCGACAGAACTGAGGCCGTGTGACTCGACGCAACACGCATGCATGACGTGACTGCGGCCTTTTCGTGAAGGCGTCGTCTTGCCCAATCCGAACGTCGTCACGCCAAAGGGGGAATGGCAACTCCTGCACTTAACCCCGGATACTCGGAGGCGCTACAAATCGTTCAAAGGATACATGCGGAAGGAATTTCGAAACTTGCTGTGATTCTGGCGGTGAGACAATCGAAAACATTGAGATTGTGGCCCTGCGACGTGTCAATTAAATAATTATCGGTTTTATAGATTTTATCTTGACTATAAGTAAGAATGGGTTATCTTGATGAGTGGAGTACTCTGTCCTCTTTGAAAATCGAATAAGAATTTGAGAAAGGTCGTGGTCGCCCGCATGTTCGAATGGGCTTGCCAACTTGGCGCTTTAGACTTCCTTCCACCCCCCCGATCTGTCACATTTCCTTGCATTCACACCGTGAGGATACTCCTCAAGACCGAAAAAAATGAGAAACGAGCCCTTTCTATGATCCAGCGTGCGATAATCGCCGATTCACATCGCAATGTTGTACGCACCATTGATTTGTATAAAAATGAGAATCCCAGACACCCCCCTGAAACTGTCACGTTTTCGAACATCAGCGTTGGTCAAAGCAGTTGAAGAGTGACGTGATGACGCGGCCGTCCCGGCCGCAGGATTCACCGCGCAACTCTCTTAATGGCTTATCTGCAGAAACCTGCCGCTACTTGCGATACTGCCAACTGCTGCAGGCCGCTGGAGTCCCGTCGACTTCCGCGAACAGACGCGCGTACTCCGCCTGCGTCACAATTTCGCTCTGGGGATGGCGGAAGTGAAACTGGACCGCGCGTCGCCGGTAGGGGGTGCGATTGGCGGGCGTCATGTGAGGAACAAGGCCGGACAAGAACATTCCTCCGCCGGCCGAAAGAGGCACGGGCGTGACGCTGGCGTTTTCCAGCCGGTCGGCGGGAATCGTGCAGCCCACGTCGTGGCTCTGCAGCAACGGCCCGCGCTTATGACCGCCGGGCAGCATATGCATGCAGCCGTTTTCCGGTGTGGCGTCGTCGAATGCGACCCACATGCCCAGCACCGCGTCCAACGGCTTGACCGCGAAGTACGCATCGTCCTGATGCCAGACGCGTTCCCCGCCGATGTGAGCCGGCTTAACCAGCATCATTTCCTGAAAGAGTATCGCGTCCGGATGCAGCAGAGTGTCCAACATCATGCGAATTTTCGGATGCTCATAGACCATGTATTGAAAGAACGGATGTTCGTCGACAAACCACATCAGCTTACGAACGTGCTCTTCGCACTTTTCCAGTGTTATCGCTGTGCGATCGGTCCCGGGTTCGTATTGAATGTAGAATTGCTGACGCCCTGGAGAGTCCTCAGCGGGTCTTTGCTCGCCCAGCACTTGGACGCGGTCGCGTTCGTACCCTCTTTCAACCAGCTCCCGGATGGCTCGGCGCCCGGCGTCCACTTCGTCGCTGCTCAGGACGCGTTCGAAGGCCAGGTATCCGTCGGTCTCGAAGCGCGAACGTTCCTCTTCGGCCAGCATATCGGGGCACACGGGAGAATTAAACTTTCCGGCAGTCATGGCGTCGTCCCTTTATTCAGTGAGTGAATGAATGTCGCGGCAAAGATCCTGCGCGTGTTCCAATGCCGCGAAAGAACGCTCCGCCGCCGTCCACGGATCGTACGCGGGATCGTTCCAGAGCATGCCGCTGACTTCCACGGTGACAGGCAGTGTGAGCCCGCTTTCCGCGATCGCCGACATGTACGCGGTGAGATCCAGATTCCCTTGCCCGGGCAACAGGAAGCGCGGCTTTCCGTCGCGGAGGAAACCGTCCTTGATATGCAGATGCACCGTAAACGGCGCACACATTTCCAGGCAGGATTTCAGGTCCAATCCCTGCAGATGGAAATGGCTGAAATCGAAATTGAGCCTTAACGCCGGGTGGCGGCTATGCTCCATCAGCCAGCGCGCCTTCTCTGGACGGTCGAAACAGCCGCCGATATGGGGCTCCACCGCCAGGACCACGCCCCAGTGCGCTGCGGCGTCCGCCCATTTTAGCATGCGATCGCGCAGATAGCGTCGCTGTGTCCCCCAGTCGGGCTGTTCTCCGCCGAAAGTCGTTGTGACGATGGCGGCCCCGGAGCCAAAGTTCAGATCCCGCGCCAGCGCACAAATCTTGTCGAAGCTGCGGCGTTCAAGCTCCAGCGCGTTGCCGGATTTGAATGGCGCCAGGCTGGCGAGCAACACGGGCGGCGAAAACCCGAGATCCTCCAGGTGGCGCCGCAGGCGTTGACGCGTGCTTGCATCAAGCCTGTCGGGCGCGGTGGGCCAGCCCTCGGCGGCGGCGATTTCGAGCGCCCCATAGCCCATGCGCCGCAGCCGCGACGCGGCTTCGAAAATATCCACGCCCTTCATGCCGTAGGTTCCGAACCCCAGCTTCAATCGGCGCTCTGATGACGCGAACTTTTCGGGATTCATGAATCACCTTTGAACGATGCCTTCACGCACTCTCAGCGGCGGTCCAATCGAACACGCTGCCCAGCACCTCGTTCTTGCGCGACTGCAGGTTTTCGTATGCGCTGGCTGCGTCCGCAGGCTTGTACGTCGCGGACAGCAAAGGCTTCACGCGCAGCGATCCAGCTTGCATCAACGCGGCGAGCAGTTTGACGTTTTCGAACTGGCTGTGCTTGTTATAGCCGCTGGGATGGAGCGGAATCTTCCATTCGTGCGCGCCTTTCAGTGTCAAATCGCAGTGCGGGCGCCAGAGATGGATCGCCTGTAAAAAAGGAGTAATGTCCGCGTCGCTCTGCCCACGCGGAGAACCGACCAGGATCATCGTGCCGGACTGCCGCGCGAGCCCTGCTGCGGCCATGGCGACGCGCGGAACGCCCGTGCATTCGAGAATCAGATCCGTGCCGCGGCCATGGGTGAAATCGAGGACGCGCCCTTTCAATCCGTCAAGTTCCCCCTGCCACGCCTGGCTGATCCCGCACGCGCGCGCCGTCCGCAGCCTGCCCTCGATCGGGTCGATCAGGATCACGCGCGCGCCGGAAAGTTGCAGCAGTTGAGCCGCAAATTGTCCCACCAGGCCGGCGCCGGTGACGACGGCGACGTCGCCCAACGCTGGGGCGGCGGTCTGCACGCCGGCCAGCGCGACCATGGCCATGCCCAGCAGCGCCGCTTCCGGACAGTCCAGAGACTCCGGCAACGGCGCGACCAGGCTGTCTGTGACCGCGTGACTGCAATGCGGCGTGTACGTCAAGACCAGTTCGCCGTCCTTGAGATCGCTGCGCCCGTTGCTGTGCGCCAGTACGCGCCCGACGGCGCGGTTGCCGAGCGTGCAGGGAAAGGGAAAGGGCTCCAGGCCGGTCAGCTTGGCGATTTCCGTCCCGGCGCTGATGCAGGTGTAGCGGCTTTCGACCAGCGCCGTCTTTCCGTTGAGACCCAGATCAGCCGGGCTGGTCGAACAGGCGACTCGATTTTTTGCGGTGAATACCACGGAGGTGACATTTTGCAGCATCGATCACCGCGCCTTTCTGGATTGCATGTCCGCGGCGGGCGCAGCTTCCGCGTGCGCTCTGGACCCTCCCTGCAGCAGACGGATCCACGCGCCCATGTAGCGCCCGTGATCGTGCCAGGTTCTGCCGCTGACGAGATTGCCGTCCACCACGCACGGCGAATCGACGTAGATGCCTCCGCAGACCTCCAGGTCGAAGCGGCACTTCGCCACCGTGGCCATGCGCCGACCCTTAACCACGCCCGCGGCGCAGGGAATCTCCACTCCGTGACACACCGACGCGACGGGCTTGTTCGCTTCGAAGAAATGACGCGTGATGCGCTGCAATGCCGGGTCATAGCGGATGTATTCGGGAGCGCGGCCTCCGGAGTAAAAGATGCCGGCGTAGTCGTCCGGATCGACGTCTCTGAAGGCAACATCGGCCTGAATTGTATAGCCTTCGAACTCGCGTGTGATGTTCCAGCCCGTCGCTGGAATCTCATGCAGCACCATCTGGTAGCGTCGCTTATCTGGAGCCGCTACAATGGGTTCGAAGCCATCCTCCTGCAGTCGCAAGTATGGGTAGAGCGTGTCCACGGTTTCAGCGGCGTCGCCCACCACAATCAGTACGCGTCTGGAAGTCCGCATATACGGCGTTCCTTTCGGGGTCACTCAGCAGGTTCAATATACCCCTTCTGCGCGCCTGAATTGAATGGATTAAGCGCAGAACTGGAATGGACTTTTGACGCATATTTGTTGAGGTGCAAACTGTTTTCATGCACCCAGGACGCTGGAACCGTATCATGCCGTGTGGCTCAGCGCCTTGCGGAGTACTGCAAGCCTCCGCACTCCAGCGGTCCAAAATGCGCCTGCTCCAAGATCTGTGCTGCCACTGGCCCGTTTCAGTTGAGGAATCCGGCCATTTTCGAAAACTGCTGTGCGGTCTGGCTGGCCTGTGCGGCGGATTGCGAAATGACCTGGAACGCTTTGCGGATTTCTGTCTCGCGATTTGCCGGCGTCAGGATCCATTCGTCGCGAATACCCATGTCCTGAAACACCTTTTTGAAGCACGTCGAACCGTCGTCGATGCCCATCGCGGCGATGATGTGCTGCTCGGTCTTCAACATGTCCCGCGCGATCTGCGCGACGGACTTTGCGGTGGCTTTCGAGCCGCCGTCGGCGCCGTCGGTGATCAGCAGCGTGACGCTGCGCACGTTCACGCCGTTGTCCGCAAACTGCTGCGTCTTCGCCAGCACCGTGCCCAGTAGCACGATCGACTGGTCGTAGAGCGGCGTGCCGAGTTTCGGATAGTAGTTCTTTGTATCCATGCGCACGGCCTGGGAAACCGGGCGGTACGGATAGAGCACGAAGCCGTTCAGGTAACGCGTGTGGACGAGGATGCTGTCTTTCTGCTTCGACGCCGTCAGCGCGTCGAGCACCAGGTTGTGGCCGTCGCGCACTGCCTTAACGTTGTTGCCGAAACGGATTGAACCGGAATCGTCGGGCATCATCGTCATCAGCATCACATCGCTGCTCTGAACATCGTCCACCGGCGTGCCCAGCCCGGCTTGGATCTGAGCGCCAATATCGACGACGCTCAGCGCCTGAGCCGCTTGCGCCGACAGCGTTCCGTCCTGCTGTGCGTTCTGAAACAACTGGGATAGATCGGGATTCTGATTCATTTGAAACGCTCCTTTGGTTGGTAAGTGAATGAAAACTTCGGCGACGCAACCGCTGCGTTCGTTTACTTCGGCCAGCTTTCGATCGGATCGGTGCTCTTGACGACATGCATACCGCCTTGTTCGAAGCGTTTGAACGCATCGTTCGCGGCGTCGGTGTAATCGACCACACCTGGCACGACGACCGGTGAGGTGCAGTCCTCGATCAAGTAGACCTTGCGCGCGAGGGCCGGGTCCTGCGCCAGGATTTCGTGGAGCAGGTCATCGATGGTCCAGGCCACACAGTGGCTCTTGGCCTGCCCGGCGATGGCGATCTTGTCGAAGTCGAGCAGTTTCTTGATGAAGCGCGTGTTCTTCTGCGCGATCGGCCGGCCTTCGGCGCCGTCGAGCACTTCCGGACGGAGCACGGAGTAGTTTTCGGTCAGCGGATTTCCGCCTTTAATTTCGAACCCCGTCTGGCTGTGTCGGGCGAGCGCGTGAAAGAAGCACGCTTCTTCGATCGCGGGCGTCAACGCGTGGCCGATGCCGCCGAGCAGCGCGTGGTACGGCCAGATCGTCAGCGGATATTTTCCGGCCTGGCTGAGCGTCTTGACGTAGTGCAGTGCGTGCTGCTGCAAGGCGATGTAGTTGCCGCCGGCGACGCTCTTCGCGATCGCGGGATTGACCTTCCATTTTCCTTTCAGCACATCGTCGAGCGCGATGGAGCTAAACGGCGCCGGATGGCCGCCGTCATCGTCGCTCCAGAAGACCGGGTGAAAAATCTGCATCGCCGTGTGCGTGTCCATCGTCGGATCGATTTCAGTGATGCGCGCCAGGTTGCGGTAGATGAATTGGCAGATGCGCACGTTATCGTCGACCGCGCCGGTCCCGGAACGACCGCCGACAAAGAGCTCAAAGTCCGGATTGCAGAATGTGTTCTGGACGTCGATCAGCATCAAGCACACGCGCGGGTTATCCCGAGCGGCCGGCGCGATGCTGTATTTTCGCGCAAAATCTTCGGCCTCCGCGGCGCGCTGCTGATACGGCACGCGCCAGAGTTTTCCGACCGTCTTCGGATCGAAGTGCGGCGGCAGGTCGGGAGTGGGCGGTTTGAGGGCTACCATGTTTTCTCCTTTTTGGTTTCAACCGATCGTCAGCAAGTGAATTTCCCGGCGGGACGCGACGAAGATCCCGCTGGAAGAGACAAAAAGTCTGCGGCTCGAATCCACGAAGGGTTCGGTGTCCGGGTATTCGCGGTCGACTTTGATCTGCCCGCCGTCGGTCGAGAGACGGACAATGCCTTCGTCGGTTGGAGCGAACAGAAAATCGCCGACGGCGCCGTGTCCGTGGATCTGCTCCAGCCAGGCGCTCGCGCCTTCCTGTGCTTCGGACTGGGCCAGCATGCTGCCGTCGGATGCAAGCGCCGCGCAGCGATGAATTCTTCGGCCGTTCTCGTTCGAAATCGTGAAGAACCAGGCGCGCTGACCGCCAAAGACGCAGGCCATGTCGAGCACCTCGCCGCGCAACGCCGGCAATTTGACGCGGTCGTTGATGCCGCGGCGTTGCGCGCCGAAGACAAACGCGGTGGCGATTCCGCCCGCGCGATAGCAGCCAAATCCGAAGCGCGGACCGGCCCAGAAACGCGTCTGACCGGCGAGCACGTTGCCGATAAATTCCGGCCCCTGTGCGCCGTCGGCGAGCAACTGGCCCCCGTGCAGCCAGAAGCGTCGTCGGCCGTTGGCGTCGAATTCCGGAGTCTGCTTGAATTCGTCCGCATTGGAGCGCTCCATCCGTCCGTCGGCATGAATCGTGACGAACTGTCTATTTCGTCCGACCAGTGTTGACGTTCCCGCGATCCGGAAGCGGACTTTCGCGTCGAGCTTTCCGTTGAGCACCGTGGCGCCGTCTTCGCGCTTGAATGTCCCGCTTTCGTGCACGATCCATTTCAAGCGGTTGTCCCGGGGATCGAGAGTGACGAAGACGATCTCGCCGGCGGTCGCGAACACGCGCGTCGAGACAACTTTGCCGCGCACGCGCGTGACGGACTTGATCGCCGCCGGAGCCGTGTGCGCGCAGTTCGGGCAGTTCCGCCGGGCGTGTTCGGCGCCGCAGTTCGGACAGACGCTCCATTCCATCGCGTCCAGGACGCGCACAGGAAATTCGCCGCGCTCGTCCTTCTCGAAAACGCGCTGGAAGTAATCGAGCGCATCGTCAGGCAGCATCGAAAAATGTAGCGCAGGTTTGGGATAAACGACCTCCGGATGAAACACCGTGATGCGCTGCATCGTTCGCGCGTCCGGCGGAATGCGCTGCGACAGGTCCTTCGGCCGATAAACGCCGCCGTAGGGATGAACGAACAGCAGCGATTGCAGCAGCAGCGCCGCGAACGCGTACCAGTCCGATGCTTCGTTGTGCGCGCGGACCAGCAGCGGCGCCTGCCGCGCCGGATCGCAGCGTAGCGGGTCGACAAAACGCGCCGTAAACATTGGACAGAGATAGCGGCCAAACTGGAAACTGTCCGCGTCGATCAGCCAAGCTTCCGCGCCCCCACTCCCATAGCGGATCAGCACATTGAGATCGTTAAAATCGCCGATCGTGACGCGTGCGCGGTGGAGGGCGCTGACCGTTTCGCGCAATTCGCGGAACAGTCCCGTCACCGCCGCATTACGAATCCCGGAAGCGTTGCGGAACGCGCGCTCGCCGTAGCGGAAGAGCGGCTCGGCGCCGTCGATCAGCCGCATGGTGTAGCCCGCGACGCGTCCGGCGGTGTCGGTCGCTAGTTGCAGCGGTTCGACGATGCGCGCATGCACGCCGCGCGGAAACTTCATCAGCTTGTCCTGCGCCGCGTCGATGCGCCGCTTCGCTGCTGCTTGTTCGAGGGGAAGGTCTTTGTAGTCCGGGTGGTCGGGGTTTTTGTAGAGTTTCAGCGCCTGGCCGGAGCCGATATCGAAAACTTCAGCCTCGCCGCCTTTGCCCAGCGCGCTGCGCGGGTCGATCGTCCGCGTTTTTCCTTCGATGCAAATCTTCATTGCACCGCCTCCTTTGCTGGGACTGATGCAGTGAAGCGACGCGCCACAATCAGCGTCGTGTCGTCGCGCAGCAGTCCGCCTTCGCGGTGCAGCGTGCGCGCGTCCCAGTCGGCATTCATGTGTGTGCGATTGATCAGCGCGAGTTTGCGGCGGATGGCATCGGCATTTGCGAAGTAGCGCGCGTCTTCCCAGAACTGGCGCAGCGGTCCGACGGTGTCGTTGCGACCCGGCAGGGTGCGCGCCTCCAGCGCTCTCCACTGCGCCAGACCGTCGGTGCCGAGTAACAATGTCTGAACGTCACGAGTGTCGATGAGTCTGTGAACGGTAAACTTGGGCGCGCGCGCCGCATCATGCTGCAATCCGTAGGCAAGATAGGGCGGCTGATTATTGGCGAACGGGCCAAGCTGCAAAACTTCTCCGTTGAGCGCCAGCACGCCGTCGCCGAGTGAAAAGAGCGTCGTGCGAGTTGGCGTGAGTAGCGCGCCGACCAGAGTAAAAAGAAACTGACGCGTGGTTTCCGTGGGCAGTGTTGCGCCGAGTGACTTCAGCCGCGTCAGCAGCTCGATGCGGACGCGTTCGAACAATTCCGCTGCGAGTTCCTCGTTGTCGAGTGTTTGCGGTTTCGCTGCAAACTGCGTCAGCAGCGCGTCTGCGGCCCAGCGCGTTCCCAGCCATGCTCCGATTTCGCTGTCGGCTACGCTCCCGCACCCGTCGCTCACCACCAGCGCCGCGCAACCGTGGCGCTCCAGGCGGCAGACCGCATCCTGATTGTTCTTCCCCACCAGCGCATGATCGCGTCCGGGGATTGTGCCTGCGGCGAACTGGAAGTCGGGGAACATGGCGGCAACCTCTTCGTGTGTATCTAACACCATTAATAGTGTACAATACACACTATCATGAAAGCAAATATTTTGGCTGAATTTCTTCAGCGCAACGTTCTGCTCGTCGCGAGGTTTGCTTTAAGTTCCAATGGCGGAGTTTTTTATGGAGCTATGAAAAATGAAGCGATGTTGCTGCAATCACGCAGAAATTGACAGGCGGCAGCCGACTGAAGCCGGCTGGAGAGAGACTTCGCGGTCCTGTTCGACAGATTCGCGCATCGATTTCCGCCACTGAGCGAGTTGGAAAATATGATCTATTGTGGCGCCAGGATGGGGACACTCTCCCTGCAGATGTTCTCGGAAGCTGCGATAAACTGAGCCCCAGGGCTCCAGTTTCATATGCATTATGGACTCAATGAGTTTGGCGCGCATGCCGGGCGCTTCTTCCATAAAGCAAAATCCCCGCCCGCCGCTGGAATGGTCGAGCAGCAGCCCGCCTTTGTCGCCCAGAATGGTTATCGTATGACGAGGCCGGCAGTGGTTGGTCGAAGTCATATCAATGGACATCGCGACGTCGCCGGCCAGCCGCGTAAGGGAGATTTGATGTTCGTTGAATCCCTGCGCTTCAGAATGTCCATGTCCCGCACCCGGAACTGAATAGGCGCAGACCGTCTGAATTCTCGGCCAATTCAAAAGGTCAAATACCTGGTCGAACAAATACGTTGTTTTGCGATCCAGACCATTTCGCTCTGAAGATTCGGCGGTCGGTATGGAGTTTGAGTGATATACGAGTTCAGCACGATAGATCCGACCTACTCTTCCGGACGAAATGTAGTGGCGCGCAAGGTTCGTATATCCGCCGCAGCGGAATCTGGAGGCGAGAAACGCAAGAGTTCTGCCGGATGCGCTTTGAACACGCGCAATTCTTTCGTGTTGCTCCGCGGTCAGAACACCTGGCGTTTCGCACATCACGTGCTTTCCGGCGACAGCGCCGCGCAGAGATCTTCGACGTAGTGCGACGACGAGGCGATGACCAGCACATCAACGTCTTCTCTAGAATTCAATTCTTCAAAGGTTTGAAATACCAATGCCCCGTGTGATTCGAAGTCCGTGGCGCACTTTTCCGCCGCGGAACGCGCAGGGTCGAATACGGCACAAACGCAGCATCCCGGATCTTTCAATAACTCTGCGCGATCGGCGGCGCTGAGTCCTGCGCATCCCGCCACTCCGATATTCAAGCGTCCGCTCATACCGCTGCCTCCGTCCGGATTTCAATTCCTTCGTCGGCGGAGCGATACGCCGCCTCGCAGAACTCGCTGATGGCCAGCGCCTGGACGTGATCGGTTCCCAACTCGGGGCGTTCGCCTTTCATGTACGCGGCCAATTGCTCAAGGCGAACTTTCATATCTCCACCCGGCTCGAACAATTCGAGTTCTTCTTCGAATATTTCGCCATTGCGGCTGGAACGAAAGATCGATTTTTTCTCCGCGGCGTTGTCGAAGATGAGACTGCCATGAGTACCTTCAATAGTCGTGCGCCATCTCCAATGCTGATTTACGCGCGCGGTTGTATCCAAAGTCAGAACGATGCCTCTTTCGAATCTGGCCAACAGCGTCATATGGTCTTCAACGTCGTAAATCACATCCGGAGGATAGCCGGTTGGCAGGCCGCGAAACGTGCGCGCGGTGACGCGCTGCCAGCGGGGCCAGTCCAGGATGTAGAGCAACTGGTCGAGAAAATATTGGCCCATATCCATGAACGGGCCGCCACCCGCGTGAACTTTCTGCCCGAACCAGACGGGAAGCCCATTGTCGCAAGCGCGGCCTGCTGGAAGCCAGAATAGGATATCCGCGCGGCATACCGCGCCCAGCTTTCCGTCGCGAACATAGGCTCGGCCAGCGCGCGCCGCACCGAGACGAAAACGCGATGAGAAAAACTGAATCGTGCGTCCCGCGTTGCGCTCGACTGCCGCGCAGATGCTCCGGTTTTCGGCCGGGGAGAGCGCACTGGGCTTTTCACACAGCACATGCTTGCCGGCGTCAAGCGCTTTGATGGACAATGGCGCGTGCGATGCCGGCGGTGTGGCAATGGAGACGGCATCGATATCGTGAAGCGCCAAAACTTCGTCCATTGTAGCGCAAACGGCAACCGAAGGGTCCAACTTCAGATCCTGCTTAAACTTTTCGACGCGATTCCGGTCCATATCGCATATGGCGCGGAGGGCGAACGGAGACTCTTGAATGCCTGGAATATGAACCTTTGTGGCAATGGCGCCGCAACCGATCAAGGCGATACCTGGCCGTTGAACACTCATCGAATTTCTCCCGCTGCGCTTCCCTGCTCGATGCGTTCGATTGAAGCCTTAATGACTTGTCGCGCACGGATGAGGATTTCCGGATCGGCCTCGGCATCAACGAGCTCCAGATGAAGCGGCCCGTCGTATCCAGCTTCCGCGAAAATCGCGATGATGCGGTCTATGTCATAGCCGACCAGACTGCCGTCCTCGACACCAAAGATTTTGAGGTGCGCATCGCTGGCCTTGGGAGCGAGAAGCGCCAGATTGGCGTACATGCGTTCGAGATCGTCCGTCTTACCACGGCCGATCGAAAAACCGTTGGTCGGGTCGGGACAGGTCGTCAAGCGCGGCGAATTAACGAGACTCATCAAACGTGCGATATCGTTTGCGTATGGAAAGATTGAGCTATGGTTTTCAAAAGCCAGGTTCACGCCTTCGCGTTCGGCGAGTTCGCAGCAGATTTTTGTTGCGTCGATGACGAGTTTTTCCAATTCTTCATTCGTGCGACCATCGGAATAATAACCCGATAAGAAGCGCAGATTGGGAACTCCGCATGCGGCGGCAAGCCGAATCCAGTGCTGAATGTAAGCGATATTGTCCTGTCGCCAGTTTTCGTTCTTAATGAACGCAAAATCGTTGTACGTTGCGAAGCAATGAACCTCGATATTCCGCTCCCGGGCATAAGCACAGACCTTCTTCAGATGAGCCGGATCATCGCCGCCAATATCCGAGGGAGGCGACCCCGCGCCGCCGGTTACAATTTCAACGGATTCAAATCCCCAATTGACCGCATCATCCAGGAAGTTGAAAACGCTATAGCCCGGTTTCTTGAATGCGTGCCTGCAACTGTAGCTATGAAGACCAATCCGCATGAAGCGTCAATCTCCTTTGTCCGAATCCGCTCTGACGAACTGTTGTCGATTTAACCACTAATCCCGGTAAACACCATAGTTCCCATTGAAATAACATGTCAATAACCGACCAAAATTTGATCGGAGTTTAGAGCGGCATTCAACTACGAGGATGCATCAGCGGGCGGGACGCCAGGCCTGCGCAGCGAGTGCGGCGGCGCCCATGGCGCCGCCGAATAACCCGAGTTCCGAAAGTTCAATTTGTGCCGGCGACGACATGGGTGTTGAGGGAGCGGCCGCGGCCGCCACGCGCAATGGCTGCATGAACGGATCACCGGCTTCAACTACATCGCCCGCAATAATGATCCGCTCGGGATTCAGCATCAGGTTCATTTGCGCAATGAAAACGCCGCAGACTTGGCTTGCATCTGCGATCATGCGCTGCGCCAGTGGGTCGTTCGCTCGCAGCCGCTCCAGGAACGCCGAAAAAGTACGCAGTTCAACGCCAGAACTGGCTGCATAACGTTCCAGGATGCCGTTGACGGATGCTAGAGACTCCAGGGTTTCGACCGAGTTTGTATCCGAATGTCCCGGTAGGTAGCACTGCCAGGCGCCAATTTCACCTGCAGCATTGTCCATTCCGCGTGCGAGTTGGCCGTCCGCTACGATGCCGGCGCCGATGCCTGTGCGCAGCACCACGCAGACGAAATTCTTGAGCCCCTTTGCCCGGCCAAACCAGAGTTCGGCCAGCGCCCGGGAGCGGACGTTATTTTCGATCTGAACCGGCACGGCAAAGCGCTGCTGCAAACGTTCGCGAATCGGCACATTTCGCCAATCGAAGATGTGCTTATAGTGCACGGCGACGCCGCGCACTGGATCGACCTTGCCGGGAACGCCAATGCCGATTCCCAACAACTTTCTGTTGTCGCCGCGACCAATGTCGTCGATCAGCGTTTCGGCTCGAAGCATGACGGCTTCGGTCGAGCGCTCTTTGGAAGTCAATCGCGCGTGGCGATGAGCGATTTGCTGCTGAGCGAAGTCGACGGACATGACGTAGATGTTGCGTGCTTCCATATCTACGCCGACAAAACGTCCGCCAGAAGGGCGGCGAGAGAGAATCGTCGCCGGTCGCCCGAACTTGCGAGTGACTTGCTCGCCTTCATCGACATAGCCTTCCGCGATTAAGCGTGAAACATAGATGCCGACGGTGGACGGCGATAATTTCAGCTCGCGCGCAAGGTCGACACGCGCAATGCTGCCGCACTCTCTCAGTTTCTGCAAGAGTGCCGCTTCTACCGCGGCCACAATGTCGTGCTTCGTCTTAACGCGTGGGGCGGTCAATGATTGAGTCTCAGCGTTTTTTTCGATACAAAAGTTTATATCTGATACTCAATCAATTCCAGTTCGGTCGGAACGGAAGTCAAGTTGTCAGCTCCCAGCAGACCCTGCGCCGCCTGATAAGCCTGGACCCGCAGTTCGGGCACGGCGGTCGTTTCCCACAGCGTTCCCTTAAGGATGGTTCCCATCGCAAAGAGGAATTCCGATTTCTCGCCCTGAGCGTTGAAGACCCGCAGGTCGGTATCGACGCGTATGCCCAGATCGAGATCGTCGGCATCGATCCAACCGCGTTCGAGAATGTTGCGCAGGAGGCCCGAGTTCGATGCCGAGAATGCTTCGCGCGGCCCAGTGCAGTTAATGACAAAACCTCCATACAACTCCGTGTGCCTGCGCGCAGGGTCTTCCAGGACCACGGCGATAGAGTGGGCGCTTTTTTCCTGAAGTGCGACGACGGCGCCGCGGACAATTTGCAGATGGCCCAGGTCGATGGCGGCGCTGAGTTGAGCGTGGACCTCCCTGGCGATACGGTGCCGCAGGACATTCCATTTGCCCTTGTAGCGCTGCAGAAACTCGCGCTTTTCGTCGATCGTCAGGTTGCGCCAGATGCGTTGCGTATGCGAACGAAGTTTGTCCACAACAATGGCGGAGTTCTCGCCCCGTGCTTGAAGTATCGCACAGTGGCATTCCGCCTCGGAAACGAGCTCTGTAAGCGTCAATTTCTCTGGATTGGCGGGTGGAAAATCGGAGTATTCGACGCCTTTGAAATGCGACAATGGCAGCAATCCGTTACGGGACACGGCTGTCAGCGGGCCTTGCCAGTCAAGTTTCTTGAGCGTTAGAAAGGCGTCGACCATTGTGAGGCCCGTACCCAGCAGCACAATTGGGGTGCCTTTGTCTTGAGGCAGGCAAAACTCCCAATTCAACCATGGGTTCTCCGCATAGCGTGGATGGCGGAACGGCTTGCCGTCTGAACACAGCGACGCGGGCTGCGGGTTGCCCGTGGCCAGCAGGATTCGATCTGCGCGAAGATGGCGCCCGTCAGCCAATCGTAGTACAGGAGCATCGCCGCTAAGCGTTAGATCGACGACTTCGCCGTCGATGCACTCAACGCTCGCAAACGATTGACTCGGCGTACAACACCACTTCTGAAAAAGATCCATCAGGTAGTCGCCATATACGCTTCGTGAAAGGAATGTCTCCCGGAGCTTTGTATTCGGCACGTCGCTGAATTTCGGATGCGCCGCGAGCCATTCTACAAGGTCGTCGGGACAATCCGCCAGCGCCGACATGTTGCGGGCTACCACGTTAAGCAGGTGTTCCGAATGCCTGGCGTTGTACGCGATGCCACGACCGAAGGGATAGCCGTGGTTGACGATAAAAATCCGGAGCGGACGGCGGCAAAAGCGTGACAAGTTGATGGCGGCGACCGTGCCGCTGAATCCGCCGCCGACAATCGCGATGGTCTGCACGGGAATCGTCTCCTTTCATCGGGTTTGCGCTGCATTCAGAAAATGAGAGCATGGTCTCTTGACTTATTTCGAAATCGTAATATAGTTCAGGTGTCGCAAGAGTCAAGGGGTTGCGAACGAATTTCGGAACGCAGCGATGAGTCAGCGGAGAGGACAATGACCGAATCCATGCCCGCGCTTTCCAGACTGCGTTTAGCTTCTGGCGATCGAATGCCGTCGATTGGATTGGGGCTTGGAAGATCCCGCCCGCCGACACAGCCTCTGTCGTTTGCGACGCGATTACTGTTGGATACCGGCATTTGGATAGCGCCAGCGATTATGGCGTGGAAGCGGAAACGGGCGCAGGGATCGTCGCCGCCTTGAACAAAGGCGTCTGTCGCCGCGAGGAACTTTGGATCACCTCGAAGCTCTGGAATACCTATCATCGCCGCAAGCATGTGCGGCCGGCGCTGGAGCGCACGCTGAAGGATCTGCGCGTAGATTATCTGGATTTGTTTCATATCCATTTTCCGATCAGCCTTGAATATGTTCCGATCGAGAAGCGTTATCCGCCGGGCTGGATGTTTGATCTCGAATCAGCAGCGCCGCGCATGCAATCGGTCCGTGTTCCAATCGCGGAAACGTGGGACGCCATGGAAAGCCTGGTGCGCGCGGGGTTGGTGCGCAACATCGGAGTATGCAATTTCAATTGTACTCTTCTGCGCGAGCTGTTTTCGTTCGCAACCATTCGTCCGAGTGTTGTGCAGGTCGAATTGCATCCGTTGAACAGCCAGGAGAAACTGCTGCGCTTCTGCCGTGAAGAGAACATTTCAGTTACTGCGTTTTCGCCGCTTGGCGCCGCATCGTACGTTTCCCTCGGAATGGCGAAAGATTCGGACTCCGTACTCACCAATCCTGTTGTCGTGGCCGCGGCAACTCGGCTGAAACGGACTCCGGCGCAAGTGGTGCTCCGCTGGGCGATCCAGCGCGGAACATCCATAGTTGTGAAATCCGCTAATCGGCGCCGTCTGATTGAAAACCAGGGACTATTCGATTTCACGCTGTCGGATTCAGAGCTAAAGGACATATCCGGCCTGAACCGCAATCGGCGCTTTAACGATCCTGGTGAATTTTGTGAATCGGCATTTGGCGCCTTCCATCCAATTTTCGAATGAATCGAGCTTACGTAAAAGGAGCACGCGGATGAGTCTTGAATTCCAGGTAAAGCGCCAGAGTGCAACCCGAGAGTGCGCAGGGGAGGCGTTTCCAGAAGTCGTAAACAATAAGACAAAGTTCGCAACTCTTGACGAAACGCTGGCGTGGATTGCAACTCGCCGCGAGCAATTCTGCCGGCAGGTCGAACATTGCGGAGCGTTATTGTTTCGAGGTTTTCCCCTGACGACGGCGCAGCACTTTGACAGTTTTGTCGGCGCCTTTGGACTGCCAGGTTTTGCCTATGAGGACTCGCTGTCCAACGCGGTGCGCGTCAACAAAACGCCGCGCGTCTTCACCGCGAACGAGGCGCCGCCCACCGCTCATATCTTGTTTCATCACGAGATGGCGCAGACCCCGCTCTTTCCAAGCAAACTCTTTTTTTTCTGTGAAAATCCTCCAGACACCGGCGGCGCTACGCCGTTGTGCCGTTCCGACGACCTCTGGGAGGAATTGTTGAAAGTTTGCAGCGAATTTGCGCAGACTTGTCAGCAAAAAGGCTTGCGGTATTCGCACGTGATGCCCAACGAGAACGACTTTGCCTCAGGCATGGGCCGGAGCTGGCGCAGCACTCTAAAGGCCCAGACACCCGAGCAGGCGGAAGCCCGCTTGGCAGCGCTGAAGTACTCCTACGAGTGGATCGGAAACGATGCGTTGCGCGCCACCACCCCTGTGCTTCGCGCCGTATGGGATCTGCCCTCGGGCCGCAAGTCGTTCTTCAATCAGCTCATCGCGTTTTATAGCGCAGGCAAACCGAACGCCGATGCATGCAAGTCTGTGACTTTCGGTGATGGTTCGGAAATTCCGCACGGACCCGTAATGATCGCAAGTGAACTGGCCGACCGATTGGCTTTCGATCTCGATTGGCAGCGGGGCGACGTAGTGCTGATCGACAATTTTATCTGTATGCACGGACGGCGCCCGTATACCGGCGTTCGAAAGGTTCTGGCGTCTCTGGTTGCATATACCGGCTTGGAAAGCAAGGCCTGAGAGGGGAACAAGATAAGACGTTACCGGCTTTGCCGGTAACGGTCGATTGCTCAGGTTCAGTTTGGAAGGTTTTAAAATGGCCGCGAACACTTGGAGTAATTTCATGACTTTCAGAATTGGCTGCCAAACCATCACCTTCGGAGAATCGCAGCGAGAACGTCTCCCGCAGATCTTCGCGACGCTTAAGAGCGTTGGCTACGAAGGTGTAGAAATGGGGTTGCGCCACGTATTACATCTGACTCCGCGCGGATTTCATGGTCTTTTGAAAGAGCATGAGTTGAATTTAATCGCGTTGCATCTTGGCGGCAACCTGGATGATGCCGGCCAGGCGTCAGGCGAACGAAAGCTATTAGAGAAAACTTTGGATTATGCAAACGAGACCGGAGCGAAGTTCATTTTGTACTCAGGGCTCAAAGATATAAAAAACGAAGAGCTCAATCCGAGCATCCAAATGCTCAATCGCGCAGTAACGACTTGCCGAGAGAGGGGCGTGCGGCTGCTCTATCATCCGCACAACTGGGAATTTGCCGACAATATGCTGATCTTGCGCGCGCTTCTAAATGAAAGCGATCCCGAGCTCGGGTTCTGCCCCGATGTAGGCTGGCTCAAGCTGTCCCACTATCCGTTCTTCGAGTTCCTGGAAGAAATCCGTGGCCGATTGGGCGCAATTCATTTCAAGGATTTTGCCACATCGGGCCAGAAGTTTGATACGGTCGAACTGGGCAAAGGAATTGTGCCCTGGGCGGACTTGGCGAAGTGGCTCAATAAGAATTTCAACGAACTGTGGGTGATCGCGGAGCAGGACGCCACAAAACTCACGGCCGAAGACGCGGTGGCCAGGAACGCAGATTTTTGCCGCACACTACTCGGACTGACGGGAAATCAGACCGCGGCCTGACCGCCGTCAAAATCAGCTCCAATACTTTACACGCGAACCGGAGGATCGGATTCATGGCTTTTCAAGTTTGTATCGTGGGCGGCGGCGACATGGGCCGCAGCCACATGAAAGAATGGATGCAACGAAGCGATGCAAAAATCGTTTCGGTTACGGACGCGAATCCCAAAACGGCCGAGGCGATGGCCCGCGAAACAGGCGCAACGGCCTACGAGTCCTACGTGGATGCGATTCGCCACAAAGGAGTGAACGTTGTGGCGGTCTGTATCCCCGTATGTCTGCATCAAGAGGTCGCGTGTTTCGCGGCTGAGCATGGATGTCACGTCATTACCGAAAAACCAATCGCATTGACTCTGCCGCAGGCGGAGAAAATGATCGCCACGGCGGCCAAGCACCGAGTCAAACTTGCCGTCTCCTATCAGTATCGCGAATTTCCTCACTTTCAAAAGGTTCGTGAGTTGGTGCGCGCCGGCGAGTTCGGAGGTCCGATCTTTAACCGCATCGTCGATATCCGCGAAGTGCGCTCAAAATTGGCCATGCACCGCAAATCGATGAACGCAGGACCCGTGGTCGACGCGGCCGGCCACTATTTCGATCTCGTGCGCTTCTTCACCGGCGAAGAGCCGCTCAGCGTCCATGCGCGAGGCCATGTCTTCGGTAAGGGCAAAAAGCGCCTGGATGGAATCACTGATTTTGCAATCGATGCCGCGGACGTGCTGGTGGAATACTCCGGCGGACACACCCTTTCGTACTTCTGCAACTGGGGTATGCCGGAAGGATTCCCTGGAGTATATGACGAATTGATTTCTGGGGGCCCGAGCTCATGGCTCGAATTGAGCAGGGCGCGTTGAACATTACCTACAAAAACAGAACCGAAACGTTGGTTTTCAGAAACGAACGCTCGGCCATCGCTTGCCGGATCGACGACTTCGTAAACTCCATCCTCGAGGATCGAAAGCCGCAGGTATCCGGCGAAGAAGGACGAATTGCACTTTCTGTCAGCTTGGCGGCGCTGGATTCCATCGAAACAGGAAAAACAGTCCAGTTGCAACGCGCGAGTCAGAAAAGCCAATAATCACTGTTTAGGGGCTAACACCCTTTGCGGGCAAGTGTGACGATCACTTTGCACTCATTAACGAAGACATTTACAGAAAATTCCTCGGCGTGGCGCGGTCGTAACCTCAAGACGACGTCCAGCCATGAAATTCTGAAAGGGATCTTGACTATATGATGTCAATAATCGACCATTTGAGTATGCGAACCTCACAGGTGGTTCAAGCCGGGCTGCTGCAAGTATTGGTTCACCGCGCCTCGTCGCAGCCAGTACAAACCGAATCAGGCGATTTGATTATTCAACGCGCAGCGCGTGAACGTTGGATTCGCGATACAGGTTTGTATCCATCGGAGCCACGCGTCACCGTCCTGTTGTACGTGCATCGCGGAGTCTGCCGCTTCGAACGTGGTCCAGAGGGCAATGAGCAGGTCGACTACGTTTCGTCCGCTCAACTCATTGCTGTTGCGCCGGGGTGTCGTTACCGGTTCTGGGTCGATCCTAAAGAGGACTTGGAATTGAGCATTATTCACGCAAAGGGAGCTGTATGCGAAAAGTGGTGGCGCGACCTTGGCGGCACTAAGGCGACCGTGCTTATTGTTCGCCGGCGGAGAACGATCGAGCACGACCTGGAGGAAATCATACAGCACGCATCGTCGTGGTCGGAGCGAGACCGCGCCGCTGCTCTCTGCTATTTTCAGGCGCTACTTAACATTGTCGCGGGAGATCAGACGCAGAACTTGCCCGCGCGGTCGCGCGGAGACGCGCACGCAGACCAGTGTCGCGAATTGATAGAGGAACAATTCCAAACTTATACCTCGCTGCGAGAACTGGCCCGGGCGCTGGCGCTGAATCCAGATTATCTGACACGTGTGTATCTGGCTCGTTATAACGTCAGCCCTGCCGATCACCTGCGCCGGAGAAAAATGGAACAAGCCAGTGTCTGGCTGCGCGAAGGAGAGCGAACGATCGAAGAAATCGCCGAGGCGCTGGACTTTTCAGACGCATTTGCATTCTCCAAGTCGTTCAAGTCTTATTCCGGCCTGGCGCCAAAATTCTGGAAATCGCAGTTTAAACATTGACGAGCTCGTTGCGGTGTACCTGAAAAGCGAGGTCGCGAAAATGCCACGTATGAGTATCGGCTTAGTGTGTATTGTTCTTTTGAGCTGGTGGGTACTGGCTGCTAATATGGTCTATCCCTCGGAAAGTCAAAGTGGTTCAGAATCGAATTTACTGCTGCTGCAAAACGACTCTATCGTCGTGGGAATACTGCCGCACGCGGGTGGTCGTATCGTTCTTTTGCGCCGACCTGGCGGCGAGAATATTCTTCTTTCCGACCCGGATTTGTGGAAGCCCGCGGACCAGACGCCGGAGCCTTCAGCAGATTCGAATTTTGTAAAATTCAATGGACACGAAACCTGGATGGGCCCACAGCAGGACTGGTGGATACATCAGGCAGTCAATCCGACCCGAGCAGCCAGCAAGGCCGTCTGGCCGCCGGATCCGTGGATGAACCTTGGGCGGTTTGAAATCGTCAATCATCAATGCAATTCCGTTACGCTTTCAGGTCCGCCGAGTCCGGTCAGCGGCTTACAACTCACTAAAGAGATAAGCATCGCGAGCGATGGTACGGTAAGTCTCAAAACGACAGCGAAGAACATTCGCAATGAACCTGTATCATGGGATCTTTGGTCGTTAACGCGACTACCTAATAGATCTTACGTCTACGCCCCTTCAGAGAATGAAAGTTCCTGTCGCATCGAAAGCGCTAAGAATGACTCGCAACAGATGGACGTTGCCCCACATCTGGTGCGAGACGGAGTCTTTGCGTTCGACGCAAACGCAGCCTTTCCGGAAGGGAAAACCGACCTTGTCGCAAAAGCATATCTCAATCCGCCAATCGCCTGGATGGCTGGATTTAGCGGCGGCTGTTGCATATTCAAAAAGATGGCCAATTCACCCGGAGAAAAAGTTCACCCGGCACAGGCCGCGATCGAAATCTATGTCGATATTACTAATCCGCCCAAATCAAATGGCATGATCGAGATGGAATTTCATAGCGAATACCGCACGCTTCTGCCGGGGGAAGTGTTGACAATGGAGGAGTCCTGGAAAGTAATCCCTTACAAAGGGCCCGCCAGTGTCGATAGTCATATCGAGTTCTTGAAGACTCAAGGTATTTTGAAAACGGAAAAATAGTAAGGCATTTGAGACATCCCGCGTATTTTCTCATTGGCTCCAGTTCTTACGCGATTACGACATTCCTCGAGGACTGCGAAGAAATAGAGCACAGCCGTTGTCGTATTTTAACATGTTTTAAGCGAGTATCGCCAGTTATGCTTCAGGAGTCATTGGTGTACAGAGGTTATGAAGAATCAACGCTGTCGCTTTGCCTAAAAGACTTCAATGAGGAATCCCGCCATGGTTCGATCCCACCTAAGCACAGTAGTACTGCTAATCGGCCTCGCCGGGTGCACGGCATGCATGGCGTCCGACAGCGACAATCACCCTGCGGACGGGATCGAAGTAAGACAGATCTGCGCCGTCGACACGGATGTCATCGCCATTGCGCTCCAGGCCGGGAAGTTTGTCGGCAATGAATTGAAACCCTATGCGGCCCAGCCTGGGGACGAATTCGAAGAAGAATTGAAGGATAAGCCGCGTCATCTGGTAAAGGACGGCAAGGTCGTTGATTATTTTCAGAAAGCTCTCTATCGGAAAGTGAACAACACGCGGACAAAAGTGGGTTTGATTTCGCCAGACGGCACAATGCTATTTGTGGAAAACAAGACCGCAGGGAAGTTGCTTGATGAAACGTCAGTGGACTCGCCTTCTTCCTACTCAATCCAGTCTTCTGACGACTCGGCTTTTGCCACGCCGGTGATCCCGAGCGCAGTCTATCGCAAGGGCAAACCCGACGGAATCAGCAGGCCATTTCCATTTCTTTACACACTTTCACTTAAACTACCTTCTCCGCTCAAAGAGGGCGACACCTATACGATCCACTTCAATGGTGTGAACACGGCCAAGGAGAGCGCCACATACGTTCACAAATCGCGTGAGATACGAAGTCTCGCAGTCCACGCGATTCAGACAGGCTACCGCCCCGACGACCCGTTCAAGCGAGCATTCTTCTCGTATTGGATGGGCGTCGATAAGAATCTGAAGAACGGCAGTACGCAACACAGAGTAGACGATTCGAGTTGATAGATGATTCCGGCAAGACCGTTTTTACCGGCAAAGCCGAGCTGGCCAAACCTGACGGGGCTCTGGAGCAGATTTGTATTCACGAGAAGCAGGACTACACCAAGTCGGTTGTATACCGGATGGACTTCAGCGCATTCGACAAGCCAGGCCAGTATCGCGTATTCGTGCCTGGCATCGGAACGAGCGGACCTTTGCGGATCGCAGAAGACGCGTGGGAAGCGCCGTTCAAGGCGGCAATGCAAGGAATCCTGTCGCAACGCCAAGGTGTTGAACTTGGACCGCCGGTGTGCGCCTTTAGACGAAAGCGTACGTTCCACCCCGACGATGGCGTAGTCTTCTATCAGTTGGATGTTCCAATACAGGCAGGAGAACGAGGGCAAGGTCCCAAAGGTCTTGAGAACGCCTGCGAAGATTCCTTAGTCAGACTGTCCAAAGCCGGCGCATTAAAACCCACGACTGTGGTTCCGGGCGGATACCAGGACGCTGGAGACTGGATCACCGCAAGTCATCATTTGAGTGCGACCTACGACCTGCTGGGATTATACGATCTGAATCCAGAGGCATTTACTCATATGAAACTCGTGCTGCCGCCTGAGGAGGGTTTCGACAAACTGCCGGACATTCTCAAGGAAGCGCTGTGGCAGATGCCAATGTGGAAAAGCCTGCAACTTCCCGATGGTGGAGTGCGTGGCGGGTATGTCCCTGGTTATGTCGGCTATTGTTACACGGGCGAAACCAGTGACATGATTAAGAATGCCTTGGTCTACTCCGTCGACCACGAAACCACGATACGTTACGCGGCATCCGCCGCGCGGGCTGCGCGCGTCCTGGCCGCGTTCGACAAGAGACTTTCCGCTGACTATATGGAGTCGGCCAAGCGCGCCTGGGATTGGGTGGAGGCGCATTCAAAAGAGGATGACGAATTTTTCAAGCAGGTTCTCAAGTTCAACAAGAATCTGGCAAGCAGTCTGCGCAACCCGCGAGCAATGGCCGCAGTGGAACTGCTCGCCGCCACGAAAGATCCTGCATATGACGCGGCCTTCAAACAGTCCACAGAGCTGACTAAGGATGAACTTTACATGGCTCAGCCCGATACCGACTATGCCTACGCTCGCCTGCCCGACGGAGTTGGCGATCCGGAATTGAAGCGTAAGGCGGCCAATCGGATCGTAACCTATGCCGATCACGCCATTGCGTTCAGCCGCAATAATGCCTTCGATGTGGTCGCCAGCGGACGCACTGACTTCCCGCTCATTGGCCCGTGCCATTTTTTCTCCACACCGGCACAAGGTGGGCCGGGACAGGGTGGGTTTACTATGATTCACGCTTACGAACTGACGAAAAATCCAATCTATCTTGCGGCCGCGGTGCAGGGCTCGAACTACTGTCTCGGATCAAACCCTGATAATCTCTCCTACTGCACCGGAGTCGGATACAATTACCAGCATTTCCAATTCAGACTGGACGCACTCACTACTGGCCAGATGCCAGACATCCTGGTTGGCCACATTCCCTACGGTCAGGGAAACGAGGGCGGTCCAATGTCCAGAGACCAGCAATGGACGCAGAAGTGGTTGCTTAATTACAATGGATTCAAAAAGATGATCCCCAATTGGTATGATTGGCCGGTCAACGAGCAGTATATCGACTATGGCGTCTACCCGATGCAAAACGAAAACTGCTTCAACCAGACGATGGCGCCCGCCGCGTGCTATTGGTTCTATTTGCACACGCGGTGGGCCGGCGGGAAAATAAGGTAAACCTCTTGCAACCGCGCGTATCCGGATCGCAAATTCATGAAAACTCGATGCACTAAACTATTTGTTCTGCTTCATTCTTTGGCGGTATTCCCGTGGCCCTGCGCCATAGAACTGCTTAAATTGTCGCGAGAAATGCGCCGCATCGGAGAAGTTCAGTGTATATCCCACCTCTGTAATCGACAGTCTGGGGTTGAGCAACAAGCGGCATGCGTGTTGAATCCTGCGGCGCTGATAATATTCCAGGGGCGGAAAACCGGTCGCCTGTTTGAAGAGCACCACTAAATGATTATGGGAGAGATCCAACTGCTTTGCCGCATCGATCACATGAAACGGTTGCGATTCGGCGATACATTGCTCGATCCGATCCAGGACGCTCCATACTTCGCGTCGGAATTGAAATCCAAGTTCCCGCGACTCTTTTCGACAATAGGCGCGACTGAGCAGGATCATGAATTTCGTTAGAATCGACTTGAGCAGCAGCAAGGATGGGCGCGTAGCCGAAAGTTCCAGTGTCATTGTGCGCAGTTCGCGTTCCAACTCCGTTGTTTCCCGCGCATTGAGTTGAAATTGAGGAATGCGAATTGGCGTCAGGCGGCGAAAAAGACTATCGGCGAGGAAGAGCGGCACCAGACCGTCGTGTTCCCAAAGTTGGCGCATGTCAGTCAGCATCCATTCTGCGAGGTAATAGATGTTGGTTACGTCGAGCTGACGGGGCGCGGCAAAGGCGTGAATCGTTCCCGGCGCCATCACGACGACTGACCCGCGCGTTATTTCGGCGTCATAGAAATCTGTGCAGTGCGTTGCCTCCCCCCGATGAACGAAACAGACCTCGTAGAATAGATGGTCGTGCGCGGGGACGGCTTCGACGACGTGAAATTTCTGCGTATTGACCGGCCGGGTCGCCGAGAGCTTCGCCCACTGTTGCGTAACCGTAAACCGCGGCTTAAGCTTCGATCTTGAATTCATACAAGCATTTCGAGAGTTTATTCAAGATTTCAACAAGATCAAGGAGTGATAATTGAGCATCAGAGATTAAGGATTTCTGCAGGGGAGACCTATGTTCAACACAGATTACGCATTGACGAATGAACAAATCGAAAGTTACCGCGAAAATGGTTTCGTTCAACTTCCTGACGTTGTCTCGGGCCGCGAGCTCAAGCGTATTCGAGAGGCTGTCACGGGAGCGGTGAAGGAAGAGGTTCAGAGCGATAAACGCACGTTCAACGAGAAGTCAGCATACGAACACATATTCATTCAGCGCATCAACCTCTGGGCGCGTCACCCGGCTCTCGAGGAATTTATTCTCAGCCGGCGCTTCGGTAACATCGCGGCGCGGCTGTCTGGGTACAATGTTCGGATATTCCATGATCATGCGCTCTACAAAGAAGCTCGGACTGGAGCCAGAACGCCGTGGCACCAGGACACGCACTATTGGCCACATCAACAGATTGGCCATCAGCTCAGCCTATGGCTGGCGCTGGTCGATGTTCCGGTCAAAAGCGGGTGTCTCGCGTTTCTCCCGGGTACGCAACATATAAAGGATGCTCCGCTTGTACATCTGGGGAAGGATAACCGAGAGTTGCGCGAAATTGCTCCGCAGCTCAATGGCCGCAAAGGCGCCTGCGTGCCGTTGAAGGCGGGCTCATGCACTTTTCACAACGGCTTGACATTTCATTATGCGGGACCCAATCGTTCCGAATCTTTGCGCGAAGGGCTCGCGATCATTTACATGCCTGACGGAACAACATATTCCGGTCAGAGGCATGTCATGAATTTCGATGAGTTCTCGCCCGGTGATAAACTTCAAGGCAAGCTGTTTCCTTTAGTGTCCGACGTTTCCAACCTCAAGATAATCGAGCCATTGGAATTGGCCGCAAAGTAGCAAGTTATTTTGACCTTTTTTCCGAGCATATTCTAACAACGATTAGCCATGCTCTCGACGGCGTGGCCAATCAGCAAATAGCCGTGACTAACGCATTACGCTTTCCAGAACTTGCGCGTGGATCGCGAAATGTGTTTGGCTTTTCGCCCCGTCGCCAGCACATTCAATAATTACCGGGAGCGGTGCGCGAATTGACGATTGAAACTATTTTCATCCGGAGCACACGTCACATGCCCTTGAACATCATCTACATCAATTCCCACGACACCGGCCGCTACATCGGTCCTTACGGACATGCCATCCGCACGCCGAATTTGCAGCGGCTGGCGCAGGACGGGGTGTTGTTTCGGCAAGCGTTTTCCGCCGCGCCGACGTGTTCACCCAGCCGCTGCGCGTTGGTTACGGGGCAGTATCCACATGTCGCGGGCATGGTCGGGCTGGGCAACCGCGGCGTTTATCCCTATGAGTTCGACCGGCATATCGCGCACATGCTCAAAGCCGCGGGATACCTGACGGCAACGTGGGGCCGCTATGCGCTCGACAATCATCTCGGCGTCGGAAATGCCGAACAGGACGAAAAGGCGCTCGGCTATACTCGCGTCGTCGGCGCAGATAACGTGGACGACCTGGTTTCGTTCGTCGAAGAAAAGCACACCCAGCCATTTTTCCTCAGCGCGAGTTTCGTGCTGACGCACCGCAAAGGCCGCGGCTTTTCGACCGAGCCGCAACCCGCCGACGATCCGCGCTACACCGCGCTGCCGCCGACGTTGGCGGATACGCCGGGTATTCGTAAAGACTGGGCGCACTTCTGTTCCGACGCGAACGCGTGGGACGGCATGCTGGGAAAAATATTCGACGCGGTCGATCGCGCCGGCTTGCGCGAGTCCACACTGATCATCGCGACCACCGACCACGGTCCGCCCTTCCCGGGAATGAAATGCAATCTGAATGTGCATGGCACGGGCGTGTTCATGATTCTGCGCGGACCCAGTGGCAGCGGTTTCAGCGGCGGCAAAGTCGTGGACGCCATGGTCTCTCATCTGGATCTGTTCCCGACGATCTGCGAACTCAACGGCATATCGAAGCCCGCGTGGCTCAACGGGCAATCGCTGTTGCCGTTGATCCGCGGCGAGAAAGCGCAACTCCACGACGAGCTTTTCGCGGAAGTGTCCTACCACGCCGCGTACGAACCGATGCGCGCGATCCGCACACCGCGGTATGTGTTCGTCAAACGATTTGGCGAGCGGCGCCGGCCGGTGCTCGCCAATTGCGATGGTTCGCCGTCCAAAGACGAGTGGCTCGCGCACGATTACGCGGATCGGGAGCACCCCGACGAGATGCTGTTCGATACGTTTTTCGATCCGCAGGAGATGTACAACCTGCACCGCGAGCCCGCTTACGCCGAACAGATGGACGCGCTGCGCCGGCGGCTGCTGGATTGGATGGAGCGCACGCACGACCCGTTGTTAAAGGGGCGAGTGCCGCTGCCGCCGACCGGCTTCGAAGATCCTCCCGACGCGGTCGATCCCTCGAACGAGCGGTATGTGTATCCGCCCGGCACGGATCCGCGTATTCCGTGGCGGCGGTGATTTTTACCCCGTGATGTGTACGACTTCGACGGCGTTCGACACAGTCGTATTGACGCAGATCGGCGTGCCTGTGATCACCGCAACCAGTTCATTCGGCGCGGCGAGTCCCAGTTTCAGCGCTTCGATCGACGTGGCTTCCATAAAGTCTTTCTTGGAGACGCCGGGCTCTTTCACACACAGCGCCGGTACGACGCCCCAGTAGAGGCTCATGCGCCGCCAGGCCGCTTCGTTGTTGGTGGCGCCGAGGATCATCGCACGCGTGCGGCTCTTTGAAAGATACAGCGCCGTCTGACCGGTGGATGAGCTGGTGATCAACAAGCCCAGTTCCAGGTCTTCGACGATGCGGAACGCGGCGCGGCCGATCACGTCCAGCAGACGATTCTGCGCGCCCACCGGTTTAGCGATCGTGACCAGATTGCTGAGCAGATAGTGCTCCGCCTGCACGGCAATGCGGTTCATCATCAGGATCGACTCGGCCGGATAGCGGCCGCTGGCGGTTTCGCCGGAGAGCATCACCGCGTCGGCGCCGTCGAGGATCGCGTTGGCGATGTCGGAGACTTCCGCGCGGTTGGGCGTCAGGTTGCTCATCATGCTTTCCAGCATCTGCGTCGCGACAATCACCGGACGATCGAGGCGGTTGCAGGCAGTGATGATTTTCTTCTGCAGGACGGGAACGTCTTCCGGCGCGATCTCGACGCCCAGGTCGCCGCGCGCGATCATGATGCCATCGGAGGCCGCGATGATTTCTTCAATGCGCGCGACCGCTTCGGGTTTCTCGATCTTGGCGATCACGCGGATTTCGGCGCCGGCGATCTTGATCAACTCTTTGACGCGCAGCACGTCGGCGGGATCGCGCACGAACGAGAGCGCCACGTAGTCGACGCCGGCTTCGATGCCGCGCCGCAGGTCTGAAATGTCCTTCTCCGTGACTGACGGCGTGGAGAGCATCACGTTGGGCAGGTTCATGCCCTTCTTGGATTTCAAAATGCCGCCGCGAACGATCGTGCAATGGACATCCTGACCCGCAACCGACTCGACCCGCAGCTCCATTTTTCCGTCATCGAGCAGAATTTTGTCGCCGGGTGAGACGTCGGAGTGCAGAGATGAATACAGCGTCGAAAAGCGTTCGTGCGTGCCTTCGATTTCAACGGTGGTGACCACGGTCTTCTTGCCTTCGACCAGCAGCACCTCGTCGCCCTTCATGTTGCGCGTGCGGATTTTCGGGCCGCAGAGATCCTGTAGAATGGCGACCGGTTTGTTCATCTCGCGGCTGGCGGTGCGAATGCGTTCGATGATCGCGCAATTCTTGTCCGCGTCTGAATGCGAAAAGTTTACGCGCGCCACGTCCATTCCGGCGGTGATCAGCTTGCGGATCATCTCCATGCTTTCGGACGCCGGTCCAATGGTGGCGACAATCTTGGTGCGTCGGCGCGCGTCGCTGATATGCGAAGGCGCTGCGTTCGAATCGCTCGAAGCCACGAGTTTCTCCTGTTTGGTTAATTGGTTCGCGCGTATTGAATGGACAGCGAAAAAGCCCTTACTGCCGGGCATTTTTCGCTGTCGCATCTCGTTAGATACGCGCGTACCAATGAGTACCGTCAGTCTGATCGCTCAGACCTCAAAGTCAACGGGGCGGCAGCACTTTAGCGGTGTTCTTTTTCTCCCGTGTGAAGCGCAGCCAAAGAATGAGCGCACATAAGCAGCAAGTCCCGGACCATCTTGACTTCGCTCTGCGGCCGGGGTATCTTGACCGGCCTGAATGGGCCCCTGACGGGCCCATTTTTTTTCAAAGGAGCGCGAGTGACATGGCGGCACATCCGAGGCGGCGCGTTGCGGTCGTTGGAGCGACTGGCGTGACCGGGCAGCAGTTTCTAGTCTCTCTCAACAACCATCCGTGGTTTGAAATCAAACGGCTGGCGGCCTCGGAGCGGAGCGCAGGTAAGAAGTATAAGGAAGCCATCACCGATAGCGCCTCCGGAGCGACGCGCTGGTTCTGCGATGCGCCGTGCCCGAAGGAAGTGCTCAACATCCCCGTCGAACACGCGGACAAGCTCGTGCTCGACGACATCGATATCGTCTTCACCGCGATTGAAAGCGACGCCGCAAAGACGCTCGAACCCATGTATGCGGCGCGGGTTCCGGTGATCTCCACGGCCAGCGCGTACCGCTACGAACCCGACGTTCCGGTGTTTCTGCCCGGCGTCAACATCGACCATTCGGCGCTCATCGCCATTCAGCAGAAAAAGCGCGGCTGGAAAGGTTTCATCACACCCGGTCCCAACTGCACGACCGTCGGTCTCGTCTTCACTTTGAAGCCGTTATACGACCGATTCGGCATCAACAGCGTGCTGATGACCAGCATGCAATCGATCAGCGGCGCCGGGCGAAGTCCGGGCGTGCTGGCTTACGACATTCTTGACAACATCATTCCGTACATTCCGAAAGAGGAAGAGAAGGTACAGACCGAGACGCAGAAAATTCTCGGCGTGCTGAAGGATGGCGCTATTGTGCCCGCGCCGTTCAATGTTTCGTGCACCTGCACGCGCGTGAATGTGCTCGATGGCCATACCGAGTGCGTGTTCGTAAGTTTGAAAAACCCCGCGACGTTGGACGAAGTAAAACAAACCTGGCGCGAAGCCTACGCCGAAATCCGCTCGCTGGGCTTGCCGAGCGCGCCGCCGGAGCTGACTCACTATACGGAAGAACCGTTCCGACCGCAGCCGCGATTAGATCGCAATTTGCACGATGGCATGGCCACGGTAATTGGACGATTGCGCGCTGATGGCGTGCTGCCCAACGGGATAAAGTATGTGCTGCTAAGCCATAACACCAAGATGGGCGCATCCAAAGGCGGCGTGCTGACGGCAGAGCTGCTGATTAAGCGCGGCATCATCGCGTGACCTGCACATTGCGTTATCCTATATTTTTGATGCAATTTTAGAAAATAACTCATCTAAAACGTCGTCTAAGTGTGTCGAACACGGAGATGAGCGTGGACGCTTGCGCGAAAAAAAAATTGTCACGTTTTTTGAAACTAACCCGGTCGGTGAGGGACGTATATCACGAGCAGTGCTACAAAAAGTTCAACGCACCTTGAATAATTGCTGAGATCCGTTGACCCGAGTATATGTTCCATGGTTATGTTAACGAAATCTCGGTAACGGAACACTCAAAGGAGAGTCTGAAAGAACATGAAAAACGAATCACTGCAGATCGGTCGGCTATTTTTGCTGGTGCTTCTTTGCATCAGCTTAACAGGTGTTGGCCGGGTTGCGCGCGCCGGAGACCGTGAGGAAGCAAAGGTCCTGCTGCAATCGGCGGAAACCAACCTCAAGAAAGGCGACTTCGCAACTGCGGAAGAAATGTGTACCCGCGCGTTGGCCTCGGACAAAGACTATGGCAGAGTTCACCTGGTGATGGGTCAATGCTATGAGGGTCAGAACAAAGCCCGAGAAGCCATCAACGAATACAATCTCGCGGCTGAATTGTCGCTGAAAGATAAAACACCCGACCGCGCCACCGCCGATCAAGCCACAGGATTTGCGAAAAAGCTGGCTCCGGGACTGTTGGAAATCAAGCAAGCCGATCAGCGTCTGGCGACCAAACTGACCACACTGGCCTCCGGGGCGCTCGCCGAATCACAGCTCGATACCGCCAAATCCGCGTATCAGGAACTGCTTGCGTTGAACCCGTCCGACGACGACGCAAGGAAGAATCTGGATGAAGTGCAGAAGCGCATCGACGAACGCGGCGATCCGATCAAAGGTAAGATTGCCGCGGCAGGCATGTCCGAAGTTTACTATGAACTGGGCACTGGCTCTAAAGATAAAGCCCGCGAGCAGGCGCAAGAAATCGCGCAGAAGTTTTCCGACACCTCTTACGGAAAAGACGCATCGCATCTGCTGAGCTGCAACTTCGACTTGAGCAAGACGATCGAACAGGATCTCAAGGACGCCAAGGAGCAGATCAAGCAACTGGCGGCGGCGCAGAAGAAACCGACGCCGGCAGCAACAACTTCGACACAAACCAGCCCGCCGTCAACGTCATCAACACCGTCGCACAGCGTTGCGCCGCAACAGGGCGTGGACATCGACGGCGTCGAACGCCAGGCTGAAGAGGACGCGAAAAAGCTCCCGAAAGACAAACTCGTGTCAACTTTCAGCGAGACCTTCAAGGCTGGCAAGGAGTTCTATTCGAAGGCGACCCCCGTCTCCGAAGGCAATCAGAAGAACGTGGCGGCGGCGCTGACGAAGTTCATCGGTTGCGAAGCGCTGTATATGCAGATCGACACGGACAAGTTGATGACGCCCGACGTGGAAGCGCAGGAAAAGGATGCCTCGATGCTGCGTTACGCCTGCATGAAGATGACCATCCTGTCGCACTAATCTGAAGCACAGCAGTTCTTTTTACACGAGTATGTGTAAGTGAGTACGAAACTGGGAGGCCGAAATGCGATCCGTTATCACGACAATGCTGGTTCTGGGCTTTGCACTTTCCGCGGGACTGGTCCGTGGGAGCGAAGATGGAGTCGCGGATTCACTGACGACGACGGCCGAGGCTTTTCTCGGCAAGGGCGAGACAGAAAAAGCCAAGGACTATCTCTTTAAAGCGCTTTTCCATAGTGAAAAATGCGCGGCCGCGCTGTTCGATCTGGGCAAGATCTACCAGACCGAAAACAACAACGTTGCCGCCGCCGACTTTTTTTCCAGCGCCATCCATCAGATGGAGAATCTGGAGAACAACCGCCCTGAGTTCGTCGGCAAGATCGGCGAAGCCAAGACGCGCCTGCGTTCCATCAACCCGTACGCCGGACAGTTGGACACGGCGATGGAAGATTACTCCCAGGAGTTATGCCGTATCCTGAAGAAGAACAATGATTCTCTGACCAACGATGACGTCGCCTCGCATATCCAGTCGCTTGCCCTGGCGTCGTACGTTCCCGCCGGCAAGCTGCCTGAAGTTCAAAAGGCGGTCGACCCGCCCAAGGTCGTCAAGCACAACAACGGCGGTAATGGGTACGGCAGAGAGTCAAATTATCCCCCGGCCGAGGACACGGAAGTCACCACCGTCGTTCCCCCCAGCATCGAACGCGCACTGAAGTCAGCCGGCTGGGACACGATCAAGGGCGTCTGGAAAGAAAAATCCTCCTGCGTGTACGAAGTCACCGACGGAAAGCTCGAAACCAACAAAACGAACGGCGGCGTTCAGGTGATGCTTTACACCGGCGGCTCGGGAACGGTCAGCGTCTTCGTCCGCAATGCCAACAAGGATCCGTACATTCGCTCGAGCAGCAGCACACAGGGAACATCCGCATCTGGCAGCATGATTGGCCATTCCTACTGGGCCAGCGGCTACGGCTTCACGCTCACCGATCGCGACGGCAAGTCGTACTCCGCCGGTGGCGGCGGCATGGGTTGGGGCGGCATGAACGGCACCGATTTCTATCCTGCCTTCGATCACAACTTCTCGGTCACGGCGGCGCCGAAGCACATATTTTCCGTGACCGCGCAGGATGATCCAAATGGCAAAGCCACTGCCTTCACGGTGCTGATCGACGGCTCCAAGAAGGAAGTCAACACGCGCTACAAGCTGCCCAAGGAAG
>Ga0206927_1032_pt1 | contig 34433 bp, 26 predicted proteins | sample Alteio_BWOrgHeat_60_FD_153249 | JGI IMG/M metagenome (GOLD analysis project Ga0206927, IMG submission 153249) | Enriched cells from forest soil in Barre Woods Harvard Forest LTER site, Petersham, Massachusetts, United States -... | ecosystem: Environmental > Terrestrial > Soil > Temperate forest >... | reverse complement strand
GACTCGATTAAATTGGATCGTTTACCGCCGCATTCACCGGAGGCTGAAATGGGCGTGCTCGGTTGCGCGCTGCTTTCGCCGAACGAATGCCTGGGCGAGTGCATCGAAAAATTGAAGGACAGTGGCGCGGAATTTTTTTATGACCTCCGGCATCAGACGATTTACGAGATGCTCGCGGAGATGTTCAACACGCGGCAGGCGATTGATGTCATCACGGTCCAGCAAAAGTTGAAGGACAAGCAATTGCTCGAACAGATCGGCGGCATCGCGTATCTGTCGCAGCTTCAGGATTCTGTGCCGAGCGCGGCGAACCTTTCTTATTATCTGGAAATCGTCCGCGAAAAATTTCTTTTGCGGAAGATGATCCAGACCTGCACGGAAGTCGTCGGGCGCGTTTATGATTATGAGGGTGAAGTGGACGCGTTGATGGACGAGGTCGAGCGCGACGTTTTGCGGATTTCCGAATCGCGCGCGCAGGATGGCGTGGCGACGACGAAGGATTTGGTCACGAAGGCCATCGGGACGATCGAGAATTTTTTCAGCCGTAAGGGAACGCTCACGGGTCTGGCGACGGGTTACGCGGATTTGGACCGGATGACGGACGGTTTGCACGGGCAGGAAATGATCGTCATCGCGGCGCGGCCTTCGATGGGAAAAACTTCGCTGGCGATGAACATCGTGGAGCACGTCGTTCTCGAATTGAAATTGCCCGTCGCGGTTTTCAGTCTGGAAATGGGCGCGGAGGCGCTGATCCTGCGCATGATGTGTTCGATTGCGCGCGTGAACCTGCGCTCGATCCGCGAGGGATTCATGAGCGAGTCGGATTTTCCGAAATTGACGAGCGCGGCGGGAAAACTGGCGAACTCGAAACTGTTCATTGACGATTCGGCGGGGCTTTCGATTTTGCAATTGCGCGCGCGGGCGCGGCGGCTGGCGCAGCAGCATGACGTGAAACTTTTTGTGGTTGATTATTTGCAGCTGTTGCATTCTACTGCGCGCCGTTCACAGGAGAACCGGCAGCAGGAAATCTCGGATATTTCGAGCGGCCTCAAGGCGCTGGCGAAGGAATTGAAAGTGCCGGTGCTGGTGTTGAGCCAGTTGAACCGTGAGATGGAGCGGGACAAAAACCGCAAGCCGCGCTTGAGCGATTTGCGCGAGTCTGGCGCGATTGAACAAGATGCCGACTTGGTTGGTCTGTTATACAAACCGAACGCGGGCGATGACGAAGACGGCGCGCAGGCCGAGGAAGCGGATGGTTTGCCGGTGAATCTGTTGATCGCGAAACAGCGCAACGGCCCGACGGGCGACATCAATTTAACGTTCCTGAAAAATTACACTCGATTTGAAAGCGCAGCAAAAGTCAGCGACGAGGACATACCGGAAGGCAGATAGACAATGAAATTGTTGTTCCGCCTTTTCGGAATCTGGCTGTTGCTCGGCTGCGCGCAACTCGCATGGTCGCAGACTTCCGGTCCGAAAATTGACCGCGTGGATATAAAGTATGTTGGTCCGGCTTCCGTCAGCGAACAATTCATCCGCTCAAACATCCGCGTCAAGGCAGGCGATATTTATCATCCCAACAGCACGCAGGACGACATCCATTCGCTTTATGGGACGGGACAATTCTACAACATCCGCGTGACGAGCGACGTGGCGGACGACGGCGGCGTGAATCTGACCTACATCGTGCAAGTGTGTCCGCGCATCACGGAAATCAAGCTGGACGGGAACAAGGAACTTTCCGATTCGAAGTTGCGAAAAAAAATCAAGTCGAAGATCGGCGACCCGCTGGACGAACAGAAATTATTCACCGCCGTGCAGGACATCAAAAAACTTTACGAGCAGGATGGCTATCCCGAAACGCAGGTCAAATATGTCCTGAGCATTGACGAAGCCGCCGGGCGCGGCTCGGTTACGTTTGAGATTGCCGAGGCGCAGAAAATCAAGATCACAAAGATCGAATTCATCGGCGCGACGAATTTTCCGCAGAAAGAATTGCGCAAGCAAATCAAGACGAAGGTGCACTGGACATTTTCGTGGCTGACGGGCAGCGGCGTTTTCAAGGAGGACGATTTTGATGACGACAAGGACGCGTTGACGGAATTTTACCGCAGCCGGGGCTTTCTCGATTTTGAAATCAAGGACGTGCAATTTCTGCATCCGACGGTGAACAAACTGGCGATACGGTTTTTCATTTCTGAAGGCCGACAATACAAAGTCGGCTCTGTAAAATTCACCGGCAATAAAATTTTCGATATAGCCGCACTTCGCGCTGGCCTGCAATACGTCCACGATTTTGAACATTCGAAGGCCAAGCTCGGCGTAAACAATCTGCCGATGGACGTAGGCGACACTTTCACGCCGGACGGACTGGGCGCGGATTCGACCGCCATCGAGGATTTTTACGGCAGCAAGGGTTATATTGACGTGCAACGCGGCGACACGCTGCGTGTTCTGCGAATTCCGAACGTGGACGCGGGGACGATGGACTTGGAATTTCAGATTGATGAAGGCGATAAATCTGTCGTTGAAAAAATTGACATCAAGGGCAACCTGAAGACGAAGGATAATGTTATCCGCCGCGAACTGTCCATTTCGCCGGGCGAAACCTTCGACATGGTGAACGTGAAATTAAGCAAGCAGCGGCTCGAAGGCATGCAATATTTTGACAAGGTTGACATGGATCCGGAGCCGACCGACCCGCCGATCGCCGGGCGGAAAAATCTTGAGATCAACGTCGAGGAACAGAACACCGGCAACTTCACTGTCGGCGCGGGATTCAGTTCGGTGAACTCGCTCACCGCCTTCGCGGAAATCACGCAGGGTAATTTTGATCTGTTCCATCCGCCGTATTTCACCGGCGGCGGGCAGAAGGCACGCCTGTTCATCCAGTTGGGCACGGAAGAACAGGACTATGAATTGGAATTCACCGAGCCGTGGTTTTTAAATCGTAAACTTGCCCTGGATGTTGACCTTTACCGGCATCAACTGAATTTTGAAAGCCCTCACAATATTTTTGACGAGACGCGCACCGGCGCGCGCGTGAGTTTGACACGCGCGCTCGGAAGTGATTTTCTCATCGGCAGCGTCAGTTACACTCTCGAAGATGTGGGCATCACTTTGAACAGTCCTTATCACGGTTTTATCGCGAACCCACCCTCACCCGGAATCACGCCGAATGTGCCGGGCGCCATTCTGCAACAAGTTGGCGATCACGTCTTCAACCGCTTCGGCGCGTCCTTGGCTTACGATACACGCAACAGCACGGAATTGCCGAATCACGGCCAGCGGACGGAAATTGATCCCCAACTCAACGTGGGCGACAGCACTTTTGCGAAGGTGGAGCTTAAAACGGCGTGGTATTTTCCGGGTCTTTTAAAGGGTCATGTGCTCGAAGCCGTCGGTCGCGCCGGGATCGCGCAGAGTTTGACTGGCGGCGATGTGCCGTTTTATGACCGCTATTATCTCGGCGGACTTTATTCGCTGCGCGGTTTCCAGTTTCGCAACATTTCGCCGCGCGATCCGGCTTCTTTCCACGGCAACCCCGCCGGCATACCGGACGAGCCGATCGGCGGCGACAGCTATTGGTTCGGCTCGCTGGAATACAGCATCCCGATTTTTGAAAAAGCCAACGGTCCCAGCCTGCGATTCGCGCTGTTTTACGATGTGGGCGATGTCGGCGCGCATTCTTATTCCTTTTCAGGAAATTTCGACGACAACTGGGGCGCAGGCATTCGCCTGAACATCCCGCATCTCGGCCCGCTGCGGCTTGACTACGGCATACCGATTCATCACGATGCAAACAATGGGAGTTCCGGCCAGTTTCAGTTCGGCGTCGGCTACACCCGTCAATTTTAACATGAACCGTCGCGCAAAAATAAATCTGTTTCTGAAGTCGCTCGCACTTGCGTCCGGCCTTGCCGCGTTTTCCACTTCCGCGCGGACGGCGGCCGCGCTGGGCGACATGCCGCTTTACTTTGAAGCAAATTCTTCATCGCAATTTTCCGCGTGTGGAAATGACAGCCAGTTTTTGATTTCGCCGGTCAGTTCCCAAATTGTTCTCCGCAAAAATGCGTCAGAAATGGCGACGGTGCAAATGCATCTGGTCGGCTCAAATCCGTCGGCTCAAATCTATGGCGATGCTGAAATGTCCGGCAAAATCAATTATCTTACAGGCAACAATCCCGCGCAATGGCGTTCCGGCGTGCCGATATTTTCAAAAGTGCGCGTCGCGGAAATTTATCCCGGCATCAATCTGGTTTATTACGGAAACCAGAAGCGCCTCGAATACGATTTCAACCTCGCGCCGGGCATAAATCCGGATTCAATCGCAATTCATTTTGTCGGTGCTGATAAAATTTCCGTCAACACGCAGGGCGAACTGATCTTGAAAGTCGGCGACGGTGAAATCCGCCAGCCTGCCCCGGTCGTTTATCAAGCAGTCGGCGGCGAACGCAAAGAAATCAGCGGTGGCTACAAAATCGTGGATGCAAACACGATTGCCTTTACGGTTGCAAATTATGACCACGCGTTGCCGCTGGTCATTGACCCGACGATCGCCTTCGCGACTTATTTCGGTGGCACTACCGGAGAAACAGCGTGGTCAGTGGCGCTGAATCCGACGGACGGTTCTATTTACGTCGCGGGCCAGACATTTTCAAAGCGTTTTTATACCAATGATCCGGATGCGTTTGATACCGACACCAATGTTCCCTTTTCCACGGACGGCGCGTATCAGGAAAATTATAACGGCGGCAAATATACCGGCGACGCGTTTGTTGCAAAATTTGACAGCACCGGCACGATTTTGGATTATCTTACTTACCTCGGCGGCACTGGTGACAACGCGGCTTATGGCATCGCGGTGGACACGAACGGCTATGCGTTTGTGACCGGTTTTACTGATGCGGCAAATTTTCCGGTCACGAATGCGATTCCCGGCCACGCAACCATCAGTGGAAAAATAGACAAGAACGTCAAACTTTATCCGTCTGATGTTTTCGTCGCGGAACTGGACACGAACGGTTCGGACTTGATTTATTCAACCTATCTTGGCGGCGAAGGCGCGGATTCGGCCTATGGCATCGCATTAGATTCATCGGACAATGCCTACATAACCGGCTTCACTTATTCGACAAATTTCCCCGTGCAGAACGCGCTTCAGAATCATCTGGCCTGCAAAAACTCCTTTTACTACAACGCGAACGCGTTCGTGTCTGAAATCACCAACGGCGGCGGCGCGCTGGTTTTTTCGACATATCTGGGTGGGACAAATTATGAGATGGGCAAAAGCATCGCGGTGGACAGCAGTAATTATGTTTATGTGACCGGCTTCACCGCTTCGACCAATTTTCCAGTGAGGAATTACATCAGCCAAATCTTTACAAATCTGGTCGGCACGAATTCACACTTGTTTGACGGACATTTGCTCAACGGCTCGGTGAATAAATTAAATGCCGCCAGCGATGTCTTTGTCACTAAATATTTTCCGTCCGGCACGAACTATGTTTATTCGACCCTGCTTGGTGGCACGAACAACGACGGTGCCAACTCCATTGCTGTTGACGGCAGCGGCGCGGCTTATGTGACTGGCTGGACTGTTTCCACGAATTTTCCGAACACTGTCGGCACGAACGTCATTGCCAGCCATTTCACCAATACTTTTTTTATCACGACGAATGTGTTTTTGACAAAAATCACAAATGGAATAGGAACGTCTGCGGGCATTGACTACTCCGTCGTTTTTGGCGGCAATGCAAGTGACGTTGGTTACGGCGTGGCTGTGGACACGAATGGTGACGCGTTTGTGACCGGCTTCACCGATTCGACAAATTTCCCGACGACGACAAATTGCCTTACGAACACAAATCTGGCTGACGGCCGTGTGTGGATCGGTTCGACAAACTCGGTGACATTGGCCAAAAAGGCGAAAGTTTTTCCAAGCGACGCGTTTGTCACGGCGTTCAATTCGGATTGTTCCGCACTGCTGTATTCGACTTATCTTGGCGGCAGCGGCAACGATTATGGCTATGGCATCGCGGTTGACTCAATGACCAACGTCTTTGTCGTCGGCCAGACCACTTCGACGAATTTTCCGACACTCAATGCTAGCCAAAGCTTCCGTAATGGCACAAATGACACATTCCTGATCGAGATTCAACCATAGCCGCTGCAGTTTTGAATTGTCGTCGACGGATAAATTTGCTCTCCTGTTCCCATGAAAATTTTAAGAATTATTCTTCCGGCAATTTTGTTGATGACTTTGTTGAGCGGCTCCGCAATCGCGCAGACGAAGGTCGCCACCGTGGATTTGCAAAAAATCCTGAAGGGTTTTTGGAAGGCGCAACGCGCGCAGGCTTTGCTTCAAGAGCGTTTTGCCAAGGATCAAAGCGATGACAAGGACATGATCGCCCGTCTCAAAAAGATGAACGACGATTATGAGCAGCTTTTGTCGCAGGCGAACGATCCAGCCATTTCCAGTGACGAACGCGACAAACGCAAGCAGGCCGCCGCTGACAAATTGAAGGACATACAGGGTGAAAAAGTGAACGTCGATCAGTTTGAACGCCAGGAAATGTCCACGTTGGACGACCAGCGCCAGCGGATGGTAAAAAGTTCTCTGGACGAAATTAAAACTGCGGTGGCCGCCAAAGCCAAGGATGCCGGTTACTCCGTGGTATTGGATACTTCAGCCAGAACGATTAACGGCGGCGGCAGTTCCATCGAACTTCCATCGGAAGTGGTCTATAGCAGCGGCGACGATATTACCGACGCCGTCCTCGCCCAACTCAACGCCGGAGCGCCCATTGACACCGCCGCGCCAACCGTGGCCAGTCCTGCTCCGCCGCTGACAGGCGGCAAGAACCCCTAATTGGCAGGCGCGTTGAAGTTTTTCAATCAGCCTCCAAAAAAATAAATTTTTTCACGCTTGCCTCGCGGCGCATTGCGACATATAGTGCGCGCCCTTTTGCAATTGAATTAAGAATTTTATGAGACGTCCCAAAGGCATCAAAACGAAGAAGTCCGTGGCCAAGCGGTTCAAGATCACCGGCACCGGCAAGGTTCTCTACCGCCGCGCCGGCCTCCGCCACTTGGCACAGGGGAAAAGTCCCAAGCGCCGACGCCATCTCGGCAAGGCTGCCGTCGTTCACTCCACCGACACCTATCGCATCCTGCAAAATTTGCCGTTCAGCCACTAACCATTTTACATTAACGAACCATGCGCGTTACAAATTCACCAGCCTCCCGCAAACGTCGCGGAAGAATGCTCACAGCCGCCAAAGGCTTTCGCCTCAAGCGCTCAAAACTTTACCGCTATGCGTCCGACGCCGTTGACCACGGCCGCCAATACGCCTATCGCGACCGACGGGTCAAAAAGCGCACGTTCCGCTATCTTTGGCAGATCCGCATCAACGCCGCGACGCGCGCCGCCGGTCTGACCTACAGCCGATTCATGGAAGGCTTGAAAGCCGCGAAAGTCGGGCTCGACCGCAAGGTTCTCGCTGACATCGCCGCGCAGGACGCCGCCGCGTTTACAGAGCTGGTGAATGTCGCCAAGAACGCGCTCAAGAACAAGCCCGGCGCAACTTTGGCAAAAGCGTAAATCTCAAATTTGAAATTCAAAAAACGGGCGGCCTGAAAAGGTTCGCCCGTTTTGCTTTTGGGCAAAAAGAATTCTGTAAATTTTGTTAATTCTGTCTCACTCTGTCACAAAGTTATGTCGCTGCTGAACGAAATTGAGCCGTTGAAACAAACCGCGCTCGCGGAACTCAAAGCCGCGCCCGACCTCGCCGCGCTCGAACAGACCAAAGGCGCGTGGATTGGGCCGAACGGCAAGTTCACCGCGCTGATGAAGCAACTCGGCACGCTCTCAAAGGAGGAAAAGCCCGCCGCCGGCAAACTCATCAACGCCGCCAAGGTCGAATTGGAAGCCGCGCTCGTCTCGCGCCGCGAAGAACTGGAATTGAAAGCCGCGTTGCCGAAGGAGCCGACCGATTTCACGCTGCCCGGACGCCGCCGTGCGCTCGGCAAATTGCATCCGCTCACACAGGTCACCGACGACATCGTCCGCGCGTTCCGCAAAATCGGCTTCGCCGTCGCCGACGGGCCGGAGATCGAGGACGAGTATCATTGCTTCGACGCGCTCAACACCCCCGCCGACCATCCCGCACGCGATTCGCAGGACACATTTTATTTAGCGGGACAAATTCCTAAATCAAAAACAGAAGCAAACGGAGTGAACAAAGAATCTTCGTTGCTTTCGTTATCTTCTGTAAAACAATTTTTACTCCGCACGCACACTTCGTCCGTCCAAATCCGCGTGATGGAGAAGCAACCGCCACCCGTGCGCATCATCGTGCCGGGCCGCGTGTATCGCCGCGACAACGCCGACGCCACGCACAATCCCACGTTCCATCAGATCGAGGGGCTTTACGTGGACAAGAACGTCACCGTCGGCGACCTCAAGGGCACGGTCGAATTCGTCTTCCGCGAACTCATGGGCGACGACGTGAAGATCCGTTTCCGTCCGCATTATTTCAGCTACACCGAACCGAGCTACGAGATTGATTTCACCAACGCGCTCGTGAAGAAAATGGGCAAGGACTGGCTGGAGATCGCCGGCTGCGGCATGGTGCATCCACAGGTGTTCGAGAACGTCGGCTACGATCCCGAAGTGTGGACCGGCTGGGCGTTCGGTTTCGGCATCGAACGCATCGCCATGCTCCGCTACGGCATCAACGACATCCGCCTCTTCTACGAAAACGACGTGCGGTTCTTGAAACAGTTTTAATTTCGCACCAATGACATTTGAAGAAACAATTAAAATTGCGACAACCATTTTGCTCTCGTTGGGCGGAGGTGGAATAATTGTCTTCGCGCTTTCAAATTGGCTTGGGAAAGTTTGGGCAAACCGAATTATGGCGGAGGAACGCGCCAAATACGAACGCGAACTGACAGAGCTTCGATTGAAACTTGAAAAAGACAATCAGGAAAATTTAAGTAAGTTGCAGACAGATTTAGAAATCTATCGAGATACTTACTTAAAAGCACACAATGACAAGCTTACCATTTACAGACTTGTAACTGACATCGTTGCCGAACTTTTGGCTGACATACATATGCTACGTCTCGGACAACAACCTCAGGGTAATTTTTTAGACCGTTTTAATCGCAGCCGCTTGAAGGCGCATGGTTATTTAGCAATGCTTGCTCCGCAAAACGTCATGGATGCTTGGGATGAGTTAATTGGATTTTTAATTATAAGTTTAGAAAAAAGTCCTCCGGATGACGCACTTGAAAACTGGAGGGAAATGCGCAGCCGCGCTTATATTTTGGTTAACGCAATCCGAGAAGACGTTGGAGTTAATAAAAATAAGATTGAGTATCGAGGCGAACGGTAAATTTTTACATGAAAGTCACCTTTAACTGGCTCAAACAATACGTTGATTTCAACTGGTCGCCCGAGGAATTGACCGAGCGGCTCACCATGCTCGGCCTCGAAGTCGAGGGCGTGCAGAAAATCTCCGGCGCGTTCGACGGCATCGTCGTGACGCAGGTCGTCGCGCGCGACAAGCATCCCAATGCCGACAAGCTCTCCGTCTGCCGCGTGAACGACGGCACGGGCGAACGCCAGATCGTCTGCGGCGCGCAGAATTTCAAGGCCGGCGACAAAGTGCCGCTCATCCTGCCCGGCGCGTCGTTGCCGCCCAAGCCCGGCGAGAAAGAACCGTTCACCATCAAGGTCGGTAAAATTCGCGGCGTGGAATCGCACGGAATGCTTTGCTCGCCACAGGAACTCGGCCTGCCGGATCAAGTGGACGGCCTGCTCATCCTGCGCGAAGACGCGAAGGTCGGCCAGCCGTTCGGCGAATATCTCGGTCGCAGCGGCAGCGATGTAGTTTACGATCTCGAAGTCACGCCAAATCGTCCTGATTTGAACAGCGTCATCGGCATCGCGCGCGAAATCGCGGCGGTCACCGGCAATGAACTGAAAATTCCCACCATCCAATTTCTCAACACGGAGTCCGAACCGATTGGCGGTTTGTTGAGGGTGCAAAACGACGAGCCGGAATTATGTCCGCGCTACACCGCGCGCATCGTCCGCAAGGTGAAAGTCGGCCCAAGTCCCGACTGGCTACGCAGCACGTTGGAAAAAGTCGGCATCCGCAGCATCAACAACGTCGTGGATATCACGAATTACGTGATGCTGGAAAGCGGCCAGCCGTTGCATGCGTTCGATTATCATTTGCTCAAAGGCATCGGCACAAATCCGCCGAAGATTGTGATTCGTCGCGCGAGTGATGGAGAAAAATTCACGACGCTCGACGGCAAGGAACGCGCGTTGACGAATCAAATGCTGCTCATCGCCGATGAAACGAAACCTGTCGCGCTCGCCGGAATCATGGGCGGAAAAAATTCTGAAATTAACGCGAACACGACTGATGTTTTGATCGAAAGCGCCTATTTCAAGCCGCAAAACATCCGCGCGACTTCCAAGAAGCTGGAATTGCGCACAGATTCGTCTTATCGCTTCGAGCGCGGCGGCGACGTGGGCATTTGCGATTGGGCGAGCCGCCGCGCCGCGCAATTGATTTGCGACCTCGCAGGCGGCCAGGTTCTCGGCCACGCGATTGACAGTTTTCCGCAACAAACTCCGGCCAAGCCGATCACATTGCATTTCGCGAAGACGAAAGATTTGCTCGGCATCGGCATTTCACATTCGGATCAAGTTTCTTTTCTCACCAAACTCGGACTGACCGTGACCGAGCAAACTCCCGGCATCTGCACTTTCAAGATCCCGACCTGGCGTGTGGATTTGAAACGCGAAGTGGATTTGATCGAGGAAGTCGGACGGCTTTACGGCATCGAAAAAATCCCGGCGACTTCGCCGCGCGGCGCACTTGGCGCAAACGCATTTGATTCGGTCTACGATCAAATTTCCGAAGCGCGAAGAATTTTGACCGGACTCGGTCTGAATGAAGCGCAGGGACAAACGCTCATCTCGAAGTCGGAAGCAAGAAGTGCGAAGGACGAAGAAATTGTTGCGCTGGTGAATCCATTGAGCTCGGACATGGACATTTTGCGGCCAAGTTTGCTGCCAGGCTTGATTCATTCGCTGCGGCACAATGTCAGCCGGAAAAATTATGATTTAGCTTTATTTGAAATCGGACGCGTTTTCAATTTGCAAAATGGCGCGACGAAAGAAGAACGCCGCATCGCCATTGCTTTGACCGGCCAGCGCGCCGTGCCATTTTGGAGCGGTGGTGAACGTGACGCAAAGTTTGACGCTTACGATCTGAAAGGTTTGCTCGAAGAATTTCTGGAACAGTTCGGCCTGCGTGGAATTGTTTTTGCGCGACGCGACGAAAGCACGCCGTTGTTTTTGGAATCGGCCGCGATTTCACTTGGCGGAAAATTGCCACTCGGCGAACTTGGCCAGTTGCTGCCGACGCTCGCGAAGAAATACGATTTGCGTGATCCTGTTTTTATCGCTGAATTGAATTTGGATTTGCTCTTGTCCAAACGCAATCTGGCAAAGTCATTCAAATCACTGCCGCAATTTCCATCCATCCGCCGCGACGTGGCGATGCTTGTGCCGGAAGCGACGACGCACGAATCCGTTTTGCAAACCGTGAAGCAAGCCAAGCCTGCGAATCTGGAGAACGTGGAATTGTTCGACGTGTTCCGTGGCAAGAATATTCCTGAAGGACAAAAAAGCCTGGCCTACGCATTTACCTATCGCTCGCCGGAAAAAACTTTGACTGACGCGGAAGTCAATTCCGCGCACGCGAAAGTTGTTGAAGCACTTAAGACGCAGTTGAAGGCGATCGTTCGCGAACAGGCGTAACATTATTCCGTCGCCGCGAAAGGCGGCATCGGGCAATCGAGCGTGTCGGAAATGGCGCGGAGCAATTCAGCTTCTTCTTCCTGAAGCACGCCGTCCGCGCCAGCGGCGTGAATGCACGCGTCGAGCAAATTCTTTTTAATTTGCGGCGCGGCCTGCGCAAGACGATTCAATGCGGCGTCAATTTGATTGATGCCGCAATTTTCCAGTTGTTGCAATTGCAATTCCGAATCATCCGGCGAACGCAAATATGGCGCGCCGGCGTCGAACGCGGCTTGGGAACTTTTCGTGTCACCGTAAGCAATCGCGGAAAGCAGCACGGCACAATCTGGCGCGAGTGGTTTGATGGAATAAAATTGAATGACCGGCTTGCGCGCTGTGCCGGATTGCGAATCCAAATGCCGCTGGACGATTTTCTGCAATACAAACTCGAACAATTCAATCTTTCCGTCTGAATTGACCAGCCAATCCAGCGTTTGCGAAAAATTGTCGTTTTGTTCGCTGGTCAACTGTTTCAATGCGCCGAGCGCAAGATTGATGACCGGTAAATGAACGTGCGCGGCGATTTTTGAAACGTTGGGAAACAGCGCGGCGGTTTTTTTGGAAACAGAATTGGAAACACGTTTGGCGATCTCCTCCAACTGTTGCGCGCGCAAATTGTCATCGCAACCCAAGAGCATCGCGTAAATCAACGCCGTGGCGTCGAGCGGTTCGCGCGCGGCGATACGGATGTCGTCCGGCAGCGCGTCGCGCAATTTTTCCGCATATTCCAGATGCAACGGCGTCGGATTGCCGACGGCGGGCATCGCGTATTTTTTTACGGGCTGCGCCGCTTGTGCTGTCATGCCGCCGAGAATAATCATTTTGCCGCCGTCAAAAATGACGCGCGGTTCCTTGGCGCGTTTGACTTCGATGGCATGGACTTCCGCTTCAATTTCTGTCCTGTCCACGCGTGGAAATTTTCCATCCCATGTCTGGTCAACTGCATGAATTCTTTCTTCGAGCGGCGGATGCGTGGACATCATGCTGAAAATCGGGCGCGGATTGCCGTTGCCGAAAAATAAATGGCCGGCGTCCGGCGCATTTTCATTTGTCAGCCAGGAGCCATAGCCGTAGCCGCCGATTTTTTGGAGCGCATTGCTTAACCCGCCGGGATTGCGCGTGAATTGCACGGACGAAGCGTCGGCAAGAAATTCGCGCTGACGGCTGACTGCGGCCTGGATCAATCGCCCAAAAAAAACGCCGATGGAACCGATGATCAAAAGCAGGATTCCCAGAAGAACCGCGCCGCCCGCATTTTTTCCGCGCGCCTGCATGAAGCCGCGACCGACTGTGGCGATGCACAGGATTCCGAAAAGAATTCCGATAAGCCGGATGTTCAACCGCATATCGCCGTTCAGGATATGGCTGAACTCGTGGCCGATGACGCCTTGCAATTCTTCGCGTGAAAGCAGTTTTATCGCGCCGTGTGTGACGGCGACGACGGCATCGCTGGTCGTGTGGCCGGCGGCAAAGGCGTTGATGCCCATTTCATCATCGAGCACGTAAACTTGTGGCATGGAAACGCCCGAAGCGATGGACATTTCCTCGACGACGTTGAGCAGTTTGCGCTCGTCGAGGTCGGTCGTATTTGTTGCGATGAGCCGTCCGCCAAGCGATTCAGCGAGCGCGCCGCCGCCTTCGGCAAGCTCTTGAATTTTGTAGGCGCAGCCGCCGAAAATCACCGCAAGCGTGCCGATGGCCGTGCCAAGAAAAACTTTCGCGTCCCACCAATAAAACAACGGTTCGTTGGAATAAAAACGATGGCTGCGAAGGTTAAAATAAAAAGTGCCGAGTAAAACGACCCAATACATCATCGCTATGATGAGCGCGACGGCGACGGCAAAATACAGGACAAGCCATTTGGTTTTTTTTCTGGCTTGGTCCTGGCGTTGAAAAAAATCCATGTTTATTGAATCGCGAATTGTTAAATCTTGAACCGTTGCATCGGAGCCAACGCTTTTGCCGATTTAACGATGTAATGATTCAACGAATCACGAAAACGAAACCTTCGGCGCGTCCTTCTGCTCCGGCTTGTCCACAACAAACAATTCTGCCGACGTGAAATTAAACATCCCGGCGATGAGGTTGCTCGGAAACACTTCGCGGTCGGTGTTGTAAGTCATGACGGAATCATTGTAAGCCTGCCGCGCGAAGGAAATTTTATTTTCCGTCGAGGTCAATTCCTCGGTGAGTTGCATCATGTTTTGATTGGCCTTCAGGTCGGGATATTGTTCGCTCACCATCATCAATCGGCTCAACGTGCCACCGAGTCCGGTTTCAGCCGAGGACAGATTTTTTATCGCGCTGGAATCGCCGGGATTGGCAGCGGCGATTTTCGACGCGGCGTAGGCGATGTTGCGCGCGGCGGTGACGGCTTCGAGCGTGCCGCGTTCGTGTGTCATGTAACCTTTCGCAGTTTCGACGAGATTCGGAATCAGGTCGTAGCGGCGCTTGAGCTGCACATCAATCTGCGCGTAGGCGTTCTTGTAGCGGTTGCGCATCGTGACGAGCTTGTTGTAGACGCCGACGACAAAGGCGCCGACGATGAGGACGAGCACGACAACGACACCCAGAAATATAAGCAATGGAATCATAATTTATCTTTCGTCAAGTTCGCCAACAGATTGGCCGAACTGCGGCGGGCGGCAATAATAATTTCTTCACAATTTTGGAATCGGTGCTGGCGCACAACCACCTATGGCTCGACATCCACGGGCATTCCAATCCACACGATTTTGCTCAAATAATCCGCGTCCCAGTTCGCCAGCCGGAAACAGCCGTGCGATTCCGTCCGCCCGATTTGCTCCGGATTTGGGGAGCCGTGAATGCCATAACCGGTTTTATCCAAACCGATCCACGCGACGCCGACGGGATTGTTCGGGCCGGGCGGCAAAATGATTTTATGATCCAAAGTTTTTGCCTCCGGTGATTCGGGAAAAAGTTCCGGGTCAAGAGTGTAGTTCGGATTCGGCGCGACAACAACGACGTGCAATTCGCCGACAGGACGTTTTTCGACTCTCGCCGCGATGCTGCATGGAAAATGCACGAGCAAGTTTGTCTGTTCATCGAACGCCTCCAGAAATTTCTCGGACAAATGGATTGTGACAAACGCCGCCTTGCCCGACGTCTCCGGATAATTCACGTCTGGAATCTGTAAAACTGTTCCCGCGATTATATTTGTCCAATTCACATTCGGATTCAGTCTTTGAATCAACAACGGATGCGAATGACTTTTTTCCGCGACGAGTTCGAGTTCGGTTTCATATGCGAGCGCGGATTGTTGTGATTTTTCCAGCCACGTTTTTCCGAGCGGTTGCAAATTTGCAAAGTCGTTCGTCGTCACGACGTAATTTGCCAAAACGGGCGAATCGAGCGTCAGTTTGTCGCGCGTGGCGGAATCCAATTTTCCAGTTTGCGGCAAATTTTCCGTCTGCTGAAAAAATGAAATCGCTGCGCGCGTCTGCGAACCGAGCGCGGCGTCAAGCGAACCCGGCGAAATCCCGCGACGCGCCAGAGCGACTTGCGCTTCCAGCACATTAAGAACCGGTCGTGGAAAATCCGCCGGCGATTGCCGCGCGACGACAATTGGTTTCGGCTGCGATTTGGCCGGCGCAGTTTTCGCTGCTGGTGCGTGGGCAATTTTTTGATGTTCACGCCGCAAAAAAAACATAGATGCGCCAACGATTAAAACCAAAAAAATCAGCCAGCGAAAACCGCCGCCACGATTTTTTCGCGCGCGGGGCATTTGATATTTTGGTTTTGGATGGCGAGGCACGCAGACATTTAACTGGAAATTCTTGAAAATTCAATTTCGCGTTTTTTCTGCGGCCAACATTTCATTGTAAGCCTGCATGATTTGATCAACGAGCGGCGACGGCTTGACCGTCTCGCCGTCAAACGATGTCACCGGCACGATGCCCAGCGCGCTTTGCGTGACGAAGATGCCTTCGGAATTCCGCAGTGCCTCCGGCTTGATGACGCGCTTGTTGGTTTCGAGGCCAAGCGACTGGCAAATCTCTAACACGACGGCGCGCGTAATGCCGGGCAAAACACCACGCCCGGTCGGAACCGTGCAAATCTTGTCCTGATAAATCCAAAATAGGTTTCCGCTCGCGGTCTCGGCCACTTCGCCGTTCGTATTAATCAACAAGGCTTCGTCCGCGTTTTTTTCCTGCGCCTCGGCGCGCGCCATGACGTGCAGAATTTTGCTAGTCGTCTTGAATGACGCAAGCGGATCAGCGGCGGGAATCCGAAATGATGATGTGACCAGATTCCATTCAATTGATTTTTCCGATGGTGCGGCATGCAATGTCATCACGAGCGTTGGTTTACATTCGCCGTTGAAATTGTAGCCGCGTTCACCCGCGCCGCGCGTCAGCGTCACGCGCAAAATGGCGCCAGGCATTTTATTTTGCTCGATGAGTTGCGCGGCGAATTTTTCCAATTCCTTCGGAGTGAACGGCAATTTGATTTTCAGAAAATTCGCGCCGCGCATCATGCGTTCCAGATGCTGGGCGAAGCGAAATGGTTTTCCGCCCACGACGCGCATCGTCTCAAACAAACCGTCGCCGAGCAAAAAGCCGCGGTCGTTCACGGGAACGACGGCCTGCGCTTCGGGCAAAAATTGTCCGTTGAGAAAAACGAGCATGAGACTAATTCCTTATGCCGTTTCAATTACCCGAAGCGCGGAGACTTCACGAGTAGAAAATTGTTACCAAAGGCGGCGGATTTATCGGGACGCCGGTTGTTGAGAAATTGAAACGGGCAATTCAAATTTCAACGCTGCGAGAAAACCCGCGGCCTTTGCAAGGGTTTCTTCGTATTCAGCTTCGGGATTGGAGTCAGCCACGATGCCCGCGCCGACGTTAAAATAAATTTTCCCCCGCGCGCAAATCGCCGTGCGGATTGCGATGCTCAACTGGCTTTCGCGATTGAAACCGAGATACCCGATCGCGCCGCAATACGGGCCGCGTGAAATAGGTTCAAGTTCGTCAATGATCTCCATCGCGCGGAATTTTGGTGCGCCGGTGATGCTGCCGCCGGGAAAACATGACGCGAACGCGGCGAAATGCGTCATGCCATTTTTTAAACGGCCTTCAATCGTCGAAACCAAATGCTGCACTTGCGCGAATTTCTCCAGCTTCGCGAGTTCCGGCACTTGCACGGAACCAAATTCACAAACTTTGCCCAAATCATTTCGCAGTAAATCAGTGATCATCACGAGTTCGGAAAGTTCCTTCGCGCTCGTCTGCAACTCGTAGGCAAGCTGGGCGTCGCGCGTCGGGTCGGCATCGCGCGTGCGCGTGCCTTTAATGGGTCGCGTGACGATGTGCGAGCCGCTCATGCGCAGGAATTTTTCCGGTGACGACGAGGCGATCTGAAATTCTCCGCAGTCGAGAAACGCGGAAAATGGGGAAGGGGAAATGGCAAACAATTTTTCAAAAAAATTCCAGCCGGTGAACTCAGATTGCACCGTCAACCGTTGCGAAAGATTGACCTGATAAATGTCGCCGGCACGGATGTATTTTTGCGCGCGTTCAACTTTTGAAACAAATTCGTCGTGCGAAAGATTTGACGAAATCTCACGCAAAGGCGCAAAGGTGCGGGGAATTTCTCCGCTTTGCGTCTTTGCGTCTTTGCGTGAAAAATTGCCTTTCCAAAATTCCAATCGTTCATTCGCTTTCTTTTCGCTGCGCGAACCGTCGGCGTTCAGGCCGGTTGAAACGGCGAAAACTTTTCCGAGTTGATGATCGAAGACGACGAGGCTGTCGTAAAAGCCGACGTAGCAATCGGGCAGTTCCAGATCATTCACGGCGCGGCGCGGGAGTTTTGGCTCGGTGAAATTTTTCAGATCGTAGCCCCAGTAGCCGAACGCACCGCCGAGCGGAAATGGCAGGTCAATTTCATCGAGCAATTCAAATCGCGACATGAGGGCGTCAAGAATGTGCCACGGATTTCCGAAGTGAACGTAGCCGTCGTTGTCAAACGGCGAAATCCGCAAATTCACATTCGCGGCTACAATTTCGCAGCGCGAACCGAAGGAACGGAATGTGAGAAATGGATTTGCGGCGACAAATGAATAGCGTGCTTGCGGCGAATCAAAAGAATTGCTCCGCAGCAAAATAATTCCATTTTCACCGCGCAGATTTTCGACGAGTGATTCGGGCGTGTGCGCGGTCTGGATTTCCTGGATCAGCGGGCGCATTTCAATATTACGCAAATGCTTTCGGCGTGATGGCGGGCGGCCCGACGCGGCGTTCGTAGTCACGGATGATTTCGATGACTTCGTCCACGTCGTCGGTGACTTTGACGAGGTCGAGGTCGCCGCGGCTGATGAGCTTGTCTTTCTCGAGGCGCGTTTTCATCCAGGCGAGCAGGCCTTTCCAGTGTTCGCTTCCGAACAGGATGAGCGGGAATTGCGGGATGCGCTGTGTCTGCACGAGGGTGGCGACTTCAAAAAATTCGTCGAGCGTGCCGAAACCGCCGGGCATGAACACGAAGCCGAGGCTGTATTTCACAAAACAAACCTTGCGCGCGAAAAAATAATGGAAATGCACCGGCACGTTGGAGTAGCGGTTGTTGTATTGTTCGTGTGGCAGTTCGATGTTGAGGCCGACGGATTTGCCGCCGTTCTGCATCGCGCCCTTGTTGGCGGCTTCCATGATGCCCGGCCCGCCGCCGGTGATGACGGCGAGCTGATGCTTGGCAAGCCCCTTGGCGATGGCTTCGGCGGCGCGATAATATTTGTCGGCCGGTTTCGTGCGTGCGGAGCCGAAAATCGTCACGGCGGGGTGGATCTGTGAAAGCGTTTCAAATGAATCCACGAATTCGGCCATGATGCGGAAGATGCGCCAGGGGTCTTCGCGTGTGAAGGAATTGGTGTCGCTCATGGCGGAAACATAAGCCCGACGGCGGAAGGAAACAAGACCGGGAAAATAAAACGAGCCGGAGAATCGAAATCCTCCGGCCCGTGTCCGACTCGGTTCCTCAAATTCAAGAACAGCCCAAACTTTCGCCGCAGTTCAAACATTTGTAGCACGCACCATTGCGCACGGCGACGTGGCCGCAGGTCGGGCACGTTGGGGCGTCGCCCTGATTTTGAAACGAACTGGTCAAAGTGCGCGAATGACCGTGACCGTTGCCATTTTCCGATTTCACATCGAGAACGTCGTTGTCCTCGGCGATGGGCAGTTCAGGCACCGGCCGATTTATTTTTTTTTTCATCTCTTCGAGCAGACCGGGCATGGCCAGTTCCTGTTGCGCACGATTGGGCGTGACGGCTTCGCGATAGCCGGGAATGAATTGCAACGCGAGCCAGCGGAAAACGTAATCAATGATCGAAGATGCGTTGCGGATCTCTGGATTTTTCGTGAAGCCGCTCGGCTCGAAACGCTGATGCGCGAATTTGCGCAAGAGCGTTTCCAGCGGGACGCCGTATTGCAACGCCATGCTCGTGAGCGTGCCAATAGTGTCCATCAAACCGCCGATGGTCGAACCTTCCTTGGCCATCGTGATGAACAATTCACCGGGCTGGCCGTCTTCATATTGGCCGACAGTGAGATAGCCTTCGTGTCCGGCGATGTCAAATCTGTGCGTGAGAGACTGTCGGGTGTCGGACAAACGTCGGCGCAACGGCTTGCCTTCGTCGCTGCGAAGTTTCGCAACTTCCGCCTCCAATTCCTTGATGCGATTTTCGAGCGAGGCAACATCCGCAACGGCGGCGGCAACGGTTTTATCGCCGCCTTCGTTGGTTTTTTTTGTGTTGAGCGGTTGCGAACGCTTCGAGCCGTCGCGATAAATGGCGACGCATTTCAATCCCATTTTCCACGCCTGAACGTAAGTGTCGCGGATTTCCTCGACGGTGCAGGCGCTGGGCATGTTGACGGTTTTGGAAATCGCGCCGCTGATGAACGGCTGTGCGGCGGCCATCATCTTCAAATGCGCGAGATAACCGATGCTGCGCTTGCCTTTATGTGCCTTAAACGCGCAGTCGAACACCGGCAAATGCTCCGGCTTCAAACCGCTGGAAATTGTTTTTCCATTTTCCTCAACATCTTCAATCGTGTCGTGCTTCTCGATGTGCGCGATGATGTTTTTGATTTCGGCCTCACCATAATTCATGCGGCGCAACGCATCCGGCACGCCGCGATTGACGATCTTCAACATCCCGCCGCCTGCGAGCAGTTTGTATTTCACAAGCGCGATGTCGGGTTCGACGCCGGTCGTGTCGCAGTCCATCAAAAACGCGATCGTGCCGGTCGGCGCGAGCACGGTGACTTGGGCGTTGCGATAGCCAAATTGTTTTCCTTTGGCGAGCGCGCCGTCCCAAGTTTTGCGCGCCTCGGTTTTGAGATAATTGAATTCCGCGCTCGGCTGAATTTCTTCAACGGCTTCGCGATGCAATTTGATGACGCCAAGCATGGACTCGACGTTGTCCTTCGCGACGGTTTTTTCAACACCAGCGCAACAAGCATCATGATAACCTTTGAAAGCGCCGACATTCGCCGCGATTTCCGCGCTTTGCTCGTAAGCGTGGCCGGTCATGATGGAAGTGATCGCGCCAGCGAGCGCGCGGCCTTCGTCTGAATCGTAAGGCAAACCGTAGCTCATGCAAAGCGAGCCGAGATTTGCAAAGCCAAGTCCGAGCGTGCGGAAGATGTGGGAGTTTTCCGCGATGTCCTTGGTTGGATAGCTGGCATTGTCCACGAGGATTTCTTGCGCGGTGATATAAATGCGCACGGCTGCCTTGAAACGTTCCACGTCAAAAATTCCATCTTCGCGTTTGAACTTCATCAAGTTCAGCGACGCGAGATTGCACGCGGTGTTGTTGATGAAAACGTATTCGCTGCACGGATTCGTCGAGTGGATCGGCTCCGTGCCTTTGCAAGTGTGCCATTTCTGGATCGCGCCGTCGTATTGCATTCCCGGATCGCCGCAAATATGCGTGCCCTCGGCGATTTTATAGAGCAACTTCGCCGCGTCTTTTTTTTGCAACGGCAAACCTTTGACGGTCTTGGTCTGCCATTCCTTGCCGTCCAACGCGGCCTGCATGAATTCGTCGCTCGCGCGCACGGACAAATTTTCGTTCTGATACATCACGCTGCCGTAAGCGTCGCCGTTGTAAGAACCGTCGTAGCCTTGCTCAATCAATGCCCACGCTTTTTTTTCTTCCTTCTGCTTCGCGTCAATAAATTCCTCGATGTCGCCGTGCCAGTCGCGGAGCGTGTTCATCTTCGCCGCGCGACGGGTTTTGCCGCCGGATTTCACGACGTTGGCAACCTGGTCATACACTTTCAGAAAGCTCATCGGCCCACTCGGCCGTCCGCCGCCGCTCAACTTCTCGCGGCTCGAACGGATCGGCGTCAAATCCGTGCCGGTGCCGGAGCCGTATTTGAACAGCATCGCCTCGCTGTAAGCCAAGTGCATGATGGATTCCATGTCGTCCTTGACGTTTTGGATGAAGCACGCGCTGCCTTGCGGATATTCGTATTGCGTCTTGGCGCGCTCGGCCTCGCCGGTCTGGCGATTGTAAAACCAGTTACCCTTGCCGGAATTTTTGCCAACGCCGTATTGCGGAAATAATCCGACGTTGAACCACACCGGAGAATTGAATGCGCCGTATTGGTTCAGGCAAAGCCAGGTCAGCTCGTCGTAAAAAATCTCGCCGTCCGCTTTGGAAAAATATCCGTCCTTCACGCCCCAATCCGCCATCGTCCGCGAAATGCGATGAATCAATTGACGCACGGAAGTTTCGCGCTCCGGCGTGTTTTGCTCGCCGTAAAAATATTTCGAAACCACGACTTTGGTGGCGAGCACCGACCACGACTTCGGCACTTCGACATTTTCCTGTTTGAAAATCACCTTGTTGCTGTCGTCGGTGATTTCAGCGGTGCGTTTTTCCCATTCAATCTGGTCGAACGGCTTGACCTTGGCGTCACTGAAAACGCGCGTGATGGGGAGCGAATTTTTTGAAGGATTTTTTTGCGGTTTAACTCCCCGCGACGACGAAACTTTCGTGGTGCGGCGGTGGGCGGCTTTCGGGGCTGCAGATAAGATTTCCTCGCGTGCGTCTATCATGGATTTCCTTTCGGGGCGGTTGAGATTACTTTTTCAGACAAATCACCCGACTGTCTTAAAACAAAAACAGTCGGGAAAATCGGATTTTCGGCCTACTTTTCGGGTTTTCGCCAACCGCCCAATTTTGAACGAAACCCCATTTAGTGGGCAACGGGATGACTCTAGACACAATATGTTGTGGTTGCAAGAAAATTTTGCAAGAAAGTTGCAAAGAAGATATTCGCAAATGAAATCAACGGGATTTGCACGCCACGACTGTGAAAGTGACAGGTTATTCGCCCCTGTGAACAAGATTTCAACGCAATTTTTTCTTTGGCTTGCGGGAATATCTTTCGTGCCGCGCCGCGCGATGCGCGTCAGCCCTTCCCAACACTTTGTTTTGGGTCGGTTTGAATTTTCTAATCGGCTCGACGGTTTTCGGGCGCGCTTTCGGCACGATCACGATTGGACAACCTTCGTAGCCGAACGCCGTGCGCATTTCGCCCGCGAGATATTTTTTGTATTGGTCGGAAAAAAGTTCGTCGCGGTTGACGAACAGCAAAAATGTCGGCGGCGCCTGCCGCACCTGCGTCGCGTAAAAAAACTTCAGGCGATGGCCTTGCGGGGTGATCGGCTGGCGTTTCTCGACAGAATCGTGCAACGTGCGGTTCAATATCGCCGTCGGGACTTTTTGCTGCAATTGCGCGGCGACGTAACGGACGGCTTCGAGCAGGCGATCCAGATGAAAACCGGATTTCGCGGACGTGAAAATCACCGGCGCGTAATCGAGGAAAAATAATTTCTCCTGAACCCACTCGGCAAACTCGCCGAGCGTCGTCATCACTTTCGGTGCGCCGCGATTTTCCTTTTTCTCGCGCGAGATAATTTCCTCTTTTCGCTTTTCGCGAATTTTTTCCTCGAACAAATCCCATTTGTTCACGACCAAAATGCAAGCGCGGCGGTTCTCAACAATGTGATCTGCAATTTTTTTGTCCTGTTCCAGAATGCCGGCCTCGGCGTCCAAAACCAAAATCGCGATGTCGCTGCGCGCGATAGATTCTTCCGAGCGTTGGACGCTGAAAAATTCGACTGAATCATCAATTTTGCGTGTCTTGCGGATTCCCGCTGTGTCCACTAGAACATATTTTTCGCGCACGCCTTCGGTCTCGACCTCGAACGGCACGTCCACCGCGTCGCGCGTCGTGCCGGGAATCGGGCTGACAATGACGCGCTCGGACTTCGTGAGCGCGTTGATGATTGAGGACTTTCCGACATTTGGCCTTCCGACAATCGCCAGTCGTAGCGGACCTTTTTTGCGTGGAGCAGTTTCGTCCGCTTCGCCGGTTGTTTCCAAAACTTCTACTTCTGGAATTTCGGCTTCAGGACTTGGCGCAGGAAGAAATGCCGTTGCCGCATCCATCAAATTTTGAATGCCTTCGCCGTGAATCGCGCTGACGGAGAAAATTTTCTCAAAACCGAGCCGGGAAAATTCCGTCACCGAGCCTTCTAAACGGTGCGTGTCCACTTTGTTGACCGCGACTAAAATAGGCTTGCCGCTGGTTCTTAATTTCGCCGCGACTTCGCGATCGAGCGGCACGATGCCTTCCTGCACGTTGACGACGAGAATAATCGCGCACGCGGATTCGATGGCGATTTCCACTTGTTCGAGCGCGGCCTTAACAATCACGTCGTCGGATTTTTCGCGGCGCAACAGGCCGATGCCGCCAGTGTCCACGAGCGTGTAAGCCCGTCCGTGCCATTCGGCCTCGACGCTGACGCGGTCGCGCGTGACGCCCGGCTGGTCATGCACGATCGCAATCCGTTTTTTGACTATGCGATTAAAGAGCGCGGATTTGCCGACATTCGGGCGGCCAACGATGGCGATGAGATTAGACACTGGCACAGTATGTAAAAAATTACGCCAGTTCGGAAGCTAAATTGAACTGTCCGCTTGTTTTCGCGGTCAATTCCATTTAACAATCTGCGCTTCCGCATGAACGAAACGCTCATCATCGTGCCGACTGTCAATGAACGGGAAAATCTCCCGCGCATGGCGCAATGGCTTTTGTCGCTGCCGGTGAAAGTGGATTTGCTTGTAGTGGATGGCAATTCATCCGACGGCACGGCGCAAATCGCCGACGAACTTGCGACGAAGCATCCGCAAATCCACGTTCTGCACGAGAAGGAGAAAAAAGGTCTGGGACGCGCCTACATTTCCGGCTTCAAATGGGCGCTGGAAAAAAACTACGAATTCATTTTCGAGATGGACGGAGATTTTTCTCACAATCCCGACGATATCCCGAAATTTCTTGAAGCCGCGAAAAATGAAAACGCCGACCTTGTGCTCGGCTCGCGTTATTCCGGTGGCGTGCGCGTCGTGAACTGGCCGCTCAAGCGACTCGTGCTGAGCCGCAGCGCGGGAGTTTATGTGCGCGCGATCACGGGAATGCCGTTCAGCGACCCGACTGGCGGTTACAAATGTTTCCGCCGCCGTGCGCTGCAATCCATCAACCTTGATGCCGTCCGCTCGAACGGTTACAGTTTTCAAATCGAAATGACGCACAAGCTCTGGCGCGACGGATTCAAAGTCGTCGAAGTGCCGATCGTTTTCACCGAGCGATTGCACGGGCAGTCCAAAATGTCCGGCCACATCGTGCAGGAAGCGCTCGTCATGGTCTGGGCGTTGTGGCTGCAAAACGGTTGCCGCCGCTGGCCGCGCAAAAAATCCGCGTGAACCAAATTTGCCAGATTTCAAACTCATTCTAAAGTTAACATCATGATTACCTTGATTGTCGGAACAAACCGTCCGGGCAGCAACACGCGCAAAGTTGCGGCGCAACTCGAAGAAATTTACGCCGAACTGAAAGTGCCGCTGAATGTTTTGGATCTCGCGAAACTGCCGCCGGAAATTTTCTCGCCAACTTCCTACGCGGAAAAGCCGAAATCATTTCTGCCGTTTGCCGACGCTGTTCTGAAATCAGACGGACTGCACGTCGTCACGCCGGAATACAACGGCAGCGTGCCCGGCGTTTTGAAATATTTTATTGATATGCTCAAATTTCCAGAAAGCTTTGAGCACAAGCCGGTTTGTTTCACCGGTCTTGCGGCGGGAATGTGGGGTGCACTGCGGCCAGTCGAGCAGTTGGAGGCCATTTTTGGTTATCGCAATGCGCATCTTTTTCCCGTGCGCGTTTTCATGCCCCAAATCAACAGCCTGCTCGACGCTTCCGGGAAAATCAAAGACACCGAACTGCTTGGACGTTTGAAATCGCAGGTTGAAGGTTTTGAAAAATTCGCCGAGCATTTGAAAAAATTGTAATTTCCTTTCCGAACCAAACGTCCAATCCACATACAATTATGAAACTAAAATTGCTTCTCGCTTCGTTGCTCATTTCCGCCACGACCATTTTCGCCGCCATGCCGAAGGCTGGCGACACCGCGCCGCTCATCACCGGCACGGATCAAAACGGCGCGGATTTCAAGCTCGCCGATCTCGTCGGCAAGAAAATCGTGCTGCTGTATTTTTATCCGAAGGATTTCACCGGCGGCTGCACCAAGGAAGCGTGCAGTTTCCGCGACGGCTTTGAGGATTTCGCCACGAACAACGTCGAGATTGTCGGCGTCAGTTTTGATTCCGCCGACAGCCATCTGCAATTCATCGCCAAATACAAATTGAATTTCACCCTGCTCGCCGATCCCGACGGCAAGATCGCGGACATTTACGGCGTGCGGATGGCCGGAAAAAACATGGCCAAGCGCGCGAGCTTTCTCATCGGCCTCGACGGAAAAATCGTCCACGTCACCGACACGGGCAATCCCGACGTTCACCTTGCGGAAATGAAAGCGGCGATTGCGGGTTTGAAAAAGAATTGAACGCAAATTCAAAGCGACTTTCGGAAATAGAGGCCGTTTTTATGGTTTGCATTATTTCCAGCTCAAGACGTTGTTCCTGTTTTCCCAATCCGTTGCGGGATCGCCGGGATCAAGTTTTCCGTCCGAACCGGCAGACCAGACCATGACCTTGCCATGATATTGGAAATGATTTCCGTTGCCGCCAGCGTCAGTCGTGTTGATTAGTCCATTGTAACCACTCTGGCCGTTTTGCTGGGACACCTCTTGCAAAGAATAAAAGGCATCCGCGCATTGCTCATCGTAATTCAAATCCATCGTGATGATGTAAGGATTGCCCCATGGGTCACGATAAACCAGATCCGGCCCGACACCCGGCAACGTCGGGTCACTCACCATCGCGGCATTCAGGAATTTTGTTTGTTGGGGATTTTTGACGTGATTCGTGTTTGCCGTCGCGCTACCGCCCGGATAATTCGTGATGTCCATCAAAATGGCAATGACTTCGGAATTGTTTGTCTGATAATTTGCCGGAATCGGATTCGGCCAGATGCCGCCATGTGGAATTTTGTAAATCCCGCCGAAGGTGAAATCGCCCGTTCCTGCCGCGGTTTGCGTGGCGCTTGAAACCGGAAAGCGTCCGTAAGCCGAATCGTAGCCTTCAATGGCCGTCACCAAGGAAGCGATTTCGGTTCTAGCCTTGGCCCTCTTCGCCGCATTTGTGGCCGCCGCCAACGCTGGCAGCAGCATCGCGGCAAGAATTGCAATGATGGCAATGACCACCAGCAACTCAATCAGCGTAAATGCGGAGCGGAGCATTGGGCTCAAAATTTTTTGGCGAGAAGCCATGCGGTCAGGGTAGGGATGGTCGTATTATGTTCAAGCATTTAAGCCCATCTTTCGCCTGTCACATTCCTGTGCTACGACACGAATAAACTTTTCGCGCGCGATTTATTTTCTAAACTTGCCGCGTGTCTCTCAAAATCGGCGACAAGCTCACCCTGACCATCCACGACATCGCGTTCGGCGGCGAAGGCGTCGGGCGCATTGATGATTTCGTCGTCTTCGTGCCGTTCGTCATCGTCGGCGAAACGGTCGAAGCCGAAATCACCGAGGTCAAAAAGAATTTTGCGCGGGCGAAATTGTTGCGCGTGGAAAAATCCTCGCCGGAGCGCGTCGCGCCGGAATGCCGTTACTTCGGCGCGTGCGGTGGCTGCCAGTATCAGCATATCGCCTACGCGACGCAGTTGCGGTTAAAGCACAAGCAGATTTCGGACCTGTTCGAGCGCGTAGGAAAAATTCCGGCGGACAAAATCGCGCCGGTGATCCCGAGTCCGCAGCCCTACGGCTATCGCAACCGCATCATGATCCGCAGCCAGTGGAACGGCCCGGCCAAAAAACTGGTCATCGGCTTCATCCGCGCGGACAATAATTTCGTCGAGGACATCGAGGAATGCAAAATCGCCGAGCCGGCCATCAGCGAACAGATCAAAAATGTCCGCGCGAATCCGCCGCCGAAGGGCGGGATTAAAATCGTGCTGCGGATTCCGCCGGAAAACTGGGACGTGCCGCCGGATTCGTTTTTCCAGAACAATTTTTTCCTGCTGCCGAAACTGGTCGAGACCGTGCGCGGATTTTTGCGCGACGGCGGCGCGAAGCATCTGGTGGATTTGTATTGTGGCGTTGGATTTTTCGGGATTGAACTGGCCGATTTGGTTGAAAGTTTTGTTGGCGTGGAATATGACCGGCTTGCGGTCAAATCCGCGCAAAAAAATTTAGCGTCACACAAAATTAACAATGGCGAATTTATTTCTTCGACGGTTGAAGAAGTTTTGACGGAGTTGTTAAAAAAGTTTTCACCTGAAAAAACTTCGGTCATTCTCGACCCGCCGCGCAAAGGTTGCTTGCCGGAAACGTTGAATTTATTGCGCGAAACGAGGCCGTCCCAGGTGATTTACGTCTCGTGCCATCCGGCGACGATGGCGCGGGATTTGAACATATTGTGCGCGGACGGTGTCTTTGAACTGGCGCGCGTGCAGCCGCTGGACATGTTTCCGCAGACGCAGCACGTCGAGTGCGTGGCGGATTTGCGCCGGACAAATCTTGCCAAACGGCAAAATATAGATTCAACTTAACGACCCGAATGTCATCTGAAAATCGAACCGACCCGCGAAAGAATTTTGTTCCGCGCTTCCTGCCGTGGCTTCTTGCGGCGTCGGCATTTGTAGTTTATTGGCTGACGCTGAACCGATGGGTGTCACTTTTCAACGTCGGTTACGTCGCCAAAATTTCAGGCTGGACGTGGCAGCCGGAAGTCATAAATCCAATTTCGTTTCTAGCCACTTATCCTTTGCGCTGGCTGCCGACGGCGGAAATTCCGATTGCGCTGAATATTTTTACCGCAGCTTGCGCGGCGTTGACGCTTGGATTGCTCGCGCGGTCAGTTTCCATTTTGCCGCAAGACCGCACGGAGGCGCAACGCAAGCGCGAGCGAAGCGATTTTTCATTTTTGACGATCTGGAGCGCGTGGTTGCCGCCGATTTTGGCCGTGTTCGTCTGTGGTTTGCAACTGACGTTTTGGGAACAGGCGACGAATTGCACGGGCGAGATGTTCGACCTGCTGCTGTTCGCATTTATCGTTTGGTCGCTGTTGGAATACCGGCTGGACGAGCGCGAATGGCGCTTGTTTCTGGCCGCGCTCGTTTACGGCGCGGGCATGACGGATAATTGGGCGATGGTCGGATTTTTTCCAATTTTTATCGCGGCGATCATTTGGACTCGCAAATTAAATTTTTTCAACGTGCGGTTTCTGACGCGGATGGCTTTGTTCGGACTGGTTGGAATGCTGTTTTACTTTTTGCTGCCATTGCTGGCGGCGGCTTCGGGGAAATTTCAATTTTCATTCTGGCAGATTTTGAAGATTAATGTGGTTGCGCAATTTGGAATGGTGAAATTATTTTTTACCAGGCCCGATGTGCGTCAGACTTTGGGATTGCTGTCGCTGGCGTCGCTGGTGCCGGTGTTCATGCTTTCGATCCGCTGGAAATCATCCTTTGGCGACCGCAGCGAACTTGGCGCGAAACTAACAAGCTTGATGTTCTATGTGATTCACGGGATTTTTTTCGGGCTTTGCCTCTGGGTCGCGTTTGATCCGCCGTTCAGCGCGCGGCATCAGAATCTGGGAATTCCGTTCCTGACGTTTTATTTTCTGGGCGCATTAAGCATCGGTTATTTCAGCGGATATTTGCTGCTGGTTTTCGGCAAGGAACCGACCGGCAAATCGCAATCGCAAAATCCGTCGCCATTGCAATTTTTGAACCTGCCGATTCTCTGCTGCGTCTGGCTGATTTCCATTCTGGCGGTGGCAGGATTGATCTACAAAAACCTGCCGCAAATCCGCGCCACGAACGACGACACATTTAAGCGCTACGGCTCGCTCGTGGAAGAAAATCTGCCGAGTGCGGGCGGAATTTTGTTGTGCGACAGCGAAGACCCCGGCCGCGACAATCCGGTGCGGTTGTTTTTGACAGAAGCGGCGCTGACGCGTGATGGACGCGCGAAGGATTTTGTGCCGCTCGACACTTTGTCGCTTCCATCACCCGCTTATCAGCGGTTCCTGCATGAAAAATTTCCCAAGAGATGGCCGCAACTGGTCAATGCCACGCAAACCAATTTGTTGAGCCCCATCGGGCTTATCAGCATTCTGGCCACGCTTGCCCAAACCAACGAGTTATATTATTTGCATCCCAGTGTGGGTTATTATTTCGAGCAGTTTTACGCCGAGCCGCATGGTCCGGTCTATAAAATGAAAACGCTTCCGAATGATACCTTGATGCCACCGTTGCCGGACAAAAATCTCATCGCCGAAAACGAATCGTTCTGGTCGAAGACGGAACAACAATCCTTCACACCGATTATCCGCGCGGTCACGCCGCCCGACCCGAATGCGCCCCGGACATTTGCGGAAAAATTATTCGCGCACCTGCACGTCGCGCCCGAGCCGAACCAGAACGCCGTCATCGCCGGGATGCTTTACTCGCGCAGTCTGGATTTCTGGGGCGTGCAATTGCAGCGCGCGGGCGAACTGGAAAAGGCCGCTGCGCATTTCGAGACCGCGCAAAAAATAAATCCTGACAACGTCGTCGCGCAGATCAACCTCCAGTTCAACCATAACCTCCGTGCCGGACGCCGCGTGCCCGTGGATTTGTCCACTGTAACCGCCGATCAATTCGGCAAATACCGTTCGTGGAACCAGGTCATCCTCGCCAATGGCCCGTTCGACGAGCCGAGTTTTTCCTTTGAGGACGGCGTCGTGCTGGTGCAGGCCGGACTGTTGCGCCAGGCCGTCGCGCCCTTTGCGCGCGTCCGCGAACTCGCGCCAGACAACCTGCCTGCGCGTTTCTGGCTCGGACAGCTTTACGAAGTTTCCCGTCTGCCCGACCGCGCGATTGACGCGTTGCGCGACCCGATGGAACAGCCGGAAAAATTCTCCCTCGCGGAAACCAATTCCACCCAGCTCAACATCCTCGCCGCCACCGCTTATTTCCAAAAGAACGACGTTGAGCACGGGACGCGGTTGATCGAACTTGAAATCTCCCGCCATCCAACAAACGACGACCTGCTCACCACTGCCGCGCAGATTTATCTCGCGCGCGGCCTGCCCGCCAACGCTCTCGCCGTCATCGACCGCAAATTAAGCTTTTCACCCGATGATATAAGCTGGCTTTACAACAAAGGCTACGCCTCCATCCAGCTTCAAAAATATGACGACGCGATCGTCGCCTTGAGCCGGGTCATTTCGGTTCAAACAAACAATTATGACGCGCTTTTCAAACGGGCTGGCGCCTATCTGCAAGTCGGAAAACTCGACAAAGCCCGGGCTGATTATGCGAACTTGCAACAGTCGTTAACCAATTCACCGCAAGTCGCCTACGGCCTCGGCGAAATCGCCTGGCGCAACCATGAGACAAACGAGGCGATCCGAAATTACGGGATTTACCTCGCCAATGCGCCCGCAAACACCGCCGAAGCCACGAATGTCCTTCAACGGTTGCGCGAACTCAAAAAGTAAATCATCCTGCGCGCGATGCGTGTCACCCACATCATCACGCGGCTCGTCGTCGGCGGCGCGCAGGAAAACACCGTCGCCACGGTTTTGGGATTGCGCCAAAAATCCGGCGTCCAAGTCAATTTGATTTCCGGCCCGACGACCGGCCCGGAAGGTTCGCTTGAATCTGAATTGAAGAAATTTCCAGCGCTTTTGCAAATTGTTCCCGAACTCGTCCGTCCGATTCATCCGCTCAAAGATTTTCTTGCGCTTCGCAAGCTGGAAAAAATCTTTCGTGAACAAAAGCCGGACATCGTCCACACGCACAGCGGCAAGGCTGGAATTTTAGGACGTCTAGCCGCAAAACGTGCGGGTGTTCCAATCATCATCCATACAATCCACGGCCCGTCGTTCGGAAAATTTCAAAATGGCTTGAGCAATTTCATTTTCCGCGCCGCCGAAAAATACGCTGCGTGCGCCACAACGCATTTCATCGTCGTAGCCGACGCGATGAAAAACCAATATCTCGCAGATGGAATCGGCAATCCGGAACAATACACTAAAATCTTTAGCGGCTTTCCACTCGAACCCTTTCTCACCGCGAAAAATGATTTGGAATTGCGAAAGAAACTGGGAATTGCGCCCGACGATTTTGTCGTCGGAAAAATTGCGCGATTGTTCAAGCTCAAAGGCCACGACGACTTGTTCGCCATCGCGCCGGAATTGATTCGCCAAACCCCCAAAATAAAATTCCTGCTCGTCGGCGACGGCGAATGGCGTTCGCGTTTTGAAAATTTGGCGAAGTCGCTTGGCTTGGAGAAACATTTCATCTTTACCGGCCTGGTTGCGCCAAATGAAGTTCCGAAATATGTCGGCATCATGGATGCGCTCCTGCATCTGTCCCTGCGCGAAGGATTGCCGCGCGCGTTGCCGCAGGCGCTCGCCGCAGGAAAACCGGTCATCGCCTATGATTGCGATGGCGCGCGCGAAATTTGTCTCGACGGCCAGACCGGATTTTTGATTCAGCCCGGCGATTTGAAAAACCTGACCGGGAAAATCATCCAACTCGCCAATGACGCAAAACTGCGGGAACAACTCGGTTCGCGCGGCCAACGATTGGTCCGCGAAAATTTTTCAGTCGAGCAGATGGTGGATTCAATCTACAATCTGTATTTGAAACCAGCCGCCGAACGCGGCATTCGCCTGTGAGTTTTCCATTCAATTTTTTTGCAGCCGCGTTCGCGGGTGCGTCGCTGACGACGCTGCTCGCGCTGCCGCTCTGGCGCAAATGGTGTCTGCGCACAAATCTCGTGGATGATCCGGGCGAAAGAAAAATCCACGATCAACCAATTCCGCTCGCCGGAGGATTTGCCGTGCTCACGGGAATTTTGCTGCCACTGATTGTCGGCGCGATCTTCATTCAATCCGGAATCATCAAAATTTCTTTTTCCTCATTGATCGCGCACGGCTTGGAACGGCGCGGACTTGAACTTGGCGCAATCGCATTCGGCGCAATCGCCATCACGATTCTTGGCTGGTTCGATGACAAGCATGAATTGAAACCGCTGCCTAAACTTATCGGGCAATTCCTTATCGCGCTGCTCGTCGCCGTGGCTTGCAAACGCATCACGCTTTTCGTTCACAGCGAAATTTTCAGCTACGCTATCACGATTCTTTGGATTCTCACCGTCGTCAATGCCTTCAATTTCATGGACAACATGAACGGCCTTTGCGCCGGACTCGGTGCGATAGGCGCGTTTTTATTTGCCCTCATCGCCGCTGCAAACGGCGAATATCTTGTCGCTACGATTTCATTTCTCATGTGCGGCGCATTGATCGGATTTCTGCCGTGGAATTTTCCGAACGCGAAGGCATTTCTTGGCGACGCCGGAAGTCATCTCGTCGGCTACCTGCTCGCGGTGATGGCAATCCTTCCGCACTTTTACACGAAGCAAAATCCGCATCCACTCGCCGTGCTGTCGCCGCTGCTGGTGCTGGCCGTTCCGCTGGTTGACCTCGCGCAAGTTGTCATTTTGCGAACGCTGAACAAAAAACCGTTTTGGATCGGCGACACGAACCATCTTTCGCACCGGCTCGTGCGCGCGGGCTTCAGCCGGACTCGCGCGGTTTTGGTTCTTTGGCTGGTTGCCGCCGTCATCGGCGCGGTTGCTTGCTGGTTTTGAACTGTTTTCTTTTCGTGTATTTCGCGTCTTTCGCGGTTAAATTTTTCCGGTGAAAATTCTCTTCATCGGCGACATCGTCGGCCATCCCGGACGCAACGCGGTCAAAATCCTTCTGCCCAAATTGCGCGCGCGGCACGGCCTCGACGTCATCATCGCCAACGGCGAGAACTCCGCCGGCGGCAGCGGCATCACGCCCGACATCGCCGAGGAACTTTTTGGCTACGGCGTGGACGCCATCACCACCGGCGACCATCTGTGGGATCAGAAGGAAGTCATGGAACTGCTGCAAAAGGAAGAACGCTTTCTCCGTCCGCTGAATTATCCGTCCGGCACGCCCGGTAATGGCAGCACGATTTTGAAGATCCGCGACCTGCCGCCCGTCGCCGTGATGAACGTGCAAGGTCGCACCTTCATGCAACCGCCGCTGGAAAATCCGTTCACCCTCGCGCTCGACGAGGTGAAACGGCTGCGCGCACAGACCAAAATCATCTTCGTGGATTTTCATGCAGAAGCGACTTCGGAGAAGATCGCGTTCGGACGGTTTCTGGACGGGCAGGTGAGCGCGGTGGTGGGCACGCACACGCATGTGCAGACGGCGGACGAGCAGATTCTCCCCGGCGGCACGGCGTATCTGACCGACGCCGGATTCACCGGCCCGCACGACGGCTGTCTGGGACGCGAGATCGAGCCGGTCATCAAACGCTTTCTCACCGGCATGCCCCAACGGTTTGACGTGGCGAAGAACCGCGTGCTGCTTCACGGCGCGGTGATTGAGATTGATGTCGCCAGCGGCAAGGCGGTGAAAATCCAGCGCGTGTCGGAAATACTTAATGATTAAAATATCACGTCAATAGGGCAAATGTTCCTACTTTTTTGCAATCTCCTCGAACAAACTATTTTTTGTAGCAGTAGGAAGTGCTTTGAATTCATTCTCGTCAACTATTACAATTTCTTTTGGAAAGCCTTTTAAATTTTTTGCAATGACCTTTGTGTAACCATGCTGTTTTAGCGCTTCTTCAGAGAGACCCAAGCGAGCTGAAGCAATAAATCCTAATTCAGGACAATAACGTTGCAAACGACTTGCTAGGTTTACACAAAATCCGATGTATTCTCTGGCATTGTTATCAGATCTCGATAGTTCATAGATTGTGCCTCTGGCTAATCCGAAACGGATTCGTTTTGGAAGCTCTACTACCGGGACATCCTCCGCGCATTTTTCGACCACAACAGTAAAATATGTCTTCAAGTTCCAAAGGCGATTTACGAGATTAGTCATAAAAGTGGAATCAAAATCCTTTGCTCCTTTGGCGGGAGTCCAAATATAGAGTGCACCATCTCCCATGAATTTCACATGACTTGGTAAAACGCTCAATGGTCTAAGTTTTCCAGCGTTTTTTTCATCTATGGCCCA
>Ga0206927_1031_pt1 | contig 34814 bp, 27 predicted proteins | sample Alteio_BWOrgHeat_60_FD_153249 | JGI IMG/M metagenome (GOLD analysis project Ga0206927, IMG submission 153249) | Enriched cells from forest soil in Barre Woods Harvard Forest LTER site, Petersham, Massachusetts, United States -... | ecosystem: Environmental > Terrestrial > Soil > Temperate forest >... | reverse complement strand
ATTGGGTAAATCTGACAAAACATTTTGCGACCATAACCCAATGCGAATCCTCTAAGTCCTTACGCAGCAAGGCGCAATTCACTTTAGCAGGGGGCCTGTTAGTCGCTCGGCCCCGTTTTGCTTGGTCCCGCGCTCCGCCGTGTCCCGCTGTCGCGGGTCCACGGCGTCGGCGGTCCAAGCCAAGTGACCAATCCATCAATCGGGCGACAGGACTGTGAAGCTCGCCAGAAGTATCGGCATAAAATATTTCCTATGACCGCAGGGTTGCTTTCGTGCAATAGTCAGATTAGCATTGATGTTCAATGAATGAAAAGTTGAGAAAAGAAAAGCAATGGTTTCAGTTCAATTTGAGTGGCTTGGTTGGACTATGTGTCTTTTTGGGACTCTTCATCGGTGTAAATTGTTTCCCCGATTTCGACATACATGATGCGCGTGAAATATATAGCGATTTCTACCGTTTGCGATTTAGTGTGCAGCTCGAGTTTCGCAAGAGTTCGGATGAGCATCACTTTGGATGGCCATATGCCTTTTATATCGAGTACGGAAGTCGACACTCTCCACGCACCGGCATTCTTCCATTAGCGCATAACGGCATGGCTCCGCCAATGCTCGATGAAATTGAACCCGCACGCAGTGTGTGGCGACTAGACGCAATCTTACCTAATATCGTTCTCGCCGTTATCGCATCTTTAGTATTGTCTAAGCTAACGGAACGTTTATTACAGTTGCTAAATACCTCTTTGCGAGCACGCCAGGTGCAACATGCTTCAGCAGTGTCTTAAATTGCTCTTCCGATGGATGATCCAGCGCCAATAATTTATAGACTTCGTCCGCACTTCGATGCGCAGCACCGGGCGCCAGAACTCGTCCACTCGGGCTTACCGTCGCCGCATGCCCATCAGTACGAGTCCCATGATTATCCTGACTCATGTCGTATACCCCTTGATGTTTTGGGAAACAAGTCTATATGACGAATGCGGAACAAAAGCTATTTAGAAGCGATCTATTAACAAATGCGAACGACCAGCAAAGGCAGGCATTGTCTTTTTTGCGTAATGAAGAATTCGTACAGCAATTGCAATACATCGACTCATGGAGCGACGTTCCTGAAAACTGGGCTCCCTTAAATGGGCAACTAGCTCAAGTCCGATCCTACGTCGACCAGTATGTTAATGCGCTAGATTCGTCAAGAACGCTTGCGGACATATCTCAAAGGCGGGATTCTCTCGTAAATATGGTGGGTTCAATGAACCAGCCTTATAATACGATAAAAAACAATGATTACTTACGTAGGCTATTTACTCTTGAACGACTGCTTGCTGAAGCGTCGCATTTGCCTGATACGATAGCGAGACTAGACAAACGGTTCGATACGCTGGAAAAAGCCGTAGGTGCGACAACGACGAAGTTTGATGCTGACGCGAATAAGTCTCTTAGTACTATTGAAGAAATTGCTCGCGGCGCAAAGACCGCTGAGGAAAAAACGAAACATGCGCTTGAACAGGCGAAGACGCATTTTGCTGATCAAGCGATGACCGGGTTTGCGCATGCGTTTGCAGACGAGAATGACAAGGCCCAGAAGCATGCCGACACGGCCTGGTCTTGGGCTGTCAAGGCTGTCGTCATTGCTGTAGGAGTTCTATTCATAACGATGATACTTGACGCGTTCTCGTCTACGGACGTTATTGCATGGAAATGGGTGTCGATACGAGTTGCGCTTACGATCTTTTTAGGAAGCCTAGCAGCTTACTTCATGAGAGAGCGTAGAAACTTTCTCCACATTGCCGTCGCTAATCGGCATCGTCGAAACCTCTGCAATGCTTATCTGGCCATCGCGGAGAGCATGAAGGAAAAGGAACGGCTAGCATACCTAAAGGCTATACTTCCGCATCTTTCGGCTTTAGGAAAAACCGGGTTCATTGCAAAGGAAGAAGCCGTTGATATGCCGACCGAGACTATCGTCAAGGCGGTCAGCAATACGATTCAAGAGAAAGCGAAGAAAACAATTTAGAGGTTCTACATGAATACAGTTTTTTACGCTTGGCAAAGCGATGTCTCAGAAAATGTAAACCATTATCTTATTAGATCTGCTCTAAAGCAGGCTATCAAAATGTTGGAGGAAAAGCATGCGATTAGCGTTGAATATGATGAAGCAACCAGAGACGCAGTTGGAGCAGTTCATATTGCGGAAGAAATATTCAAGAAGATAGATTCTTGCGTCGCTTTCATTGCCGATGTTACTATTGTCGCTAAGTATGGCAATGCACCCGTCAAGTATGTTCCAAACTCAAATGTTCTGGTTGAATTGGGGTACGCGGCGAAGGTCCTTGACTGGCGTTGCATTAGTCTCGTATTTAACAACGCGTTCAGCAAAGTTGATGGAATTCCGATAGAGTACAAGACTGCCTTACCGTTCGATTACGGCTTTCGAAGAGTGCTTCATTACGACCTACCGGAAACCGCTTCGAGAAAGGAGTGCGAAGCAAAAGCAAACGAAATGGCTAGAGACATGTGCGAAGACCTAAAAAGTAAAATAATAGAGGTCAGAAAGCGGCCTAAAGAAATCGATCATACAAAAATTCCCTATGTTACCTTAATTTCCAAGATTTCCCGAATTACGTCATATACGCCGCCGAGTCTAGTATTTGCTATTATCATTGATCGAGAACAAATTGCTGATGTCCTCTTTGGAACCATTGAAGGGGGCGAGGATATTCTCGCTGCGCCGAAGCAGCCGCTTATAAGATCGAACGATAGAAAGCATTTTATTTGGAAGAGCGTTACGACAATAGAGGGAGGGTTTGAAAAGCTTAAAGCTCAACCAGAGAAAGTTTTCATCGAGTTTCGCGCCGCGGATGCAAAGCGTTATCGAGTTGAGTATGAAATGAATATTACAGATATGAAACAAGACGCTTCCGAAATATTGGCCGAGCGCAGGTTTTTCGTTCGGCAAGGAGCTAACTGGTTTCCTGTAAACGACTAGCTATTGAGGGCGACGCATCCGGCAAAAGTTCATTCAATGCGGAAGCGCAAGTAGGAGGCTAATGAAGCTTGCCCTCATAGCTCGGACAGCTATCGTCCTGCTTGACCTTCGCGGCTCGCACGTCGCGCCGCACGCTAATGCCCGTTCGAGCGCTCGGACGCCAGTAGGCACGAACCGCGTGCTGCTACGATGTGACCCGAAGATGAACACGTCGTCTAAATATGGCGATGGGAATTCAATTTCATCGCCAGAATATTGAGGGTTTGCGTCTACATTGTTTACTTTTTGCTTAAGGATGTCATTCTGGAGGACGGAACAGATGGTATTTGGTTGGCTGCGATAAGAGGATGTCAATGAGTAAGCGGCGTACGCTACATGCATGGAATGAGGATTTCGAAACTATGGCTCGGCACTGGCCGTATGTGCCCGATCATGCGAAGCGAACAATGATAGACTTGGTGTCGAGTTATGGCCCAGCGGTCGATGGGAAGCGCTTTCCGACTCCGCCCGGAATAAATTGGGCCGATATTGAAATCCTGCTGCTAACGCCACAAGAGGCGAAATTCACAGCCGGTTCTGTTTCGCAATCGTACACATTTGCGGCAGTCGGTCTGGCGGATAAGCGAAACACGAAGCGCCCGCGCGCCGAATGGAGAATGCTGAGAACCTATGCGGAAAATCCGGAGCCTGACGCGTACTACAAGCTCCCCTATCGCGAAAACTTGAAAGTCGATATTTCAAATTTTCGCCAGTGGCTCAAGGGGTTCTTCGGCCTGCCAGGCGATCCACTTAAACCGTTCAAAACTGGGCTGTGGCTACCGCGGTTTAAGATCCGAGCAGACTACTAGCGTAAATTTACGATGGCGGGTTGCGTTTACGCTGTGCGCGCGTGCCATTTTTCTCAAATCCTCCTATGAAAAATAATTTCAGAATCTTCGGACAACCAGCCCTAAAATTTACCAATAAGACTTATGGAAGGAGGTCAGCTAGGCAAGTACTCGCATGAGCGAGTGGGTTTATGTCGGACCGTGTGGGTGAGCACGGAAGCACGCGCGGACCTTAACGCATCACTCTCGCAGGGGCAAGTTGCGGGTGACTTACAGTGGATGAGCAGACTGCCCATCGCCGCCGTGAGCGACGATCGATTACCAGGCCCTGCGCCGGCCGGCGCACTCACGATCGCATAGCAGCCTAGAACAAGCGCGCATACCGCGTTGCAGCGGCAACTATTGGTACGCGTTCAGCGCTGTCATGGCATTTTCGGTCAGGGGATGATCCTGTTAGGGTCCGCCGGAAGTGCGTGAAGGGCGCCGCGTCGCTGCGGTGTGATTGAAAGAACGAACGCGTTTAGCTCTCGCCTGGGAGACGAGACATGTTGGAAGCGTGCAATCCGGCCGAGGAAAACAGTGAACGAAAGAAAGAACAGAATGCGCAGGTGGCGGAGTGTGTTGGGGAAGCGGGGCGTATCCTCGCATCTGGCGTCGACTCCGTAGACCTTTCGCTATATGTGACCTGGAGAAACGAAGATTTCTTCAAATTATTGGAAAACTTAAAGGCCAACGCCAAGGCGAACGGCGCGGCTATGCCCGGTGCAATTGAAGCGCTTGGCGATCGGTGGATCTTCAACGTGAAGGCCCACGGCTCGGAGGGCTATGCCTATTTGATAACCAGCGCGGAATTCGAACTCAAAGTTCTGCAAGCCATGCGTCCTCGCCAGCGTCCGTCGGTGGTCATTTCTATTCGCTCCGCGACTCTTTGGCATCGGGGCGTGGTGGAATCTGTCGACTGGATGTTAGAGCTGTTGAGAACGCAAGGCGCAATTATCGACAAGGCGATGATCGGCCGGGGCGATCCATGCGCGGATATCCTGGTCCGCGATTCGCTTTTCAACACTGACTTGAAGCGCCATGCGGTAAAGAGAGCTCGCCAAACCACTTCTCATGATGACGGTGACTTGACAACCGGATTGAAGTTCGGTGCAGGCAGCATTTTGGCGCGCCTTTACGACAAGCCGCTCGAAATCGAGACCAAGTCTAAAAAGTTCTGGATGTACGACATCTGGCAACTGAAAGAGGTTCCGCCGGGGCACAGAATCATTCGTGTGGAATTTCAGATTCGACGTGAGGCATTCAAAGAACTGGGAATCGATACCATCTGGCAGTTCACGAACTACGCCCGCAATCTGTGGGCGTACTGCACTCAAAATTGGTTGAAGTTTCAAGATCGTCCAGACCTGCATCACACGCAACAGCGCACGATGCCGTGGTGGTCTACGATCCAAAATGGCTTCTTGGGAGGGCAACGCGGATGTCCATTGGTCCGCGCCAAGCAGGTCGGCGCGAACAAGATGCAATTGGCGCAACAGATGTTTGGCCAGTTAACAAGTCTGCTTGCGCTGGACTCAGACGGCGACATCACACCCGGCGGTGAAATCCAAATCGAACAGCCGTTGTCCACGGTGATCGAAAGCGCTGAGTTGATTGGCATGACACCGTCGAAGTGTTTCGAGCAAGTACGTCGAAAGCTGGCGAAGCAGGTGAAGTCTGTGAGCAAGTTTCTGGAAGCGGAAGAAAAGCGAGAGGCGCTGGGCCTGCCGCTGATGCGCAAGAAGGAAGACCGGAAGAACTCAGCCAATTCGAACGGTGGTTCTCAGAATGGAGGGACTTCGAATGAATAATGGAAGCCTCCGTTTCAATTTGAACAATCTGCTGACAGTCAAAGACCTTGCGGCAAAGCTGCAGGTCTCGCTGAAAACTGTGCGAAGCTGGGTTTATTTGCGAAAGATTTCATTCACGAAGTTGGAACACAGGATATATTTCTCCACGGATGCCATTGAAGAGCTTCTTTCGCGGAACGCCGTCGCAGCGCTCAGCACGAAGAGCTCGCCAGGTTCAAAGCCCACGGGGCAAGGAGGTGCTCAAACACAAATTAAGGAGATGAAATCATGAACAAGACGCCGAAGTCATTTGTGATGATGTTACGTCGTCGGTACCGCGTGTACTTCAATCCACAGGGAGACGGATGGTACGTCGCTTACAACGATGGAAGTGTACGCCTGCGTCGCAGTTTGGGCGCCGGCACCAGGCCAGAGGCTGAAGCGGCCGTGAAGTCCCTGGATGAACCGCCAACGGCAGCGCAGGCGGAAAAGCATCGGGTGACCTGGGAGGATGTCCAGAAAGGGTTCTTGGAGCACAAGACTTCACTGGATAAGGCTCCTGGCACGCTCAGCCGCTACAAAAACGCTCTGCAGGCTTTCGGCCGTCATATCCGGGAGCATGGAGTGCAGTACGTGGATGAAGTCAGCCTGCGAATGCTGGAAGGGTTCAAGCGGTTCCGCGTGGAGAAGGAAAAGTGTGATGTGAGTACCGCGTATCACAACTCCATCATTGTGAAGGGCGCGTTCAAGTGGGCGTCAAAGGCAGCACGTGGTTATCTGGCGGTGAATCCCGCGGTGGACTGGGAAACGCCTCCGCCAGTGAAGCCTAAGCGCTTTACGTATGGAGTGGAAGACGTTGCAAAGATGGAAGCCGGCGTTCGTGGCTGGTTGCGCCCGGTGGTGACGATGCTGTCGTTAACGGGGATGCGGATTAACGAGCTGGTGAATCTGCGGTGGCAAGACGTAGATTTTGAACGCAAGTTGCTCCACATCCGCATTCAGGAGACGTGGAAGCCAAAGGGGCGGCAGGATCGAACAGTGCCAATGCATCCGAAGGTTGAAACACTGCTCAAGGGACTGCCACTCGGCGGGTACGTTGTCAAAAGCCCGCGCGGTAAGCAGCTCTGCGGGCAAACAACGTTGGCGTGTCTGAAAACCGATCAAGGCAGGCTTGGATTGGTTGAGGGCGATCTGCACGGGTTTAGACGGTACTTCGCAACGACAATGATGCGCAACGGTGTCGATGCGGATACGGTGAGGCAGTGGGGAGGCTGGAGAACCTTTAAGACTATGCTTCGCTACCTCGCCGATGTGAACTCCGCAGACTCCGTAAAAGCGATGAATCAGGCTGCCGCACGCATGAATGAGGCAGCCGAAAAAAGTGACAAAGAAATGACAAAGAAGCCGGCGTAGCGACCTCCGGTCAGAATTGGCTAAGGACGAAAGGCATTAGTGTGTAAGGGATTGCGTAGAGGAAGCATCCGCGGAGTCGGCGGATGCGTAAGAATGTGAAGGTTTCAGGGGGGTGTTCCTGAGTCCTCACACAGCGTCTAACCCAGTCCCAAGAATGAGGTTAGCGTGTAAAATCGTCAAAATTCACTGATGGCTCATTGCCGATCCTCAAACGGCAAGTGCGCTCGTTACCATTCCGATTTTTTCCGATATCCCCGAACTTTCGCGTTCATTTTTTGGAGCCTCTGCATCCAGCACGGGCGGGGTCGTAGGCCTACTGGGAAGGATGCTCGAAAACGTGATGCTTTTCAGGGGGTGTCCTGCCCTCCACCAGATGTTTAACCCGTTTATCTCTATGTGGTTAGCGTGTGAAATTGTCGACATTCGCTGAACGGATCATGCTCGTACTTCAACGGCATGTCTGCTCGCATCTTTTCCTATTTTTTCCGGTTCTTCCTGCCCGGATTCAACAGAGTTGCGGCACACCATCCCATCTCAGTTCTGGCCGGACAAGTGTCTTTTCGAAATGAAGATAGACGATTCGATCGCTACTATCGAGGCCTTCAGGTGTTGTATAGACCGTGACACGATAGAATCCGTCGTCAAAGTCGAACTGCTGATCAGTCGGACAATGGGGATCCCACTCCATTAGATCATAGAGGTCTCGGAAGCAGAGTGTTCGGTCCTGTATTCTGATCCCAACCCTTATGGCATGCTTGGCGGCGCGCACTGCCGTTTGGTCGAGCTGGCCATCAAAAACGATGAGGTGGTACCAATCTCCGGGATTGCCCGTGCAAAAGCAGGCGATCTCACAATTCATAATGTGCTGAGCGACGTCCTTTGGATTCCAAAAGTTGCTTCGTAGATAATCGGAATTACGTGCGATGTGCGCTACAGCAAACGGGGAATAAAATATAATCCCCAACCCAGCAATGTAAGGTTGCAGTTCAATGCGCATGACGGGAGTTTGACGCCCACTCGGCGCAGCGTCAACTCGTTTGCGTATGCCCAGTCCGAGAGGCGATCGGGAGCAGTTTTCAAAGAGATCTTACCATAGTAAGCGAATCGAAAACTGAATAGTCAAGATAAAAGCCGTAAAATAAATCTGATTTAATAATCACATGTAATCACGTTTGTCTATATTTAAATATAGTTATATCGTATTATTTTAGACCCTCTTGGTCCACCTCGGTGTATTCATACGAGGCATCTTCGGAGTTTCACGGATGATTAAGTTCACCCCGTCCCTTGTCTCCACAATCGTCACCGCCGCCCTCGCATGTGTCATTTCGTGGTCGAGTTTTAGTGCGGAGCTGCCTGCCTCGGTCACGTCGCCGGACAAGGGGCTGGTCAGTGCGGGGGTTTACGATTCGTCGGAGCGGCTCGTGAGGACGCTGGCCAGCGCGCAGGAGGTTCCGGGCGGTGCGGTGAAATTCAACTGGGACGGGACCAACGATCTGGGACTGCCGGCGCAGGCGGGAGACTATCACGTCAAAGGCGTCTGGTTTCCGTCGGGGCCGAAGATCAAATTCCTGATGAAAGTGGGGATCAGCGGAGATCCGCCGTATGTCAGCGCCGATCAACTCGGCGGCTGGGGCGGCAATCTGGCGCCGGCGTACGGGCTGTGCAGCAACGGCAAGAACATGCTGGCCGCGTTCGGTTGCGTGGAAGACAACGTCAACACCGGCGTGCAGTTGATGGACGCCAACGGCAAGATTCTGAAGCGCTACTTCACCTTTTTTCCGTGGGATACGCGCTTCGCGGCGGCGATGGATCAGACCAATTTCTACATGGTCATCGCCTCGCTGGACAAGCGCGTTGTGATCGCAAAATACGATCTGAATACGCCACGCGGGAAAATCCTCTGCGATATTCCGACCACCGAACACACCGAGAAGGATGGGCGCTGGAAGGGCCGCTGGATCACCGACTGCCGCGGGCTTGCGATCAACAACGGGCGGCTTTATGCGCCGATGGTCCTGGAAGACAAACTCTTCGTCTTCGACAAGGACAGCGGCAAGTTGTTGAACACCGTCGACGTACCCTCCCCGCGCGGTGTGGCGGCGGCCAACGGAAAACTTGTCTTGCTGAGCGAAAAAAGGCTGATTGAGATCGATGCCGACGGCAAGCCCGGAGCGGTGCTGATCGGCGACGGACTCGACGACCCGTCCGGCGTGGCGGTCGGCGCCGCCGGAGATTTCTTCATCACCGACGGCGGTCGCGCGCAGCAGGTCAAGGTTTTTGGTAGCGACGGAAAATTGAAGCGCGCCATCGGCGCGGCCGGCGGTCGCCCGCGCAACGGGGTGTTCGATCCCAAGGGGATGTTGGACCCCGCCGGCATTTGTGTCGGACCCGACGGCCGCATCTGGGTGGCGGAGCGGAACGAAGTGTTCATGCGGGTGAGCGTCTGGGATGCGGAGAGCGGCAAGCTTTCGACGGAGTTCTTCAACACGCGCATTTCCTCGGGACAGGGCGAGCTGAGCGGCGATCGCACGGAAATGATTTTCAAGGCCGGGGCGTTCAGCGATTATCCCGCGCTGCTGGCGTACAAAGTCGATTTCAAAACGGGAACGTGGTATCCGTCGTGGAGCGCCGCGATGGCGCAGAGCGACATGCAGCAGAACGACGTATTCCTGGGCGGTCCGCATCTGACGGACAAATATCTGAAAGCGTTGTTCGACGGCCGCACACCCTACCTGGGCTTTACCGGCGGCGTGATCAAAGCCGACAACGGCCGGACGTACGCGTACGGCGGCGACTGCTCCATTTACCTGCTCGATGAGGCCACGAAGGCTCCAAAGCTGGCGGCATTTGTTTACACGCATCGCGTTCACAAGACCAAGGACGGCGTGTTCGAAGGCGACTACGATCAGGGCCCGAACAATTGGCTGGCGTGGAGCGACTTGAACGGCGACGGGAAGATGGCGGTCGACGAATGCGTGTTTACTGAAAATTCGCCACTGATGACCAACGTCAAACGGCTGTTTTCGTGGCAACTGCAATCGGACTTGAGCCTCCTGATGCTCTGCCCGGAAGTACAGCCGGACAAAGTCATGAACTACGTCGTGCGAAAGCTATCACCGAACAAGATTCTGCCCAGCGGCGTCCCGGTCTACAACTGGGCCGACGTGAAGACTGTGGTTCAGCTTCACGTACCCAGCTACGAGGGCGGTGATGGCACGAAGGGCGGCAAGCTGCTGAACACGATGATGGACATGCATGTTCACGACGGAGAAGTCGACGCGGCGATAGAACCGCGCAGCGCGCACAAAATGCATCTGGCCGGAATTGACGGCGACGGCTGGTGGGCGAGCCGGAATTGGCGGCAGACGCCGCTGCGTTTCGACCTGAAAGGCGGCGAGCCGCTGGGTTTCACGAAGCTGGGCCGGCGCGCGCCGGGCAAGGCCAAGTCGGGCGAAATGTATTTCCCCCGCCCTTTCGCCGGCGTGATCGATGGTTTTCTTTTTGTCCCCGACACGGTCGCGCAACAATGGGTGTGGACGGATTCGGGATTGTACGTCGGCAGGCTTTATCACGAGACGTGGGAGAACATTCGCGACGACAAATGCGTCAGTGTCGAACTGACCGGCGCGTTTACGTACAAGATCGACGGCAAAATTTACGCCTGCACCGGCGATCACGGTGTCGCGGTCCACGAAGTGGAACTGCCCGCGTTAACGAAGCTCGACGGCGGCGCGTTCACCCTCACACCTGAAATGACAAAGACAGCCAAAGCCTGGGACCCCGACGGACCGCTACCGGGCAAGCGGCCGACTTACATCGCGCACAACCTGATCGATATCGCCACCAAGAAGCGGCTGAAGACAATCGACATCGACGGGCATCTGGAGGATTGGTCGGGAACGCCGTACACAGAGATTTTCGCCGACGGCAAGCCGGTCGCGAAACTCTACGCGGCGTGGGACGCCGACAAACTTTATCTGGCGTACGACGTCACCGACGCCGCCGGCTTCACCAATATCGGCTCCGAACTGCCGCTCTGTCCGTTTGTCAGCGGCGCGTATGTCGATTTCAATCTGGCGCCGAACTGGTCGACGCCGAACTATGAGGCGCCGCTGGCGAACGATGTTCGCGTGATCATGGCGCACATTCAGGGCAGTCCGCCCAGCGAATATCAGATGGGATACTGGCCAGTGAAGGCCGGCGGAAAACATCCACAGACGATTGTCTCACCTGCTGCGTCACGAAAGTTCGACGACGTCGCGCCGGTCGAGGGCCTGAAGTTCGCGAGCGCAGAGACCGATCACGGCTACGTCGTGGAATTGTCCGTACCGTTCAAGTCGCTGAACATGAATCCAAACGTTGGCGCCAACCGCATCGTCGGATTTGACGCGTCAGTCGGGATCGCGAACAAGGAAGGCGCGGTGCGCAAAGCCGCATACCATTGGGCCGGAGAGACCGAAGCCCTGGTGGTCGATCGTCCGGGCTCCAGCGCGCTGCTGCCGGGAACATGGGGGACGCTGGTGTTTGACGCAACGCCGTAGCACATGGTTCGAGCGGCAAAGAGGCGACGAATTAGGCGCATCTAATTTCGACTACCATATTCGGAATATTCAATCAACTCAGCGCAACTATACGCCCGATCACAGTCGGAACATCACAATTACGGATGAATGACGTGGCGCATTCACGCGTGCGGTGAATACATGTCAATTATTCCATAAGCGATACTGCAGCCATTAGTTTGGCGGCTCACTACTAACAAAAGAATGTTTCAAGTCATCCGAAAAGATCCATAAGGAGAAAAGTATGAAAATATCAATTGCCAGCTTGCTGCTTTCCGCGTTCGTGGCGCTGACTTTCGACTCGCAAGGTGAAGAAACGCCTGCGGCGCCCACTAATGAATGGGTGCTGCATGTTTACGATCTGAATCCACTGCTGAAAAATGGAAAGAAAGGCGAGGTGGATCTGGATTTAAAGGACGTTCATTCTCGCGCGCTGATCAACATATTAAAGGACTCGACGGGAACGGCGAATTGGAAAGCGGACGACGCCAGCATCGTCGAGCTCAATGGGCTGATCTATGTCACGCAACGCGAGTCCGTACATGCGCGCTTGAAACAGGTCATGTCGGCGCTGATCTCGGAATTGGACGCCCAACGCAGTAAAAATGGCGGGGTGGAAGCGCCGAAGGCCGGCGACGACTGGTCGCTGCATGTTTACGATCTGCGTCCATTAGCAGAAAGCACGCAGCAATACGAGAACGTCTTCGCCATCAGCGGTCGAACGGAAAAGAACGAAGATCAAAAAGTCGAAGACACCATTAAAGAGACGATGAGCCTATTGACCGACGCCACAGGTCCGGAGAATTGGACGGCGAGCGAAGCAGTCATGCACGAAAACAGAGGCCGGTTGTTTGTCACTCAGCGCGAATCGATTCATACCCGGATCCGCCAGGTATTGGCCGCATTAGAGAAGGAAAAGAAAGCGCAGGTGCGCGTGCAGGTGCGCATCGTCAAATCGAGCGCTGTGGATATGGCGCCACTGAGCACCGCGGAACTCAATGAGCTTGTATCGAAAGCGGGGCCGGGAGCCGATGTCAATCAGACCCAGGTATCCTGCTACAATGGCGAGTACGTGGTCACTTTCGGCGGGCGCGAAGAGCCGTATATCGAAACGTTTATCGCCAATACCGAAGGCGGAGGAAATGTTTCGGGCGTTCGAGAAGCGGCGGGTTCGCCAATCATGGAGGGCCTGAGCGCCGTGCTGCGACCGTTGATCCTATCCGACGGAAGCGTGGAACTGACGTTACGGCTCGTCATGCTGGACAAAGTCTCGTTCCGCAAACTTACCAGCTTTGAACGAATGCTGGCGGACAGCACAAAGGTCATGGATTTGTCCACCGTTTCGAAAGACACCACCGCGGAGCTTTTCAGACTGCCCAGCCGCGATGCAAGCCATCTTTCAACACAGGTGGTCGTTCCCAAAGGCAAATGGGCGCTGGCGGGGACGTTCAAAGCGCCGGACGACGAGAAGCGGTTGTCGCACGTCTTCGTCAGCGCGGAGGTTGCAGCGCCGTAAAGCGAATGGCGGCATCACGCCCATTGGGCCTGGCGGTAGGCTTTCGGCGCCAGGCCGGTCAGCTTTCTGAATGTTCTATAAAAATGTTCGAGCGTGGGAAAACCGCTGGCGAGGGCGATTTGCAGTACGCCGTCACTGTTCTCCGCAAGCAGCCGCCGCGCGTGGGCCACGCGCAATCCTTGCAGGTGTTCCGTCAGCGTGCGCCCGGTCTCCAGACGAAATAGACGCGAAAGATGCGGCGCGCTCGTGTGGACGTCGCGCGCGGTCTCGGCGAGGCCAATCGGCTCGGTGAAGTGTTCCTTTAAGAACGTCAATGCATGCTGCACCGGTTGCGACAGCGCGGCGGCGTGAGTCTCTTTCTCGAACGCGCCGGCGTGGCAGCGTGCGAGGAGCGGCACGAGCGGCGCCAGCCGCGCTACGAAGATATCGCGAATTTCCATGATTGCGAATCGCGCGGTGTTGAAATGTGTACTTACTACCTGCGCATTGGCAATGGGTGCATTGTCTGAAACAGTGACTGTGACAATTCCGCTATCCGGTTGCCCAGCGCCAGTGCTAATTGTATATGAGAACGTATCTACCCCAGCAAAATTCACATTGGCTGCATACGAGACCTCATCGCCGACTATCGAAACAGTTCCATGCGCTCCCTGCGTTACACCATTAATCGAAAGTACACCACCATTGAGGGTCACATCGTTGCTAAGAACGGATATAAGGACCGTGGTTCCATGCAACACGGTGGCCGAATCCGGAACGGCCCATGGTCGGAAGACCCTTTCATAAGCGCCTATATCTATTATCGGGGCAGTTCCATTTCCTGTATCCGGGACAGCAGGATCATCGTCGAATCGGCGGTTCCCCGCCAAATCCGTGAACACGTTAGCCGGAAAGGCCGTGTTGCTTCCGGCGTCTATGCACGGTGATCCAGGTTGCAAATGGAAATCATCGTCGGCAGTTCCCGCGGTCGCATCTGGCCCGAGTGGATTGACAAATGATGGATCTGACGAGATATTCCCAGTACCGGGAGCCAATTTACCGTTCCAGCCGCCTTGGACGCACGAATAATTAACTGAAGCAAAGCTATTGGCATCCTCAACTATCTGCCCGCCCGAGTTGCTCCAAAAAATCGAATTTGTGATGGTGGGACTGCACCCAACGAGCCCTACCGCGCCACCGGAGTTTCCAGAGAACGTAGAGTTTGATACTGTCAGCGAAACATTGCCGCCATTAGAAGCATAGCAACAGATTCCGCCGCCAAGATTTACACCTCCGCCGCCGTTAATAAAATTCGCGTCGAAGAGGCTGTTGTTCACATTGCAATTCACGCTATTCCCGAAGGCGGCGACGCAAATTGCCGCGCCCATTACATACCCTTGACGAAACGAAGCCACGTTGCCGCGAAAGATGCAACTTTCCACCGTCAATCCACCGGTGACAAGAACCCCCGCTCCATAGTCAGCATTATTGCCTGAAAAAATGCAGCCTCGGAGTAATCCACTTCCATAGAAACCTGCGGCCGCTCGCGCGAGATTGTTAGAAAATGTGCAATTAATGCAGGTCATTTCGCCCGCGATGCCTGCACCTTCATCGCCGGTGTTAGATGTAATTGTACAATTGGTTAGTGTGGCTCCCGACGACTGTACGCCACCCGCGCCGTAATTCTGGATTCCATTAATATTCCCCTGATAGTTTCCGCCACTCACCGTCAATCCATCGAGAGTTCCATTACAGTTTATTACATGATAAGCATTGTCGGCGATATTACCGAAATTCGGAGTGTCGTCCCCATTGAGATCACCGCTTACAATGGTTTCGTTTGCGACGAAGTCACGGCTGTCAGGATTCGAGGCGCCTAAGCCTGCGTAACCGCCCCTGACGATTCCGCCAATATAAAACGTGGCCGAGCGAGGATTAGGAGGATTGGTCTGGCGACTCGGCTTATATGTACCGTGTGCAACGTGAATTTCATCTCCGGACTGCACTGCATCCAGCCCAGCCTGCAGGTCGTTGAACGCAGTTGCCCACGCAGCGCCATCGCCGCCCGCTGGCGCGCTCGCATCAACGTAAAGCGTCGCGGCGCGGGCGTTCAGCCCAAATGTGACGAGTAGCAAGATGACCGAGTAGAACCGAACCATGACCGCGCCCCTACTGCTCAAGAATCGAAGGTCTAACGTAACATCGCTAGTGCAAAAAGCCATAACCAAGCGCCGGGATTCCAATGTTGGCGGGGAGGGCGATTTCAAGATCGTTGACTGCTGACCAGATTCCTATTCTCTCCCAAAATGTTCAATACTGCGAGGGGCAATCGTCCTTATTAGCGCTGGCGTTCTCTGCCGGAGATTGCGCGAAGTCGCTTCATCGCTATACTGCCTGCTCTTCTCGGCTTCTCGCTGCGGTACAGCGTGATGCACAGAAGACTTCTGGAAGCGGTCTGCGGCTGGCCCTTCCTTCGGTGGAGCGGTGTCCGAGCGGTTTAAGGAACACGCCTGGAAAGCGTGTAGACGGGAAACTGTCACGAGGGTTCGAATCCCTCCCGCTCCGCCAATATTATTTTTCGATCGTTCTGCTGTTCGCGTGCACGAATTTTCCTGCGTGCAAAAATCAAAAATCACTGAGTAAATGCGTGATTTTCGCTGCGCACTTCCGCGCCGGCGATTGTTTACCCGTGAAACGCGCCCAGGAGAGTTCCGGCAAGTATCCCCACCGTCACCCCCGACACCAGTTTCCAGCGATGTAACTGCGGCCCTGCGCCTGGATGGCGAATGGCGTAACCTGTTCCTGCGCCCGCGCCCACTCCAATACAAATGAACCAGACGATCGCAGCATACGTCATGCGTTTTGTCGTCGGATTATCATGAAGCATTTTTGTCAGGGTCATCAAGGCGCCGTAGACGAATACCACCACAAGCAAATTCGTTAAGGAATGGCGCAATCCGCTGCCGACAAAAGCAGCCAGATCGTCCTTCAAATCTTTCAAGAAGGTCAATGCGCTATTGCTTGTTTTGGTATCCGTTAATGCGGCGCAGCCGACAAGTCGCCCCTCTCCCAGAGATTCCAATTGAGCATCGCTGGGATCGACCCACACAGACAGATCCCGCACGACTGAGGACATGTCAATGCGGAGCTTAATCAGCAGGCGGCGTGTGTCCGGTTCGTCAATCGACAGCCAGAACGTATGACTGGCGCCAAACGAAGTGCCTTCAAAGCGCGTGATTTCTTTGCCGCTCCATTGCAGCATAAAATTCTCAGACAAGCGGACGCGCTGTTTGACAATTGTAAGCGTATGCTTTCCAATCAGATAAGTATTCATGTGCGTACTCCTCAATCAGGCGAGTTAATTCATTGCTCAGGTCCCTGCGAATTGCCTTCAGTCAACGACATGTAGCATGACTTTTTAAAAAATCATTCGCCGATGAGGCAAACCGGCAGAGCCACAGGAATTAGTCCCGCCGGCGAGGCATCAAACGGCGCAGGCAGAAACGCCGGCAACCCAAAGAACTCGAGTGCGTGCACCGCGATGGCGAAAAGGTGCGCGCAAAACCGTGCGAATTTGTTCGCCACGAACAAAAAGCTGTACCTCTCGAGTCTCAACGCCCATCCGCAGTCTAAATTATCGGCAGCGGAATTGCCTAAGACCAGGTCAGATTTTTATAGACTATTGCCGTAACCTTGACAGACTTACGACGTATATTTCATAGGACCATACGTCTGGCGTCTTTGGGGATTTGAGCATGCATACCCAGCGATTCTTTTCGATCTGCCTGGCAACGGCGTGCCTGGCCGCGTGCATTTGTGCTGCTCAGGAGCAGACCGACGATCACGGATTTCCCGCGGCGGCCAGCGCCGGCGTCGAAGCGACCGCGGAACAGACGGTCGCGATCCAGAAGCTGATCGTGCAGCTCGGCGACGACGATTTTTCCACCCGGCAGGCGGCGCAGAGCGCACTGCAGAAGTTCGGATCGGCGGCCAACGCGCTGCTCCGCAAAGCCGCGGCAGAGAGCACCGATGCAGAGACGCGCGAAACGTCCGGACGGTTGCTCCGCCAGAATGAGACCGAAATCTGGGAGGGGTATTACTACTACTCACTGGGTACTTTTGAAAACGCCGTCGACACGGGCGTCGTTTGCGTGCGTTTCTGGTTCCGCGTCACGCGCGGCGACAATTGCGACTTTCATGCGGAATGCGATGAGGAAGACACGAATCTAGGCAAGTCCGAGATCACGGGGCACGTCGACGTCAAGACTGGCGAATTCAACTTTTACAAACAGTACAACGAAAAGGCCACGCACGGCTGGAAATATGAAGGCAAGTGGAACGCGGACAAGGGCCGCGTCGACGGCACGTACGGGCCCAATTCAGGTGGATTCGTGCTCTATCCCCGGCCACTCACCGACTCAGAGAAGAAGAACGCCCAGAAGAATTAGCAACCACCGCGCGCTGCAAACGTTCCTCCACGTGGCCATTCTCGCCCCACGCGGCTATAATCGCTTCCGTGGCCCATACGAATTCGAAAACCGCGCTCGCGGATCTTGACACGCTGCTCGCCGAGGCTTCGCTGACCTGCGAGCATGCCAGCGAAGGGTACGTCCGCGGTACGTGGGTTCCGGTCACGCAGCGTACGCATTGCGATAAGCTTTACGTCGTCCATGCCGGCAAAGGCGTCGCACGGTTGAACGAGCTTGATTTTCATATTCGCAGCGGCGATGTCTTCCTGATTCCGGCCGGCACAGTGCAACAAGGAGATACCGACGCGCAGGATCCGATGCAAAAAATCTGGGTCCATTTTCAGGCCTCGACGACGCAAACGCTGCAATTGATGAGCCTCTTTCCGCCGCCGCTGTGTCTGCAAGGCCAGAGCGCCCGGACGATCGGCGTCCTCGCGCGCGAGCTCTTGAGTGAATGGAATTCCACGGCTGTCGCGCGCCAATTGGCGATCAAAAGCCTGCTAATGCGCATCCTCCTGACCGCCTACCGCGCGCCTCAGCGTGACTGGCGCAAGGCCGACGCCGTCCGCAGCTCGGAACAATCCGTGCTGATCGACGAAGGGACGGCGCCCCGCCTGCCGCTCGACCGCATCCGCGCGGCGCTGGCGCTGATCAACCGTTCGTTCGGCGATGCGCTCAGCCTTTCCGATCTGGCGGAATGCGCTCACTTGCATCCGACGTATTTCAACCAGGTCTTCAAACGCATCGTCGGCATGCCTCCCATGAAATTCCTGGAACAGCAGCGGTTGCGCCGCGCCAAGGAATTACTCAGCCAGAGCGCCTTGCCGGTGGCGGACGTCGCGACGCGCGTCGGCTATCAGGATCCATACTATTTCAGCCGCGCATTCCGACGCCTGACCGGCCGCGCGCCCAGCGCGTACCGCGAGGAAATCCAGAAGCTCTCGTCCGGGCCGCACTAAAAAAATCCATTTCAAAACATATCGCGGTCCATGGCGCTGCATCTTCACACGGGGTATTGATATAGGCGAAGTCGATCGCATGAACATTTGAGTCGAGGATCCGATGAAAAAGCTGCTGACCGACGAACAAATGCGCACCTTCCTGACGCAGGGTTTCATTGCGCTGCAGCCGGAACTTCCCGCGGATTTCCACGCGGAGCTGCGCAAACAATGCGCGGCGTCACTGGAGCGCGATCATGGCAATCCCGGCAATAACATTCTGCCGCTGGTGCCGCAATTGCAGGAGCTCTACGCATCGCCGGTGATCAGCGGCGCGCTCACCAGTGTGCTCGGCGAACGGTACCTGATGCATCCGCACCGCCACATGCATTCCAATTCGGGCTCCAACGGCGGCGCGTGGCACAAAGACAGTTACTGGGGCTACACGCGCCGCGTCCGAAATCATCGTCCCTGGTGGGTGATGATCATGTACTACCCACAAGCGGTGCGCACGGAAGACGGGCCGACCGGCGTCATCCCCGGCAGTCAGTGGCACGATCACCGTCAGAAGGATCACGAGCAGAATATCGATGCGGTGACCGGCGAAGCGGGCACATTTTTCATGATCCATTACGACATCTGGCACCGCGCCACGCCCAACACGTCCGGCATCACGCGGCAGATGTTGAAATTCGAATTCATGCGCTTGGACGAACCGACCGCGCCGACGTGGAATTGCGCTGAGTCCGAATGGCAGGATCCGGAACGCCTCCCCGAGTTGGCGCACCGCGGGATGTACCGGCAGATCTGGAATTTCCTTTCAGGGAAAAAGCGGCCTGCCGACCATGCAACGATACCGGCGAACGCCAATCCAGCCGCCGCTATCGCACAACTGGCCAGCAACGATCCGTGTGAGCGGATGAAGGCGGCCGACGAACTCGAACGCTGCGGCCCTGCGGCGGAAGCGGCCATCGGCGCGCTCGCCGCTCAGTTGGCCGACCCGTTCGAGCCTGCGGCCCTCAACGCGGCGTACGCGCTGGCCGCAATTGGAGCTCGCTCCATCCCAGCGTTGATCCAGGCGCTGCGCAGCGAAGACCTACGCACGAGTCAGACGGCGGCCTACGCGCTGTCAGCGATGAACGGCGAGGCCGCATCGGCGCTGCTCGACGCGTTTGCCGATGGCGCGCCGCAGACGCGCACGCACGCGCTCTTCGCGCTCGGAGAAATCCGCAAAACCGGCGCCGACACCGTCTCGCTCTGCGCGCGCGCAATGCAGGACGCCGACCCTCGCATGCGGCTGCACGCAATTGAAGCGCTGGGAATGAAAGGTCCCGCTTCAAAGAGCGCCATGCCGGCGATCATTGCGGCGCTTCGCGACGACGACACCGAAATCCGCTTCAATGCCGCTCTGACCTGCGCGCGATTGGGCTCGCACGCCGCCGAAGCCGTTCCTGCGCTGGCCGCGGCGTTGAAGGACGCGGACCGTTACGTTCGCGGCTATGCCATCGAAGCCCTGGACCAGATCGGCTCGCGGGAAGCGTTCAATGTGCTGGTTCCGTTCCTGAAATCCGCGCGGTGGTGCACGTCCACCAGTCCCGCCAGCAACTTCTGACGTCTGCGACCGTCCGTCGCTTCAATAGTCGGCGCGCTTGTGTCGTGAAAATATCGCGAGACTTGTCAGCGCGTTCCGCCCCTTCTATACTCGCCGCCCGTTTCCGATCGGTTGACTTCCAAACCTTTTATGCGAGGTGGCCATGAGCAACGCACTCAATTGGGGCATCATGGGAACGGGCAACATCGCCCGCAAATTCGCGTCGGACCTGCAGCAGACGCCCGGACAACGGGTCGTCGCGGTCGGTTCGCGCACGCTGGAAGCCGCGAAAAAGTTTGGCGAATCGTTCAAGCTGCCGAACTGCCACGGCTCGTACCAGGAGTTGATCGACGATCCGACCGTTCAAGCCATTTATATTTCGCTGCCCAACCACATGCACAAGGAATGGTCGATCCGCTGCGCGGAAGGCAAGAAGCACATCCTGTGCGAAAAGCCCCTTGCAGTGAATGCGTGCGAAGTCGACGAAATCATTGAAGCGGTCAAGGCGCACGGCGTGTTCATGATGGAAGCGTTCATGTACCGCTGTCATCCTCAGACCTTCAAGCTGCGAGAACTGCTCAGCAGCGGCGCGATCGGCGAAGTGCGTATGATCCACGCAGACTTCAGTTACAACATGGGCCTGCAGTATTCGAACATCCGCCTGTCCAACCCGGCGGCGGGCGGCGGGATTATGGACGTGGGTTGTTACCCGGTCTCTATGGCGCGCCTCGCGGCCGGCTGCGAACCCTGCGAAGTCAAAGCATCGGCGCGCATCGGCCCGGTCAGCCACGTCGACGAAGTGGCCGGCGGACTGCTGCGCTTCCCGACCGGAGCAGTCGCCGCGATCACCTGCGCGACGCAGGTCAACGTCGACAAAGGCGTGACGATTTTCGGTTCTGAGGGCGATATCCACCTGGCGTGGCCGTGGAAGCCGCCGTCGAAAGACGCCAAGATCATCCTGCACCGCAAAGGGGCCACAGAGGAAATCCTGGTCCAGTCAGCGGCGCCGCTCTACGGTCTGGAAGCGCTGCACGTCGCCGAACATCTCGACAAACACGAAGCGCCGGCGATGAGCTGGGCGGATTCCGTCGGCAACGCGCGCGTGCTGGATCAACTGCGTGAGTCGATTGGGCTGCGGTTTGATTGCGAACGCCAATAGCTCGGCCTGAACTTACTCGCCGACTTCCACCGTCACCGTGACCGGGTTGCCGCCACGGATGCCGTCGCTGACGGCGAGGTCGAATTTGTAAGTGCCCGGCCGGAAGATGCGGACCTTGGCGGTCTTGTCGTTCATCGTCTCGGGGCGCAGGCCCAGGTCTTCGCCCGCGGTCTGCTGCCAGACGCAGAACAGCGGCTTGTCTTTCGGCGCAATGCTCGATTCGCCGTCGAGGACCACCAGGCCGCGCGCTTTCGATTTCACGGTCTGGTTTTTCACCAGCGCGATGGCGCCGATGTGTTCGGCCAGATCGCGGAAAGCGCTGACGACTGCGTCGTTACCAGGATGGACCGCCCATGCGCCGCGGTACATGGCCTCGGCCACGTCGAAAAACTCAGCGGCCTTGGCCTTGTCTTCTTCGGTCTTCAGTTCGGCATGACCCAGCGCTTCGGTAAAGGCTTTCTTGCCGGCCTCCATGCATTCGTCGAAATCGCTGGGTATCGGGGGCAGCGGTTTCTTGGGAAACGCCGGACGTTGCTCGGCGCGCTTCTCGGCCTTTGACTTTTCCGGCAGCGGAGGCAAGCCTGGGGCTGCAGGCGCCGTGGACTTGGGATTCGCCGTCGCGACCTTGGCCGGCTCGCTGGGCGCCGGCGTCTGAGCCGGACGGGCGGGCGGATCGGATTCGGTCTTGGGGCTTACTGTAGGCAACGCGGCGGGCTCCACCTTTGGGGCTGGATCCGAGGCGGCTACCTTTGCGGGTTCCGGCGTCTTGGTCGGCTCTGGCTGAGCTTCAGGCTGCTTCGTATTGTCGGCCGCGTCCGTTTTCTTCGGTTCGGTCGCACTCGCGTCGGTCTTCGCACCGGCGGGCAGCGGTGTCTTCGTCACCTCGGCAAACAATGTCGCGTCGGGCGTGTATCCGAGTTCCTGAAGCGCCTTCAGGTGCTTGAGCGCGTCGTCGTCCTTCTGCAAATTGTGGAGCGCGATGGCAAGGTCGCGATGCAGGCGGTAATCGTTGATGTTCGCCTTCGTCGCGCTCTTTTCCGCGTCCTGCAGCGCCGACAGCGCGCCTTCGTAGTCTTTCTTGGCAAGCTGCGAATTGCCGTACTGCCACGAAAATTCCCACTCGACCTTGTCTTTGCCAGACGCAATAGCGCGGCCGTACCATTCGCGCGCATCCTCGAGCGCTCCGGCGCGCGCGCAGACGTGGCCGGCGTACATCATGGCATAGGCGTTTTCGTGATTGTTCGCGATCTCCACGAACTTCATCATCGCCGGGCGCAGGTCGTTGAGCTCCATCAGCGTGATGCCCAGATCCATCGTCACGTCCCAATCCTGCGGGTTGGAGGCGGCGGCGTCGGTCAGCAGCGGCTTGGCGTCTTTGTAGTTGCCGGCTTTCATCAGCACGACGGCCTTGGTGTGCAGTTCCTTCGCTTTGGCCGGGTCGAGTTTCACCTGGGCGGCGGTCTGCGGCGGTGTGGCGTCGCTGTTCTTGGCTGGATCGGATTTCGACGAGGCTGATGCAACTTGTGTTGAGTCGTTCGCCGGATCTGCTTTTGCAGGCGCAGGAGTAGGCGGCGGCGTCGGGGCGGTTGCCGGCGCGGGATCTTTGTGCGGCTCCGCTTGCACGACTGTTTTCGGCGGCGTGGCCGGAGTCGCGGGCGTCGGTGGAACTTCCGGCGGGGCTGGATGCACGGCCGGACTGGAGCTGAACGCCGTCGCCGTTTCGTTCTTTGGAGCGGGAGTGACCGGCGGCGTGTCTGTCGCGACTTTGGGCGCTTCTTTAGGTGGAGGCGGAGTTTCTTTCGTTACTTCCGGAGGCGGGGTTTCTTTCGGCGGCGCTTCTTTGGGTGTTTCCTTGGGCGGATTGTTCGCCGCTACTGTTGCGTCACCAGCCGGTTTGTCGACGGTTTCCGGCTCCACATATACGACGACTTCTTCCGGTTTGCTCGCCTGGCCATTACAGGTCACGACCAGCTCGAAGCGGTACTCGCCGGGTTCGGGAATGCGCATGCCCACGCGATCGCTACCCAGCTTATCGAGGCTCAACGCCAGATCAGTGCCGTAGGTCTGCGTCCATTTGTACTGCAGAGGGCCGTCCTTGCCGATGCTGTTGCGCCCGTCGAGTTCAACCAACTGGTTGTGCTGGGAGAGCTCCTGCCACGAACCGGAATGCTTGCTGGCTCGCGCATGGATGACTTTCTTGGCGGGGATCGCCACCGGCAATTGAGACACCGTCGACGGCAGCGCGATGGCCGGATCGTCTTTAGGCGCCGGGCGCGTCGGCAGGCCCGCGACATCGACGTATGCGTCGATCTGCGCTTCTCCGCGCAGCATCTGGCAGATGTCGAAACTCCAGATCAGCTTGCTGCCTTCCGTGCGCGTCGCGTTGCTCTTGACGACTTTGCCTTTGAAATCGAGCACAAACTCCCAGCGCACGGGATAAAACAGGAACACGTTTTTGGAGTAGAGCTCACGATTGATTTCTTTGGCTTTCTGGAAGTGATAGCGGCGCACACCCGGCTCCGCATCGTAGTACGTGGCGTTGGCCAGCATGTAAAATCCGCCGACGTCGAATCCGACTGCGAACTTCGACAACGACTCGAAGCTCTTGAACGACATCAAGCCGATGGTCTCGATCGCGTGATTGGCCATGTCGACGCGCGATTCCAGGTGCTTCATGCCTTCATCCATGTACTGGATCAATTCGACTTTGCTGTAGAGATTCTGGCGCAAGTCGTCTTCAGTGTAAGCCCGTTCTTTCTGGCCGTTGATGCGGTCGAAGCGCTTGCCGCATTCGGCGAGCAGCGTGCGGTCCGACCAGAGCGTCAGCGTGCCGGAGCCTTCCGGCTGCAGCTCCAGCGAGACGCGGTAGCCGGGCTTGCCGGGGACGACCTTCGTCATCACTTCGGCGATATGCAGCTTCTTTTGCGCCGGATCGCTCTGCAAATGCGCGTTCAACGCCCGTTCGGCGGCGGGACCTTTTTCGATCAAGTCCTGGATCGCCTGCCTTGCGGTCGCGCTTTCCATGTCGGCGGTTTTGTCGATGAGCGTTTCGATGTCGGGATCGGGAATGCTTTTAGCGGGCGTGGTCGGCGGCGCGTCGGTGGCTGCGGCGCACGCGCAAGCTATAAATATACCTGACGCAAACGCGCTGCGAAAAAGCAAACCACCCGCCATCCGGTGCAACCCTTTCGGTTTACAAATCATCAAAATGTTTTCGAGCGCTGCGCTGAGCCGTGTCATCATTGCTGTAAGTTTTGCTCCGCCTTTGCGTTCGTACTCGGGCGCCAAGGTCGTGTTGAACTCAATCTTGGGCGAAGACTCGCCGTTAAAGTCAGAAACTTTATACCGGTTAGACGCATAAGCACACTTGAGAATCGAAGGAAAATTGCGAAAAAATGATTTCCTGCACGTCGTGAATTGTCGGGAAGTTTCTTCCGCGCGGGGTACATGAGCGCGCTACGCCGGTGTACTCTAATCTTATGCGCTTCTCCAGGTTCCGACGCTTTTCACTGTTAAGCCTGCTGCTCACGGTGCTCCTGATTGGAAGTTCGGCGTCGCTTTGGATGGGTTGGGAGCCCTGGACCCGTCGCCTGGTCATCGCCGATGGACGAAGGCCGCTGCTTTATGCCGCGTTCACGGTCGACGACAGTAAAGTCGTCTGGATCGACGTCGAGCATTTCGCGCATGTCGTGAGCGTCGAAACCGGAACTCAACTGAGCGTATATAAGGTTCCCTTCAGCAAGGTCCACGCGCTGGGAACGTCCAATCGCCGTCCCATCATTGTAACCGACGGCTCTGAAGAGCATCCGATTCCTACGGAGGTCTGGAAACCCGCTTTCAAGCTTCGTCACGTCCGGCCCATGACATTCAATGTCACCCTTGAGATTCACAATGTCGCTGACGCGGTCAAATGGATCGCCGGGTCGATCGGCGAGGAAATCGAGCTGTCGCCGGGCGCGATTGCGCCGGCACGGCGAGAGCTGCCGTCCACGGCCGCGCATACGAATCAGAGACCGTTGACGATACTGGAAGACATCGCCGACTTCGCGAGCTTGGAGCTGGAATGCTATGGAAATGTGATCCAGCTTGTCACACCGGAAGAAAGCGCCACGCATCGCGAGGCAAAAATGCCGGGCCCCTATGTCTGGGACCTGGAGACCGGTTATCTGCTCGAATGGCTGGGACAGACGAAGGGCGAAACGATTTGCGCCCTGTCGGTATCGCAGGACGGCAGTCACCTGATGGCCGCCACCTCGGGTCTGGACATTTACACCTGGGCGTTGAACGGCGGGCATCCGTCCGGATCCATGCGCACGCAGCTTTCTCCGATCAGCGTCGGCGTGCTCTCCAACAACGCGCGGCGCACGGCGGCACTGTGCTTGAGCGGCGGGGAGCTCGGCGCGTGGGATATTGAGCACGGTACGACGCTGATCCAGTCTTACGTTGATACCTCACCCGTGGCGCTAGGCATCTCGCCGGACGGCGACCGCGCAATTTTTAGTTTCGGCGATCGTTCTGCGGAACTATGGAATCTTTCCGCCAAGGCGCTGCTGGTCCGCTATCGATCGAATCGAGCGTTCTACGACGAAAGCCTGGACCCGGTGTTTACGTCCGATGGTCGACGCGCAGTCATCTCCAATAACGACGGCACACAACTGATCGATCCGCGCGACGGCCGCATCGTCGCAGTGTTGTCGCGGTTGGAACGCGCCGAGTCGGCGGGATTTTCAAGCGACGGCCGACTGGCAGCGTCGTATCCAGACCGGGTCGCCGTGCACGGCGACGATGGCGGAGAATTACTGGCTGCGCTGCCAGAGCGCCGCCGCCTCGATCAGCTCACCGGCCGGGTGGAAGCAACCATTCCCCTGCCACTGAAGCTCGCCGCGTTGCGCCAGCCGCCGCAATTCTCCGCAGACGGACAACTATTGCTGGCGCGAGCGGAGGGTTCGCTGGGAGTCTGGAGTTTCCAACGTCCGGAAGGGAGCTGGGGCTTCCTGGCGCTGCCGGCATTCTGGACGACAGCGTTCTTCGGGATCGCGTTGCTGGTCAATCTGCGAGGCGACGGCAAGCGAAGCGCGCGCGCCGCTGCGACTGCAAAGTGATCAAGCCGATCTCTTGACTATTCGGCGCGTTTCAATATCGAAGTTGCGACGCTTCCAGGAACCCGCTTGGAGATGCAAACAATTGCTGCGTCGGCTGAAGTGGACCCGTCGTCGCTTGTCGTAGTCTTATTGCTCTCGATAGAAACAAAAGCTTCATTTAAGCACTGCTGACATTGTTTGACTTCAATTTCCAAATAACTACCAGCGTCTGCGGGCGCTGCTTGCGCTGTATTTAGAAACTGATAATCATTGCGAGCCAAGTCTGCCTTGAGCTGATTTACGTCGATCCATGCGAGCCGCACTTTTTTGCCCTTTTCATCAATCCACTCATTGCAGCCTTCGCAGAATTGAAATTTTAAAGGCGGAGCCTGGGATGAAATCAGTACGACGCATACGGCTTCGGCAATCCAAATGACGTAAAGGCCGATGCCCGTGGGTCTAAATCCGTAAAAAGTCCATACGCCGGTCACGGCCAACGCCTGTGTGGCTCTCGCCAACCCATATGGATTGAGCATCAATACTTTGAATTTGGTGATTGCGTAAATGTACCAAACCCAAGCTGCATACATTCCCGCCAGTCCAGAAACGAAGCCGCCCGCCCGCATCGCGTTGACACTTCGGACTTTTAACATCGCTGCAATATTCGAGACAGAGAACATAATAAGACCGCCGAATACGATCGGCGCGAAGATGTTAAAGTGCACGAATGGATTATAGAAACAAAAGAGAGAATAAATGAACGCCAATAGTACACTGATCAAAATCCCGCCCGCGAAGAGACCCATAAGACCGCTCGCCGCAGAACTTGGATTGCCATCTTCGCCTTCGAGAAAGGAATCATTCGTCAAATTTGACATGGCTTGCCTTGGTAAAAATAGAACTGGGATCGTCGGTAGAGTATAATGTGATTAAAGAAATTCCATAAGTATTCAATTTGAGTACGGGCGCCTACTTCGTAATCGCCCAGTTCGCCCACATCATCTGCACGTTCTTCGAATCCGAGCCGTAGACTTTTTTGATCGCGTGCTCGCTGTCGAGGCCGTCGCGGAATGCGGCGCAGAGTTTGGGGAAGAGCTTCGGGTCGGTCGTGATCAGGTATTCGACCATCGAATAACACGTCAGGTAGTCGAGCGCGCTCATCCCGACCGGCTCGACATTGAAAATCATGTCCCACGTTTTCAATTTGCTCTGCGCGGCGAATTTCTTGATTTCGTTATCCCAGTTCTCGCCGAATTTCACGTCGTTCTTCTCGTATTGAAACGCGTAGCAGAGGTTCTGGTGAGTAATGACGTTTTCGCAATACGAAGAAAATCCGAGGCGCAGCCAAGCAGGAGCTTTTCCGTTTGTCGCCGTGTACATGCTCATCTCACCGAATTGATAAAGCGCCATGTTGCGCGCCTGCAGGCCGTTGTTGTGCTGCGCGTTGAAGATCGACAGATGCGTGAAGAGCGTTCCGACGGAGTCTTTCGCCATCGACATGTCCAGCTTGGGATGCATCTGCTGTAGCACGTCCAGCAGCAGCACGTATCCGGGCTTGTCGCCGCCGATCAGCATCTGATCGGTGTCGGGGCGCGTCTGCGTCAGCAGGACGCTCTGCGTCGCCTGCTGGAGCTGCGTCGTCAATTGCTCCAGCGCGACGGCGACGACCTTGGTCTCCGCCTCGGCCAGCGTTGAGCGCAGTGTCATGTGTGCGGTTTCGACGAACGAGAGCGGAATGCCGGCGGCATCCTCCCACGTCTTCTGCTCCGCTGCGGCAGCGGCGAGGCGGGCGGTTTCCGCCGCGATCAGCAATTGCGGATCCTTGGTCGCGCCGCATTTCGGACAGAAACGCCACGGCACGGCGTTGTTCGCGGTCGCCGGCATGATGCGCTCGCTGCCGGTTCGGATGAATGGGCGCACCGGAGAATTCGGAATGTAACCCGAACCCAGGCAGACCGGGCAGAGCGGCACGGGAACAGCGGCGGGCGGCGGCGTGGCGAGTGTTGTCTTCGCCGGAGCGGGCGCATCAGGAGTTTTGGCGGACTCGCCAGTATTGGTCTTTGCCGCGCGCGTGCTCGCCGGCGCTGTATCTGTATCGTCGACCACGTTCGGGTTCGGAGCGTCTTTGGCGGGCGCGTTGCCCGCGGCTGGCGCGCTGGTTTGCGGAGCGGATTTGATCTCGCCCACCGCCATGTCGCCCGTTCCCGCAGGCGCGGGGACCGCAGCCGGAGCGGCCGGGGGTGCGGGCGTCGCATTGTTGGTCTGCGGTGCGTTCGATTGGAATGCCTGCTGTACTGCCTTCGCCTCTTCGGGCTTCAACGCCGGGAAGGCCATGCCCTGCGGATCTGCCGAGGGCGGTGGCGGCGCAGGCTGTTCCATCACGATTTTTGTATTCTGTGGCGGAGCGGCTTCGGCGACTTTGAGCGGCGCGACTGGTTGAACTGGCGGGGCTACCGGTGCGACCGGCGCGGTTGCGATTGGTTGCGACGGCGCTTGGATGACGGTCGGCTGGCTGCTGCGGCCCATTGCAAACGCAAGCGCGAAGATCAATGCGGCCACCGCAGCGCCGCCGATCGCGATGGCGTACGCGGGCAAACCGGATTTGGGCGTTGCGGGCGTCAGTCCAGAAGCTCCGGCGATTCCTGAGACAGCGCCGGGCCGGCTGGCCAGAATGAACGATGGATCGCCCTGACGTTCCGGGACCATGATGCGGACGTGGCAGACCGCGCAAACCGCCGCCGTGCCGGCTTGATTACGCGGAAAGCCGCTCATCCGGTTACACGACGGACACGGAAACGTGATGAAGCGGCTCTGATCGCTTTCGGGCGCGGCAGCCTCCTCGGATTTAGCAGCGGCGGGTAGCGGCGCCGGAGGGGGCTCGGCTGGCACTTCCAACTCCGCAGGAACTTCTTGGAGTTCCGACGCCTGCACTTCCGCCTCCGATGATTGAGGCTCTGGCGCGTTTGGTTTCGTCGGCGCGTCAGCGACTTTTTCATTTTGCGCACTGGCCGACGCGAGTTTAGGGATGCGCACGGTCACACGGCACTTCGGGCAGTGCGCTTTCTTTCCCGCAAACTGCTCCGGAACGCGGATAGTGGCGTGGCAGCCTCCACACTTAAATATAATCGGCATGGCGTCTCCACGGTGCGTCGTCGTGCAGCCTGATAATGATATGACTACCCAACTTCGCGGCGATTAGTGACATTTCGCCCGAACGAATCAAAGAATAGCCCCGATTTTCGTTTCAAAAAGACTGAAAAATCATAGTTATAGGACGACCAACCGCGCACTTTGCGGCTGAAAAAGCCAAGCCCGCGCGGGCCACGCATTTTGGATACGAATAAAAATCCCCCCGATTGCTCGGGGGGGATATTCTACATTCACAATTGTCAGGAAACTTACAGGCTCTGTCGCTCAACCGCGATCACGACGAGGCGGACGTCCGCCCCGGTCGCCGCCGCCGCGTCTGCCGCCGCCACCTTCTCCACCCGGAGTCGGCTGAGCTTCAGTGCCCGGAGCGATCACGGCTTTGCGGGAGAGCTTCAGGCGGCCGAGGTCGTCGATCGCCAGCAGCTTGACTTCCATCTTGTCGCCGACTTTGCAGAACTCCTGCGGATTCTTGACGTACGCGACGTCGAGTTCCGAGACGTGGCACATGCCGTCGGTGCCCGGCATGATCTCGAAGAACACGCCGAACTCCTTGATGTTGACCACTTCGCCCATGTAGATCTTGCCAACTTCGGGTGTTCCGGCCAGACCTTCGATCGCACGCTGGGCCTCTTCGGCCTGATCGCGCTTGGGGCTGGCGACGATGACCTTGCCGTCGTCCTGGACTTCGATCTTGACGCCGTACTTTTCTTCCAACTGGCGGATCATCTTTCCGCCCGGTCCGATCAACTTGCCGATCTTGTCGACGGCTACCTGCATCTGCACGATCTTAGGAGCGTGCTGGCTGATGTTCGCGCGCGGTTCGGCGAGCACGGAGGCCATCTGGTCGAGAATGTGGAAGCGCCCGGCCTTGGCCTGCTCCAGCGCCCGTCGCATCACGTCCGCGGGGATGCCCATGCTCTTGAGGTCCATCTGCAGCGCTGTGATGCCATTGCGCGTACCGGCGACTTTGAAGTCCATGTCGCCGTAGTGGTCTTCGTCGCCAAGGATGTCGGAGACAATGAAGTGCTGGCCGTTTTCTTCGACCAGTCCCATCGCGATTCCGGCGACCGGCGCCTTCATCGGCACGCCGGCATCGAGCATCGCCAGCGTTCCGCCGCAGACCGACGCCATCGAACTGGAGCCGTTCGACTCCATGATTTCGCTGACCAGGCGCAGCGTGTACGGGAATTTCTCGAAGTCGGGGAGCATCGGCTTGAGGGCGCGACGGGCGAGATGCCCGTGGCCGATCTCGCGGCGTCCCGGACCGCGCGGCATCTTCACTTCACCCACGCTGAAGCTGGGGAAGTTGTAATGCAGCATGAACTTGTCGCTCTGTTCGCCCTGCAGCGATTCGATCAACTGCGCGTCGCTGGTCGTGCCCATCGTGGTCACCACGAGCGCTTGCGTTTCGCCGCGGGTGAAAAGCGCCGAACCGTGCGCGCGCGGCAACAGCGCGACTTCGCAGGAAATCGGGCGGATTTCGTTGTTCTTGCGGCCGTCGCAGCGGACGCCTTCCTTGATCAGCGTGCGGATCGATTTTTCGTGGAGCGCGTCGAAGGCGGCTTTGACGTCGGCGACTTCGGGCTTGGACGTGTCATCGGAGCTCTTGCGCGCATACTTCTCGATCAACTCCGAGCGCAACTGCTTGAGCGCGTCGCGGCGGCCGAACTTGGTCGGCGTCATTGCGGCCTTCTTGCCTGCGTCGAGGTATTCGCTGACGATCACCTTGACGATCGGGGTGCTCGGCGGGCGAGACGAAGGGATCCTTCTTCGGCTGGACTTTCTGCACGAGCTCGTCCTGCATGGCGACGAGTTCCTTGATGGCGGCGTGGCCGAATTCGATCGCGCCGATCATCGTGTCTTCGGGAACTTCCTGGCCGCCTGCTTCGACCATCAGCACGGCGCTGCGGCTGCCGGCGATGGTGAGCTCCAGGGAGCTCTTTTCGAGTTCTGTGTGCGACGGGTTGAGCTTGAACTGGCCATCAATATGGGCAACGCGAACCGCGCCCATCGGGCCCTGGAAAGGAAGATTGGAAATGGCCAGCGCCGCGGACGACGCGAGCATGGCGAGAATGTCGGGGTCGATATCCGGTTCCGCGGACAAGACCATGCACTGGATCAGCACGTCGCGGGTGTAACCGGAGGGCCACAGCGGGCGGATGGGACGATCGATCAAGCGCATCGTCAGTGTTTCTTTATCGGAAGGCCGGCCTTCCCGTTTCATAAAACGGCCTCCGAAGATCATTCCGGAGGCGTATCCTTTTTCTCGATAGTCGACGGTCAGGGGGAAGAAGTCGGTGCCGATCTTGACGTCTTGTTCCGTGACCGCGGCGAGCACTATCGTCTCGCCCATGGTAACCACCGCGGAACCCGCCGCTTGCTTGGCGATTTTCCCGGTTTCGATTTTTATGGTGCGCCCGCCGATCTGGCGCTCAACAATCACGTGAGCCACGTGGAATTCTCCTTAACGTTGCGCAGGCTTTCCGCCCGCGAACCTTTGTGTGAGTGAACTAAACCCTATCTATGCTGGAAACACTCGTTTTGGCTGAGTTATTTTGATCGTGGTCGAGGCGCAGGCGACGGAACATGTTTGGTAGGACCTGTGACGGAGCCGGCAACGAAGACCACGGACAAAAGAACCAGGCAAAACGAGTGTTTTCAGCATAGATTGGGTTTAAGGCGTGGAAACAGCGAACCCGTGGTGCACCAACAGATAGCGCGCGGGATTGCTCTTTCATGCCATAGTGCGTGCAGGCTGGAAACCTGCAGTGCATTATTTACGGAGGCCGAGCCGCTCGATGAGGGTCTTGTAGCGGTCGACGTCTCTGTCACGCAGGTAGGTCAGCAGGCGGGTGCGGCGCGCAACCATCTTGGTCAGACCGAGGCGGGAATGGTGATCCTTCGGGTGCGTTTTAAGATGCCCAGTCATGGACACAATCCGCTCCGTCAGCAGCGCCACCTGAACCTCGGTGCTCCCTGTGTCAGCGGGGCTGGTTCGATAGCCTTCAAGAAGTTCTTTACGACGGGTTGGCTGCATGACCATGACTGCTCTTTTTCACTCCTTTGGATCGCATCCGCCGCGACTTTCGCGCGCGTGCGTACTTGGTTCCTGTCCATCTGGGCCTTCACCAGAGAAGACCCGCAGCGCGCTTCCCCTCTTCAAACAAAGGCGCGCCCCATGCGTTTCCCTTTTTGTCAAGGCGTTAAGTTAGCGTGAGCGTCATTGAAAGCAAGTCACGATTGAGACGATTTGCATTTTTTTAGTGATCATTCTCATCAATTTTCAACTTTAGCTTCCCGTCGAGCAATACCGCCGCACGCCCAGCTTCCAGACTTGGAGTGCAACGAGCAGAAAGACTATCCCGATCGCCGGCGAAAAACACTGAAACTCGAAGCCCGACTGCAACGGATCCGTTCGTCCCAGGATCGCGTGGAGCGGGAAGTAGTTGATTGTCGCCAGCGGCACGACCACGGTAAAAAATACGCGAAACCACGGCTTGTAGATGGTCATTGGAAACTGCGACGCTTCCACACCGCCATAGGTCATGGTATTGAAAATTTCGAGCGCTTCGGTCGTCCAGAACGCCGCGGTTGCGAAGAGCACGAACAATCCGGAGAACAGGCAGACCCCGCCCAACGCGGCGAAGAGCACCAACGCGATCCGCCAGGCGTTCCAATCAACGGACAACCGTGAGGCTCCGATGTAAAAGATCAACACACCTTGCAGGAAACGGCCGATGCGCATCAGTTGAAACTCCGCGCCGAGCAACTGCAGCACCGTGCTGCGCGGCCGCGTCAGCACCGTGTCGAACGCACCGCTTTTGACCATGCCCGGAAACACGTCGAATCCGCGCGAGAACGCCTCGGCGACGGCGAACGAACAATGAATGATGCCGTAGAACAGCGAGACCTCTCCGATCGTCCAGCCCTGCAGGTTTCCAAAGCGATCGAACAGCGCCCAGATCGCGATGAATTCGATGATCGTGGTCATGAACTGCCCCAGCGCCATCAGCGCGAACGACGCGCGATACTGCAACTGGCTTTTCAATGAGCTCAGTACGAGGCGGAAATACACCTTCAGACTGTTCGCCGCGGAGTTCCGCACCGGCAGCGCGTCGAGTTTCGCGCCGCCTTCGACCGCTAGAATCGTCATCGTCAACCTCCTTGAATTTCAAGCCGGCGCACGCCTCTGGAGAGCGCCCATTTTCCCAGCACGATCAATGCAACCGTCCACGCGAGCTGTCCGCCGATCGTGGCGGCGCAATCGGAGATCGGAATGTTGCCGGTGTAGATACGGAACGGCGCATCCATCAGGCCGCGGAACGGCAGAAACACGACCACCCGCTGCATCCATTCCGGAAACAGGGGGAGCGGAATGAGCAGGCCGCTGAGCGTCCAGACCAGCGGCGACACGATGTCCTGCACGCCGCGACCGGAAACCGTCCACATAATGCTGATCAGCAGCAGAGTCGAAATGGCGCTGCTGAGCAGCACCGCGCTGGCTGTCGACGCGATCCACGCGCAACCAGCCGCAAACGTCGCCGGTGGCGTGAGCCCGAAGAACAACGCCGCAAGAATCAGCATCGGTATTGCACGCAACACCATCGGCGCCGTGCGGCCGGCGATGGAGCGCGCAAACCACAGCGCGTAAAGATCGACCGGCTTGGCCAACTCGTAGACGACCGAACCCGTGCGGATCATACCGGCCACTTCCGAGTCATTCCACACCGGCAGAATCCACAGCGTCGCCTGCCCAAGCCAGATATAATTGATCGTCTCCGGCCAGCTCATCGGCGGCGCCTTCGTGCGCGGTATAGCGTAGAACGCGCCGATGATCATCAGGCGCACGATGCCGAAAAAGACCTGCGTCCCCAGACCCGCCAGCGCCGCGACGCGGTATTGCAGCAGCATCCGGAAGCGCGCGCCCAGCACCGCGGTGTAAGCTTTTTGCATGGCATACTCCCCTTCCCTTTTCAATGATCACGACAGTTGAAAATTCCCGCGCGCGAACGGCTGCGTCAGGCGGTCTGGTAATACTGCGCGATGATCTCTTCGATCGGCGGGTTCTGGACGAACAGATCGCGCACGGCGACGCGCGCCGTCAGCCGGCCAATCAGCGCCGCCGGGGTCACTTTCACCGGATCGAAGCGCAGGCAGACGCGGCCTCCCTCGCGCCGGATGACCGTGGCATCCGCGTCGTCGACCGGGGCGCTCTCGTCCTCCAGGTCGACGATCAGCCAGCGCTCTGTGGACACGTTGGCGCGCAACTGGTCGAGGCCGCCGTCGGAGAGGATCTTGCCGTGATTGATCACGA
>Ga0206927_1030_pt1 | contig 35142 bp, 33 predicted proteins | sample Alteio_BWOrgHeat_60_FD_153249 | JGI IMG/M metagenome (GOLD analysis project Ga0206927, IMG submission 153249) | Enriched cells from forest soil in Barre Woods Harvard Forest LTER site, Petersham, Massachusetts, United States -... | ecosystem: Environmental > Terrestrial > Soil > Temperate forest >... | reverse complement strand
GCCGACCGCGGCGGCTTCCTGGTGATTCTGGCCGGACCGAAGGCGATGCCGCAATCGTATCTGACTGGCCCGATCGCGGATCTGCTGCCGATCCGGCAGCAGGCGCCGGCGTCAATGCAGAGCGCCGTGACCAGCGCGACCGCCGCCGAACACGCGCGCGTGAAGCTCGACGTCGCCGGCACGACGCACGAAATCACGCGCATTTTCCGCGACCCGGCGTTGAACGAAAAACTATGGACCGCGCTGCCGGAACTGCACTGGGTTGCGCGCCCGGCCTACGCGAAGCCGCTCGCCACAACGTTGCTGGTCACCGACGACACCCGCAAGGATGTGGTCGTCGCGCTGCAGCACTATGGCGCCGGACGCGTGATGTACGTGGGCGCCGACGGCACGTGGAACTGGCGCTACAAAGTTGCCGACCGCGTTCATGCGGCGTTCTGGTCGCAGGCGATGCGCTGGGGCTCCAGCAACCGCCTGATCGGCAGCGCGCGCTTGAAAGTCGGCTGCATGCCGCGGCAGATCCGGCCGAACGAAAACGTCGAAGTCCTCGCCCGCCCCCGCGACGCACAGGGCCACATCGTCACCGACGCCGACGTGTTCGCCAGCCTCGGCGACGCGGAGCATCCGCAGCGCGTACAGTTGCAGTCGGTCCCTGACAGCGGCGGACTGTATCGCGGTTATTTTCAGAACGTCGGCGCTGGCGTTCACAACATTGTGGTCAAAGTGGAAAGCCCCGGCTTCGACGGCGTGCAGGAACAGGTCCAAGTCATCGCGCGCGAGCTGGCCGGGCAGGAAGGCATCGAGCTTTCGCGCGACAGCGCACGTTTGACCGCGATGGCCAAGGCCGGCAACGGACGCTACGCCGACATCCTCGACGCGCCGGAGGTGCTCACCCAGTTGGCCGGACAAGGCAAGGAGCGCATCCTGGAATCGAACTACGAAGTCTGGTGCTCGTACCCGGTGCTGCTGCTGATTGTCGGGCTGCTGGTCGTGGAGTGGATTTTGCGTAAGCGACTTGGACTGGCTTGAGTTAGCGAGACAGATCTATTAAGTTCCTCTAACTCGCCGGCTAGAAGCCGGCGCGACACTGACTAGGCGCATGACCATTAAGTCTCAAATTGAGTACCGTTGTCCCGCCTGCGAGCGCGCTTGGCTGCCGTATGCGCCGGGTCTGGCGTGTCCATTCTGCAAACGCGCCGCGCCTGACAACGAAGTCACGGCGATTCTCGATGAGGCGCTCGCGTCGGCGCAGTTCAATCAGAAACTGTACGGCAAGATCGACGTGGAATACTGGATGGCGCGACGGTTGGGCGACAGTTATCTGAAATGGGGCTTCAAAGCGATCGAAATGGCTCGCGACAACCCCGCGGACGCCGCGCGGCGCATCGCCATCGCGGCGCTGATGCAGGTGGACCTCGAAGAATTGTCCGACGCACGCGAACACGTCGCCGGATTTCTCGAAACGCTGATCGAACGCTACCGGGAATCCGTCAAAACAAAGCCGGCCGATTGGGAAAAAATGCCGGAGCCGGAAAATCCCTATCGCGGGCGCGGACTTCCACGTAGTCCGGAAATCTGAACCCGGAGGGTTCGCAGAAATTAGCCGGGGGTTGAGCGCAGCGAAACCCCCGGACAAGCGCGCACTCGAGGCGCGCGGGCGCGGCAACCGGGGGTTTCGCTGCGCTCAACCCCCGGCTAATTTCTGTGAACCCTCCGGTTCAGTTTTGAAACTTCCGCATCGATGTATGCACGATCCTTCTGCATTTTGCATCGTTCGACGTTACTCACGACAAGTTTTGCATTTTGAATTCACTCACCCCTTCATGCCGGTCATCGCAATGCCGCGCATGAATGTTTTTCTGGCGAGCAGGAAGAGCACGATCAGCGGCGCGGAGAACATCATTCCGGCGGCCATCGCGTAGTGCCACGGCGTGCCGCCCTGCTGGCTGAAGAATCCCTGCAATCCCAGCGACAAAGTAAACTGCGATTTGTCCTGGATGTAGACCATCGGGCCCATGAAATCCTTCCAAGAACCGATGAACTGGAAGAGCGCGACCATCGCCAGCGCGGGCCGCGAGAGCGGCACGATGACGTGCCAGACAATCTCCAATTCCGAGCAGCCGTCGATCCGCGCCGCGTCGAGCAGATCTTTCGGCAAGCCCAGAAAAAACTGGCGCAGCAGGAAAATGAAGAAGGCGCCGCCAAACCACGCGGGGACCCAGAGCGGCTTGAAACTGCCGATCCAGCCGAAGCTCCGGAATACATTGTAGAGCGGCACCATAATGGCCGGAAACGGGATCATCATCACGGCCAGCGTCAATACGAAGAGCAGATTGCGTCCGGGAAATTCCAGGAATGCGAACGAGTACGCAACCAGCGTGCAGGCGGCGACCGAACCGATTACGGAGAGAATGCAGATCCACAGAGTGTTGGCCAAGTAGCGCGGAAATCCTGCCGCATACCAGGCGGTGCTTTCATTGCCCACGCCGCGCATGCGCTCCAGCGCCGAATTGTAATTCGCCCAGAACAGATGCGGCTCGTTGCTTAGCGCCGATTCGGGCACGCAGTCCCATTGCAGTTCGGTCTTGGATTTTTCGCGATCAGCCGAGAACTCCGGTGCCCACTCTTTGACGTACCAGTAGCCTTTGGGACACTCTTTGACAATCGTGACGGGAACCGGCGTCTCCTCGTAGACTTCGCGCCCGGCTCGCAAAAATTTCATCAGCGCTTTGCCCGACGCGTCCACTTCGCTTTTCGCGATCAGCCGGCGCTCGCCCTTCACCCTACCCGCCTGTGGAACAACGATGACGCGGTCTTCCTGCAACTGTTCTTCCTTTACGACGATCATCCGCGTCCCGTTGATCGCAGCCAGATTGGCGCGAGGAATCCACGTGGGCGGAAGCGACATGGTCTGGTCGAGCGGCTTGAGCGAGGTGCTCGCCATCCATAACAACGGCAACAGAAACAGCGTGCACGCCGTCAACAGCACCAGATGCGCCGCCCCGGTCAACGCGGGGCTCTGCGCATGCCGCGAACCAAAGCCGGATTTGTTGTCCTTTTCACTCATCGATTAAATGAAACCTCAAGCGCCCGCGTAATACACGCGGTCGCGCGAAATTCGAAACGCCAGCGCCGTCAGCAGCAGGATCATCACAAACAGAATCCACGAGAGCGCCGAGGCGTAGCCCATGCGCATGTAATTGAACGCGGTGTCGTAGATGTATTGCGGCAGGAAGTACGCCGAGCGGTCGGTTCCTCCGTCGGGAAAAATCAGGAACGGTTCGGTGAACATCTGCATGATGCCGATGATGCCCATGATCGTGTTGAACAGGATGATGGGGCTGATCATCGGCAGCGTGACATGCCGGATTTTCTGCCACATGCTCGCGCCATCGATTTCCGCGGCTTCGTAGAGTTCTTCGGGGACGTCTTTGAGTTTCGCCAGATAGATGAAGGCCGTCTGCCCGACGCCCCACATGCTCAGCATGAACAGGCACGACAGCGGCCATGCGGAGCGCCAATCCGGGCCGCTCCAGAGAGCGTCCGGAGAGAGCGCGGGATTGAAGCTTTTGCGGACGCTGTTACCCAGCTCGAGCGCCGGGTTGATCAGGCCGTTGAGCAGCCCGCATTGCGCGTTGAAGATCCACATCCAGACGATCGCGGAGACGACGGTGGGAATCAGATGCGGCAGGTAGAAGATGACGCTGTAAAGCGTCTGGCCGCGCGTGACGGCGTTCATCGTCAGCGCAAGTCCGAGCGAAATCACGATGCTGCCGAGGATGCACAGCACCGAGAGCGCGAGCGTATTGCGGAGCACCTGCCAGAATACGGCGTCCTTCGCGATGGCGGAAAAATTGTCCAGTCCCACCCAGACCGGGGGTTGCAGCACGCTGAAATTCGTGAAGCTGTAGTAGAACGACGAGAGAAACGGGTAGAGCGAAAAGACCGTAATCCCGACGATCCACGGCATCGCGAAGAGCAGGCCGGCCGAACGTCGTTGCATAGTTTCATTCCCCGCCGTGCTGTTGTGCGCGCTGCTTTCGCAGGCGTGTGGCTTCGTCCAGCTTCGGCTGCATGCGGTCCTGCACGCGCTGCAGCGCTTCCTCGGGCGTCGACTTGCCCAACCACATGCTGTCGAACGCGGCGTGCAACTCCTTCTTATATTCATCCCAGATCGGCAGCTTGGGTGTGCCAACGGCATTTTTGCTCTTGGCCAGATCGATGAACACCTGCAGGTACGGATGCGTGTGCGCCTCAATCCAGCCGGGCGTGGTGGTTTTAAATGGCGTCAGTTTGCCCTGTCCGCCGTTGTTATCCCGCCCGCCACAGAGAAATTCCATGCCTTCCGTGGAATTGATAAACTTGATCACCTGCCAGGCTTCGTCGGGATGACGGGCGCCGCGGGGAATCGTGATCACGTCCATGTCGGCGATCCCGACCGGGTCGCCGCCGTTCTCGTGCACCGCCGGAAACGGCGCGCAACCCCAATTGAGATGCGGATTGTGGAAGCGGATGAAATTGGCCATCCACACGCCTTGCACGACCATGGCGACCTTGCCGTTAAGGAATGCGTTCTGCGGCGAATCGAAAGAGCCGAAGCCCTGCTGCCAGGAATGCGTTTCTTCGCGGCCGTATTTCTCGGCGTAGCGCGACATCCATTGCCAGGCCTCGATATTCTTCGGATCGGTCGCGGTGAGTTTGTCGTCGCCCTCGTAAAGTTTTCCACCCCAGTAATAGCCCCACGCCCAGTTCCACCATCCAGGCTCGGTGGGCAGGAAGCCCATCTGGAGCATCTTGCCGGTCGCGGGATCCCGCTTGGTCAGCACTTCGGCATAGCGCTCCAGCTCCGCCAGCGTGCGCGGGGCGCGTTCCGGGTCGAGGCCCGCGGCGGTCAGCTCTTTCGCTGAGGCATGAAACAAATCCTTGTTCCAGTGCAACGCCACGATGGCCGGCGTGGTCGGCAGGCACCAGGTCTTGTCGTGATATTGACAGCTCTGGATGAATACGTCGATGTACTTCGACGTGTCGAAATGGTCGCGTTGTATGAAGTCATCCAGCGGGGTCAACGCACCCATGTCGGCGAAGCTGAATGTGTTGTACGACCAGAAGCCCGCGAGGTCTGGCGGATTGCCGCCCGCGATGCCCAGCAACGATTTGCGATCGACCTGAGTCGTCGTGAGATAGCGGCAATGAATGATCTGGTTCTTCTGATTACGGAAATGTTTGCTGTTGAAGAGCTCAATCGTGCGCTGCATGGCCTCGCCTTCGAAGCCAGTCCACTTCTCCCAGTAAGTGACATTGACGACGTCGTCGTATTGCGCAGGTGCAAACGGGCGGTCGAAAAGTAGGGAGAAAATAAAAAATAGCAGTAGCGTACCAACTACAACATGCGGTATCCTCACGTTGTGCAACTCCGAATATGGGGGGACAACTTGCCTATGTTTGTAAAATTGCTCATGTGCGTTTTCTATCTATACCACAGTTGCAAACCGTTTCTACATAGTCCATTACAAAGTTTTCCGCAAATTGTAATTTCTTCTAATAAATAAATCGAAAGAATTGGGTCTGGCTGTCGACATTTACTACGTACTTAATGTGTAACCTTTCTAAAGAAAAAATGGACGGCGGCAATAAAAACTTGTAATCGGATGGAACGCAGGCCCATGCAGAACATTCCAGGTTATACAATCACTGCCAAAATTGCCGAAGGCGGTTGCGCTCAAATTTTCGCCGGCGTTGAACAGAGTTCTGGAAGGCTCGTCGCAATCAAGATGCTCCAGCCGCGCAACCTGACCAATAAGATCGAGCACAAACGGCTGGTCGACGAAGGCAACCTCGGTCTGAAGCTCCGTAACGACTTCATCGTCACCACCTACGCCACCGGCGTCGCCGGGAATCTGCCGTACATCGTATTGGAATTCATCAAAGGCCGCATGCTGCGCGACCTGGTGGTCGACAAGTACTTGCTGGGAAATGGCGAGTCGCTGATCCTTGCGCGCTGCCTTTGTAACGCCGTGCGCTATCTGCACGATGCCGGCTTCGCGCACAAAGACATCAAGCCGGATAACATCATGATCGGCGACGCGGGTGAAATCAAGCTGCTCGACCTGGGCTTCGCCGAGCCGCTCAAGATTGGTTTCAGCCTCTTCGGCACGAAGCGCCTGGACGGCAGCCCCGCGTACATGGCGCCGGAGCTGTTGTTGACTAAGAAGCATTCTCCCGCAACCGATATTTACGCAATCGGCTGCACGCTATTCGAAGCGGTGGCCGGTCATTCGCCGTTCGAAGGCATGTCGGATCAGGCGACGATCGCCAACCAGACCAACATGTCACAGGCCGCCTCGTCGATCTCGCACCTGAATAAGCGGATTACGCCGCTGACCGAAAAGATGATTCTGCGCTCATTGCAGAAGAGCACCGCGCAACGCTACAAGCTGATCGACGAAATGATGCTCGATATCGCGCGCAATCCCGCCAGCAACGATCCGAAGAGTTCCGCGCGGATGGCGCCGGTGTCGGCGTGAGCTTTCCCCACCGCCGTCACAGTTTTCCCAGCACATCCCGCGCAATAATCACACGTTGAATTTCAGACGTGCCCTCGCCGATCTCCAGCAGCTTCGCGTCGCGGAAGTAGCGCTCCACGGGGAATTCTCTCGTGTAGCCGTATCCGCCGTGGACCTGGACGGCGTCGTTGCAGATGCGATTGCAGACTTCCGAGGCGTACAGCTTGGCGACGCTGCACTGCCGCGTGTGCGGTTTGCCTGCGTCGCGCAACGTTCCGGCGTGATAGATCAAATGCCGTGAGGCTTCGAGGCCCACCGCCATGTCGGCGATCATGTTGGCGACAGACTGAAATGAGCCGATCGGTTTGCCGAACTGCTTGCGTTCCTGAGCGTACTTGACCGACGCGGTCATCGCGGCGGTGGCCAGGCCCAGCGCCAGCGCGCCGATGCCTACGCGTCCGCCAATCAGGGTATCCATGAAGACCTGAAATCCCTGGTCCTGGATGCCGAGCAGATTTTCGACGGGAACTTCCGCGTTTTCGAACGTCAACTCACCCCAGTCCGAGCCGCGCATGCCCAGTTTTTTCGCGCCTGGATGGATTTTCATTCCCGGCGTATTGCTCTCCACCAGCAGGGCGCTGATGCCGTGCGTGCCGGCGGCTGGATTGGTTGAAACGGCGAGCAAAAATACGCCGGCGACATGCGCGTTGGTGATGAACGTCTTCGCGCCATTAACGATGTAGCGATCGCCTTTGCGCACCGCGCGGGTCTGCGTGCCGCCCGCGTCGCTGCCGGCGCCGGGCTCGGTCAGACCGAACGCGGCGAGGCGTTTTCCAGTCGCGAGGTCCGGCAAGAAGCGCTTCTTCTGCGCCTCCGTTCCGAAACGATTGATCGGCGAGGTCCCAAGACTCACATGCGCCGCGACCGACAGCGCGGTGCTGGCGCAGACCTTCGCGATCTCTTCGATCACCATGGCCGCGCAGACGACGTTGAGACCCATGCCTCCGTAGGTTTCCGGAAAGGGAACGCCGAGCAGATTGGCATCGGCCAGACCCTTCCAGATCTCTTTGGGAATGTGCTGATTCTCGTCGATGCTTGCGGCGAGCGGTTGGAGCTGCGAGCGGCAGAACTCCTGCGCGGTCTGGCGGACCATGGCCTGTTCGTCACTGAGATCGAGGGAAATGAAGACGTCGCTGCTCATGCTGGGAGACCTCAAATAGGCGGGACTGGATCGCGCGGCCAAGACCGGCGCCGCAAATTCCAAGGATAATTCAAACACTGAAATTAAGCATTCATTTTTTCCTGAAACGCGGCAACCAATAATTCGCGCCTTGCGATGCAACCCCGGTCTGCTTAACTATGTTCTTTATCATGAGCAAGATGAATCCAACACGCGCGCGGCGGGCCGTATTTCTCGATCGCGACGGCGTGGTCAACGTTTTTCCGGGGCCGGGGCAGTTCGTGCTCTCCCGGGAGATGTTCCGTTTCATGCCGGGCGTGGCCGAGGCCATCGCGCGCTTGCGGCGGCATGGATTTTTCATTGCGCTGATCACCAACCAGAGCGGCGTGGGACGCGGGCTGATGCCGCTTTCGGCGCTGCACGACATCCATGACGTGATGCAGCAGCAGCTCGGTGAGCACGCTTTCGAGGCGATCTACTACTGTCCGCACCATCCCGACGACAACTGCGGCTGCCGCAAACCGTCTCCGGCGATGATCCAGCAGGCCTGCCGCGAACACGGCCTCGACCCGGCGGCGAGTTTCGTCGTCGGCGATTCCGGCCGCGACATCGAAATGGGCCGCGCCGCCGGCTGCCGGACGATTCTCTGCCGCGAAGCGCTGCCCAAGCCCGGCGCGCTCAAACCGCAATATGTTCCCAACCATTTTTCTTTGGATCTGGGAAGCGCTGCCGATTGGATACTGTCCGTTTGCGATGCTCCTCTGCCTAAAGAAGCTTCTCCGCCAAATGTGGAGGTCTTGCGGACGTGATTCAATTCAAAATGCAAAATGCAAAATGCAAATGGACAGCCTGCATGCGGAGTTTGCTGCACGCGGTGGAACGTCAACCGTTGAGCTCCAATTCATTTGGTGAATCCGCATTTTCAATGCTGTCCTTTTGCATTTTGCATTTTGCATTTTGCATTCGCCCCGCGCTCGTAGTTTGCTCCGCATTTATAATTCGCTCCGCATTTCAAAAAACCGCACAGGAGTAGCCGATGTCCCTCGCCACCGCAGAGATTCTTGACCGTTCACCCAGCACTCTGGCGCGCGCGCTGCGCGAAATGGTTAAGGGGGATGTTTTCGACGATCCGTTCACCCGGACGCTCTACAGCACCGACGGATCGATCTATGAAATCGAGCCGATGCTGGTCGTTCATCCGCTGGACGAACTGGACGTGCGAAGCTGCATGTGGTTTGGGCAGAAGCACGGCATTCCCGTGATCGCGCGCGGCGCCGGCTCGGGCGTGGCCGGCGAATCGCTCGGCAAAGGCATCGTGATCGACATCGCCGTCCATATGAAAAGCATCGTGGAGCTCGACAAATCGCGCTTGCAGGTGACGGTGCAGGCCGGCGTGGTGCTCGACAGCCTCAACCGCGCGCTACGACCGCATGGTTTTCGCGTCGGTCCGGATCCGATCAACGGCAATCGTTCGACCATCGGCGGGATGATCGCGCGCAACGCCGCCGGTCCGCACGCGCTGCAGTACGGCGACACGCGCAAGAACCTGGTCGCGGCGCGTGTCTGCCTGATGGACGGGACGGTGACGCTCGCCAATCCGGTGAAGCTCAGCAGCGCCGATTACGAAGAGAAGAAAAAGGAAGAGGGCCTGAGCGGCAAGGTGCACCGCGAACTGCCAGAGCTGCTCCAGAAGAACGCGGCGCTCATCGCCACGAAGAAAACGAAACTGGAGCGCGACCGCGCCGGATACCAGCTCGACCAGACGCTCTCGGGAGACGTCTACGACCTCTCGCGCGTGATCTGCGGCAGCGAGGGCACGCTCGGCATTGCCACGCAGGCGGTCCTGACTGTGCATCCGCTGCCGGAACGCGTCGGCATGCTGGAGGTCACTTTCGCCTCACTGCCGGACGCGGCCAAGGCCGTTTCCGCGGTGCGCGCGTTCGAACCGTTTGCCTGCGAGCTGCGCCGCACCACAAACGCGCCGAAGGCGGGCGAAGAGCCGGCGCTGCGGGTCGAATTCGAGAGCCAATCGGAGACGGAAGTCGCCGACAAGATCGGACAAGTCGAAGCGCACTTGAAAACGATGCCGCATGTTTCGATGCGCCGGATCATGGATCCAGAACAGGTCGCGCAGATCTGGGCGACGCGGGCCGCGAGTGCGTCCATTAGTTACGCGCGCACGGACAGCCTGCAGCCGGTCAACATCGTCGAAGACGCCATCGTCCCGGTCGACAAGCTTGGCGCGTACGCGGAGAAGGCGCTCAAAGTTTTCGAGAAATATAAACTGCAATGGAGCGGCGCGGCGCTGTCCGGGCAGGGTGGAATTCATTTTCTGCCGCTGATGGATCTGCGCACAAAAGAACATCTCGACATCCTTGAGAAAGTCGCCGGCGAAGTGCACGCCATTGTCTGGGAGTGCGGCGGTTCGATCTCCGGGACGAACGGCGAAGGCCTCGCGCGCTCGCAGTGGCTGGAGAAGCAGGCCGGCAAGGAGCTCTACGCCGTCTTGAAGGAGCTCAAGGGAATTTTCGATCCGTCAGGGCTGCTCAATCCAAATAAGAAAATCACCGCCGACGCGCACTTGATGCTCAAGAATCTGCGCTTCGGTGCGAACTATCACTTCAGCGCCGGCGAGCGCCCGCAGCATGCGTCGATCGATCCGCTGCAGGCGGCAAATTTCCGCATGTTCAAGTCGCAGACGAATATCCGCACGGAAGAAACCGTCGAGAAATTCGCCGCCAATCCGCAGGAGCTGCACTCGCACGGTAAAGCCGCGCTGCACTGGGCCGGCACGGAGCTGGCGGCCGAGGCGGAGCGCTGCAACGGCTGCGGATACTGCCGCACAACCGGGCCGGAAGAGGACATGTGTCCACGCTTCAAGTACGAGCGCGTTGAGGACGCGTCGCCGCGCGCCAAGGCCAACGTGATCCGCCGCATGATGACCGGCCGCCAGGGCGGGGGGCAATTCAGCAGCGAAGAGTTGATCGAGATCATGGACACGTGCTTCAATTGCAAGCTCTGTCACGACGGCTGCCCGTCGCACGTCGACATTCCCAAGCTGGTCCTGGAAGCCAAGGCGCGCTACTACCAATCGCACAGTTTGCCGCAGCACATAAAGCTGTACGCCAATGCCGAAAAAGTGCTGCGCGCGGCGATGTACGTTTCGCCTATTTACAACACGCTGATCAACGCCGCGCCTGTGCGCTTCCTGCTTGAAAAGTTGACAGGGCTCGACCGGCGCTTTGAACTGCCGCGCCTGCAGCGCTGGCGACCGATCAAGCGTTACACGCCGGCGCCCGGTTCCGACCGGCCGCAGGTCGCGCTCTATCTCGACCTGGTGGAACGGTACGAACACCCTGAGCTGGCGCAAGCCGCCGTCGATGTGCTCGAACATCACGGCTTCGAAGTCGAAATTCCCAACGCGCCGTTTGCGAATACGGCGGCATTGAGCGAAGGCGCGGTCGAAATCAGCCGCGCGCATATCGCCACCGTCGCGAAAGTGCTCGCGCCGTATGCATTCAAGAACATTCCCATCGTCACGATCAACGCGCCGGCGTGCCTGGCCTTGCAGCAGGATTACCTGTACTACATCGATACGCCGGAAACGCGCGCGATCTCGCGGCACACGATCGACATCGGGCAGTTCCTGATGATTTTAAAGAACGACGGCAAACTGAAGTTGCGCTTCAACACCATCGAACTCACCGCCGGCTATCATCAGTCCTGTTCGCAGCGCGCGCTGCACATCGGCGCGCCGGGCCTGGAATTGCTGCGTCTGATCCCTGGCGTGAAAGCCGTGCAGCTTAACCAGGGCTGCTGCGGCAATCCGGCGATGTGGGGGACGATGCGCAAGAATTACGACGAGTCGATGTGGATCGGCCGGAGGCTGTTCGAAGAGGTCTCCGATTCGCGCGTGGGCATCCAGGCCGCCGTCAGCGAGAGCGCGTGCTGCAGGCTGCAGATTGAGCACGGCGGCCACAAGCCGGCGCTGCATCCGATACAGATCCTGGCCAGGGCTTACGGCTACACCGCGCCGGAATTGCGCTCCGACGGAACGGAAGACGAACCGGCCGCTCCGCCTCCGGCGCATGATCATCACAGCGTTGCCGCTACGCCGCATGCAACGCCAGCCAGCGAACCGGCCGAACATAGCCACAGCCACGAACACGCGCACTCGCATTGAGCGCGCTCCGTAGCGCCGGCGTCTCGCCGGCCCGGTCAAATCTTAAAACTGTCTCATCGCGCCGGTTGACTTGGCTGGCGCTTGGAATAAGAATATGTTTGCAATGAATCACGACATCGAACGCCGCTATTTCCTTGAACGCATCGCCGAGTTCGTTCAAGCGCTGGAAGAGCCGGTCAGCGATCTGCAGATCTGCGATGACAATCGGGTGCTCTTTCGCGTCGCGAGCAAGCCGTTCGAAGCGCTGGCGTGGATCACTGAAGACTACGACCTGATCTGCATCACCACGCGCACCGCGGAACTGCCGGCCGCGCGCTTTGAAGACGCCGTCACGATTCTGAAGTCCGCGCTGCAGATCGCCTGGGACCACTGCGTGGCCATTTCGCCGGTGGAAGAGCGCTACGATCTGTCGATGGCGCTGTTCGTCGGGGGATGCACATTCGAAGCGTTCGAGGGCGTGGTGCTCAACCTGGCCTGCGCCGCCGAATCGATCGAAGAAGTGATCCGCAATCCCAACCAGGTCCTGCCAAAGACCGAGTCTGGGAAGAAGAAAAAGAAGTGACAGTCGAAAGTGCGCTGCGCCCGTTGGAGGCTCCGATGCGCTATCTATACTTTGTAATTTGTATTCGCCCTTATATTGAACGCGGGTTGTGATCGAGAATCTTGCAAAGAAACACCTAACCAACCTCTTCTAACAACACCACTGACGACCTTGCAAGGGATGTTGTTATCTAAGCATCAGGGACTTGCCGAGAGCATTGTATGCTCTCTGGGGTTTAGCAGTAAAGGTAAGCCGGTTAGTCTCATCGCTACCGGCGAATTAAGATCAAGGCTCATCGACTTGGCCAGTAGCAACGCTGAGGTGGAAGTCACCGGGAAAATGTGCGCAGCCGGATTGCATGTCTCCGAAATGAAAGTTCTAAAGTCAACAATTATAGATCCGGACGTGGATGACGACTGAGTTTAAAAAAGGCCGCTCAAGGTCTGGTCGGCGCTTCCAGATTATCGAAGCGAATATCATCCACGAAGACGCTGCAATCTTTCGCGCCGCTCGCGGCCAGGCGCAGTTCGTAGACATTCTTGACGTCAAAATCGCCTTTCGCGCCGCGCAGGTCCGGCAGCGGCACGCGCACTTCACACCACTGGCCGTCCAGCGCCGCCGGATTGTATTTCAAGACCGGCACGTACTCCGACGAGATCTTGTTCGGTCCGCAGTTGAGCGCCACGCGCAGTTCAGGTTTGGCGCCGCCGGAGAACTTTATCCAGAACGACAGGAATTTGAACTCCGACGCGTCGGTCAGATTCACCTGCGCCCAACTGTACCAGTTCCAGCCGCCCTCGAATTTCTCGGCCGATGCCAGGCGGTACTCCAGGGCGTTGTTGCCGCTGTGCTTCTCCTTCGACTGCGCTTTGACTGAACCGCCGTTGGCCCAGCCGTTGCCGCCGTTGATGCCTTCGCCGTCCCAGGCGACCAGATTGCCCGGCAGCACAACTTTGAACGCCGACTCCAGATCCGCGGGAAGGTCCCAGCGCACGATCACGCGCGGGCCTTTTAGGTTCTGGCGGTAAGCGACGATGCTTTTGCGTCCCTCGCTGTACGCCAGGCCGCTAGGAACGAAAGGAATCGTCTCGCCGAACGCCGACCACGTCGTTCCGCCGTCGCTGGACGCATACAACTGCGTGCCTTTGACGGCGACGAGACGATGGCCCGGCAATTCCACCGGCAATCCACGCACGGGACCCTGCAGGCGCGTCCACGTCTTCCCCGCGTCGGCGCTTTTGATCAGCGCGTTGTCCCAGAGCACCGCCCAATAAATCGCGCCATCCGACGCGATGAACGGATTGCCGCTGGCGCCAAATTCGGAGACCTTTGCCCAGTTGTCGCCGCCATCTTCCGTGCGGTAAATGCCCCACGGCAAGCCCTGTTTCCAGCCCGCGCCGCTGGTCAGGTACGTCTTCGCGTCGAGCACAATCGGATCGGTGCTGAAGTTGCTCTTCTCCGGCAGTTTGTCGCCGATCTTGACCCACGTTTTGCCGCCGTCGGTGGACTTCTGCAAACTGCGCGGTTGTTCGTGCAGTCCGATCAACAGCGTCTTGCGTTCCGGATCGGTAAAATCGACGCCGATCCCGTCGACGTGGCTCTGCGTCCCAAGCTGCTGAAACGTCGCGCTGCCGTCGTCGGTTCTCCACACGGCGAATTTGTACATGCCGCTGGCCCAGAATCGTTTGGAATCCTGCGGATCGAAGACGAACTGCACCGCTTGGCCCAGATTGGGCGGCCGCGAGCCCTCGGCGCCCATCCGTTTCCACGTCGCGCCGCCGTCGTCGCTCGACCAGAGTCCCAATCCGGTCATCGAACAGATCAACGTGTTGCTCTTGGGAACGCCGACGACTTTCCAGACCCCGTCCTTGACCCATTCGCTGCCGCCGAGATTTCCGGTCGCATCGGTCCAAAGCGACGTCTCCGGCGGCTCAGCGGCGGTCGACTGCTCAATCAGCAACGTCAGCGAGGCGAGACAAATCAGCGCAATTCTTCTCATAATGCGGCGTACACCGAGCCAAGAAGCGACAGCGAGTGAACCCCGAATTCCTTGCTTCTATGCCGCTTATGGGATATGCCGAAATGATCTCAGCAAATGCGGACATTAAATGTCTGAATTGTCTTGACGGCTCCGGGTAGACAGTTATAAACAATCCAGTGGGGTGAATGGCTTCCGAGGTGAGGTGACCGTATGAGATATTCCCAGAGCACCGAATTGGCCCTCGATACGCTATTCTATATGGCGGCGCGCAATGAGGTTATAGATTTTTCTGTGGAGCAGATTGCACAGGCGCAGCACGTTTCCGTTTCGTATTTGGCGAAGGTCTTGCAACAGCTCGTGAAGGCTGGATTGCTCCGATCGCATCGGGGTTCGCGCGGCGGGTATGCACTAGGGCGTCAGCCGGCTCAGATCACGCTCCGGGATGTGGCTGTGGTGTTCGAAGGCAGTTCGTCGATGTACGAATGCAATGCGACCACCAAGCGCTGCAACTTGGGTCCGAAGTGCCTGATCGTGGCGACGTTCTCCGAAGCAGAGCGCAAGATGAACGAAGTGCTGGAGCGGGTGACGCTGCAAGATATCGTCGACCACAGCGGACAGGAAGCAGATTGGATTACAGGCAAAGCGGCGCCGGATGCCGCTAAACAGACCGCGCAGAACCGAGTCGCCGAACCGAAATTGGTCAGCGGCAACCCGTCCTGACGGGACGTAAGACATAAAAGGGGAATACGATCGATGAGCAACACGCCGTTACTGTTAATCGAAGACCTGCACGTCTCCGTGGCCGACAAGCCGATTTTGAAGGGCTTGAACCTGAAGCTCGACCGGGGCGAAGTCCACGTCATGCTCGGTCAGAACGGAACGGGCAAGAGCACGCTCGCCTACGCGATCGCCGGACACCCGAGCTATAAGGTGACTCAAGGCAAAGTCTGGGTCGACGGCGTCGATCTGCTCGCGATGGAAGCCGACGCGCGGGCGCGGGCGGGCGTCTTCCTGGCCTTCCAGGCGCCGATTTCCGTTCCAGGCGTATCTGTAGCCAATTTCCTGCGCACGGCATACCAAGCGCGCTTCTTTGGATCGGTCGTGAAAGCCGCGGAGAAGGACGGCGGCAAAGGCAGCGGCTTCTCCGTCATGGAGTTCCAGAAGAAGCTGATGGCCGCGATGAAGTCGCTGAAGATCGACCCGACGCTGGCGACGCGTTACCTGAATGACGGTTTCTCCGGCGGCGAAAAGAAGCAGATGGAAATTCTGCAGATGGCGATGCTCCAACCGACGCTCGCGATGCTGGACGAAACCGATTCCGGACTGGACCTCGACAAACTCCAGGTGGTCGGCGAAGGCGCCGCGCGGCTGGCCAAAGAACACGGCATGGGCGTATTGGTGATCACGCACTACAAACGCCTGTTGAACTACATCCGCCCGACACACGCGCATCTGCTGGTCGACGGCCGCGTCGGCGTGAGCATGGGGCCGGAGCTGGTCGACGAGCTGGAAGCGAAGGGGTACGACTACATCAAGAACGCGTACGTGAAGAAGAGCGCGTAAGGTTCTTAATAGCGCACCGCAAGGGCCGTAAACGCCATGAATTTAGCCGTGCAGACAGATACCCGATCCGCCACACACCGCTCGCGCGCGAGACGCGCCGGCGATGCGGCGGATCGTCAGCACGCAGATAGTACAGACGGCGCGATGATAGACATGGGCGAACAGCATTGCATGCTCGAAGGCGTGTCGTGGGAAACATATGAGCGGCTTTTGCACGACCTCAATGACCGTAAAATATTCCTGACGTACGACCGGGGGACATTGGAAATCATGTCGCCGTCGCTGCCGCACGGAACCGATGAGGCCCTCATTGTCCGGTTGCTTACTGCTTACGCCGACGAGGCAGACATTCCGATCAGAAGCTGCGGGATGGTGACTATCAAGCGCAAAGATCTGGCGCGCGGCCTTGAGCCGGATCAGTGCTTTTACGTTAAGAACGAGCGATTTGTCGCAACGAGCCGGTTGGTGGATTTTAAAGTGTATCCACCCGATCTTGCGATCGAGATCGAAATCTCAAGGCGGCTCTCGAAACGCAAAGAGATTTATGCCGCGCTTGGCGTTCCGGAAATCTGGTTGGACGATGGGCAATCGTTTCGCGTGTTGCAGTTGCGAAAAGACGGCAGCTACAAGTTGGTGAGACGATCGTTGAATTTCCCAGAGCTCGACTTGTCGGAGTTCGAAAGATTTTTGCGGATGTGGCCGGATAAGAGCGAGTACGAGCTGGTTCGTGAATTCAGAGCATGGCTGAGAGCATTGAAAAGGTGAGGTAGCAATCATGAGCGACATCAAACGCGAACCCGCTGCATCGGAAGTCAATGCGGCCAGCGACATCGTCAAGGACTATAAGTTCGGCTTCCACGAGGAAGAGAAGCACTCATTCCGCACGAAGAAGGGGCTCAATCGCGACGTCGTCGTCGAGATCTCTGAGCAGAAGAACGAGCCGAAATGGATGCTCGACTTCCGCCTGCGCGCGCTCGAGATCTTCTGGAAAAAGCCGACGCCGAACTGGTGCGGCGATCTTTCGGGCATCGATTACGACAACATCACGTACTACCTCCGGCCGACCGAGAAGTCCTACGACACGTGGGACATGGTTCCCGACGAGATCAAGCGCACCTACGACAAGCTCGGCATCCCCGAAGACGAACGCAAGTTCCTCGGCGGCGTTGGCGCGCAGTATGATTCTGAAGTCGTCTACCACAACCTGAAGGGCCAGTGGGAAGACCTCGGCGTGCTCTTTCTTTCCCCGGAAGAAGCGTTGAAGCAACATCCCGACCTCGTCAAGGAATACTTCGGCACCATCATCCCTCCCGCCGACAACAAGTTCGCGGCGCTCAACAGCGCCGTCTGGTCGGGCGGATCGTTCATCTACGTGCCGAAGGGCGTCAAAGTCGACATCCCGCTGCAGGCGTACTTCCGCATCAACGCCAAGAACATGGGACAGTTCGAGCGGACGATGATCATCGTCGACGAAGGCGCGATGGTGCATTACGTCGAAGGCTGCACGGCGCCGGTGTACAGCTCCGATTCGCTGCATTCGGCCGTCGTCGAAATCATCGTCAAGAAGGGCGGACGCTGCCGCTATACGACAATTCAGAACTGGTCGACCAACGTCTACAACCTGGTCACCAAGCGCGCCGTGGCCTACCGCGACGCGACGATGGAATGGGTCGACGGCAACATCGGCAGCAAGCTGACGGTGAAGTACCCGGCCGTCTACATGATGGAGCCGGGAGCGCGCGGAGAAATCCTGTCGATCGCATTCGCCGGAAAGGGCCAGCATCAGGACGCTGGCGCCAAGGTCGTGCATTGCGCGCCTAACACGTCGTCGCTGATCACCAGCAAATCGATCAGCAAAGACGGCGGTCGCGCCGGTTACCGGGGACTCTGCAAGGTGATGCAGGGCGCCGATAATTCCAAGAGCCGCGTGGTTTGCGACGCCTTGATCCTCGACGACAAGAGCCGCAGCGACACCTATCCGTACATTGAAGTCGAAGCGGACAAGGTCAGCGTCGAACACGAAGCCTCGGTGAGCAAAATCAGCGAAGAGCAGCTCTTCTATTTGATGTCGCGCGGTCTGAGCGAGGAAGAAGCGGCCAAGATGATCGTCACCGGATTCATCGAACCGCTGGTCAAAGAACTGCCCATGGAATACGCGGTGGAGATGAACCGGCTGATTGAGTTGGAGATGGAAGGAACGGTGGGATAAGTTTTGCATGGAGTGAGCGGTGAAGGATCCGAACGATGCAGACTTCAAGCTCACGCCGGCGCCGGCAACCTTCTTGCGCAAACCACATTGATTTGGTTGCGCACTCAATCAACGGAGTATCTCTTAGGAACGTTGACTCAAGGCGGTCAGGATGAACAGCTCGAATGGGATAACGCCGGTCAGGTTTTAGAAGGAAACCATCGAGTACGGGTTTTGATTGAACGCGGATTTGATATCGATTCGCTCGCCCGTGAAGTTTGGAATGCGCGAAATGACGCGGAGGACGCTGGTTCATGAGCGACGAAGAACTCAAAGCGCGCTTTTTAAAGCTCTCCGCCGCGCAGCACGGATTGATGCTTGAGCGTTTTCTGCAAGCGTTAAGCAGCAAGACGCGTGGCGCGTATGCAAGCTATTTGCACGCGCCGACAAGTCCGGTAAATGCAGACGCGCTTATCGGCGCGAATGAAATCGTTCATTCGGTTTCGGGTTATCTTGCGTCGCAGCAGCGCGATGCCGGAGAGTATGCCCCAGCGCAAATTTGGGAGACGATCTGGGACAAAGCGCGTATCTGGAAAATCGAATCGACGCTACGCGAGGCGCTAAGTGCTGGATTGAAGAAAACTGCGGCTACAAAAAGCGCCGAATCGACTGCAAAGATTAGCACGGGGACGACAGCAGCGAACCAAACTCAAAATGAAACAGCGAAACATGTCTGATCTTAAAGAAAATCGAAGGCTCCACATCGCGATGCTGCGCCGCATGACGCCAGAACAACGATCGCAAATGGCGATGGAGTTGACCGGGCAAGAGACTGAGCACTTCAAAGCGGATTTGCAGCGCGTTTTCCTGGAATCACCGACGACGAAATTCGATTGATTCGAATTCAAGGTTGTCGCGAAGACGAAAGAAGAGTTGGAGATTTATAGCAGGATGTATCCTGCTGAAGGAACCAATTCACAAAGGTTGGGATTCAAAGAAAAAGGCGGGACGAGTCAAAAAAAATGTCAATCGAGTTAGCAGTAGGCACCGCGCCGCTCACCATGGAAGGCATTGCCCGCCACGGGTCCAAGACCGGCGAGCCCGCGTTCCTCACCGATCGCCGCTTGAAGGCGCTGGCGCATTACAACGTGACGCCCATGCCTGGCCGGCGGGATGAAATCTGGCGGCGCGTCGAGTTCGGAGACCTGAATGTCGACGCGGCCACCGTGCGGGGTCCGGCGGACGGACTTTCTATTTTGAGTCCGTTGTCGAACGAAGCGCGCGCGCGCAATGTTTTCTGGGGCTCGCCTGAACAGGCCGCCAAAGAGCACGCCGCGGTGCTCGAAAAGCATTGGAGCACCGAAGTTTTTCCCGCGGGCGAGGAGAATCGCTTTGGCAACGGCGGAAAGTTTCACTCGCTCAACCAGGCGCTCTGGGAAGGCGGCTATGTCTTCCACGCGCCGGCCGGTGTGGAAGTGGAACTGCCGATGCACGCGCGATTTTTCACGCGTCCCGGCGGCGACGGCGTCTTCCCGCACAACCTGATTGTGCTCGAAGAAGGCGCGTCCGCGACCATCATCGAGTCCTACGAAAGCAAGCCGGAGTTCGAAGGCGACAAAGCCTTCTGCTGCCCGCAGACGGAGATCGTCCTCGGCAAAGGCGCCAAGCTGCGCTACATCCTCCTGCAGAATATCGGCTCCAACGCGACGTACATCGGCGCGCATCGCGCGCATCAGCATGCCGACAGCCGCCTGACGTTCGTCAGCTCGCATCTCGGATCGGCGTTGGCCAAGTCGTTCATCGCCACCGTTATGCTGGAGCGCAAGGCGCACGCGTATCTGTCGGGCCTGTATTACGGAACCGGGTCGCAGAAGATTCATCTGGACACCTACCAGCATCACATCGCGCCGGAATGCACGACCGATCTGATGTTCAAAGGTGCGCTCGACCACAAAGCGCGCGCGGTGTATCGCGGCATGATCCGTCTGGAGAACGATGCGCAGAAGACCGACGCGTATCAGCAGAACCGCACTCTGCTGCTCAGCGACGATGCGCGCGTCGATTCGATTCCGGGGCTGGAAATTCTGGCCAATGACGTGCGCTGCACGCACGGCGCGACGGCCGGGCAGATCGATCCCGCGATTCTCTTTTACCTGATGTCCCGCGGACTGTCCTCGTTCCAGGCCAAGAAGATGATCATGGACGGGTTCTTCGAAGAAGTCATCCTGCGCTTCGGCATCGAAAGCGTCACCGAACCGCTGCGCCGCGAAATCGACGCGAAGATCGACCATCGGAATTCTTAACGCCGGAGGATTTTTCATGCCCTTTGTCAAAGCATTGCCAAAATCCGATCTGAAAGACAATTCCTGCAAGGCCGTAACGCTGGAAGGCAAGCGGATCGGCGTCTTTCACATCAACGGCCTCTACCTCGCCATCGACGACCTCTGTACGCATGACGAGGCGTCACTGTGCGACGGCGGCATGCTGGAGCACGAAGGAAAACTGATCGTCGAATGCCCCTGGCACGGCGCGCAGTTCGATCTGAAGACCGGCAAGGCGCTGACACTGCCGGCGGTCAAGCCGGTCAAGACCTACGCGGTGCGCGTGGAAGGCGATACTCTTGAAGTCGAGATCTGAAGAGTCGTCGGAGAATTTCTTATGGAAACCAATTATTGCGAGATCCTATCGAACTGGGAGGACGAGGTGGGCAAAGTCACAGTTGAAATTCAACTGACCAGCGATCGAGACATCGGCAAAGCTGCGGATGGCGCGCTGCCTGCGGACAAGATCCGCTCTACGAAGGTTCAAGCCATCGTAGACACTGGCGCGACCATCCTCGTGCTGCCGCTTTCAGTGATCGAACAACTGGGACTGCCCGTCATCCGCGAAGCCCGATCGCGCTTCGCCGATGGCCGCTCGATGATGCGCAAGATCTATGGACCGATCAAGCTGGAAGTGCAACGCCGCGTTGCAATCGTTGAAGCTCTTTGCGCGCCCGAGGGTGTGCCCGCCCTGCTGGGACAGGTTCCGCTGGAGTTGCTGGACTTGCTGGTGGATTCAAAGAATCGGCGGCTGATTCCCAATCCCGAATCTTCAGACCCTGATGTCGCACTGGTTGATGTGTACTGATTTCGAAAGCGATACGCCATGATCAAGCACGAGCTACCCAAGAAAACCGCCGCGGCCGCCACGCGCCACGCGGCCGACGGCAATCCCAACTGCGATCTCTGCGACGAATGCGATCTGAACTCGGATGTCTACCGCGCCGACTTTCCGATTCTGCATCAGAAGGTCCACGGCAAGCCGCTGGTCTACCTGGATTCCGCCGCGACCTCGCAGAAGCCCCAGCAAGTCATCGATGCGATGACACATTACTACGAATTCGCCAACGCCAACGTTCATCGCGGTCTGCATGTGCTCGCGGAGCGCGCGACGGAGATTTACGAGGGCGCGCGTACAAAGGTCGCAAAATTCATCGGAACCGAACGGGCTGAGGAAATCGTCTGGACCAAGAATGCGACCGAGGCGATCAACCTCGTTGCGCACGGCTACGGGCGCAAGTTCCTGAAAGCCGGCGACGAGATCATCGTCAGCCAGATGGAACATCATAGCAACCTGGTCCCATGGCATCTGCTCGCCAAGGATAAGGGCTGCGTGATCCGCGCCATCGGACTGAATCCCGACGGCACGCTGAAACTTGAAGATCTCGACCGTTTCCTCGCATCGGTGAAGGTGAAGATCGTCGCGCTGACGCATGTCTCGAACGTGCTGGGCACGATCAATCCGATCGCACAGATTGCTCGAAAAGTCCACGCCGCCGGCGCGCTGCTGGCCGTCGACGGTTGCCAGGGCGCTCCGCATCTGCCGGTCGACGTGCGCGCGCTGGGCGCGGATTTCTACAGCTTTTCCGGCCATAAGATGCTGGGACCAACCGGCATCGGCGTGCTGTACGGCCGTTACGATCTGCTGGAGAAGATGGACCCGTTCCTGGGCGGCGGCGAGATGATCGAAGAAGTACGCGTCGACAGTTCCACCTACAAAGCCCCGCCGTTGCGCTTCGAAGCCGGCACGCCGCCGATCGCGGAGACCGCCGGAATGACCGCCGCCGTCGACTACCTGGTCAAAGCGGGCATGAAAAAAGTCCGCGCTCACGAGCGCAAGCTGCTGCGCTATGCGCTCAAGCGCCTCAGCCTTGTGGAAGGGATTAAAATCCACGGGCCGATGGACGTGGAGCTGCGCTCCGGCGCGATTTCATTCGAGCTGGAAATGAACGGCGTCTCGATCCACGCGCACGACATCGCGCATATCCTCGACTCGGAAGGCGTCGCCATCCGCGCCGGCCACCACTGCGCTCAGCCCTTGATGGAGTGGCTCGACGCCGGCAGCACGGCCCGCATGAGCGTCGCGCTCTATACGACCGAACGCGAAATCGACGTGTTGATCGCCGCTCTGGAAAAAGTTCGGGCGCGGTTTGCAAGTTGAACTGGGAGAGACATCCATGAGCTCCTCTATTGTTTCACCCGCTGTCATTTATCCTGAAAGCGACGGGAAGCCCATGGGCGAGACGGACGTTCACGTGCATGAGATTGCGGAGCTGTACATTCTTTTCAAAGACCGCTACCGCAATGATCCCAACGTTTTCGCCGGCGCGAACATGCTCTGTTACTACGAGGAAGGCGTGCCCTCGTCATGCTTCTGTCCGGACGTATTCATCGTTTTTGGAGTGCCGAACAAGACCCGCCGCACGTTCAAATTCTGGGAAGAACGCAAGCCGCCGGGTGTGATCTTTGAAGTCAGTTCGAGAAAAACTCGGCGAGAGGACCTCGTCGGCAAGAAGGCGCTCTACGCCCGTCTCGGAGTGCGGGAATACTTTATCTACGATCCCCTGCATGAATATCTGCGGCCCCCACTGCAGGGCTTCAAATTGAAAGGCGGCGAGTACATCCCGCTGGCGCCCAAAACGGATGGCAGCGTGACCAGCCAATTGCTGGGACTGCAGCTCAGACTCGAAAAGGGCGCATTGGTGCTCAACGATTCAAGCACCGGCGAACTTCAAGTCCGCCCACTCGAAGAAAAGCAGCGACGCCGAGAAGATCTGAAATTGCTTCGTGAAGAAGAACTGCGCCGGCAAGAAGCAGAACAGCGTCGTAACGAAGCAGAGCGTCTCCGTCACGATACGGAAGCCGAGAATCGTCGCCTGCGCGCGGAACTGGAAAAGTTGAAGAAAAAGAACGGACACAAGTAACACCATCGATCGGAGAACACTCCCTTGTCAGAACCCATGGATCAGAAATTTGGCGGAAACGACGTGGTCGGCGCGAAGACGCATCAGGAGGAGCACGGCCTCGATTCGCTCTACCGCGACGTGATTTTCGAACACTACCGCCGCCCGCACAACAAGGGCGCGATCGATGGCGCACAGATCGTCACCAAGGGCAACAATCCCGTCTGCGGCGATCGCGTCACGATCTACGGCAAAGTGGTCGACGGGCGCTTGGAGCACGTTCATTTCGACGGCAAGGGCTGCGCGATTTGTATGGCCAGTTCGTCGATGATGACCGAAGCCGTCAAAGGCAAGTCGCTGGATGAGGCGGGAAAGATCAGCGACCATTTCAAGGCCATGATGCGCAACGAAGCGCCGTTCGAAGTCCCGCCCGACGTTCCGGACCTTGAGGCGCTCGAAGGCGTCCGAAAATTCTCCGTTCGCGTCAAATGCGCGACGCTGGCCTGGACCACCTTGAAAAACGGCATCGTCGAATACCTCGCCGGCAACGGTAACTCCGAGACGCAGGAAAGCTGCGCCACGTAATGCCCATTTAAACAATTGGAATTGGCTCGCGCAGCGATTACTCTTCCATTCATGGCCGCTCATGAAAAATTCCTCGCCATGATTCTGGCCAACGCGCGCCGCGAAGAGGCCAGTCGCGTTGTCCTGCAGGTCGACAATGACAAGGCAGAGATCCACCTGCTGCTCTTGGATGGGTCCAGCCGTCCGCTCTCCGCGCCGCCCCCCGAAATCCTGCTTAAAATCATCGAGAGCCTGGAAAAAGGCGATACCGATTTCCGCTCCAGCGTCTTTGCCGCCACCGTCGAAACGGTCAGCGTGCAGCGCGGACCCTCTGGCATCCTGGCCTCGATCTCCGAATGGATTATCGAACACAATTGACCGTGCTGGAAAATCCACGCCCGAGGGCTTAAGCTAGTCTGTCATGAAAATTCTAGTGACCGGCGGCGCCGGATTTATCGGGTCTCACGCCTGTGAACATCTGCTCACGCAGGGTCACCAGGTCGTAGCCGTCGACAACTTCGATTCCTACTACTCGAAGGCGCGCAAGCGCCGCAACGTCGAGACCGCGCTGCAGAACGCCAACTACCGCTTGGTGGAAGGCGACTTCGGCGACCGCCTCGCGATGAGCAAACTGTTGCAGGACTTCCAGTTCGACGCCGTGCTCCACCTGGCGGCCCAGGCTGGCGTGCGTCCGTCGATTGACGATCCCTTGAAGTATGAACGCAACAATGTGCGCAACCTGATCGCATTGCTGGAAGCCATGCGCGACCACGGTCCGAAGAAAATCGTCGCCGCGTCGTCCAGTTCGGTCTACGGCGTCAAGACGCCGATCCCCTTCCGCGAAGACGCACCCTGCATGGAGACCGTCTCGCCCTACGCCGCCAGCAAGCGCGCCGCAGAGATTTTTCTGGCGACCTACGCGGGCCTGTACGACTTCAAAGTCATCGTCGTTCGTCCGTTCACCGTTTACGGACCGCGCCAGCGTCCCGACATGGCCATCGCGTCGTTTACTGAAAAGATCTATCAGAACGAACCCATCACGCTCTTCGGCAACGGCTCGTCTTCGCGCGACTACACCTTCGTCGCGGATATCGTGGACGGTCTTGCCGCCGCGCTGAACAGCTTCAATTCCAATTACACGGTGTACAATCTCGGAGGCGAATCGCCCGTCGCCCTCAGCGAGATCATCGCGCAGCTCGAAGACATCATCGGACGCAAGGCCCAGATCCAGCGCGCGGAAATGGCGCGCGGCGACGTGGAGCGGACTTGCGCGGACATCTCCAAAGCGCGCAAGGAATTGGGCTACTCGCCGAAAGTGAAGTTGAGAGACGGACTCGAACAGGCGGTCACATGGGTTCGGCGGGAATTACGTCACGAACAAGGCGCCGCTGTGAAGAGTTGAACGAAATGGCCTGGGCCCAACGGAAAGTCTGCATCAAGGCATGAATATTCTCGTCACTGGCGCATCCGGCTTTCTTGGCTACCACCTCGTTTCACGACTGCTTGCAAAGGGTCACAACGTGACTGGAACCATCCGGCGAGCCGGCATGGCGTCTTCCGACAGCCGCCGCCGCATGAAAAAGCTGGAGGCAATCAACGGCGACGCGAAGGGCCGCCTGCAGATCGCGCGCAGCGAGGAATTCGAGGCGCTCTACAACACCTTCAAGCGTTCGCCCCCGGAAATCTGCATCCATCTCGCCGGAAAATCGTGGGTGCGCGAATCTGTCGGTTATCCGGAGCTCTACGAAGAAGCCAATTTCCGCTTCACCGCCGCGCTGCTGGAAGCCCTGCGCCAGGGCGGCTGCCGCCGTATCGTTTTCGCCAGCACCGTCATGGTCTACGGTAACGACGCGCCGCTCCCGTATTCCGAAAACGAGCTGGGCAGCGCGCCGAGTTCACCTTACGGAGCCAGCAAGCTCGCCTGCGAAGTGCTGGTCAACACCTACCGCGAACTGCATATGATGGAAACCATCAACCTGCGCCTGTTCTCCGTCTATGGCCCCGACCTGCGCCCCGATTGCGTGCCGCATCTGATCGCGTCGGCAATCATGAAGGGACAGCCGTTCACGGTTTTCGGCGACGGCTCCAGCGTGCGGGATTACATCGAAGTCGACGACGTACTCGACGCGATCGAAGCTTCCATGGCGCTCAAAGGTTCCTGCGACGCCTTGAACATCGGCTCCGGGTTTGGCGTTTCGCTGATGGAGCTGATCGAAACTATTCAGAAGGCGATGCGCCGGCGCGTGGAGTTGATTCACAAGCCTCTGGTTCAGGGCGAGCTCCAGATCGCCGTGCCGGACATCACCATGGCCATGAACATGCTCGACTGGGAGCCCAAAGTCGATCTCGACCAGGGTATCGCGCGCATGGCCGCGTGGTTCCAGAGTCCAGACGGCCCCGGCACGCGCTGACAGGATTACTATGCGCCGGATGAGAACACTCTTTCGGCGCGCGGTCTCCCTTCATCCCGTGGCATGGCTCGCGTTGCTGGCCGTCTTCGCACTCTTCGTCTGGCTCAATTTCAGCGCTACACGCGTCGCCTATCTCGCCAAATCTGCGGGCGGCTGGCGCGGCGGAGTTCGCGAGGGATTTCCCATTCCCTGGTGGGACTGCGGCAGTGAAGCCTCGGCGACCGTCGACAACGCTCACATGATACTGCAGACCGTGCCCTACGGCGGCTGGCGGTTGGGCGGCATCGCCATCGGGCTGCTGATGTTTTTCGTCGCGCTGACGGTGACGGGCGCGCTCGCCGAGCTGCTTGTGCGGCGCTTTCAGACCCGCACGGCAAAACCCGGCGGCTTCGATCCATTCCAGCGCCCTGTGCGCATTCGCCTGTTGACCGGGTTGGTCAGCTTGATTCTCGTGCTTAGTTTCTGCGCGCTGAATCTGATCGCCGTCAGTAGCATTTCGGACTCGGGGCTCGGCAGCGTATTCGCAATCGACGATGCTGCGCCCTCGTCCGTTACGCTGTCGGAAACGATGGGTTGGCCCTTTGTCACGTATATTGCAAGAAATCCCGTACTGGTCTCAGCGCAGACGAGCCGAGGAGCGCCGATGAGCGCCCAGCAGGAGTTGGCGTACTTCGAAACGCACGCGCCTCTGCACTGGGGCTATACGCATTGGAACTTGTCAGCATTCGCGCTGAATGCCGTGTGCGCGCTGCTGTGCATCGCCGCCGCGGCATTCGCCTGCGAATGGTTTTCACATCCGCGCAGCAGCGCAGCGCCGTAACTCCAGCTCATTGGTTCGCGCGTTGTCAAAGACACAGCCACAGCGGAAAATGTCCTGCTGTTTGGACTTTTCCGCTGTGGCTTTCATTACGCGCGAACCATTAACTGGCGATTTTCTGTCTCGCAGCTTCGAGGAGTTGCGTCGCGGCGTCGGCGACATTGTAGTACCCGCTGGCGACAGCCACGCGGCGCGCCTCCAGCAGCGCGGCATCCGCTTCGTCGCGGCGCGCTTCCAATTGCAAGATCCGCCCGCGCTCCAGCAGATAGCGCACGCGCGCTGCCTGCAATCCGTCGGTCAGTTGAGCCGCCACTTCGTCGAGCGTCGCGTGCCCCGCCGCATACCGCCCTTGCTGCGCTTGCGCGCGCGCGATCTGCGTCAGCAACTGCAGGTAGTATGCGCACACGCCGACTGTTCGCGCCGGTTCGATCAAGTCGCGCAGTTTGCGCTCCATATTGTGAGGATTGCCATCACTCCACAGTCGATCCAGATTGGGCAGCGTCGACGGATATAGCATCGGTTTTTCTCCTCATGCGTTATCAGGGGGCGGCCTGTTCACACCCATATAACCCCTCACTTGGAGAAATGTGAATAGGAAATGTGGCCGTTTGAATAGTATTTTTAAAAGAAAAACTAAGACTTGACCTTATAATGTTTTGTGCGATCGATAAATTCTGTACAAACTAAGTGCTTTACCTAAAATATACTTAATACATGCGAGGCGTTGAGTACCTGACGTACCGCCGGCGGTACGAGCTACTGCTTATTCTCTTCCGGAAACGGCGCTTCTTCTTTCTTCTCCTCTTTCAACTTCTGGACCCGGTCCGGTCTCACCGCCGCGTTGGAGTACCGCGCAGGATCGAAAGCCGACTGCCCGACGGGTCTATCAAACGCCGACTGGCCGAGCTGCAAATCCTGATTGTTATCCCGCGCCTGTTGCGCCACTTCTTGTTTATCGACGCCGGGGAGCTCAGCCGCCTTGTCGACCTTCACGACCGTCTCCGGCGCTTTATTATTGAGCGGCGCCGGTGACGCAGGCATCATCCGCCATCCCAGCAACGCCGCGAACGCCAGGCCCGCGACCGCGCCGAGCAACGAGAGCGGCAGGCGCATCCGCCGGATCAACAACGCGCGTGTCGTCGCTTCCGCCGCCGCCTTTGCCAGTATGGTCGCATGGCCTGAAAGCTGCGATGCAGCCATTTTCGCTGCGCCGCTTGCAAACGTCGGAGCCACCGATTGCGCCGCCGCTTCCTTCGCCAGCAGCGCCGCGAGCGCCACCGCGGGGAGCGCCATACCGCGCCGCGCGAGGCAATGCTTCAGCATATCCCGGCCGCGGCAGAGCCGCTGCTTGGCCGCATCGGTCGAGCAATGCATCAGTCCCGCGGTCTCCTCGACGGAGCGCTGTTCCAAGTAATGCAGGATGATCGGCATGCGGTATTTTTCAGGCAGTTCCTTCAGTTCCCCGTCGAGCAACGGGGCCACCGACGACCATTGCGCGGCGGACGCTGCGAGTTGTTCGTGCATAGCCGCCGCCTCCCGCTCACGCTTCTTGCGCACTTCCGCCGCCTCGCGCATCCGCGCGCAGACGTGCCACGACGCTTCATGCAACCACCCCGCCAGCGTCGCGCGCGCATGCAGGCCGGCATCGCTTGCCTTGTGCGATAGCGCAAGGAAGACCGCCTGGCTGGCGTCTTCCGCATCCGCACTCTGCCGCAAATTCCGCACGCAGGCGTTGTAGACCATCGTTTGATGACGACCGACCAGCGCCGCAAACGCCGCCTCGCTGCCGTCGCCCGCAAACGCCGCAAGCATTGCGCCGTCAGTCGCAGTCGCAAAATCGATGTCGTTCATACATTGCTCCGCGTACCGCCGGCGTCTCGCCGGCATCTCCACCCCGCCTGCACGGTTGGCCGGCGAGACGCCGGCGGTACGCTGTCCGTCACTCTTCTATCCGCTACCCGGGCGACAGGTGACAAGAATCTTGAAAATATTTTGCCGATCTTCCAAACGGATAAAAATTCCATATTCAATGCGCACACTCGCCCAACAGTCGCCGATACGTATCTTCAACCTTCTTGAAAACCACGCGCTGATCGAACTCCGCCAGCGCCTTCTGCCGGGCGGCGCGGCCCATCTTTTCGCGCAGCGGCTCATCGTCGAACAACTGCTGGATGCGCGCGGCCAGCGCCGAGGCATCGCCGACTTCCATGAAGAACCCCGTGACGCCGTCGTCCACCGTCTGCCTGCAGCCGCGAATATTCGTGCAGACCTGCGGCAGACCGGCCGCCGCGCCCTCCATCAGCGCACGTGGAAAACCTTCGCGATGCGACGGCAGCACATGAACGTCCATCGCCGCGTAAAGGTCCGGCATATCGTCGCGATTGGTCAGCAGCGTCAGATGCGGCAAACCCTGCGCGGGCGGCGTCCACGCTTCTCCCGCGCGTTCGCTGGCCTGCTGCAAGCCCACTGCGAGCAGATGCACTCGCGGATTCTTTGCGCGGAGCAACTCGCCCGCCGCGAGGAACTCCGGAAAACCCTTCTCGCCGACAAAGCGCGCCGCCATGCCGACGATCAGCGCGTCCGGTTCGAGTTTCAACGCTGCGCGCACGCGCTTCCGGCGTTCCGCATCGGCCGGCGTGAACTTTTCCAAGTCGATGCCGTTGCCCAGCAGCGTAATGCGCTCGGCCGTGACGATCCCTTCGCGGATCGCCGTCGCCACGTCTTCAGGATTCTGGCAGAGAATATGATCCGACTGCTTCGCCGAGAATTTTTCCAGTCCGATCCACACGCGGCGTTCCAGCGGCCGCATGCGGTCGTGAAAATAAAAACCGTGCAGCGTCTGCAGCACCACCGGCACGCCCGCCCGCCGCGCCGCCCATTGCCCGATCACATTGCCCTTCGGCGTATGGGTGTGAACGATGTCGAACTGCTTTTCGCGGCAAAGAGCCTCGATGAAATGCAGCGCGCGCCAGTCAGCCGCCGGCGCGAACTTCTTGCGCGTCAGCGGCAGCGCCGTCCAGGGATACCCGTCGAGCTCCGCCAACCGCCGCGCCAGCCGCCCGTCGATGCTCGCCGTATGAATCTCAAATCCCGCGTGCGCCAGGTATTTCAACTGATCGCGCAGAATCGGAAATAACATGCTTTCCGCGGCAGAAAGATGAAGAACACGCGGTGCAGAGCGGTCGGTATTTGGCATGAGTGACGTTGTACCGCGAATTTTGAATTTTTAATTTTGAATTTTGAATTTTGAATTAACGGACGGATCGGCAGATTTGACGGATGTTCCCGCACGCCACGGATCTGTTACTGTCATTTTGCATTTTGAATTGGTGTCTGCTGTTCAATTCAAATTCAAAATTAAGAATTCAAAATTCGGGCGCCTTCGTGCGGCTCTTCGTTTTCGAATGGTGTCCAGCGCCCGCTAGCGTCCATGATCTCGCACGGATGGAAGTTCGCCTTGTACGCCAGGCTGCCGCAGCCGGTGACGTAGTAGCCCAGGTAGACCCAGCGCTTGTTCAAATTGTGCGCCAGCTCGATGCTGTGCAGGATGCAGGCCGTCCCGAGGCCGCGGTCGCGGCACTCCGGATCGTAAAAATGATAGATCGACGAGACCGTGTTGGGCGTGATGTCGTTGTGGATCACCGCCCGCAGGGTTTCCCCTTTCGAATTCACCTCCCACAGCGAAATCTCGACGTTCGGCACGGGATTGTTCACGTACGAGAACGCGTACTCCTCGGCATTCCCATCGTACGGCTCCCAGCCCTTACGTGTATTCTGCGCGACGTGGTAGCGCCGGTAGAGTTCCAGGCGTTGCGTGTCGACCGTCGCCGGCGCAAAGCGGACCTGCAGATCCTGGTTGCGTTTCCACGCGCGGCGCTGGCTGCGGTTGGGCTTGAAATCCGCCGTCGCAATGCGGATCGGCCGGCATTCCACGCAATTCGCACATTCCGGCCGGAAATACACCGGCCCGAACTTGCGATGCCCGCTGTTCATCAGGGCTTCGTACTCTTCGGCCGTCATTCTTGGGGCGAGAAAATAATGCAACGTCGCCGTCTCACGCGCCAGGTAGTGGCAGCGGTGCGGATCGGTAACGAATTCCTGCAGGATCTGCATGCCGTTCATCATGCGCGACGCGCGGCAGATGTGAAGCCACAATTTGCAAGTGCAGCGAGTCACTACACTGGTGCGATGCGGCCAGCGATTTGCATCGTTGATTCGGCGGCGGAAGGCGGAGGAATGAACATGACTCTGAAACTATTCTATCGATATGCATTCATAGCGTTGAACTCGATCACATTGAGTGTTTTTGCCGCCGATGCCGTATTCGATCAGCCGGGAATGGAGGCTCGCATCAATCTTCCGCATCTGGGACGCGACATAAATGCCGTCGTAGACGGCGAAGTGACCGGCATCGACGTCAGAGCCGGCGTGTTCTCCGTGACAGGCCGGCGCGTTCCGTTCGTGCATTCGTCATCCGCACCCACGATGACGCCGTCCCCTGAACCGATCGAGGCCAGTCTGCCTCCACCGCCGGCGGTCGTGGCCACTCCACCGAATTCTACGATCGTCACTACTGCGCGTGTTCCTGAGAGCGCCATTGCCGAAGCAGAAACCGAACGCGCGATCAACGTTACTGTTGAAGAACGCTCGAAGGATGGAGTCGTTGTTCCGCCACGCGGCCCGGCGCCTATGCCTGCTCCCGCTGCGCGGCCAAAAGCTGACGCAACCGTGAAAGTCGCTCCTCCGCCGGCGCCAACAACAGTGCGCGTCGCGCCGCCATTCGATCCCGAGAGCCGTTTCGATGCGCGCGACTTCCATGTCGGCGTGCGCACGAACGCTCCGGAAGAAGCGCCGATGCCGCAACTCAATCGCCTGCACTTTGGCATTTACGACATGCGTAACGGCGCCTTCGACCGCCCGGCCCCGAGCCTCGGCTTGATTGAGCGCATCCCGCCGCCGCTGCAGGCGTCGCCCGATGAAATTGCGGCGTCGATTCCGCCCTTCATCGCCCGTCCCCCATGCGCCTGCACCCGCATCGTAGTGGCGCCGCTCGACGTCAGCCGCGTCCAGCAGGGTGCCGACGGACAATATGTCATCCGGCCGTCGCGCGAACCCGCTCCTCTGGCCAGTCACCGATTTTTCTCGAAGGACACAGGATTAACGCTGCTTGTCGGCGCCGATCTCGATCAATCCAAGTCGCTGCAGAAGGACAACGTGCTTCACCCGATTGATTACCCCGATAGCGCCAAACGCCCATGGGACACCGCTTGCAATTGCGACAACGAGATTGTAATTCGCCCGTACTCCAACGCGTTCACGCCAAGCGCCGAACCGAATCCCATTCCGCGCCGTTCAGTCGTCGGCACCGTAGAATACGAGAAAGCCCCTGTCGCCAACCCGCTCCCGCCTCAACATCCGGAAGATGTGGTCGAGAACGTGCAGTCGGCGCTGCCTGCGTGGGCCAAGGATTTGAGAGTGGGCGATCACGTACTTGTTGGCTACACCACCGGCTCGGCCGAAGTTCCGCAGTTGGTGATCCGCGCGAACGCGGTGGGACGGTAGAACGGAGCACCCAAGCGATTTGCACCGTGGACTGATTGTATAGCGCTCGTCTTCGTGTTTATTTGCCCACAGTTTGCCTTTTCACTACTTGCGTTCACGATTCCGGAACATATGAGTATTCGGTCGCACCGTAAGCAACGGAGCGGCCGGGAAATCGTGAAAGTGAAGGTGTGTCGTGTTTGGAAAACTATTTCAACGCCGCGGCACACTTAAAGGGCGGGTCATACTCAATGAATTACCGCCGTTCAGGGGCTACATCATCACACTCTGTTTTTTCCCGGTGAGCGCTTCAACGACTCCTCCACCATTCGCGGGAGACCCTCCGACTGAGGCCTATACCGACTGCACGCAAATCGCCGAAGTCATGAACTTGGAAATAGAGTGTGCCACTGCTGGCTTGTCCAGCAGTGCCACATTTCCGCGACACTGCTACTCTGGCCGAACGAGTACAAATGCGAGCTTGCCTCGGTGCATGGCTTTCCGGGTAAGGATAGCGTTGCGGTAATGCACACTGCTGGACAAGCCAGCAGTGGCACACTCCCGAAGACGAATGGATACTTCCTGCAGCGCCACCCGCCGCGCTGCCGCCATCAGCCGTAGTAAATAGCACATCACACCCAAGGTTGAGTTGCGATCCGTTTTCCTTTAAACGCTTCACTCTTGCCGATTGCTCACTCAATGACCCACCAGCTCAACCATTTCTCATTGCTCAACATAACCAAAAGAGTTGACTCATGCGAGCTGAACAACTCTAACGAACGTGTGGTGCGCGCTGAGTTCGATGCACGCAGCAGCTGTTGCTCGCCGCTTTGTACGTTAACAACCTCCAGTTCATTGCCGATTCCCGACGCGATGATAAAGCGAGAGTGGCCAACGAATTTGAAATTGTAGTTCTTCCATTTGATAGTGCTCTTGGCTGCAAAAAGACGTTCTGCCTCAAGTCCGTAACACGCCCAGATACCAACCTCGTTTTCCACGACTGAAGCAAACGCACCGCGGCGATGTCGCGGCTGATTGCTTTTTGGGAATACAGGTTCCACTTCACGTTCCGGCGGTTCTACGTCGTCTTCCAATGTAACGCTCGCGTCTGGCACGAGCTCGCCATTAGGTCCAATATTTCCTTGGGAATACGTATTGCCGCGCGCCCACACAACTCCGCTTGATAATCTCTTCGCATAATCGGCAGGAGCGGGCGTAGCTTCTCCTGAATCCAAATTCAACATGTAAACCGCACGAGGTAGTGGAGGAGCCCAATCGTTCATTTTTAGAAAGCGATAACCTGAAATCAAAATCGTTTGGTCGCCCATCACGCACGCATGTTGAACAATCTGCATTGGAACGACATATTTCTTGATGAGTTCACCAGACGTCCGGAATAACGCCAATCCGTGCCCAACTTGGGGCATAAGGCCCGGTCCACGTTCGATATTGGGCGCTCTGTAGTGAAGCGCCAACAAATCTGATCCGACAATACGATGCAAATGGCTATCCGCCCATGCGTCATCGAACGTAGCCCATCGCTCGACCTTGCCGTCACTTTGGATCGTGTAGAGTTGCTTCATTCCAGCAGCAAGGAGCGTCGACCGCCGCAGGAATAACACCTGATCAGCGTTTTCAATCCGTTGCTCGCGTATGAGCTTCAACATAGCGCCTGAACGTAAAGTACGTCTCCGACAAGTCAAACATTCTGCAAAGTAACACGATGGTGAACCCTCAATTAACTTTGTTGTCGGCGCCGACGATATTAGTCGATTTGTCGACTTAGTTACCGAAGTCATAAACAACCACTGGAACATCTGCCTCGCATAGTGTCTTCAAAATCAGCGGCTCAATCAGTTCCCACTTTCCACCCGCCAAGCCACATCCGATTCGAGGCATGTGCACACTGGCTCGCAGAGCCCTGGCTTTCTCGGCAAGCGCTTTCAGACAGCACTCGACCGCATCGTAACGAATTGGCGGGCCCTCCGCGGTCCGACTCATTCCGTGCTGGCCGATCATATTGGCAACCCAGATCTGAGACGTCGCGTTCACGAATTGCACCGCACCCAGTTTGAAGTCATTACTTGCGCGTCCCGCATACCATTGCCGGTAATGGTGCTCCGGAGCAGACCGGGCGCTTAGATACCGCCAACACAAATCCTTTTCCCCAGCCGCCTTTGTCGTTGCAGATATGAGCAACAATCGCCGTGCCGTGAACTTTAGGATCCGTCGCGTCACCCTTCAGGTATTGAATCTGCGTCGCCATACTCGCCTCTCCTAAATCTCATATCAGAACCTATCACATCGTCCGTGACAGCGCATAGCTAATTTTTACTTAACATAGCCCTTGACCTCACACCCAACGCCCGGTTATATTAGGTGAATCACTGGGGAGAGATGCTATGTCCGCAAGCCTAGATCCAAAACACCGCCAAGCCATCACGCT
>Ga0206927_1029_pt1 | contig 36346 bp, 31 predicted proteins | sample Alteio_BWOrgHeat_60_FD_153249 | JGI IMG/M metagenome (GOLD analysis project Ga0206927, IMG submission 153249) | Enriched cells from forest soil in Barre Woods Harvard Forest LTER site, Petersham, Massachusetts, United States -... | ecosystem: Environmental > Terrestrial > Soil > Temperate forest >... | reverse complement strand
GGCACGGGCTGCTCAACAGCAAGCTGGGACGGAAGGGCGGGTATTATCTGAGCCGGCCGCCGTCGACCATCACGATCGGCTCGATCATCCGGATCATGGAGGGACCGCTCGCGCCGCTGCCGTGCGCCAGCGAGACTGCGTTCAAGCCATGCGAGGAGTGCGGCGACATCGAGCATTGCGCCACGCGCATGATCATGCGGCGCGTGAGAGATGCGATTTCGGAGGTCCTGGATCGCACTACTCTCGCCGATCTGGTGCGTGCCGCGGAGGGCGCTCCATTGGACCGGGTCATCCGCGATAGCCTGACTCCGCAAATTTAGAGAGGCCGTCCGCCTGCCGGGCCTCCAGCATCGCGGCGAACTCTTCAGCCTGTTCCCGGATCTCCGGAACCGCTGTGGTTTCGAGCAAAGTGCCGATCCGCATCGGGCCGATGGCGTAAAGCCACGCGGACGCACTTCCATTCGCGTTCACCGCGGCACCGTCATTGCGGGTCTTGATTCCGACGCCGAGATCGCTCGCGGTCAGCCACTGTTTTTGAAAGAGAGCGCGGATAAAAGGGTCGGTCATGCGGCGATAATCCTGTTCGAAGCCAGCGCAGTTTATGACGCGTTGGGCCTTGACCGCATGGGCGCCTCCTCTGCGCAGTTTGATCTCAAGTGTCGCCGAGCGGCTGTCCTGTTGGGCATGGGTGACTCGACCTTTGTGGACGCGCAGGGCTCCCGCTTCGAGGGCGCGTGTGACTTTCGCGGCGATCTGGGGGGCCATGCGGTGGCGGTGCGTATCCCAATAGGACTTGAGATGCCGCAAGAACCTTCGGCGCTCCGGCAGGCTCAGCTTGCACCAATGCGAGTTGGTTTTACAGCGTAGCCCGTCTATCGCAGCGCGCCAATCCGATTCGTGGGAGGTCGCGTAATCGAGGAAATCGTCCTCATTCTCGTGCCGGATACTTCAAGTCTAGTCTGTGCGAATCGCCAGTCGAGAGAGGTCTGATCAGGCGGATCGCGCCCTGGCCACAGTGGCGTGCGAATAGATGTCCGCGATTCAGTGCGCCGCGCTTCCGTGCTTTCCCGCTTCCGTCATCGCGACCAAGGCCCGCTCCCCCCAAACGCGCCGGCAGCGAGAATCGGAACGTCGCGCCGTCTCCTGGCGTTGATTCCACCCAAATCCGCCCGCCATAACGCTCCACGATCTTTTGACAGATGGTGAGGCCCAGGCCCGTACCCGTCTGCTTCTTTTCATGCAAACGCTTGAACATTTCGAACACCTGGGAATGGTATTGCGAATCGATACCGATGCCGTTGTCGTGGACAGAGAAGATCCAGTCACCGTCTTTTTCAGCAGAAACCCGCACTTGGGGCTTCCGCCCGGGATAACTGTATTTCAACGCGTTTCCGATGAGATTCTGAAATACCTGCTGAAACCGGACGGGCTCCACCACCAGCGCCGGCAGCGATTCGATGACGACCTCTGCGCCCGATTCCTCCACCGTAGTCCGTAACGCAGTCAGCGCCCCGCGTGCGACTTCGTTCAGGTCCACCGGCGTGTGCGACGCCTCCGGCGTCGAGGCCGCGCGCGAATAGTGCAACAGATCGCGAATCAACACTCCCATGCGATCCGCCGCGTCATGGCAGTAAGAGATCCAACTCAGCGCCTCGGGATCCAATCCTTCCGGATATTTCCGGCGCAGCAGTTCCACGTACACCGAGACCGTACGCAGAGGCTCTTGAAGATCGTGCGCCGCCGAGTAAGCGAACTGCTCCAACTCCTGGTTCGCAAGGCGGAGTTCCGACTCGCTCTTGCGCAATGCCTCTTCGGCCCGTTTTCGTTCGGTCAAATCGACGAACACGGCGATGCCCCCGCGAACCTTGCCTTCATCGTCGAGCAGGGGCACGGCATGACCGTACTCGACTATCGTCGTGCCGTCCTGGCGGAGAATGTCGAGCTCAAACCCGCGAATCGGCCGGCCTTCTCGCAGGGAGACCTGCATCGGCAGTTCCTGGTCTGGAACCTCGCGACCGTTCTGAAACACCCGAAACGGGAGTGACTTACCATCGGGGTGGCTTTTGGAGGCGTTGACATCCGCGGGTATACCCAAGAGTTCGGTGAACGCAGGATTGATGCGAATGTTTTCCCCGATGGCGTCACGCGCCACCGCAATCCCGACAGGCACTTCGCGGAACAGCGTTTCGAACTCCTCAATCTGATGCGAAAGGCGGACCTGGTTTTCGCGCAAGGTCGCTTCCGCGCGGCGGACGGACTCCAGCGCCTCTTTGCGGAAACGGCTGATCTCCAGGTGGCTGGTCACGCGCGCGATCAGTTCTCGCGCGCTGAACGGCTTGGTGAGATAGTCATCCGCGCCGGCGTCCAGGCCCTCCACTCGCGATTCTTCTCCCGCTCGCGCCGAGAGCAGGATCACCGGAATCGTATTCAAGTTCGGATCGGCCCGGAGTGCTTGGAGGAGACCAAAACCATCCAGCCCCGGCATCATGACGTCCGCCAGCACCAAGTCGGGCGGATTCGCTACAGCGGCCCGCAACGCCTCCTCGCCGTTCGGAACCGCAGTCACGTGAAATCGGTCCTGGAGCAAGCGCTCGACATAGGCACGCATGTCGGCATTGTCATCCGCAAGTAAGACGTTGCCTCTTTTTTCGGCCACGGGCGGAACCTCGCGCGATACCGCGGCTTCCATATCCATTTGCGCGGGCGAAAGCCAGCGCAGCGACTCCTCGATGAACATCCCCGGGACCATGGATGTCGAAACGGCAGGCCGCCCGGCGCCGATTCTTTCCGGAGGCAAATGCGCCGCCCCTAGCGGAAGGGAAACATGAAATGTGCTGCCCTTGTCGGGCACGCTCTCGGCCCAAACCGATCCGCCATGCAGCTTGACCAGTTCCTGGACCAGCGCGAGACCAATGCCGCTGCCCTCCATACTTCTCCCGCGCGAACCTTCCACGCGATGGAAACGTTCGAACAGGTACGGCAACTCTGCTTCGGGAATGCCGACGCCCGTGTCTTTTATTTGCAACTCGGCATTCGCTCCCACCTGTCTAAGCGAGACCTCGATGCTGCCTTCCAGCGTGAACTTGAACGCATTGGAAATGAGATTGAGGACAATCTTTTCCCACATTTCCCGATCCACATACACCAATTCCGATGTGGGCGGACAATCCACAATGAGCCCGATTCCCGCCCGCGCGCACGCCGACCGGAAGTTGCTGGCCAGTTGCTCAGTCAGCTCCGCCAGATTGGTAGGCTCGTATGTGGCTTGCGCGCGCCCGGCTTCAATTCGCGAGAAATCCAGCAGCGCGTTCACCAGCTTTTGTAGCCGCAAGCCGTTTCGATGCGCCAGCGCCAGTTGCTCACGGCCGGGTGTCGTGAGCCCCGGCTCCTGCTGCAAAATATCCTCCATCGGACCCAACATAAGAGTCAGCGGAGTTCGAAACTCATGCGAGATATTGGAAAAGAAGGTGGTCTTCGCGCGATCGATCTCGGCGAGCGCCTCCGCGCGCCGCCGCTCCTCCTCATAAGCCCTTGCCCGAGCAATATCCGCCGCCACCGAACTGGCGATGTGTTCCACGAAGGATCGATATTCCAGGTCCAGCATCAGGCGCGGACTCAGGCCGCCCACCAAAAAACCCGCCGGCTCCGCATTTACCATACTGGGAATGGGCACCACCAGGGCTCGATCGCAGAGCTCCGGCCAAGGTCCGCCAGGGACTCGCATCCCTAGCCGTTTGCCGATGTTCTCCATGAGAGTTGGGGCACCGGCATTTACCTTTTTCGTCAGCCAGCGGGAAGCCGGCGGTGGATCCGCAATGCCCGCCTTCGCTACTAATCGTAAATTTGAGTTGTTCGGTCCCGATTCCGTCAGATAGATCAGCGAAAAAGGCAGATCCGCCGGGTACTTCGATAACACCGAAGCAGCCAGCGTGCACACCTCGTCCGCGTTTCTCGCTCCTCCGGTAACCTCGCGGAGATCCCTCAACAGCCGCTGCCTCCGTTCGTCCAGAACGCGAAAGGTTGTCTCCACTGCGATATTGATAATGCCGCCGACCGCTCCAGCCTCGTCTCGAATCGGGCTGAGCGTATAGTCGAAGTAACACTCCTCCGTGAACCCCCGCCGATGCATCGCAAGTAATCCATCCTTCGGACGGGTAGCTTGGCCCGTGGAAAGCACATGCGAGAAAAGAGGACCCACCGTATCCCAGATCTCCGGCCAGACCTCGCGCGCGGGCCGGCCCAAAGTCCACGGATGTTTGTCGCCGGGAATTTGGCTCCAAGCGTCGTTGTAAAGCAGGGAGAGCTCGCTGCCCCAATAGATCGCGACTTGGAAGGGAGACTCCAGGCAGATACTGAGCGCGGATCGAAGGCTCTGCGGCCAGGTTTCGGGCGGACCCAGAATCGTCGCGTTCCAGTCATGGTTGCGCATCATCGCGCCCATGTTGCCGCCCCCACTCAGGAAACCCAGCGGACTCTGTGCCTCCGGCTGGCCGTGTAACGATGATTCTGTTTCAGACTGCATTCAGATCATCCACCCACTGCATCCCAAAGTAGCATCCCCATGTTAGTGAAATAGATTACCGCCGCCACCGGATAGTGTCATTTTTTATTCGGGCAGCGCGAACGCCACCAAGTCTCTCGGCGGCTTGTCCTTCGGACAGATTTAGTTGCGCGCCCCTAGCCAAATGACTAGTATGGTACTTATTGACATTGTCCGGGGCCGGGCCAGCTCATTTTCCGGATTCTCGTAAACGCAAACCGACCTGCAATTGGCAAGACGATGCAACCCCTGTAAGGGGACAAGGACACATCCCCTAATGGCGCATTTCCGAATCGCGGTGGTTGAGGACAACCCGCCGGATCTCCTGGTGATTCAGAGGTCCATCCGTGACACCGGTCTGGATTGTGAGTTTACGGCGTTTGCCGACGGCGAGGAAGCGATTGCATTTCTCAGCGAAACCGATTCCCAGGTGCCGGATCTAATGATTCTCGATTTCAATACCCCGAGGAAGGACGGACCTTCCGTACTCAATAGCTTGCGGAGCAACCCCAGATGGTCTGAGGTAGCTGTTTTCATGTTCACGGCATCGCAGGAGCCCGGAAACATGGCGCGAGCTGCGGCCTTAGGAGTCGACCGTTACTTGATCAAGCCCATGAATCTGGACGGGTTCCTGAAATTCGGCAAAGAGGTGCAGGAATGGCTCGAAAAACGCAGGTCGGCCGCAAGCGAGGAATAACAACAAAGTGCTGAAGCGCAGCCTGATCACCCTGATCCTCGTTTTCGGGCCCATAGCGAAGGCGGACACTCCGCAAGAGCAGGCCGACCCGTTGGCGCTGAAGAAGCTGAGCCTGGAAGAGCTCTCGCAACTGGAGGTGACCACACCCTCGAAGGAGCCCGTGAAGGCGTTCCAGACCCCAGCGGCCATCTATGTTGTCACCTCTGAGGACCTTCGCCGCTCCGGCGCGACCAGCATTCCGTCCGCCTTGCGCCTGGTTCCCGGCGTCGAGGTCGCGCAAATCGATGCCAACAACTGGTCCATCGGGATTCGCGGGTTCGGCAGCAATCTGACGCGCTCGGTTCTGGTCCTGATTGACGGCCGCACGGTGTATACACCCCTGTTTGCCGGAACGAATTGGGACGTCCAGAACACGCTCATGGAGGACATCGATCGCATCGAAGTGATTCGCGGACCCGGCGGCACGATTTGGGGACCCAACGCGGTCAACGGAGTCATCAACATCATCACCAAGGACTCCAAAGACACCCAGGGATTGCTCGTATCCGCGGGCGGCGGCAACCAGGAGCAGGGTTTGCTCAATCTCCGCTACGGCGGCGGGAACGGGAGAGATTTCAGCTATCGCGTCTACGGCATGGGTTTCACGCGCGGTCCCGAGGATCATCCCACTGGACCGAATTTTGACGATTGGCGCGACGTTCAGGGCGGCTTCCGCATGGACTGGAAAGAGGCTCGCGACACTTTCACTCTGCAAGGCGATCTGTATGACGAAGAGGCCGGCAAGAGCGTCCAAGTCAACAGCTATACGCCGCCTTTCCAATACAATGTCAATTCCAACGCGCTGCTTTCCGGCGGGAATATTCTCGGCCGCTGGCGGAGAACCTTCGACTCGGGTAATGATTTCCAGGTGCAGGTGTATTACGATCGCGCCGATCGGACCACGGCGAATTTCGAGGAGCGTCGCGACACCTATGACATCGATTACCTCCAACGCGTCCGGCTCCCGGTCCGCCAGGAGCTTTCCTTCGGTTTGGGCGCGCGCGTGGATCCAATCGACGATACTCAAGTAGTTTCGGGCCTCACATTTCTTCCCGCCAAGCGCACCGACTATTTGGCAACCGGCTTCGTGCAGGACGAAATCCGTCTGGTGGAGGATCGTCTCTCGTTTACAGTAGGCACTAAAGCTCTGCGCACGGATTTCACCAAGGGCATCTCTCTGGAACCGAGCGCTCGACTGCTGTGGACGCCGACGGAGAAACAAACCGTGTGGGCGGCTTTCACTCACGCGTTGCGAACTCCGTCCGACGCGGAGGAGAACTTCTATCTCTCCGGCTATAATCCGAATTCAGCGGGCGGAACGCCGGTATTCGCACGCTTCAACGCGAACCCCGAGTTCGCACCTGAGCAGATGAACGGATATGAGCTCGGCGCGCGGCGGCTGCTGCGGAGCAACATGGGCATCGGCGTCGCAAGTTTTTACAATCACTATCACGATCTGTTCAGCGAAGATATCACCGGCGCCCCCTTCGTGGAGACCACTCCGGCGCCCACGCATTTCCTGCTTCCGGCGCAATTCCGCAATGGATTGATGGGTATCACGAAAGGCGTGGAGGCCAATGCGGAGTGGCGTCCCGCCAGCTTCTGGAGACTGCGTGGCTCCTATTCCTACCTGCACATGAACGTGTACGCATCCCCAGGTTCCGGCGACGTCGGCACGGGACCGGGCACAGCAGGGTCGAGTCCGCAGAACCAAGCCACCATTCACTCGAACTTCGATCTCACCAGCAAGCTCGAATTGGACTTGATCTATCGATATGTGGGAATCCTGCCGGGCGGCAGCGGGCTGCCGGTGGTGCCGGGCTACTCGACCGGAGACGCCCGCATCGGCTGGCACGTCAGCCGGCACGTCGAGTTCTCGCTCGCGGGCCAGAATCTTTTCCAACCCTCGCATCCTGAGTACGCAGGCGACCCCTACGGCTTGGTCGGCATCAAGCGCAGCGTCTATGGCAAGCTCACCTGGCGTATGTGACCTTGCAACGGTGGGAGGAATCGAAGCGTACGAGTCACGCCGATGGAACCCTCACGTCAGAGGATCGATCTGACAGTCGCCATGGGGCGACGAATGCTACCTCTTCAAGGTAGTTATGCTGCACGGTCGTAGCCAGTGGGAACAAAGATGTGAGTCGGATCAAGCGCCGGTACGAAGTCCTCGCCGAAGCGCGCAAGCGCGGGCCAATCCTCTCCGAGGGGGCCGTCAAAATAGAGGGTTTCTATCGGTGTCTTCGCAAGGTCTGGACTAATGATGCTTCCATCAATGGCCAGACCGATCCTCGATTGGAACCAGTCTAGCCACCGCTCGATCCACTTGATCGCGGCAGCTGGTCCCAAGGTGTCACCTGCGAGCAATCGCGCACGGAGCATGGGCAAGAGTCGCTCGGCTGCCTGTGGGCGTCCCGGTCCCACAGCCCACGCATCGAGAAGAGCTAAGCCGTTCGCACGAGATACACATCGCGCCGCCGGCACTTTAGATTCGGCGGCGTGGAGGCGCTCCCAAGCTTGGCTCGAAAATGCGATTGCGCCGAACTTAGCCAGCGCTGTGGCTGGGAAGGGAACATCTATCCCCTCGCTGACCTTGTCACTTTGCGGGATCGTCCAAAGGACGTATTCTTCGATTGCGGAAAGATGGATATAACCCCCCGCAGCACACCCTACTGTGCCACAAGCGTCACATATCTGCACCTGGACTGGATTCTGGGTCCATTCGGTCCATTCCAACGAGTTGGATAATTCCATCTTGCCGCTGAAGACGCGGGTCCAGATCGGATTCGCCAATCCCGATGAGGAAAAATCTGGCGACCACTTTTCGAGAGTAGGGAGATGGCAGAACAACACGACGTTATGAGACATCGTAGCGCGGCACGATGGCAGTAGTTCGCAGAGGCACACCGAATGAATGTGTCGGCGTCGCCGAATAGTTGTTATTGACCACTGGTCGCCGCTGACTTGGTTTGCCAGTTCCGCCGGCCGCTCTTGGAGCCGCTCGAAACGACGAATTGTGAGCGGGAGCCTCGGAGCGCTTTCCGAGTCCGCGAGGCAAGCGCAGGCAAGAAATGATAAAAGAGAGGCCGCTTCCGGTCCATCTCTATTGGTCGGCTCTACGGCTGCTCCGTCGCGCGGTCGTGCGAGGTGAAATCAGAACTGAGATTTCACTTCCGCGTAAGCCCAATCCAGCCAAGGCAGCAAGGCTTGGATGTCCGCGGTCTCGACGGTTGCCCCGCCCCAGATGCGCAGGCCGGCAGGAGCATCGCGATAGGCTCCGATGTCGTATGCTGCTCCCGCCTTCTCCAGCGCCGAAACCATCGATTTCACGTGCTTTGCTTGGTCATCCGCAGGCAGAGCCGTGTACGCCGGATCGACAACCTTGAGGCAGATCGATGTGTTGGAGCGCGTGGCGGCGTCTTCAGCGAGAAAGCCCGCCCAGGAGGAATCCACAACCCAGGTTTCGATTGCCTGAAGGTTCGCGCGAGAGCGGGCGAGCAGCCCGGCCAAGCCGCCAATCGATTCCGCCCACTTGAGTCCGTCCAGCGCGTCCTCCACGCAGATCATGGACGGAGTATTGATCGTCTCGCCCTCGAAGATTCCCGCCATCAACTTCCCGCCCTTACTCATTTGAAAAATCTTCGGCAAGGGCCGCGGCGGGACGAAGGACTCGAGCCGCGAAACCGCGCGCGGACTCAGCGCGATCATGCCGTGAGCGCCCTCGCCCCCCCAAAACCTTCTGCCAAGACCAAGTAACGACGTCGAGCTTGGACCAGGGAATCTCCATCGCGAAGACCGCGGAAGTTGCGTCGCAAATCGATAATCCCTGGCGGTCCGACGCGATCCATTCGCCGTCCGCGAGCTTCACGCCGGAGGTTGTTCCGTTCCAGGTGAAGATCACGTCCCGGGTCCAATCTGCCTGCTTCAGATCCGGCAGCTTTCCATAGTCGGCCTTGAATACCCGAAGATCGGACAGTTTTAGTTGGCCTTTGCAATCGGTAGCCCAGCCGCTTCCAAAACTCTCCCACGCAAGAACGTCCACGCCGCGCTCGCCGAGCAGGGACCACAGAGCCATTTCAATCGCGCCCGTGTCCGACGCCGGAACAATCCCGAGAACGTAGTCGGCAGGAATGCCGAGGATGCTCTTGCTTCGCTGGATCACATCAGCTAATTTCGACTTGCCGATCTTGGCTCGATGCGACCGCCCCACGGCGGCATCTTTCAGTGCGTCCAAACTCCAACCAGGACGTTTGGCGCAAGGACCCGAAGAAAAACACGGATTGTTAGGAAGGGATGTAGGCTTCATTCGTTAAGAGTGCTCATTTCAGGATAGCCCGAACCTAATTCATCAGACCTCATTTCGCGAGAGACGCCGCGACTTCATCGATCCGTTTGAGCTTCCCCCCGGCAAATGTGAACCACTGAACAGCGCGGATGCGATAGTTCTCCCCCGTTGCTCTCAACGTTCCGGTCTCCCGCAAGAGAATCGCGACAGAGTCTCCCTGCGCGATCATTCCCTCAATCTCCGGCTGCTGGCTCGCCACCAGCGAAAAGTTTCTCCGCGTGGCTTCCACCACTTCTTTGCGGCCCTTCCATGTCCCATCCATGGGGCCGAATCCGCAGACGCTCATCTCTACATCCTCGGTGAGCGACTCGCTGAACGTGTCGAAATCACCTTGAATGATTGCCCCGTAGACAGTGTGAAGGATGGCCTGGGGGTCGGTAGTCGCGGCGGTCTGTACCGCTACCAAAAACGGGTCCGTGAATGCTGGGTCCATGCCGACAAGGGTATTACATGCGGTGCCTTCCGCGTTACTCCGCACGTAGAGCCTCAATGGGATTCACTGAAGTGGCCCGCCTCGCAGGAACGTAGCTCGCCAGCGCCGCCGCCGCGAGCAGGAACACCGGCACGACGGCATAGGTCAGCGGATCGAGAGGCGTGATCCCGAACAGCAGCGACGACATCAACCGCGTCAGTGCCGCGGCCGCGATCATGCCCAGCGCAGAGCCGATTGCAGACAACAGCAGTCCTTCGCGCACGAACATTCGCCGAACTTCGGAAGATTGCGCGCCGAGCGCCACACGAATGCCGATCTCGCGAGTCCTCTGCGAGACCGCGTAGGCGATCACTCCGTAAATTCCCACAATGCCGAGCAGCAGCGCCATCCCGCCTGCGATCGCCAGCATCACCAGCGTGAACGCCGTACGCGCCATGGATAGATCGTAGAGGTCCTTGAGCGTGCGCACCCGAAACACCGGCAGGTTGGAGTTCACGGACCAGATCGCCTGGCGCGCTTCAGTCAGAAAGCTCTCCGTGGCCGCGCGTTTCGTCCGCACCAGGAACACAGCGAAGCGGGTTGCGGTGACAGGGTCGTCCCCGAACTTCTCGATCAATGCCGGCCAGTAGGCGAAAGCAGGGGCATTGGCTTGTACCCCCTTGTCATACACGTCGGCAGACACGCCGACAACCTCTCTCCACGGATCGTTGTTATACCCCTGGCGGATGTGTTTCCCGAGAGCGGCGCGCGCGTCGCCCCACATCTCTCGCGCCAGGTTTTCAGAAACGATGGCCACGTGACGTTCCTCATAGAGGTCGGTCCACGTGAAGTCGCGCCCGGCGATCAGAGAGGTCCCGGTGGTGTTGAAAAATCCGGGTGTTATGTTCCTGAACTGGCGGACGGGAGGAGCCTGCCCGGCACTGTAGTTCTTGTCTTCCGCATAGAGCGTATTCGAGTTGGAGAACGCTTGTCCTTCTAACGGTGCGTCGCTCGCCAGCGCCGCCGATGTGACTCCCGGAATCGCCGCCAGTTTGTCCAGAATCTGGTTCTGCACCCGCATCACTTGTTCCGGGTCCTTCACCTGCGCGGGATAAATCATCGTCCGCAGCAGTTGGACTTCCTCCGGGCGCGTGAATCCCGGGTCGACGCTCCGCAAAGCCTGGAACGTTCGAATCATCAGGCCGGCGCCGACCAACAGCAGCAGCGCCACTCCCACCTGCACCACCACCAGCGTATTCCGCGCCCGATGTTGTTCTCGTCCGTGGCTGAAGCTTCTTCCGACGCCGCGAAGCGCCGTCGCCACTTCCGGCGAGGCGTACTTCAAGACCGGGATCAGGCCGAACAGCAGCCCCGACAGCAGAGAAATGAGCAGCGCAAAACCGAGCACTACAGGATCGATCCCGATCTCACTCAACTGCGGCAGCGTCTGCGGTCCCTTCGTGACCAGAATCCGCAGTGCTCCGTAGGCGAGCCCTAACCCGAGCACGCCCCCCAGAATCCCCAGCACTGCGCTTTCGAGCAGCATCTCCCGCGCGATGGCTCTCCATCCTGCGCCCAGCGCGGCCCGAATCGCCATCTCATGCTGCCGGCTTTCCGCACGAACCAAAAGCAGATTCGCGATATTCGCGCAGGCGATCAACAATACCAGCCCCATGATTCCCATCAGGACCCACAACACGGTCCCGACATCGCCCACCACCTCCTGTTTAAAGGGCTGAAGCTTGGGGCCAAATCCCGCGTTCTGGAACAATCCCAGACTGTAGCCAGGAGGCGGAGGCCAAGCCTTCAACCAGATCCCGATCAGACGCGCCAGATCCGCATTGGCTTGCTGAAGCGTGACGCCAGGCTTAAGACGCGCGATGCCATTGTAGGCGAACTCTCCCAGAAACGTCACTTTGCGATCGAACTGCAGGGGCACGATCACATCGGGATTGTTTCTAAAATCGAAACCAGCCGGCATCACACCAATCACAGTCCGCGGCTTCGTATCCACGATCAGGGTGCGCCCCACCACGGAGGGGTCTCCGCCAAAGCGCCTCTGCCAATAGCCGTGATTCAGGATGATGGTCGGCGCGGAGCCGGGCGTGTCGTCGGCTTGCGAGAACCATCGCCCGTACTGAGGCTGGACGCCCAGAGCTTGGAGCGTGCCGTAGGTAACGGCCAGCGCCGGCACCACGTCCGGCTCCGCCAAGCCAGTTATGGTTACTCCGCTGTCCCGATACATCCCGATGTCTTGAAAGGTCCGGCTCTCGTCGCGATAGGTGAAGTAGTTCGAGGGCGAGGAGTTGATCTCGTCCCCAATACCCTTTAGCCCAGGCGCAGTGTGCCAGACTCCGACCAGCGATTCGGAATGTGGATACGGCAGAGGCTTGATCAGCACTCCCTCCACCACGCTGAAGATCGCGGTGGTGGCTCCGATACCGACCGCGAGTGTCACGAGTGCGATGGCGGTGAACATCGGAGCGTGCTTCAGACGCCGCAGAACGTGTTTGAGTGATCGCAAGGGTATCTCTCCAGTCACAACGTTTTCAATGAGGCGAAAGTTCCAGCAACTCCGAGTTCGGCTCTTCCGAGAAAACCAAGCAGTTCTTCGGCCACAGTGCGGAAGGCGGAAACTATTGAATCGGCGGAGAGGCGTAACGAACAAGGTGTCCCCTTGTGGACGGGAAGTGTTCGTTTCCGAGCGGCTGGGGCTACTTAAGCGTAGTTGTAGACGACTCCGGCTGGAGCGCTTTGATGGTAATGCCTCCGAACCCCATCCGCAAACGGATGTGATGGTTGGAGCCGTTCCCCATCGCGTAGCGTTCCCCCAGCCGATACCGCGCGACTTGCAAAGGTCCCTCAAAATCAGAGGAAATCGTCCCGAATTTGGTCTGCGCATCGATCGAGTAGGCGCCTGCGGCCGGTAACATCAACAGAATGTCGCCTCGTGCGCCGGTTGCCTGAATATCGCCACGTACGTCGTTCACGAATACGTAGCCGGTGCGGTGTTTGATCTCCAGCCGCGATTCGCGAGGGACATGGATCACGTATTCAACTCCGGCATGAGACGGAAGCATGGTCGTGATTGCCAGTTCCGTGTTCGAGCGCCGCTCGGTGTGAACCTGGATGCGTTCTAGATGTTGCCCCGCTCGTTCCGGATGCTTGGGTTCGAAATTGTAAGGCGTCGACTTCACTACTGTAATCTCCACCGCCGGCTGGTCCCAGCCTTCGATGTAAAGATCGCCGATAGAGTGATCCAGCCGGATAACGCCGCCCGGCGCGAACTCGATGCGCTCCGTGCTGGTCGCCTGCGTCTGCTTGAAGTCCTCCGCTCGCAGGACTGCCAGAGCGCACAGAAAGATGGTTGCCGAAAATTTAGATGCCATGTTGCCTTCGCTCACCGCGCGCCTCGTTCACCATCCGCACATAGCGCCGTGCTAATTCCTGAATCCAGCCCGCTTCCCTGCGCCGGATGGCATCCTGGTGAATCAAGTCTCTGCCGATGCCGATGGCCTCGGCCCCGGCCAGAATAAAATCGCCGGCAGTCTGTTGGTTCACGCCTCCCGAAGCAATCATGGGAATCTGCGGGAACGGTCCCTTCAGCGCACGGATGTAACCCGCACCACCCATGGCCGAACAGGGAAACACTTTCACAAAGTCGGAGCCTTCGCGCCAAGCCGCCAGGATTTCCGTCGGCGTACAGGCACCGGGAAAAACCACTACGTCGCTCTTCAGGGCAAACTCCACGAGCTCCGGATCGAAGCCTGTGCTGGTGATGAACGACGCTCCCGCGTCCAGACAACGATGCGCCGTATCCACGTCAAGCACGGTTCCAGCGCCCACGATGATGTCCGCGCTCTGCCGAGCCAGCTCAAGAATCACTTTGACCGCACCCGGAACCGTCATCGTAACTTCCACGATGGGAACACCGCCGCTGCGAACCGCATCGGCCGCGAACAGCGCATCCTCTGCGGAGTACAGTCGCACCGCCGGAATAATTCCGATTTCCTTGATGCGCGCTCGCACGTGCTCCTTGTTCATAGCGAGCTCCTGCTTCCCACCGCCTGACGAAGCTGCTCGACGGCGGTCAGGTACGCCGCCAATGCCTGACGATAGGCTAGCTGCGTCGAGCGATAGTTCCGCTCCGCATCCAGGAAATCGAGCAGCGGAGTCGCCCCGCGACGATACGCGTACTCGCTGATATCGCGGCTCTGTTGCGCCGTATCGAGAACACCGGACCGGAACATCTTCAACAAGCGATCGTTCGACTGCACTCCTTCGTATGCATCTTTCACGTCGGTCAACACCTGCCCGCTCGCCGCAGTCTGCTGCTCCTGCGCTTGCGAAATGGCCACGCGCGTCCGTGCAATTTCGCCCTGATTCCTGTCGAAAATCGGGAGTGGGATCGCGACGGAGAAAGTAACCGCGCTGATCGCGTTCACGTGCGAATAGTTGGTCGAAAGCGTGACGTCCTGCTTACCGTTCGCCTTTGCGAGCCCATATTGACTCCTCGCCGCCGTAACCCCCTGCTGCGCCGCCCGCAGATCCGGCCGATTCGCGAGCGCCTTTGCCTGTAAGTCATCGAGCGTCACGGCAAGCGGGTTAAATTCGAACGCCCCCGTAACGTCGTAAGTAGCAGAAACGGACTCGTACCCGATCAACTGCCGTAAATCGGAAAGCGCCTGCCTCCGCGCCAGCGATGCATTCTCCAGGTCGGTCTGGAATGTGATCAGTTGGACCTTGATCTTCAAGTAGTCGTTCTGACTAATCCCGCCCGCTCGATACTGAGCCTCGCTAATGTCCACCGTGTCTTGAAAGCTCTTCAAATCCTGAGCAGCAAGATCGAGCGTCGACTCCGCGAGTTGCACATTGATGAACAGCTGCGCGACCTGGAACGCCAACGTCCGTTCGTTATCGACCACGGTGGAGCGCGTCACGGCAGTGGCGTCTTTCGCCGCATACACACGGTTCTGCCGTTTCTGCCCCCGCTCAAACGTGTAACTGATTCCGATGTCGCCCTCGGTCGAATCGTGCAGATAATCCCCCAGCCCGTTCCCTGGATGATAGAGCGGCAAATATTCCCAATCCGTGAATAGTGTTGGATTCGGACGGACGTTCGCGGTAATCTCCTGTGCTTGGTTTTGCAAAACCGTGGTTCGTGCGGCCAGCAAGTTATGGTTGTGCTGCGAGGCGAACCGAATCGCGTCGTCAAGCGTGATCTTCTCCGGACCTTGCGCGCGAGAGAGATTCGCAAGCCACAGACAAGCGAACGCCGCAATGATGCGGATACTTCGTATAAACAAGTGAGAACCCTTAACTTTCAAAGGAAGCCTCCGGCTCGGGGAGCTTGTCTCCGTCCCTGGCAACCCAGACATACATAGTTGGCAGCAAGACAATACTCAGGAGAAGAGCGGCAACTAAACCGCCGACGATCACGATCGCAAAAGGCCGCTGCGAATCGGATCCAATTTCGTGGGACAACGCCGCGGGAACAAGTCCGAACGTCGCCACCAGCGATGTCATCATGATCGGACGCAGCCTGAGTACCGCGCCTTCCACCGCCGCGTCGATCACGCTGTGACCGCTGGCTCGCAGCTGGTTAATGTACTCCAGCATGATCACGCCGGTCTGCACGGACACGCCGAACAACGCCAGGAATCCGATTCCCGACGAGACGCTGAAATTCGTCCCCGTCAAATGCAGCGCCAGCAATCCTCCGAGCGGAGCCATCGAGACCACCCCCAAAATCAACGCCGCCCATTTGGCGGAATGAAACATCGTGTAGAGAATGATAAAAATAATCAGCAGCGTGAGCGGGACGACCAGCGCCAGGCGCGCTTGAGCCCGCTTCGAGCTCTCATACTCGCCCGTCAGCCCCAAGCGATAACCCTGCGGCATCTTGACCTTCTGCGCGATCTGCGCCATAGCGTCCTCCACCGAGCTGTTCAGGTCCCGCCCGCGAACGTTGAACGTCACGCTGACATAGCGGCTGCCCTCTTCGCGATAAATGTCGTACGCACCATCGCGAATCTCCAGATTGGTCAGTTGCGAGAGCGCCACCCGCTCGCCGGTCGGCGACAAAATACGAATATTGCTGATCGCCTTGGGATCCTTGCGATACGGCTCCTGGTAGCGAACCATCACGTCATAGCGCTCGGGCGTACCCGCCGGGAGCACAGTGCTGACCGCCTTCCCGCCGACCGCCGTCTCGACCACGTCCTGAATATCCGACACATTAATCCCAAAGCGAGCCGCCGCCGGCCGGTCGATTGTGAAATTGACGTTCGGCTGCCCGGTATCGCGATAAAGCTTCACGTCGGTAATGCCAGGAACATTCCGCATTACTGCCGTCACTCGATCGCCCGTTTCTTCCAGAGTCCTCAAATCAGCCCCGTAAATCTTCAACGCAAGCTGGCCCTTCGTGCCGGTAAGCGTCTCGCCGACGTTATCCTCGATGGGTTGCGAGAAGTTCCAGGTAGCACCCGGAAGCTTCTCGATTTCCCGATCCATCGCCGCAATCAACTCGTCTTTATCTTTGTGAAATACCGGCCGCCATGCATCCTTGGGCTTGAGGTCGATGAAGTATTCCGTGTTGCCAAACCCGCCAGTGTCCGTCCCATCGTCAGGCCGGCCGATTTCCGAAACAACTTGGATCACTTCGGGGAAGGTCGCGAAAGTACGCCGCGACTGATTCATGAATCGAGTACCCTCCGTGAGATTCGTACTTTGTGCCAGGGTGCCCCGAGCCCAAATTGCCCCCTCATCCAAGTGCGGCAGAAACTCTCCGCCGATGATGCCGCTGAAGGCCAGAAATGCAGACGCTCCCAGAGCGACAATGCCGACGCCGATCGTCAGCCAGCGATGCTGGATCGCCCAGCGCAGTCGCTTGCGATAGCTGTTGATCAGGAAAGCCATCACCGGATTGTGGAGCTCCTTCACACCTTTCCGGAACAGCGCGCTCGCCAGCACGGGCGCAAGCAGGATCGAGAACGTCATCGCACCCAAGAGTGAGAACGCGACCGTCCATGCCATCGGCCGGAACAGACGCCCTTCAATCCGCTGAAGCGTGAAGATCGGCAAGTACGCAGTGATGATGATCGCGATCGCATAGAACACCGGCCGCTGGACCTCGTGACAGGCCTCGCGAATAATATCCACCGTGCTCTTTGGTAATCCCGTGTGCGTGTGACGGCGCTCGCGGGTAAGATGCCTCACGATGTTCTCCACCATCACCACCGCGCCGTCCACCACCATGCCGAAATCCAGCGCTCCCAAAGAGAGAAGATTCACCGGAACCTTCGTCGCGCCTAGCCAGATCGATGCGAACAGGAGCGAGAAAGGAATCGTCAGCGCAACGATCAGCGCAGCTCGAGCATTAAACAGGAACAGAAACAGGATGACCGTCACCAGGATCATTCCCTCACCCAGATTGTGCAGCACTGTGTTGAGCGTGAAGCCCAGCAAATCGCTGCGGTCGATCATCTTCTCCAGCTTCACCCCCGGCGGAAGAATCCCGTTATTCAATTGATTCACCTTCGCATGAAGACCCACCAGCGTAGGCCCGGAATCTGCACCCTTGCGCATCATCACTTGTGAGAAGATGACGTCGTCGTTATCCACCACCACTCCGTCTTCGCGACGGATCGCTTTGCCTTCATGGCCCAGACGAACCTTCGCTCCTTGCGAAACTTCGGCGATATCCCTGACGCGGAGCGGCGTGCCGGATTTGGTAGTCAGTACCGTCTGCTCGATATCCTTCACGTTCCGGAACAGCCCGATCGCGCGGACATTCATCTGCTGGAGACCAGTCTCAATGAAGTTCCCACCCGCATTGATGTTGTTATTCGAAAGCTGTTGCTCCACTTGCCCGATGCTCAGGCCGTAGGAGACCAGCTTGTTGGGATCGACGCGCACCTGGTATTCGCGCGTGGTCCCGCCAAAGGGACTAACGTCCACGATATCCGGAACCGACTTCAATTCTTTCTCAACCGTGTAGTCTTCAATCGATCTCAAGTCCATCAGATCGATCTTCGGATTCGTGCTGCGCAGCACATACCAATAGATCTGGCCCGTCGTGCTCCAATCCGTGCCCATCGATGGCTGAAGTCCGTCCGGCAGATCGGCCTGAGCCATCTTCTCAATCACCTTTTGCCGGTTCCAATCGTTATCCGACGCGTCGTCGAAGATCAAAATCACGTAAGACAGCCCGAACACCGATTCGGACCGCAGGTGAGACAGGTGCGGAATTCCGTTCATCGCGATCTCAATTGGGATCGTGACTTGCTGTTCCACTTCTTCCGCGGCTCTTCCGGGCCACTGAGTAATAATGGTTGCGTAATTATCCGCAATATCCGGATAAGCTTCCACCGGAAGATTGTGGAACGAGATCGCTCCCCAGCCCAGCAGCAGCAGCCCCATCGCGATTACAACGAAGCGATTATTAAGCGCGAAATCTACAAGAGCGCGGATCATTTTGATTCCTAGGTTTTCGCAAGGGGGGGGGTTACTGATCTACCGTATGCTCCAAAACCAGAGCGTTCGAGACCACCTGTTGTCCCGACTTGATTCCCGACTTGACCTCGACCATGTTGTTAGGTAGATTGTCCCCGCTCACCACTTCTAGTCGGCGAAGCTTGTTGTCCGGAGCTGGCACGTAGACGTAGTCACGATCGTGAATGTGCAGGACCGCTGAGGCCGGCACCTCCGTATGCATCTCCATACTTTGTCCCCGGAACGTAGCCGTGACGAACATGCCCAGCCGCATCATCCCGGGATTAGGTAGCTCAATTCGAACTTTGGCTGTCCGAATTTGTGGGTCCATAACGGATCCAATATTGCTGACCTTCCCGTGAAATACTTGGCCCGGATAAGCGTTCAGGCGGATCTCAGCAGGATCGCCCAAGCGCACCGTTGCAAGATCGTTCTCGTAAACATCGCAAATCACCCAAATATTGGAAAGGTCAGAGATCGTAAATGGCGTCGAGCCCAATCCCTGCACGCCCGCCGCATTCGTGACTTGTTGATCCGTAATCACGCCGGATGCGGGTGCGAAGACCTCCACCTCGCCTTTCGGATTATTAGGATCGTTGCCTAACAAGCGAAGGTGCTCTTCGGTAGTCTCCACGTCGATCTTGGCCTTGTCCTCGGTATCCTCCGCGACCTGAAGATCGGCCTGCGCGATAGCGCCATGGCTATAGAGATCCTTGGCACGATCCAGTTGAGTGCGCGCCAGAACCTCATCCCGTACCGCTTTACGGTAATCGGAGAATCCGCCCGCGACATCGTCGCTGCGAATGCTCAGCAACAGTTGACCTGCCTTAACGGTATCGCCCAACCGGGCATGAATCCCCGTAACGCGCCCCGTCGCCATGGACACGACAGGGACTGCGCGGGACACGTCAGGACTCACCGTGCCGGTAACCACTAACTCCGACGTCGTGGGATGTTCGGTCGCAACCGCCAGCGGATATTGCTCGAGGTGATCGACCGAAAAGAGCGTGAGGTCCACGTCGGGAACCACCTTGGCCGCGGGGGGAGCCTCCGCCTTCGGATCGGCCTGCGCCTTACTGCATCCATCCAGAACCAGCAATGAGAGCACGGCGAGCATTCCGACACCAACAATCGCACCCGTTTGATTCATCACGACCTCCTCGGATCACGTCTGCCTCAAGTCTAAGAGCGAGTGCCCAAGGAAGGCATAAAGAACCCGTGAGGAACATCCATGCTTTCTTGATTCGATCCCATAACGAATTTCGATCGTTTGCCTTTCATGACTTTTTAATGCGCCGCGCCCTACATTAAGAGCGGATCCTCTTATGGGCGCGCCGTATGTAATTCGCCTGACCGCCCCTTTGGGGGGAGTTCTCCTTTGCACTCTAGTCTCCTTTCGCTTAGGCTTGAATCTCGCTTCAGTAGGCTTCCTTTATCTCGTCTTCGTGGTATTGGCAGCGGTTTACGGAGGCTTCTGGCAAGCGACCGTAATCTCGGTGATCTCGGTCGTCTGTCTCGATTATTTCTTTGACGAGCCAATCTTCAGCTTTTCCGTCGGACGGCTTTCCGATTTCGTCGAATTAGGCGCATTCGAGTTCACCGCTCTCATGGTTAGTCGGCTTTCCAATCGTGCGACTCTCCGCGCTGCGGAGGCCGTGGCGGAGCGGCGCGACACCACACGTCTCTATCACACCGCCCGAAACATCTTGTTATTGGAGAGCAGCAATAGCCAGGGCAATCTGGTCGCGTCGTTAATTCGCGAAGCCTTTGAGCTAGGCGGCGTCATATTATTCGACGCCCTCTCAGGACTCATCTATTCGACCACCGACCCCGCGCCCGCCATCGATCAACGTCTCAAGCAAGCCTCATTCACCGATTCCGATGCCTTCGAGAACAATACGTGGTTCTGCGCCCTTCGTCTCGGCGTCCGACCTGTGGGAGCCGTCGCACTTTGCGGTACCGCGATGCAAAAACTCACCGCTACAGCGCTAGCGTCTCTCTGCGCCATCGCCCTCGAACGCGAACGGACGTTGGAAAAGCAGTACCACACGGAAGCCGCGCGCCAAGCCGAGCAGTTGCGAACCGCCGTGCTCGACGCGCTTGCGCATAAATTCAAAACTCCCCTGACGGTAATTCGAACCGCCAGTTCAGGACTACCCGCGGCCGGTTCGCTCTCCGAACTTCAGACCGACTTGGTCAGCTTGATCGATCAGGAAGCCAGCAAGTTGAACGACCTCGCATCTCGGCTGCTCGGTGCGCCCGCGTTGGATTCTCTAGAATTCGCCCCGCAATTTGAGCCGCTGCTCTTCTCGCGATTGATGAAAGCCGCGGTTCAAGAGCTCGACCGTCAAGAGGATCGCGACCGCTTCGTCGTGTCCGTCCCCGCGAAAGAGCCTGCCGTATTTGCCGACCGGGAGTTAATTCTGACGGCATTAGCACAGCTAGTCGATAACGCCCTCAAATATTCCCTCCCGGAATCGCCGATCGAGACTCAGTTCCTTGTCAAGGAAACAGCAGTCGTCTTGACTGTGCGCAGCCAAGGGCTAGTCGTGGCGTCCGCTGACCAAGAGCGCATCTTCGAACGCTTCTATCGAGCACCGGGAGCCCAGCAGCGAGCCCTAGGCACGGGCCTCGGACTATCCATCGTAAAAACCATTGCCGCGGATCATCAAGGGCACGCCTGGGCTGAAGGCGAGCCCGATCGCGGAACCGTTTTCTCGCTTTCGCTTCCGGCCGCGCCAAGGGGGTTTCGTGAACAGTAGCCGCATTCTCGTAGTGGACGATGAGCCGCAGCTCCGTCGTGTTCTGCGATCCACACTCTCCGCATTCGGGTTCATCGTCGCGGACGCCGATACCGGTGAAGCGACGCTCGATCGCATAAGAGAAGAGAAGTTCGATCTCATCCTGCTCGACGTCAACATGGCCGGACTTAGCGGACTCGAAACCTGCCGCGCCATCCGCGCCAGGTCCGATGTCAGCATTCTGATGCTGACCGTCCGCAATCGCGCCGAGGACAAGATTGAAGCCCTCGACGCCGGCGCCGACGGCTACGTAACCAAGCCCTTCGACGTGAACGAACTCTTGGCCCGCATCCGAGCAGCGCTGCGCCGAGCCCCCGCCTCCGCCATCGCGGAAACTCGCCAAATTCAATTAGACGGCCTCGAAATCAGTTTTCGTGATCGCCAGGTGAAGGTGAACGGCCGTGTCACGCGCCTCACGCCGACCGAGCTCGAATTACTTCACTACTTCGTGATGCATCCCAACTCCGTGTTGCCCCATGATCGGATTCTACAAGCAGTCTGGGGGCCCGACTATGGCGACGAAGTCGAGTACCTACGGGTGTTCGTCAATCAATTGCGAAAGAAGATCGAGCCCGATCCCGCCCATCCCCGCTTCCTTCTCACCGAGCCTTGGCTCGGCTATCGCTTCGATACGAAAGGCTAGAGTTCCAGCTTCCCCTGAAATTCCATCTCGTCCAAATTGAAAGCTTGATCGATAACGATGCGGCCAATCTGAGCGCGAAAGTCGACGTGCCCGTCCTTCTTCGTGATCTCCGCGGACAGAGGAAACGTGTAGACAATTACAACTCCGTCTTCCCGCTGGAAAACCTCCACATTGGAAGGTTTGACGTCCTTCTTCCCCTCCCGCCTCAGCACAGCGTCCTTCTTCAGAGGCTCGCCCAACGTCTTCGGATCGCCTTTGAACGCCGACCCCGGCACGCCATAGACCGCGATGCCATAGCTGTCGCTTGGCGGCTCAATCCCGTCGGATTTCAGCTCCGCCATACGCATCGGCAAAGCCGTCTCCCACCGGACGTGCAACATCATCATCTGGCCCGTGGTCCGGACGCTTCCATTCGGCCCCGGCGACGTCCCCGTGCCTCCCGTTCTCGTAGCTTTCTTGTCGATCCCGTCGAAGCCGACGCCGTGATCCTGGCCAACCTTCCCGCCCGCTCTGCGCACTTCCTCGCTCTCCGGACGAATGATGCCCGCCTTCGCGACCTTGGCCCAAGGAGAGTAGTCCAGAAGCAGCCGAACGTCTTCTTTGGTCCACTCCGTAATCGCCTTGCTTTGCCAAGCTGGATCTGCAGCCAGCAGCAAACCACCGGCAACGGGAAGCATCCATAACACGTCTGAGCACGCACGAAGAATTCGCATCGGAGACACCGCTTTCGCGACTCTATTTTAGCAACCGAGCACGGGCACCGACTCGATCTCAGGCATCTCGAACCGATAGCCGGCGGCGCGTTCCGTGCGGATGTAGCGGGGATTCTCGGGATCCGGTTCCAACTTTCGCCGGAGTTGCTTGATGACGATCCGCACATACTCCATCTCGCCTCCCGCGTCTCGCTGCCATACCGATTGAGCCAGACTTTGGTGCGTCAAGAGCTTGTTCGCGTTCGCGACCAGATGCTTCAACACCTGGCATTCCTTGGGAGTGAGGTGGATCTCGCGATCGCCCGGCCCTTTGATGCGATGCGATTTCAAATCAATCGCGCGATCCTGAAGAACGATGGGCACACCCTCTTCGCCGGACCGCGTCACGCGCCGCAAGATCGCACGAACCCGCGCCAGCAGTTCCGCAACAACCAGCGGGATGGGAACATAATCGTCGGCTCCGGCGTTCAGTGCCTCAATCGAGCCCGCCGACCTCCCGCCCAAAACAATAATTCCTAAATTCGAGTCCAGTCGCACAGCAGTACATAACCGATGCAGTCCACCGTCATCGATCCCCGCCTCCACGATCAGCAAGTCGTACCGCCCGGAGCGCGTCTGCCCAATTGTTTGTTCGCTCGTCTCGGCTTCCTCCACCTCATGCCGCCCAAATTCCAGCGCGGCTCGGAGTTCCTTCCGCGCATGCGCCGCACCGCCAGCCACAAGAATACGTGCCGAATTCATAAGACCTCTGGTGAAAATGGGGCAGCGCCGAAACGCCGCCCCACTATTCTTTCTGCAATCGCCGGCTTAGAACTTCACCATCACACCTGCGCTAAGTGTCGCCTGCCCCTTGCGCAGGTCCGGGAACCAAACGCTGTTCGGACCTCCGCAGTTCGCGTACGCGGTCGCGAGATCGTTGGTCCCCGCCGAGCCACCCGCCGCGCAAACATATTGCGACGGAGAACCAGTGTTTCCGCCCGGAGGAGTGATGCCTCCGCGGCCCGACCAGTACGGCACATCCGAGTGCCGATAGCCGGCCTCCAGCCACCACGTGATGTACGGCTTCGGCATATAGTGCAAGGTCGCGGTGGCATCCCACATATGCGCTTTGTCGCCCGGATTCGCCGTGAAGTACGGAGTGCCGGAAATCGCATCCGCGCCGTTGATGGGCGGGATCAGCGTCAGATAACGGCCAGGATTATTCATCTGCCCGCCGCCTAGCGTCATGGCCCACTTGTCGTGTCCCCACCACGTGCGGTCGTACAGCATGTAGCCGAGGAATGCCTGCTTCGGTGCGCCTTTGCCCGTGCACGATACACCGCTTCCCTTGCCATACTCGCAACCCGCGTCCGCCGTGAACGTGAAAGCCATCTTCGTGATGCCCGTACTCATCGGCTTGTTGAAATATCGAACCTCGATACTGTCATCCGTGTGGATGCGCACGCGATTCGGATTGCCCAGTGTGTCGGTGCCGTTGCCGTAATTGTTGAAAACAATTCTCACGGCGTCGTTCGGGACATAAAGAATCTGTCCGCCGAAGCCATGATGCCCGTTCGCCCGAGCATACGATTGCCACCCGTTGATGATCCAAGGTTCGATCTTGAGTTTCTGTGTCGGGAAGTATTGGATGCGCACTCCGTTAAAGAACCAGGGAGTGTTCGACGACACGAACGACGGTTGATACGTCCAGTTATCGAAATTGTAATAGCTGAACAATCCAATGTAGGAAACGAAAATCCCCGCATCGACGTTCAACCCGTGCTTCACATTCCAGTGATAGCCACCCCAGGCTTCCGAGAAATATCGATAGGCATTGCGCAAATCCCATTGGCCCACCGCGGTGCTCGCATCATTCCGCGGAGTCGTCGTCGCGAATAGTCCATTCATATACAGCACGCGACCACGAACGTTTTCCCAGTGGAAATCGCCGCCCACGCTGATCTGCTCCAACTGAATCTCGCCCGACCGGAAACTCTCCGTCGATCCGCCCATCGTGTGGTCGATCGGCTGATTGAAATCCGTCATGAAATGCGTGTCGAATCGGATCTCCGGCGTAAAGAACTTCGTATCCAACACCGGGCTATTTCGCGGACTCCCGTTGAACCAGCTCTGATCACCGTACGCGAATGGAGTATCTTTATCCACCGCGGGCGGCGGATCGGGCGACTCCAAGGGCTCTGGCAGCTTCGAAGCAGGAGCGGGAGTTGCCTGCGGCACAGGCGCCGGCGTAGGACTCGGCGCCGCTGCCACGGGAACCGCCGCCGCTAAATTCGCCGCCAAAAGTTCCCTGTCACTCGCCTTATTCACAACCGCAGGCAGTGGTGCGGAGTCCTTCGTCGCGCTGGCCACCAGGACTGCCCCCGATGCCGTCCCCTCTGCACCCTTGCTCTTCAGCTCCGCTTCAAGTTGCTCGATGCGGACCTTCATCGCGGCCAGCTCTGCCGCCATTGCAGGCGTTTGCGTCGCAGCAGCCACGTTTAGTTCCACGGGTGCGCTTCCTTGCTTGCCCACTTCAACCTTCGCCGACGCTTGGGTGAAGCCATTCTTCATCGCCGAAATTTCATACAATCCGGCTTCCACGTTGGCGATCGTAAACGTCCCGTCCGCGCCGCTCAAACTGGTGAGATCCATCGCAGCGGTGGTTCCCGCGCGGTGGACGATGACCAGGGCCTGCGTCACGGGATGACCGTCCGAGTCTCGAACAACCCCGCCGAGGCCAGATTGCGATTTCGTACTAGCCATCGGCTGTTGTGCGGAAGCATTCTGCGCGCCTTGGAATAGACTTACCGCTGTCCATGCGCAAAGCGTAAAGACACGTGCCGCCGCGTTGATTTTCTTACAAGTTTTCATTTTATGTGCCTCGTAAAGAGTGAAGCGATTAACTGCGGAGTAAGCAGAGTTACAGTGTTCGCTGTACCTAACTTGGGTTACAGCGGACCCCCTTGGTTAATAGCAGTTCCTTTGAACCCAAGTATGTAGGTGCCCCCGTGAAAAAGGCATAAATGACCTAAGAGAAATTGGTGATGCCCCTCATCACAAACCGTAATGAGCCATACATGCGCACACAGCTGCCGCATAGGAATAGCCAAAACTGGACCGGGACAATAAGGGGGCGGACAGGCCGCGTATTAGGAAGATGCAGAAACAACATGCAACACCGGCAGAGCAGGAGGCGGCGCACTTGGAGGCAGGAAATCAAAGGCCGGCAGGGGCGTACGCTTCATTGCAGGAGCCATTGTGAGATAATCCGCCGGCGGAATATATTGAATAAATCCCATTTCCACGGCGCGCTGCTTCCACGTTTTCAGGATTTGGCGAACGCGTTGGTGAATCAACCCGTACTTTTCGCCGATCGCTTCGCAACTCCAGCCCATCACGAAATACAGTTGCACCAGCTTCCACTGCAAGTCCGCCCTATCGTGCCGCTCGAATGTCGGTACGGGACTCGCGAAGCTCACCAGATTCGCCCGGACCGCCAATCTCAGTTGGTCGATCCTTAAAGTGTCCAGCTTGATGCGGTCCAACGGCGGCAGCTGCTGCCGTTGGCCATATTCCGATCGACCTTGAGGAGAGTTCAGCACATGCACTCGCTAAGTGTGCGGCCAAAGACGTGAAAAAGGCATAAATGTCGCAGCAAAAAGTACGTCACCAGCTTTTCGTGTAGCCGACACTCGCAGTTGTGTACCACGGCACGGTCGCGATCTTGTTGTAAGTCTCCTGAATCCAGATCGAATCGTGATCGTTGAAGTGCACGATCAAGCCCAGCGATTCGCCGTCGTAGAAGCGATTCTCGACAAGCCGATTCCCCGTCATGCTCGTCACACCGAGTTGCACCCACGTGTATCCCGTCAGGCGCTTGGTCTTCGGCAATCCGAAGTTCTTCATGATCCCCAGGGCTTCGGTGTGCGATCCGAAATCCGTATGCAGGAATCCGTGCAACCCTCCGTTCTCATACGTGTAGCCGAACGTCAGTTCGTCCCCCAGCGGGTTCTTTTTGAGCCATCCAAACGTGTGCCCCAGCCCGATGTTGTAGTTAGCCTTCGGCGCCAAGCCCGGCCGCACGAAGTCCGATCCGAACATCACGAATAAGTCAGTGGACGTGCCCGCTGATTCCACGGCAGGTGCGTTCGCAGGCTGCGCCTGCACGATTCCAGGACGCGCCAGTGATAACCCCAACGCCAGTGAGCACAAGATTGAACGCTTCATGCCAAGCTCCCCTTTTGAGGGCCGCTTCGACGGAGACGTGGCTCTTACGGGGAGCGTGTTTACGGCCGGATTTATTCTTCTTCCAAGGCGCTGCCCGCCTCTGCATCGGTGGGATCGCGAAAGCGGTATCCAACCCAAGGCTCGGTTTGAATGTACTTCGGCCGCGCCGGATCGTCTTCCACTTTCTTGCGCAACATGCGAACATACGTTCGTAAATACTCCAGCTCGTTGCCGTACTCCGATCCCCACACGGATTGCAGCAGCTTGACGTGCGTCAACGGCACTCCCTGATTTTTCATCAGGAACGAAAGCAAATCGAATTCCTTCGGCGAAAGGCGGATTTCTTCCGAGCCCTTCCACAACACCCGCCGATCCAGATCGATCTTCAACTCCCCAACCCGCACCACTCCGGGTTCAGCCTCCTGCTCGACGTGCGTTCTTCGCAGCACCGCGCCCAATCGCGCGACAAGCTCGCGGAATCGAAAAGGCTTCGTGACGTAATCGTCCGCGCCCGCTTCCAGTGCGCGAACCTTGTCTTCTTCCGCGTCGCGAACCGTCACCATGACGATGCCCGTCCGTGGCGCAAACGCTCGGATCTGCCGGCACGCCTCGACGCCGCTCATCCCCGGCATGTTCACGTCCAGCAGCACCAGGTCGAACATGCGCTCGTGCACAGCGCCCACGGCTTCGTTTCCGGTTCCCGCTTCTTCCACCGCGAATCCGCTCGCGGCAAGCGACGTCCGGATTACCTTTCGCAGCGCCGGTTCGTCATCCACCACCAGTACGCTAAACGGTTGCGACAACATGCGCACGCTCACTCTCCGCTACCGGCAGCGCCAGCCGGAAAGCGGTGCCCTCCGCCGTTCCGGACGTGGAATCCAAATCTAGACTTCCGCCCAGCGCCACTGCGATCTTGCGTGCCACGAATAACCCCAGCCCGGAGCCGCCCGCCGCCGCGCGCCGCCCATCCGCCCCGCGATAGAAACGATCGAAGATCTTGGACTTCTCCCCCGACGGAATCGGATTCCCCGTGCTCACCACCCGCACAGCGATGCACTCCTCCTCGCGCCCGATGCTCAGCGTCACGGTCGATTCCGGAGTCGAGTATTTAAATGCGTTGTCCAACAACTGGCTGACGGCCAGCCGAAGCAGCTCGGGATCCGCCATCACCGCGCTCGAGTCGCACGCTTTCACCACAGCGATCCGTCGCCCGGCAGTCTGTTTTGCATACTGGTCGAGCGTATCCGCCAGCACGCTGGAAACATCGATAATCTCCATCCACGGTTTCACTTCTTCGCGTTCCAGCCGAGCCGTCCGAATCAATCGCGACGTCAACCGTCCCAGGCGTGCCGCCTCCGATTCCACTGTGTCGGCCATTTCGCGCTGATGCGGACCCAGCGCTCCCGTTTCGCGCAATGCTCCCGCCGCGGCCAGAATTGTCGAAAGGGGAGTCTTGAACTCATGCGCCAACGCATCCAGAATCACCGTCCGATAAGACTCCGTCTGCACAGCGGCGGCTGCACGGCTCGCATGTGCGAAGGAGTGCGATCTCTCCAATTGAGCCGCAGCCAACGCCGCTAGCGGACCCGCCGTCATCTGCGAATCTTCCAACCCTTCGAACCCGATCGCCCCTGTAGTTCGGCCTCCGATGCGAATGCACCGCACGGAGATGCCTCGTTCCTCGTCGTCCCGATCCGCACCTCGGATGAATGCCTCGCCGGTCTTCTTCTCCAGATCGTCACGAGCATTCCCCGCGATGTAAACCTCCGCGTTCGTCGCATCGAACAAACACACCGCCCGAATGCCGAACACGCCGCAAAACGGCTTCAGAAACTCGCGTCCGCTGCTCACGTCCGGCTCCAGCGCCAGAAGCTGTTGCGCCAACTCGTAGAGGCGCTGGAGCTTCTCGTGATGCAAACGCGATAATTCCGTTCCCGCGCGGACCTTTGTCACCAACCGAGTAATCACCAGTCCTGTCGCGAGAAAAGACAGCAGCGCCAGAATGTCCAGCGGGCTGTTTACTTGAAACGAGAACAGCGGCGCGACAAACAGGTAATCCAGGCAAGCCACCGAAAGCACCGAAACCAGCGCCGAGGAGACGAACTCCCCCGAAAGTGATTGCAACACCAGCAGAAATAGATATCCGAAGCTGGCGACGCCAAAACTCAGCTGAAAACGGAACGCCAGCAGCGTGAAGACCGCAACACCCGCCACTCCGATCGCGCACCACTTCGCTTTCGTCCAGAACCCTTGCGTCTTGAAGTGCCGCATTTGTTGGTTTTGCTCACCCAATTGCAGTCACTGGCCGGAGCCGATTCGATTCGAGCCCCGGCCAGCCTTGCGATATCCTCGTTCAGAAACTTTACTCGCCGCTGGAAGCCGTCAGCGTCTCCGCCATTTTGCGATGATCGGCAGCCAGTTTGGTCTCTTTCTCGAACTCCATGCGATACGTGGTGACCCGGCTCTTCGCATCGGAATATGGATTCGGCGTCTTGGTCCGCTCCACCATCCAGGACTTTTGCGCCCAGTAGTTCAACAGGCCTTCCGCTTCGGTCAGTTTGCTCTGCGTCTGCTTGGCCTGTGTCTCGTAATACACCGCCAGGCGCGCATGATCCGCCGACGTCTTGGCCGACGCTTCCGCCTTGCGGACTTCCTTTGAGGTAAGTGGTTCGCCCGACGGATTCTGGGGCGTCGCTCTCAAGTGCTGAGGCACGCTGGCCAGGAACAACACCGCCAAGGTGGTTGTGAGTAGGACACGCATTTTCATAGTTCTCCTTCTGTGCGTGATGAACATCTGATGCCGAACCCTCGGACTGACTTGGTCTTCCAGTTGGAAGCCTCTTCGTTCACCGGTTCCGCGGTGTTTCACGTGAAACCTTTTCGCATCAATTAGAGTTTGGAGCAGAAGCCGTGAAAAAGGCATAAAACGCTGAAAAATAATGCCATATAAATCAGCGGCACATTACTTATAAACTTTTTATGTATTCCTTGGATGACTTCTCCCGAGCGTGATTCCCGGATCGGACCCTCCGAATCGGCCTCTTCCCCGCCCCGCGCTAAGATGTTAAAAGGCAACGAAAAGTGGGAGCGAACACACTCGCAAGGTCCGCCGCACGCGTGGGAGCCGGTATCATCGCTCTGGCCCTTTTGACGCTGGTGTGTTACCGCGCGCACATCGATTTCGCTTCCGTCATCCCCCTGTACCTCATGTTGGTCGTGGTGCATTCGCTGTCGGGAGACTTTCGCTCCTCGGCGATCATTGCAGCCCTCGCCGCGGTTTGCATGGACTTCTTCTTCACGACGCCTCTTTTTTCCGTCCGCATGGAGAATCCGCTCAATGCCCTCGCCTTAGTTGCTTTTGTCGCTACCGCGTTGATCATTAGCAGCTTGGTCGCCCGCGTTCGGAAAGAGGCCCGATCCGCCACCCTCCAGAAGGACCGTCTGGATCGGCTTTATCAACTTTCCCAGCAGCTTCTCGCGCTCGATCCGGAGGTGGAGACCGGAGACGCCTTTCTCGGCCCATTTCACCGGCTCTTCGGCATCACGGCGATCTCCGTATTTGACGCCGCGACGGCGGAGGTTCGTACCATTGGCGAGTCCCCTTGGGGCTTGGCGGATCGCACCCGTGAAGCCTATATCCGCGGTCAGGACCTTACCGACGCGAACGCGCATGCCGCCGTCCGCTGCGTTCGCGTGGGCGGCAAGCTGACCGGCGCGATCGGTTTTGAAGGCGTCCAAGAGGCTGCGGAAACCCTCGGCTCCTTAACCGCGCTCACCGCCACGCTCATCGAAAGAACCCACGCCTTTCATCGAGCCAGTGAAGCCACGGCGGCCGCGCAAACCGAAACTTATCGTTCGGCCATCTTAGACGCCCTCGCGCACGAGTTCAAGACGCCCTTGGCCACCATTCTGGCCGCCGCCGGGGGCATCCGCGAAGCCGGCCCTCTCGGCCCCGAACAACTCGAGATGGCGGAAACTGTCGAAAATGAAGCGGCGCGTCTCGGCAAGTTAACATCTCGCCTGCTGCGCACCGCCCGCTTGGACAAGGAGGAGATCAAGCCGCGCCTGGAATTGACGGACGTAGCCGAACTAACGGCCCACGTCGCCAACCAGTACTCGGCTCGCTCCCAAGATCGCCGGATCATCTTGTCCAATCGGGAAGAGGCGGATGTGCTGGCTGACCCGGCTCTGCTACGGCTGGCCCTGAATCAATTGATCGAAAACGCGTTTAAGTATTCGCAGGCCGGTTCCACCATCGGCATTGAGATCGAATACGGCCAGGATTTCGTAACCGTGAAAGTATCCAACAATGGAAGCTCCATCCCGTTCCATGAGCGCGGCAGAATCTTCGACCGGTTCTATCGCGGAGAAGAAGCCAGGCGCTCTACTTCGGGTTCCGGCCTGGGCTTGTATGTTGCCCGCAAAATCGCGCTCGCCCATGGAGGAGCCCTCGATCTGGAGATCGGCGACTCGGTTCATGACGGCGTGACCTTTTCTCTGAAGATTCCGAGCGCAAAGGAGGAATCCGAACATGTCCTCACCGCAAGGTAGTGTCCTGGTAGTCGACGATGAACCCGCCCTGCGCAAGGCGCTGCGAGCATCCTTGACCGCCAGCGGATTTACAGTGGAAGAGGCGCGCGATGGCGAGGAAGCCGTCGGCACCGTTCAGCGCCACTCCTTTGACTTAATCCTGCTGGACATTAACATGCCCGGCATCGGAGGCATCGCCGCCTGTCAGCGGATCAGAGGCATTTCCCCTCACGCCGGCATCGTGATGGTCACCGTTCGCGATCTGGAAGACGACAAAGTCCGCGCCCTGGAAGCCGGTGCGGACGATTACGTCACCAAGCCATTCATGCTCCGCGAGCTCACCGCGCGCCTGCGGGCGGTGCTTCGACGAACTCGCCTCCACGACCTCGCCGAGCCGGAAGTAGTCCAAGCAGGTCGCCTGGAAATCGATCTCAAACAGCGAATCCTCCGGCGGGACGGCCACGAAGTGCATTTGTCCCCCCACGGAATTCGACCTGCTCGCGTTCATGATGAAGAATCAGGGCGCTCCGTTAACGCACGTGAAGCTGTTGCGGACCATCTGGGGCCCCGAATACGGCGGGGAATTGGAGTACCTCCGCTCCTACGTCCGCATGCTTCGCAAGAAACTTGAGACGGATCCCGCCAAGCCCGAGTACATTCTGACGGAGCCATGGGTGGGATACCGGTTCCGGAATCCCTCCGATCCCGATTCCCCGTCGCTTGTCGCCGACGACGATGACTAAACGGCTATCCGTCTCCTCAAGTCAAGAAACACGATCCTATCGAAAGAACGCACAAATGGACGAAATCTCTGCGGCCGACTCGTTCGGAGCTCGACTCTGGTCGCGAGGATACGCTCTCCTCGCCTTGGGAATCCTGCTCCGCATCGTCACCTACTATTTTCTGGGCCCCGAAAACAATGATCATCATGGAAGGGTCGTTCAATTCCTGGTGGAGCACCATGCCTACCCGCTGGTCTTCGAGGAGCATGAGGGGCACAATCCCCCGCTCTACTATCTGCTCGGAGCGCTGATCCTCGCCGCCACCGGAAGTATGAAGATGGTGCAGTTGCTCTCGCTTACCTGCTCCGTCGCGACGCTTTGCGTGATCTACAACCTGGTTTACCGCAGCCCGCTGATCGAGAATTCGCGCGCGCGTTTTTTACGCCTTCCTGCTCGCTTGCGTGATGCCGCAGTTCATTATGTTTTCGCTGTACATCACCAGCGATTCCCTGGCGATCCTGCTGGGAGCGGTTCTCGCGCTGAAAACCTGGCACTATGTGCGATCGCCGAACTGGGGAGAATTGCTCCTTCTGGCCCTCACCCTCGTCCTCGGCCTACTCACGAAAACCACCTTCGTAGCGGCGATCCCCGTGCTGTTGGTGCTCGTCTACTGGTATCCCCGCGAGAACCGCCGCGGTTGGACCAACCTTCTCCGCGCGGACGTCTTCCTGATCATCGTGCTCGCCCTGGGCAGCTATAAGTTCGTAGACAACCTGCTGCGCTATCGCGACCCGTTCTTCAACAATATGAATCTCGGCGAGGACTGGCATCTCGAGCACATGCAGACCTATCGCGGACTCTTCTCCTTCGTCGACATCAATATCGGCCGTCTGCTGATCTCCCCCATCGCCTCCCCCGTGACTGAGGGCTCCTATCCGGTCCTGCTTTATGGAACTTTTTGGTACCAACACATTCCCGAATCCAATTTTACTGGATTAATGGCAACAAATTACCGCTATCTTGGCTCTTTCGTCTTTATATTCGCGCTAATTCCGAGCTGGTTCTTCTTCCGAGGCATGGCCCGTCTAGCGTTGGGACTCCCCGCCTTAATTCGCAATTTCGATGCGACGAGAGAACAGGACAAGCGTCAACTCACCCTGTCCATCATGGCTCTAATCATCGTTTCATCCCTAGCTCTGTTGACCGCCACTGTATGGCAGTATCACGAATGGAGTATCCTGCAAGGACGCTTCTTATTTCCCTGGTTTTTTGCTGGAATGGGTGCGTTTTCCGTCGGCTTCGGCACAGGTCGCGGCCGTGTCACACGAATTCTTCAAGCAGGAATCTTGGTTTTGGCGGGATTGTCTCTGCTCTTTTTCGCCGGCGAATTCAGCCTCATTTTGTGGCCCATGCTGCTTTCTTGACCATGAGGTAACTTGATCAAATGCCCAGCCTCCAGGAACAATTCGGTCCCATCGACATCTATCTTTTCGATCAGCTTCTGAAAGGCCGCATCGTGCCCGGCATGCGAATCCTGGACGCCGGCTGTGGCGGAGGCCGCAACATCGTCTACTTCTTGCGCGAAGGCTACGAAGTCTTCGGAGCTGACGCGGACCCTTCTGCGATCGAAAGCCTCCGAGCCATGGCCCGCAAGCTCGCTCCCGCACTTCCGGCGTCGAACTTCCGTATCGAGGCACTTGAGCATATGTCCTTCGACGACGCCTTCGCGGATCTCGTGATCTGTAGCGCCGTCCTCCATTTCGCTCACCACGATGCGCAGTTCCACGCCATGTTGCAGGGATCCTGGCGTGTTCTCAAGCCCGGCGGACTCTTCTTCTGCCGCCTCGCCTCCACCATCGGCATCGAGCATCAGGTGAAACAAATCGAAGGACGCCGCTACTGGCTGCCCGATGGATCGGAGCGCTATCTCGTCGACGAAGCGTTGCTCGCCGCAGCGGCCCAGGGCCTTGATGGGAAATTGGCCGATCCCTTAAAGACCACTGTCGTGCAGAACCAGCGCTCGATGACTACCTGGGTCCTGCGGAAATAATCGGTCACTCCGGAGCGCTCGTCGGCGGCGTAATGCCATTTAGCCGAAGATACACAGCCATATATCCATACATTTCGTTCGAGTGGCGAACCAGATTGTAGAGCGTCGCGAGCCGCGAACGCGTCGGATCCGGCGGGAACGGACCACCCAGCCGCGAGTTCACGCGCTCCATCGCCGTCGCATCCGTCAGCGCATCGAACACAGCATCGCAAGTATCGAACGATTGCTTCAGCGCCGCCACCAGTTCCGCCTTCGAAGTCTTCGAAGCCGTCCCCAACGACTTGCGCTCCCCATTGAGCCCCGAACAAATGCTGAAATTCGCCTCGGCGATGTGAGCCAAACGCCGAGCGAAAGTCTCCACCTCCGGAGTCGGCTTGTAGCTGTACTTATCCGCCGGCATCTTATCGGCAAGCTTCGTGAGATTGGTCTTGATGGTGCTGTATGTAAACCTCACCTCCGCACTCAACGGATTCGCGGATTGCGCCGAGAGCGCGCAGCCGCCGCACAGAGCAACCACCAACAGCTTGCGGAAATGCATCATTGTCGAAGGTCTCCTGTGCTGCAAGTTCCAAACATGCCCAGTTGCACTGTAAGAGAAGAACCAGGCGCAGGCTCAGCCAAAGGCTCCAACCGCAGCGTCTGCCGATAGGGCGTAAATCCCGGACTCGTCACGAGCAGCTCATAGGTTCCGGTCACAGTCCGAGCCGCAGCAAATGCCCCGCCCTCGTCACTTTTCAGTTGCTCAACCATTGCACCGGCAGAATCAAAGAGAACGATCTTCGCACCACCAATAGCCCCTTCGCCGGAATCGACGACCCGACCGGAAAGCTCCTCTGCCTGAACCTCGCCTTGCGGGCACTTGCTGCGATCCGTATAACTCAGGCCGCAACTCGACCATCCTAGGTCGAGATCCAACCCATCTGCCGGCGCATCGCGATCAAGCGCAATCGAAAGGAGCCCCGTGATCGGTTCTCCTCCCCAATCCTTCAGGCCGGATGGTTGCAGGCTTAAGTAGTAGATCCCGGGGATAACGCCTTCGGTACTGAACTCGCCCCGCTCATTGGTCTCGAAAGTCTTCATCACCTTCCCCGATCTGGCGTTCAGCAGATCCAGGGAAAGCCTCGGCTGCGCTTTGCCCGGAAGATAATCCGGGCCGCGAATCGTCCCTTTCAGCGACCGCGCAGAGATAGGCGCGATCGTCGGCCAGCGGAGAGGCACGACCACGTCGATCGGTCCATTCCTCTTTACTTCGAGACTGGCACCATCCGGGACGCCCACATCGCGGTTCGCCCTCACGAAATAATAACCGGGTCGCAAGCCGCGAAAGAATGCAACGCCCTGCTTGTCAGTATTTGTAACCGTCCGAGCACCGCTGCCCGAAGAACTGTCGAGTTCCACGGGAAGGTTCGCAACAGGTTGACCTTGATTCTCGACCTTCACGCGAAAGTCCGGCCCGACCGGAATTGTCCCATACGCAACCGAGCACGCCCCACATCGGCCGACGACCGCGAGCATCGCCCACACCAATTTGAAGGAACACCGCACGTCAGCAGTATTGCAGATTTTCCTCCGTATAATCGAGCGATGCACCGGAGCACACACAAAATCCTCACCACCCACGTAGGCAGTCTCCCGGCACCTCCCAACCTCACCGGAGAAGCTGCCGTGCGCGACCTTGTCGAGCAACAGCGGCGCATCGGGCTCGACATCGTCAACGAAGGCGAGTTCACCAAGAGCGGCGATTGGCTCTCCTTCACTGATGATCGCTTCGGCGGATTCACCGCGGGCGAGCGCAAGGGAGCGCCGATCGTCGCCCTCGGCAAAGATCGCGAAGATTTCGCCGATTTCTATAAGTGGGCGTCCGATCACGGCACGCTCTTCTTCGAACCCGGCGATCAAATCAAAACCGTCCGTACCCACTGGATCTGCACCGCTCCCGTCACCTACACCGGCCACGCGGCCCTGCGTCGCGAGATCGATCTTCTCAAAGCCGCCGCGGGCTCCGCCGCCGACGTATTCCTCACCAGCACCGCTCCCGCGAGCCTCGAAGTCTATCGCTCCAACGAGCATTATTCGAAGGAAGAAGACTTCGTCTTCGCACTCGCCGACGCCCTGCGTGAGGAGTATAATGCCATCGTCGACGCCGGCATCATTC
>Ga0206927_1028_pt1 | contig 36747 bp, 35 predicted proteins | sample Alteio_BWOrgHeat_60_FD_153249 | JGI IMG/M metagenome (GOLD analysis project Ga0206927, IMG submission 153249) | Enriched cells from forest soil in Barre Woods Harvard Forest LTER site, Petersham, Massachusetts, United States -... | ecosystem: Environmental > Terrestrial > Soil > Temperate forest >... | reverse complement strand
GTCTCTGCTGCAATATAGCAGCCCTTAAGGGCATTGTCACTGATAGAATTGATTGTCAGGACTCAGGATACGAGAGAGTTTGTGGAAGTGGAGTTCGTGTGCGTTGGGTCCGCGCCAAGTGCTGTGGTTCAGCATGCTAGTTTTCTATACGTCACCAGGTCGTAGGAACTAAAACGTTAAGACGGTTAGAAATCAAGAGTAGCCACGGCACGGTTGTTCGTGTCTTCTTGGTCATTTTTTCGCATTCGCGGCGTACAGTGCAATATTTCGTCGCAGTTCCGATTGAACCGAGGGGGGAGTGCAAAGCTCTTCGAAATATTTGTCTTCAATCACTGCATCCACACGTTTTGGCTTGTGCCACATGTCCAATTCGGTTTTTGTTAATTTCTGCGGCACGGAGCGGAGGCCGGCTTCCGCTAGAAACATACCCACTTCGAACGGAGATGAGAAACCGCGTTCGTATACATTTAGAATGCGGCCCCAATGCTCATGCTCTTTTAGATTGAGAATAGTTTGGATGGTGTTAGAGATCGTGTCAGCGCTTGTCATTGAATTGGGCGTATCGAGCAATTTTGGATAACTCGCCAATTTCGTGAGTGTGTTGCGGGATGACGCCAGGGGAGAATAAACCTGTCGCGGACGCAAAATCAGCAAGGGGGAGTCACACTCGGTACGTAGCATTGAATCACAGGCTGCTTTGGTCCACGCGTAAAAGCAAGCCGGAGTAGGGGGATCATTTGGTTGAAATGGTTTACCCTCGGAACTGTAAGGGCCGTCCCAAACGCATCCGCTGCTTAGATGTATGTACGGTACACGAGTCTTAAAAGTGCGTTTTACGAGGCGGTAAACGGTCAATGGTGCAGAGGTGTTGCAACGGAAACATTCGGCGGGATTGTCTTCGCACCACCGCAGGTCAGTCTTGCCGGCCGTATTTACGATGGCTTCAGGATCCAGAGCACGTAACGTTTCCTCGTCGAGCTCCGCCATCTCGCTTATCCAATGCAGCGCGTCTGGAAGACCCCACCGCGCTTTGAGAAATGTTCCGAGATGACCCTTGCCGATGAGAAGAATTCGCTTAAGCACTCTATTTACTCCCTATGAACCAGGTGATCGACAAGTTGCGACCCGAGAGAATATTGTTACTTCCGATAATCGCCAGATTTAACGGCTTCCCACCAAATGCGGTTGTTTCGGTACCACTCGACAGTCTCAGCGAGACCGTGTTCGAAAGTCATGCTTGGGTTCCAGCCTAGTTCTCGAGTAGCCTTACCGTGATCAATTAGATAAACACGATCGTGTCCAAGGCGATCTTGGACGTGTTGTATGAACTCCTCTCCGCGTCCGGTCATTTTGAGGAGCATCTTCGTAATCGCTATGTTTGGTGTTCCATTCCCACCTCCAAAGTTATATACATTTCCACTCTTGCCATTTTCTAGCGCCGCGAAGATACCGCGATTGTGATCATCACAGTGAATCCAGTCTCTAATCTGCATTCCGTCGCCGTATACAGGCACTTTTTTGCCTTCAAATAAATTTGTGGTGAAGCGGGGGATTAGCTTCTCGGGAAACTGGTAGGGCCCATAATTGTTCGAGCAACGGGTGATTATGGCATCCATTCCAAACGTGTGATGATACGCGAGAACAAATAGATCTGCGCTGGCCTTGCTAGCTGCATAAGGGCTGGATGGCTTGATGTAGTGTTCTTCCGTAAACGGCCTCCTGTCGTCAGCCGAACCGTACACTTCATCCGTTGAAACCTGAAGAAACCGGGTACGGGCTCCAACGCGACGAAGTGCATCGAGAAGAACTTGAGTGCCGGCTACGTTAGTGCTAACGAACGGCGACGCGTCAAGAATTGAGCGATCTACGTGGCTTTCGGCCGCAAAGTTAATCACCGCGTCGGGCTTTTCGGATCTAAGGAGTTCTTCGACCAGTGACCCGTCACGAATATCGGCCTTCACAAAGCGGTAACTGGTAGAATTCTTGATCGAATCCAAGTTAGCCATGTTGCCTGCATAAGTCAAGGAATCCAGTGCGGTGACACTATGACAAAGGCGTATGCCCATGCGTACAAAACTGGAACCAATAAAACCTGCGGCGCCGGTAACTAGAAGCTTCATGCCAAATTTTCCTTCATCGGATGAATTGAAGATGCTACGGTGCGTGGGTCAAAGCTTTACAATCGATCTTGAAGGATCTCCAAAAGATACTGACCGTAACTGTTCTTGCTCAGCGGCTCGGCGAGCTTCTCAAGCTGGGTCGCATCGATGTACTTCATGCGGTAGGCGATCTCTTCAGGGCAGGCGACTTTCAATCCCTGTCGCTTTTCGATTGTTTCAATGTAGCTCGATGCTTCCTGGAGGGACTCGTGAGTCCCGGTATCGAGCCACGCCATGCCGCGGCCAAGCAACTCAAGGCGCAACTCACCGCGGCGAAGATATTCCTTGTTTACGTCGGTAATTTCGTATTCGCCACGCGCAGAGGGCCTTAGCGACATAGCAATGTCAAGCACCTTGTTGTCGTAAAAGTAAAGCCCCGTCACCGCGAGGTGCGATTTGGGCCTAGCAGGTTTTTCTTCAATGCTCAACACCTTGCCTTCTTTGCTGACTTCTGCTACACCGTACCGCTCTGGCTCCTTCACCCGGTATCCGAAAATCGTGCCACCGCCTTGCTGCTGGGCCGCGTGTTGAATCAACGGACTCAATCCGTGACCGTAGAAGATGTTGTCGCCGAGAATGAGTGCGACGCTTTCGGTTCCTACGAACTCGCGTCCGATCACAAACGCTTGTGCGAGGCCATTCGGTGAGGGCTGTACTTTATACGAGAAGTGTAATCCCCACTGCGTGCCGTCGCCTAACAATTGCTCGAACCGCGGCAGATCGTCAGGGGTAGAGATGATGAGAATATCCCGAATTCCGCTAAGCATTAACGTAGTAAGGGGATAGTAGATCATCGGCTTATCGAATATTGGCAACAGTTGCTTGCTTACAACTCGTGTTATGGGGTACAATCGCGTTCCCGATCCGCCGGCCAAGATGATGCCCTTCATCATGATGTTGCTTCCTCACAAACGGAGAATATCGCAGCAGACGACAGCTAATTATAAATGGCAAGCCGACAAACGCAATGTACTTACGCACCCCACATGTTTAGTGAGATCTTTGACTTTCTGGTTACGGCTTTTTATTTTTTTTGACGTAGCCGAAGAGAGAGATGCGCATTGTGCAGGTATATTGCAAATGGCCTGTAATTGTAATCATTGGCAAGATACGAGCGGAATCTGCAGAGAGCAACCAACTGAAACGCCTTCAGGGTGTTAGAAAAATGAAATCACTGCCTGATACACCGTCACGACTGGACTCGACAGCAAACTCGCGGCCAAATCCTAAAGTTGGGGGGCGCACGTTCAAATCGACTTTCATTTTTGCGATCAAACTCGCCATCGCACTGGGAGCACTTTATTACGTTGTTGCCACAAAGGTCGTTCCTAATGAGTCCCGAATGATGCGGCGCGACGTAGTCGACGCGCGTGCAGGATTGAGAAAATTAGAGGAGTTGATCGCATCGCCAGGAGTGCTAATCGCTGCAATTTTAGCATTCACAGTCCAAATTTTAATAAGCGCTCAACGGATGCGGCTATTGCTAAAGCCGCAAGGGATCGCGATTTCATACTGGACGGCAACACGAATGACATATTTAGGATCGTTTTTTGATACGTTTATGCTTACTGCAGTAGGTGGAGATGTCGTGAAGGCGGTCTATTTGGCTCGCGAGAGTCCGCGCGAACACCGAGTTGAAGCGGTGAGCATTTTGTTCCTAGATAGATTGATGGGGATGATTGGACTACTTGCACTAGCGTTGATTGTAGCTGCGCTGGAGGGTAGGAGATTTTCTGACAACCCAGAACTGGCCTGGTTAGTGCGGTTGCTAATCGTCGTGCCGTGCCTCTTGCTCGTGGGCTCCGCGATGCTACTTTCAGAGACGGTTTTTGCTTCAGCTCCAATGCAGTTTGCGCTGAGAGTCTTGCCGATGGGAGGGACGCTCGCGCGGGCGTACGCGTCCTTGCAGAGATTCCGAAATCACCCTAGGGTTCTGTTACATGCGTTTGCATTGTCGATAGCGGCACATAGTTTTGGCATCCTTGCTAGTTACATTTTAGTAACCGGAGGCCATTTTGAAATTTCTAAAGGCATTGGGGCTTTTTTTGTGGGGCTATTAATTTGCAATTTTGCATGCTCCTTCGCCCCCTTTGCTGGAATCGGAGTGGGGCAGACCATTTACGATCCGCTGTTTCTATTAATCGCAGGTATGAAATTCGGCTGGGTATTGGCAACTGCCACGCAAGCGGTACTATTGCTTGGGAAGGCGCCTGGCTTCATAGCTTGGTTGCTCTCACGCGAAATTAATGCCTCCTAAAAGCGTTACGTGTTAGAGAGCTTGTCCGCGTCCACTCGGGATCGCTCATTTGCGGGGGACGACTGGAAAAGAATGGCGAAGAGTAAGTTTTCGGTCCAGATTTCAAACCGGGTGATAAAGAGAGTAGCTATTTAGTAAGTTACTGAACAGCGCGACACACAAACTGCAAATCCAGATTCAGTTCCAATTCTTATTAAATTACCGTCGGTGAGTCATTTCCTTCGGAAAATAAGCACCTTTGTACTCTCCAACGAATTAACCGCGCCCGCAAGAACATAGTTGTCTATTTTCCCAGATTGTACGTCTGCGGGTAACTCCGGGTAATAATTTATGAAACAATCGCCGGGAGAAAGCCTCTCATATCCAATCGGACAAATAATGTATTCACAATTGCTATTTAAATCGCAATAATACCATGGAAAAAAATCGATGTAATCGCTGCGGCTTCTCCCTATGAGATTTAGATAGTCATGCCCCAACATGCTGGTTAGCACCGAAATCGTAGCGCGAATATGGATGTGTTTCGCACCGTGCGCGCTAGCGTCGCGGGCTACAAATTCCTCCACGTCATGCACCGGGTACTGCCGCGTATCTAGCGGGAGTATATCGTCCCCACAATCGGGGGGCTGTAATGTATATTGATTGTCAAGGAGACGTATTCCTTCTACCCTTAAATGCACCGGAATGAATCCAAATGAATCGTTCACGCAAAGAACGTAGCATAATAAGATAAAAACTATTGAACATTTGAATACCAATTTCGGCGAGTGCCAATATGAAAAGGAAAAGACTGCAAGCGCAGCCACTGTGGGAAGCCACAAAATCATATAGCGATTGTTGGTTGCGGACAAAGCGAGAGGACAGCTTTTAGAAAGGCGAAATAAATGGGGGATCGTTGGATGGTCCAATCGCTCATATGCGTGAGTAATAGAGACTCTTGTGACATATCGATATACGCATTGTCGCTCCGAATTAGCGTAAGCGGAATTATGTACGCGTGAATAATGTGGTATAAAGCAGATATTAGAACGGCGTATCTAAAAACCTTTGATTGATTCATCAACCTTAGTCCACCAGAAACAAATAGTAATCACTGGCATACCCACCGCTCGCCGTGCGGACACAAATGTCGCGCGGACCGAGCGGGGCACCTTCGAGCAACTCTTACTACTTTATCCTGACGTAGTTCTGTTCGCGTAGTTGAACGGTCTGGCAGAACGCGGTGCGGTCGAGCAGGAGATGCTGGCGCGTGTTCAAAGATCCACATCATTGCAGTTCCACTCCAAGCGTGGCCGAGTCGGGCCGCTTCCAGATGTGCGCGCGTGTCGAACCCTCCAATGCCACTTTCGATCGTGCCATTGTACTGTGGGAAGTAGGGCTGCGACAAGAGCGGAGTAATGTAAATTTATCCAGAAGCGTCGCCCAGCCCGAGCGAGCATGAACATTGCGATCGGGCGGGTCTCACAGGCTTCTTACGAGGCCACTGCTGGGGTGACATAGAAAGGCCGAAGGCACAGGGCTTCAAGGGCGGTTGCTTTACCTGAAACAGATGTCAATGAAAGCGCGAGTTCTGAGGAACACAACGAGCGCCGTTGGAAGGGTGTAGGGAAGCAAATAGGCATCCAAGAAGACTCTGAAAAAACTCCGCGCAATAGGGCTAGCTAGCTAGGCGGGAAATTGATATTCTAGGGTAGTGTTAGGTGAAATATTCTATCGCTTGTTATACGCCGCGAATTCGGAGAATCCTACATGTGCGGAATCGTCGGCTACACGGGAAAACTGAACGCAGTTGAAGTGGTGCTCAGCGGCCTGCGTAAACTCGAATACCGCGGCTACGATTCTGCTGGCATCGCCATGCTCCACGATTGTTCGATGGATGTTCTGCGCGCCGTCGGACGAGTCGATGCGCTTGCGCGGAAGACCGCCAACATCTCGTACGTCCCGCATAACGCAATCGGACATACGCGGTGGGCTTCGCATGGTCGGCCCAGCGAAATTAATGCGCACCCACACTGCGATAACACTGGACAAATTGCGGTCGTGCACAACGGAATCGTTGAGAACTATTCAACTCTTAGATCCGAACTGTTGCAGTCGGGCGCAAAATTTCTATCTGAAACGGACACGGAAGTCGCCGCGGTGTTGATCGGCCACCTCTACAAGGGAAACTTGGTTGAGGCGGTAATACAGGCCACACAGCGCTTTGAAGGCACGTTCGCGCTTGGTGTCGTGTGCATCGATCACCCTGACATGATCGTTGGCGCGCGTCGCGGACCGCCGTTGGCTGTGGGCGCGGCCGACGACGGAGCAATGATGCTGGCCAGCGACGCCCTGCCGATACTGCCATACACCCGAAATGTGTGCTATCTCGAAGATAATCAGATTGTCGCCCTACAGCCGGGCAAAATGGAGCTCTACGCCAACGGCGTGCAGATCGAAGCGCGCCTGCAGAAGATCTGCTGGACGGCGGAGGAGTCCGAGCGCGGCGGCTATCGGCACTACATGCTCAAAGAAATCTACGAACAGCCCGCCGTGTTGCGCCGCCTAGCTGCAAACCTAGTGGCCAACGCTGGATCGCTTTCCCCGGTTAGTCCGCCGACGTTCAACTTGGATAACTTTCCACTGAACAACGATGCACTGCGGAAACTTTCGCGCGTCGTCATCGTAGCTCAGGGTACGGCGTTCCACGCTGGACTGATTGGGCGGAACATGATCGAACGGACCGTACGCATCCCCGTCTCCGTGGAGTACGGCAGCGATTTCCAATACCGCGACCCGGTGATCGACCCCAGCGTGCTTGTCATTTCCGTTTCGCAGTCCGGCGAAACTGCAGATACGCTCGGTGCCGTGCGGTTGGCTAAGGAACGCGGATGCACGACACTGGCGATCATCAACACCGTTGGTAGCACCATTGCACGCGAAAGTCACGGCGTAATTTACATGCACGCCGGCCTGGAGATCGGCGTGGCATCGACTAAGGCGTTCACCGCGCAGATCGCGGCGCTATATGTGCTGGCGATCCATATTGGATTGCAACGCGGAACGCTTTCGGACGCCGATGCGGTGCGTCGTGTCGCAGATCTCCTCCAAGTCGCGAGTCGTGTGGATGAGGCGCTGGCGTGCGCCGAGCAGGTGAAGGCGGTGGCGTTGAAATATAAGGATTCGGCGAACGCACTGTTTCTGGGACGTGGAACCGGTTTTCCGCTGGCCCTTGAGGGCGCGTTGAAGCTGAAAGAAATCTCGTACGTCCACGCCGAAGGTTACGATGCCGCAGAGATGAAACACGGTCCAATTGCGCTGATCGACGAACGCATGCCGGTCATCGTGCTGGCGTTGAAAGGACGACGGTACGACAAGATAATCAGCAACATTCAAGAGGTCAAGGCTCGCGGCGGGCGTGTTATCGTGATTGCCAGTCACGATGACACAGAAATCGCCGACAAAGTAGATGATGTGATTCGCGTGCACGACGACCGCGGCATCATGAATTCAATCGTTTGCGCAATTCCGTTCCAACTTTTCGCTTACGAAATTGCGGTGGCGCGTAATTGCGACGTCGACAAACCACGAAATCTGGCCAAGAGTCTGACCATCGAATAATGTTAACGCAAAAAGGCAATTCGGAACGTCCGAAATTACTCAGGAGTATAGTAGATCGGCATCTTGTAATAGGATGCCCCTTCTTGGTCGACTGCAATGTCCAGCGAAAACGAAGTTAGAAGCAATGTGTCAAAATAAGCCGTGATAACGAATCCGTTGTTTCCGTGATAATCGGTTCGTGCTGAGAACGTTAGAAATTTAGGTACCGGACCACTATTAATTCAACTGGAGTGGCTAGAATTTCGGGCTGTCGCTACCAGTCTCCACCCATGCACGAACGCGGTCACTTCGCGATGCGATGTGATTTCTGTCGATTCTAACGATGTCTCTCATGATGAATCTCCCTGAGAGGCGTTATTTTATGAAGGTTTAGCAATTGTAAAGCGTAGAAGTAAAGAAGTTTGGAATCAGTATGACCACTTCATATGGAATTGCTTCGCATATACGATGGAATTTCTAGAACAATGTGTATACACGACTCGAAAGCGATGACATGACTATCAATCGGAAGCGCCGGGGCGCGGGTGTGTTGTAGGGAAGTCGCGTTCAGGTCATAGGGTTGACGTTTAACTGGGAACTGATAAACTTCCTTGTCCGAGAGTAATTGAGGTGTTTGCGAATGGCTATTCGTGAAGGGAGTTCGAGTGCGCGCAATTCTATCCGGCCACCTACTTCGCGATCGGTAAAAAAGTGGGGAGAGCATGATGAAGCTTGCCGGCAAACGCGCGTTGATCACCGGTGCCAGTGAAGGTTTTGGGTTGGCGGTCGCGCAAGCTTACGTGCAGGAAGGCGTCAGCGTCATGATTTGCGCGCGCAGAGCCGAAAAGCTGGCGGAAGCTGCCAGGGGCATGGCTTCCGTTGCGACCGGCGGAGCCAAAGTGGCGCATCGCGTGGTCGACATCAGTAGCGTCGCAGACGTTGACGCGCTGGTTCGAGACACGATTCAGGAACTGGGCGGACTGGACATATTAATCGCGAATGCCGGCGTGCACGGTCCGATCGGCGAGCTCGACGCCGTGAACTTCGATGCCTGGCGCGATGCCGTCAAAGTGAACCTGATCGGCACGGTGTACTGTTGTCGCGCGGTCACTCCAGTATTTAAAAGCCAGAAGCATGGGAAGATCGTGTTGCTCTCAGGCGGCGGTGCGACTAAGCCTATGCCCAATTTTAGCGCATATGCAGCGACTAAGACGGCGGTTGTGCAATTCGGCGAAGCGCTCGCGGAAGAACTGAGCGAATTCAACGTTGACGTCAATTCCGTGGCGCCAGGCGCGCTCAACACGCGTCTGCTTGACGAAGTGCTGGCCGCGGGTCCGGAAAAAGTCGGTAAACAGTTTTACGACGCATCCGTGAAGCAGAAAGAATCCGGCGGCACGCCGCTGGAGAAAGGCACGGGACTCTGCGTCTTTTTGGGATCAGACGCAAGCAAGGGAATTACTGGACGCTTGATTAGCGCAGTGTGGGATCCCTGGGAGCGCTTACCGGAGCTGGCACCGCAATTGGCAAAATCGGATATCTATACGCTCCGACGCATCGCGCCCGAAGAACGAAACCGTGACTGGGGCGAACCGAAGTGAACACTGTCATTGTGGGTTGTGGTCCGCTTGGCGATAGCAGGCGGCTTATATGCTTACTGCCCCCGGCGCTTGCGCGAATGAAATGCCTGAGCTCGGACGCGGGGGCGGATACATCGACAATGCCGTAGTGAGCGTTCCATGGTCAACCCCGACTATGTAATTTATTCATGCGTCCAGTAGTGAAACCGTCGGATTTGGCAACAATTCTTTGCAGGCGCCTCGCGATATCCTTGGCCAACGCATCGACGTTTTCGTCAAACGAAGGTCGGGACACAAATGAAGAACAGCCGCGGCTGAGCATGAGATTACATCCCAGTTCTTGACTGGCTCGATAGTCCGTGCGCACTCCGATAACCGGAATCCCTTTCGCCACTGCATATCCAACTTCGAAGCAGGTTCCGTCGTCCGAAGAGGGTCCGTCAAGAATGGCTATGCAGGCCTGTGAAGTCTCGATGCCGCGAATGCAGCTCTGATATACTTCGCCGAAGAATTTCTTATCATTGAACTTGCTGTGAAACTTGATGTCCTGCGGAAGAACGATTTGGATTTCCGGCATCAACTTGCCGATGGCGTTGATCGATGCGATCCGCGATGGCGCGGTCACGGTCTATGAGTGGTTTCGGGATCTGGTCTGGAGTTTGTTGTCGCCGCTATTTTCCGCGGTCAGCGATGCCGTGTCCGCGGTAGCCGTTTATCTGGCGATGTTGGCCGCGGCGCTTGTTTCACTGGCGCCGTATCTGGCCTTCGCGAACGCCTGGGTTCCGGTGGACCTGTTCTTTCAGTTGGTGGCGGCTTATTGCACGCTCTGGACTTCCTGGACGGTGTACCGCGTGGTTAAGAGCTGGATACCGACCGTCTCAGGGGGTGGCTGATGCAAAAATACAATGCAACGGTGATCTCAACGACCGGCGCGCCAGGCACAGGAAAAACGTATTCGCGCTGTGCGCGATTTCTCTGGGATTGGTGGCTGCCGGAAGAAGTTGGGGTTCACTGGTCAAATTTCCCAGTGAACATCGAAAAGTTTGTTTCCAAATTTTCCGATGCGGAAGAACGCATTCGCCTGATCCCCCGCGAAGAATTGGCGGAATGGGCAAAGTGTGATGGTGTGCGCGGGCCCTGGTCGTTTTTCGAAGGCGTCAATTTACAAGGGGCGCACATCGCTATTGACGAGTGCCACAATTACCTGCGCCGAACTGGGAAAGGTGTGATTGCAAATTCTGATCGGTGGCAACGGTGGCTCGGAGAAATCCGGCACTTAGGATGCACCGTAGAATTTCTTTCACAGGACCCGCACAAGGTTCACCAGATCGTCGAGCAACACTCGGCGGTGCGCATACAGCTTGTGAATTCAGAGGATCGCCGAGATCCGATTTTCGGGTGTCTGCTGGGCGATTGGTACGAGCTGCGCGCAACACTCACTGGGCAGTATGAGACGGTGGTCTGGCAACTGGAGGAACGCAGGCTGAATGGAAAGTGGCGGCAATCTGGCTTTGAGCGCTTCACCATTCAACCCGAATATTTCGTCCTCTATGACTCGTTCAACACGCCGCAGCATGGGGGCGTAAAGGCTGCGGGCCAGTCGCGAGAATTTCAAAAGCGCGGTCGAATTGGATTGTTTGCCTGGTTTTGCAAACGGAACTGGTGGCGCTTTCTGACGCGTGGCGCAGTGGCCGCTTGTGTGCTGTGGCTTTGCCTCGGCGGTGGGATCTCATGGGCAATAGCGCATTTCAATGCGTATGTACAGACTCGGATGGGTCCTGGCAAAGCGACGCCGTTGCCCGAGCCCTCTGAAAAAAAGGACAGTTCATCGGTCGCAGCATCGGTGAAAGAACCGCCACCCAAGACGCTCGCCGAAGCGAGAGTATTGCGGCCGACACCGTTGACGCCGCCAGTGCTGGCGCCGGCGATCTCCTCAAATGCCAATTTATCTGGCGAAGTCGTGCGTTCTGAGACGTTTGAGCATGGCACGCTGGAACGTCCGGTCGAGGGTGAAGTCCAGCAGGAAGCAGTCCCCCGTGTCGTGCTCATCTCGGGCAATATTGTGGCGATGGATGATGGCTTGATGGTTTCCGTTGGAGAACAGGTGGATGGCTATGCATTGTTGCGGATCGACTACCCACGGCGGTGCTGCGTTTTTCGAGGGGTTGGTGAGGATGCGAGTTCCGTGCTTACCGTTCCTCTTGGCGGTCCTGTTGGGCGGGTGCGCAAGGCAGGCGGCAACGGGGCCCGGTCGGGAAGCGACGCCGCCGGAGTTCCCAAACTTGTACCCCGAAAGTGAGGCTCAAGGCCGCGAACCCGCGGACTCAAACGGGGTTGGAACTGAGCTTGTTTCCATTTCCGTGAAAGAGATGCCGCTGACAGATTTTCTTCGTGTTCTGGCTGCGAGAAACGGCATTTCAGTGATCTGGGCTGAGGGACTGGATCGACGCCTGGTTTCGGTCGAGGCAGTCGGTGTGCCAGTGAATGAAGTTTTTGAAGGGTTAGCGCGGCGATTTGGAGTATCGGTGCAGCGCGTTGGACAGTCTTGGTACGTGGGTGAATTCAGAAACGAGGATCGCGCCACGTTGGTCCGGAAAACAGTTCGACTTTCCCCGGACGATGTTTCGAGCGCGGTCGGGGTGGTGCTGGGCGAGACGGGGCGGGTGAAGTGCTTTAAGGATGGGCTCTGCATCGTCTCTGCTCCTGCCGAGAGTTGCCGGCGCATCGCCGCGGTGTTCGACGAAATTGAGGCCGCTCGATGCGACTCATGGGTGGTGCAGCTGTACTTGTTCTCATGCTCACATGAAGCCACGCATGATCTCGGCCTGGATACGTCGGCCTTGATTGATCTCTCCTATACGTTTGCGAAAAAGTCATTGGCAGTCGCGTCCAGTTCGTCATCAGGCGCGACACCCATTGCCACTCCACTGAATGGGTCTCATCTTGCGTCATCATTTGGCGCTGTGATGAAAGCGGCTGCAACGCGCTCCGACGTGTCGCTGGTGGGCAAGCCGCTCTTTGTGCTGGGTGACGGCGAAACGTCCTCGTTTGTCTCAGGTATTTCTGTACCAGTTCCGAAGAAAACGGTCAGTGATCAAGGGACTGTAACCACGTCTGGATACGACATGGTGCAGTCGGGCTTGTCTTCAGATGTCTCATTGCGTGAAGGTCCGCATGGCACAGCAATGTTGACGGCGCATATTTCGTTAGGGCAAATTACCGGTTACGTGGAGAGTGTTCCGATCCAGGCGAAGAATGAATTCTCCACGTCGGCGGTCGTCGCGTCATCGGGGGTATATCTCCTGGGCGCACTGGATGAGGATGATGCAACAATCGGGGCCACGGGGTTGGCGGAGCGTCTATTATCGCACAGCACAAAGGATGTTAAGCGTTCTCAAATTCAAATCTGGGCTCGCCTATACCGGATTGCTGCACCTATGAAAATGTCACGGATGACGATGGTGGAAGCAAGAGATCCGCAGTTGAGAAGCCATTCTGCCTTGGACGGTCCGCTGCATAGCGCGGCGGAAATTATCAAACCTGAATTTACAAGTCAGAAGTAAGCAAAGTCGCGCTGGGGTAATAGCTCACGTTAAGGGTCTGCGTTGGGCGGCCGGCGCGGCGGACCCGCGACAGCGGGACGACGCGCTGCGCCAGGCCAACGCGGACTGTTTCGATAGTCATGTGGAGCGGCTGCTCATGATTGATTTGATAAAATTGGCGGGCTCGGCAGCGCCAAAGAGACACATTCAAATGCACCCTACCCTTGCAGGTAGGATGCATTCAAAGGTCAGTGTAATAATTCCTCTAAGCGACCGTTGTAGAGACTTGCGAAACTGTCAGTTTTTCCGCTTCCGACAGCAGAAGATTCACAGCGTCACAGGTCCGTTTCAAAACATTCATGCAGGCTTGAACCGGCTCCAAACCGGCGTCCCGAGCGTACTCCTTGACGTACTCGAAACATCCGCCGCGGTCGGATTCGTGCTCAATATTCAAGACTTCAAGCAGGATGGCGCCTCCCAGTTCCGCCACGGTTTCGGATCGCCAATGCTGCCCGCGCTCTTTGAGGTTTCCCAAACGGTCGTCTGCGGCGTGGATCAGTTCATGCGCCCATGTAGCGAGGTTCTTGACGCCCACGGCAATAGCCCTCTTTCGCGCATACTTTCCCTTGGGTGCGCCTACACGTCCCTCATAAGCGTCAACGTTCAATCCCCATGCGCGTGCAACGTCAACCAATGGAAGGGAATCAATCCAGCGCGTGACTTCTTCGTCCACCTTTATTTCTGCGCCTTCGGTGCATTCGATGGGAAACACGGGAGCGGTTCCAAATCCGTAGAGCGCTTGAATCTTCTTTTCGGCGCCAGTTTCTGGATCAGTGACAGTGATTGTTCTCATCAAAGGCACAAGGATATCGAAAGCTTTCGAGCCGCGTTTGACGTTTCGTCCGACAGTGTTCCACTGTTTGAAGCCTCGTGCGTCCTGGGTTCCAAACAACGCGCACAACAACTGATTCCCCCAGCTCCAATTGCGGCAAGGTACGCCGTCTTTACGTCTGACAAAGACCGGGGCCAGCGCCTGTGGCAGATTTCCAGACTTGAACGCGTCGACGATCTTCTGAGCCGCACCTTCCGCACGTCCGTAGTACTTCATGGTCTTGCCCTCCCTAACGATGAACCGGAATGTTGTGTCCCTGCCTCCAAGCAGGGCTATCCGGCGCACGTGCGATTGAGCGAAGTGAATGAAGCGCTTCGGCTTTCAATTCCCTTGCAGTGTCCGCCCGTCCAATTTTTTTCGCACGGCGGCCGGTCAGTTTCGTTTGCCGGCCGCAGTCGAAAAAAAAGCACCTCAGATAAGCGGGCGGTTGTTGGCCCGCGCTTTCATCCAGTAGCCGGATGGCGTGCGTTGCAGGGGGCGTGACGGTGGTTGTTTACCGGCGCGATGCCTGCTGCGCCGTCCGGCATCGGCCGCAGGCCGCAATGGGAGTGTGAGGGCGGAGGTCCTCACCAGTCGTTAAGCCGTGAGATAGAGAAGAAGAAATTGGAAGGGAAGAAGAAGAAGGAGAAGGAGAAGGAGAAACTTGATGAGGAAGTTTTGAAACTGAAGCTGATGAATTGGCGTGCCTGGCTCGATCAAGCAGTGAGCTCAGTGATTTTGAAAGCGTAAGGCGCGGTTCTCCGCGCGAGTCTGAGCAGGAGGTCTGAGTAATGGCTGGCCGGTCAGCGCCGGGGACCCGCGCAGCGGGACACGGCGCTGCGCCTGCGCCAGCCCTTAGCCAGAAAGGATAGGTAGATGAACAACTTGGATGAGGATGATGACTCTGCATGGGATGATTTTGATGCAGGCGCGATAGCGCAACAACCCCCCTCCACTAAACAGGGGGGTCGTAAAACCAGTAATCTCAGTCAAGTCGAAGACAGGCAAGGCTTTTGGTGCGGTGTAGACTACCTGACCTTTTCCTACCCCAGAAACTTCTACCCGGCTGAGATCTGCAAAGAAGTGGAGTCGTTGTTTCAGAGCACTGGAGAATCCACAGTTGGAGACCACGGCTACAAAGGTAAAGACATCTGCGGCGGATACGGCAAAGTCCTGGTGCGTGAATGTAGAAACTCCGCGGATGGCGATGTGCTGGTGCGCCTGCCAGGGCGAGCATTGGACTGGATTCGAGACACTAATGTACTCTCGGAAACGGAATTGCAGTGCACCGATGCAGACATCTGCCGGTACTTTCTGGAGCAAAAGTTCCGCAGCACGCGAGCGGATATTGCCATGGATACCACAGACCCGGAGATAAGGCCCGAGGTAGTGGAAGCCTTGGTGAATGCTCAGTCATATGTCTGTCGCGCACACCGCGCGGGATTGAATGACAGTTGGGACACAAACAAGCCCAAGACGCGTAGAGAAGAAGAAACGGTCTATCTTGGGAGCCGCATCTCATCGCGTTACTTCCGCTGTTACAACAAGGCGGCGGACATCTTCAGAAAAACGGGGCGCAAGTCCCAGCATTTGACGCGTTTCGAGCTGGAATGCAAAGGCGATGCGGCCCAGAAAACCACGGAATTGATCAGTCAGAAGGGTATTTACTGCATCCCGAATCTGTTCGCCGGCTGGGTGGACTTCAAGGATCTGCACGATGATGCGACGCGTTTGGAACGTCGTCGTCGCGTGGCCTGGTGGGAGCGATTGATTGGCGGGCAAGAACCCATCTCCCTGGGATTGCAGCGAGGAGTTTCTACACCGGAACAATCGCTGCGATGGATCAAAGAACAGGCGTCGAAGACGTTGTTCCTGGCTCATCGTCATGGTTTTTTTGACGAAGTCATTGAAGCGATCAACGAGAAGAAATTCAAAGTGAAACGGGCGGAAAACGAGAAGTGGAAGTACTTCGCTCAGATCAAGAAAACAAAACCCGTGAACTGAAAAAGGAGAGCGCGATGAACGAGAGAATCTTCGTGACGTTTTTAAAAGAGGCTAAACATCAAATGTTTACTGCCAGGGACGGATCTGCGATCGCAATGATCGTGACGTCGAAGCAAGTCGGTTTTCAGGAGTGGGCGACCGGATTGGCGCGAGATTTCTGCGACAGTGAGACACTGATCATTCCCGATTCTCCGGATGGTTGGGAGATCCATGCCGAGTATCTGGATGGCGTTCACCGCATGCACATCATACTTCAATCAATGATAAGTGTGCAGGCGACGATGTCGTTCTAGTCGCGGATGGGAGCATTGGAGCACGACGGAGTGTGTACCGTTCACTGCATGGAAAATTCACTCGCTGGAGGCAAACGATGTTAGACACGACAATCCCCCAGGTTCAAGTCAACATGAATGCTGAATCCCAACCGCTGATTGTCTCGCTGATTGAAGCAGCAAAAATGCTCGGCTCGTGCAAACGAACCATAGAGCGTGAACGAGACCGTGGACGCTTGAAATGCCTGCGGCTTGGTCGGCATTGGAAGGTCCGTATAACCGAAATCCATGCGTACTTGCGGAGATTGGAAACTGATTGCGCGAAATAGCTTGATTTTATGGCCCCCGGTTAATATACTATTGGCATGCGCAGAACAAAATCGAAAAGGGGACGTCCGCCGTTACCGAAGGCTGAACGGCGATCGCTCAAATTGACAGTGCGAGTGACCGCAATCGAGCTGGCTAACGTAAAGTCCAGAGCGAAGGCTGCTCACATCACGACGAATGAATTTGTTAGAACAATACTTGGCTTTCAGGGATAGGAGCGTCGGCGGATGCAGATTACGAAAGTGCGGAATAAGAAGACCGGTCGGGTGGGATGGCTTTATCGCTTCACGATACCCGGCACGGGACGGCGCACCGTTCGAACATACTGGCTGTCTGAGCAGCGACTGGCGCAGAACAAATTTGATGAAGAAATGAAACGTTTCGAAGCGAAGGCGTTGAATATCGCGACGACCGACGGTTGGAAGACATCTTACAACGATCTTGTATCACAATTTCTTCAGAATGCGCCGATCACAAGCGAGGCGCGAAGAAAAACTCTAAAACGGATTCTTGAAGCGAATGAGTTAGAAATCGAAGTGTGCGCGGAGCTCAACGATATTGGCGGATTGACAACCCGTTGCAAGCGGTTGCTCGATTCGAAAGCTCGAGACGCAAATTATCTGGTTGCAACGCTGCAGACATCTTTGCGGCAGTTGAGCCGCTGGGCCTGGGAATTTGGCCTATTGCCCACCCACCCACTTGGGCGCTGGCGGAAGATGCCGTTCAAATTTGAGCGGCAACGGAGACGAGCGTATTCAGCGGACGAAGTGCGCGCAATTTTGAAGGCAGCGCGCGAACTCGACGCGGAATTTGGGCGAAAATATCCACTTGAGCTCGTGCTTCGCGTTCTGGTGACTGCGGGAAATCGCCCCGGAGTCATGTTTCAGGCGAAGGGTGTTGATTTGCAGAACGGACGCATCAAATTGCCGCCCGGCGATGGCAGAAAGCGCAATGGCGCCGCGACACTGCCGGCGGAACTGATTCAGGAGCTTAATAGCTACAGGAACGGGCTGGGGAGCGAAGATCCGGTACTCGTCTCTGCAGACGGTAAGTCAATCGACTCGGTGAACTTTTGTCGCCGGGACTTTCGGCTCGCCGCAATTCTCGCGTTCGTGCGAGAACTATGGCCTGTTGACGATCCACTCACGAACTCTGCAGAGCCTCTGGAAGTTGCTGCAACGATCTTGGCGGGTGTGCCGTTTAAAGTCGATGGGCGCATGCCGACAGACTCGGAGAAGCTTAAACATCGACAGAATCGCTTGGACGCCGTGAACGGGCTCGCATTGCGGATGGCATCGACCATCAAAGCGAAGCTGGCTGGGCGCGACCTGTACGCATTCGTTCGTAAAACCCACATTACGCTTGCGCGCTCGAACGGAGTCCATCCGGACGACGTTGGATTTCAGGTTGGGCACACTGCGAGCGGAGTCGAGGGCAAGCACTACATGGATGAAAGTTTGTTCCATCCAGAGCGGTCGTCGCGCGTGGTGTGCGACCTCATCAGCGCATCGGATCGCGATGGGGGAACGAAGAATATTCTAAGCGTAACGGCCTGTTCCGAAGAAAGTTTGGTAACGGATTCGGTAGTGGATTGCAAAAACGGCTCAAAAACGACTTCAAAAAAGAGCAAAAATAATCATACAAGTCGTTCCACGAAAGTCACTTCCAAGGAAAGCCATCTCTGGGATTTGAACCCAGGACCTATGCTTTACGAAAGCATTGCTCTACCGCTGAGCTAAGATGGCGCGAGGACGGGCGGTGTGCAGGCTGGCGAGCGCCGCCTGTTGCGACTTCGACTCATTATTCGGAGAGCGGGAACTTTTGCAAGCCCGTTCTTCCCAGTTGCGTGGCGTAAACGCGCGTGCGTTTGCAGGAGATATGCGGAGACTAGCGACCCGCGAATACAATCCGCGCGACTTGGTCGGCCCATTCGTCCTGTCTGACCGGTCCGGCGTTGCACAGGATTGCGACGGTGACGTCGTCGTCGGGAAAATAGCTGAGTTCCGCGCGGAAGCCGGTGACGTAGCCTCCGTGATGGATGCGCGGGTGGCCGTCGAGTTGGCTGACGAACAGGCCCAGCCCATATTCCGCCGCGCTGCCATTGTTGAGCGTCACCGGTTTCGTCATGCGGCGCCAGCTTTCCTGCGACAGCACCTTGTTGTGTACGAGAGCCGTTTGCCATTTGAGCAGGTCGGTCACGGTCGATCCAATCGCGCCGGTGGAAAACATCGGTTTCATGTCCGGGTCCTCGTCTTTCGTGAATTGACCGTCTTGAATTCTGTAGCCGAACGCGCGCGGTTTCGAGATTGATGGATCGGCCATGTTGTACGTCTCGTTCAATCCGGCTGGTTTGAAAATGTTCTGCTGCACAAAATCCAGGTAGCTTTGCCCGGACACTTTTTCGAGGATCGTTCCAAGGATGTAGTAGTCGCGATTGCTGTATTTGAACATCTCACCCGGCGGAAATCGCAGAGGATCGTGTCCGAACAGCGCCACGAATTGTTCGTGTGTGTCATTGGGATTGCTGGCCATGTAGTTCTCGAAATTTCGTTTGAGCCCGGCGGTGTGGGACAGCAGTCGTTCGAGGGTGATATGCTGTCCGTTGACGGGAAAGTCGGGAAAGTATTTCGTGATCTCGTCGTCCAGGCTGAGCTTCCCGCGTTCGGCGAGCAACAGGATCCCAGCGGCGGTGAACTGCTTGGTGATCGATCCAATCCGGAAGATCGTGTGCTCCGTAGCCTTTATTTTATTTTCGACGTCTGCGTCGCCGTAGCCCGCGGCCAGAATAATTTCGCCTTTCTTCATGACGCCAATGCCGATCCCGACGATTTTTTTGGCGGCGATGGCGGAGCTGGCCAATGCGTCGATGCTCTTGACGATGGGAGATTCTGGCTCCGCCGCCCAACCTGTCGCGAGCAGCGATACCCACATGGTCAATGCGGCGAGGAGGTGGTGTGCGAACCGGCGAGAGCCCGTTGAAATACCCTTGGCCGACGCCGTGAGACGCCTCTACGGCCAGGCGTTTCACGGATGAATTTGGCGGAACGGACCTCTTTCCACGGGCTGCTAGGCTGACGAAGCATGAAATCCGATCCCCATATGCGAAGATTACTCATCGGACAAGGGGTGCACGGCGCGAAGAGTTAGCTATATTTCCAATACTTCGATGCGTCCACCGAATGAACTAACCAAGACAGCGACGATTTCCTGAAAAACCATGTCAGGATTCCCCTCCTCCATCCCTTACAATGCAAATGCCCGGAATGATGCGTGGGGCGCAATTGGGAGGCGCATATGACTCGTCTGACGGTAGTTTCTTTCCTCCTCGTTCTGGCGAGCTCGGCTTGCGGCGCAGAGGGTGTGCGGACTGTCGCCACGCCCAATGGCGGCGCTCCGCAGCATGCGCTCATGGGAGCGGACGGCGCCATTCATCTGCTCTACGACAAGGACAATGAGCCCTGTTACGTCAAGTCCTCCGACGGCGGCGCCACGTTCAGCGCGCCGTTGCATCTGGTCGACGAGGCGTCGAAGAAGCCGGGATTGGAATTCGATGTCTGGGACATGGCCCTCGGCAAGGACGGCGCGATCCATGTAGTGCTCGGCAACAATGCGTGGAAATTGAAACTGCCGAAGGACCAGTGGGGCTTGTTCTTCACGACGCTGGAACCGAAGGGCGCCGCATTTACGCCGCTGCGCAACATCAATCACGAACCCTGCGAGGGATTTTCGATCGCCGCGGACGCCAAAGGAAATGTGGCGCTCTGCTGGCTGAAGAAAGGCTTGTACTGCGCGCTGTCGCGCGACGGCGGCCGGACCTTCAGCCCGGGTGCGGAGTTGAATCCGTCGTACAATCCCTGTCCGTGCTGTACGACGGCGACGGCGTATGGCAGCGATGGGAAACTGGCGGTGCTTTATCGCGAGCAGACTGCCGACGAGCGCGACATCTACATGGTCCTGATGTCTAGCGACGGGCGCCAGACGCGTCAGCAAGTCAGTACCACGCCGTGGACGGTGGCCGCTTGCCCGATGACGTATTTCAATGTGAACCCGTCGAAGGACGGGTACTCGGCGGCGTGGCCGACCAAGGGCGATATCTTCTTCGCACGGTTCGCAGCGGACGGAAAAGTGCTCCCGCCCGGCGAGATTAAGACCAGCGGACGGAGCAGCATGCGCAGCGGCGTGCTGACGGTCACCAGCCCCAACGGCAACACGCTGGTCGCGTGGAACAGCAACTTCAAGCTCGGTTGGCAGGTCTACGATGCGAAGGGCGCATCCCTGGGCGCTCCGGGATCGCTCGAAACGCGCGGCAAGGGCATCGCCGGCGTCGTGGCAAAGGACGGAAGTTTCCTGCTGTTTCAATAGGTTATAGAGGCCTTTCTTCCGCTGAACTCGGCTTGACCCCTTTGCGCTCGGCGGTATCACCATCGATCATGCAATTATGGATGAAAGCCGTCGCATGCGCCGCCTGCGTGCTGAGCCTCTCGGGCCCGGTCGCGCCGTGTTGTTGCCTGGCTACGCGAATCGTGGCGCTCTTCGCGAACGAATCCGCGGCGCGCGGGATGGGTTGCGCGTATTGTCGCGCGGCCACGCCGACGCCCGCGAGCGGTCGCGTTGAAAAAAGCGGCTGCGCGTGCAAACACCAGCTCGCCGCGACGGAAGCGCCATCCACGACGCAACATCTTGCGCACGAATGCGCGTTAGCTCCGCTTCCGTCCGTCGCTGTTTTCACGCATCGAGCGGCATGCAGCGCAATCGAGTCCGCGTCGCTCATTTCGCCGCAGCCACGCCAGCGTCCGCTATTCTTGAGTTTCCTGACGCTGCTCATTTGATGTCATTCCAGATCCTTCTTCGAATTCGATTTGCGGCGCGCCATCGCGCCGTATAGCCATTTCGAAACCATTGATTCAGGACTATTTGAGGGGGAACTGCGCCATGACGCGCAACAGGCTCAGCATTCTGATTTCTGCATTTTTGACAATTCTAGTGCTGCCAGGCTGCGCCAGCAGCCGCTCGGCCAGCACTGGATTTGAAGACGTGCAAAGCAAAGTGAGCACGCTGATCGGCAAGGAAGTGGAATGGAACCCGGCACCGCAAGGCTGCATCAATTGTTCGGTCGATGACGCTTTGCAACAGAAAGAGCTCACCGTCGACGACGCGGTGCAGATCGCCTTGCGAAAAAATCCAACGCTGCAGGCCACGTTTGAAGAACTGGGGATCGCCGAAGCCGACGTGAAAGAAGCCGGGTACATGAAGAACCCGTCTTTCTTCACCGAAGTGCGCTTTCCCGATGCAAAGGGATTCACGACCAACACGCATTTCGATCTGGCGTTCAGTTTCATCGACATGCTGCTGACTCCGATGAGAAAGAAAGTCGAAGCGATGCGCTTCGACGCCACGAAAACGCGCGTCACGATCGCGGTGCTGAATCTGGCCGCCGATGTGCGCTCTGCGTATTTCCAGGTCCAGGCGCAACAGGCGAAGCTGCCGCTCCGCAAAGACGCGCTGCTGGCCGCGGAAGCCGCTTCGGAGTTCGTACAGAAATTGGAAAAGGCCAAGAATTCTCCGGAGATCAACACGGCGCCGAAACTGCTTCAATTCTACCAGACGCGGCTGGATGCCGGTCGCGACGCGCTGGAACTGGCCGGCCTGTTGGAAAAACTCAGCCGGCTGATGGGCGTGCCCGCTTCGCAAATCAAGGATCGCATCCCAGGAAAGCTTCCGGATCTACCGCCCGCGGACGACATGGGTTCGCCGGATTCTCTGGAGGCGCTCGCGGTCGCTGGGCGCCTCGATCTGGAGATGCAGCGACAGGACGTGGCGATCGTGGACAAGGCGCGCTCGCTGCGCCAATGGTGGGCCTTCACCGCCGTTGAACCCGGCGCCACAACCGAGCAAGGACCGGAAGCCGTGCGCGTCACCGGCCCCACGCTGCAGATGGATCTGCCGATTTTCAACAGAGGCCAGGCCGACCGGTTGCGTTTGAAGGCTCAGCTCCGGCAGAGCCAGGACAAACTGGCCGCGCTGGAACTTTCAGTACGATCGGAAGTGCGCGAGATGCTCGCGAAAATCGCAGCCGCTCGCGAAACGGTGGAAGAATATCAGAAAAACATCGGCCCGCTGCGCGCCAAGGTCGTGGACCTCGCGCAGGGGCGTTACAACAGTATGACGATGGGCGCGGTCGATTTGCTCACCGCCAAACAGGAACAACTGGCGTCGCAGATGGAACAACTGGACGCGCAACGCGATTACTGGACCATACGAGTGGAACTGGAGCGCACGCTCGGCGGCAGACTGCCAGCTCCAGCAACGACCGCGCCGACGCAAGACAGCACCTCAACGGATGCAAAGAAGTGAGCGCTGCACATGCGCGCGTCTCAGCGGCGGACAAGTTCAGATGAGTCGGAATAATCCGCGGAGCTCGTCCGTTACGTAGGGCGAAGGACCCATTGCGCCGAGCGGGCGGTTATCAAACCGCGCCAGGTGTCGGCCACATCCCGGGAGGAGTTGCGATAGGTCTGGAGGCAGTGTCAGTGGTATTTGCCCTATTAAGGGCCTGCTTCTCTCCGGGATTTCTTGCAGTTCGCTTCATAGCTTGTCCAGATTGATGGCCCCGTTTGTGGTCTCGACCGACAGGCTCGCTCCGCCTTTTCCCAACGTTCCCGAAAGTTCACCACCGGTAAATCCGCGTTTGGTTTTCAATTCCGGGAACCCGTCCGCCCGGAGGGCGCCATTCGTCGTCTCGGCGCTGACGCGGCAATCGAGAGCGGGATTGAGCTCCAGGCGAATTGCGCCATTGCTCGTGGAGATGCTCACGTCGTTTCCGGCCAGCGCCTGAACTTCCGCCGTAATCGCGCCATTTGTGGATTCCAGATGCTTGATGCCTTTGACGCCGCGAACGGTGATCTGACCGTTGCTGGAGTTGGCGCTGACGAAGCCGGCCGTGCCGGTCACTTGAATTTTTCCGTTCGTCGTTTCGAGGTCCGGGTCGCCTTGTGCGCCTTCGATGGTGATGGAGCCGTTGGTCTCCGAGATCTTGCCGATCCGCGCGTAGCGCGGAACTCCGATGTCGTAATCGACGCTGACGTTCGACGGCGTCGCTGGATATTCCGTGTGGACGCGGACGTCGCCGTTGGGGTCGGTGCTGGTTTGAATTTTGACGGCCTTCAGATCGTCGCTTGTACCGCCGGAATTGGACGACGCCCCGTTCACCTTATACCCATTCACAGTGATGTTCACGCCGAAGCCGTTGATACTGAACGAGCCGCTGGAGATCTTTTTTACGGCGTGAACGACGACCTGTTCGCCATCTATCGCGTGTATGTAAATCGATCCGGAGCGACTGTCGACGTGCACGGCTGCGCCGTCTTTTAACGCGAGGCTGTCGTCGAAGACGCCATCGACAGATGTCTTCTGGTCTGCTTTGTCATCACCCGCGACCTCGACTTGCCCGCCGCCCGCAGCAGGGATCGCATGCAGAATTGAGCGTGCGGCAATCACAGCGACGGCGACCAACAGCATCGACGCGGCAAGATACATGGCGATTTTTCCTCCTGCGATCGGCGCAACCGCGGCCGGAACCGGCGCGAGCGTGTGCACGGCGAGCGCTAATTTTCCCAAGGCCAGGGTGAGCGTGGCGGGCGCTGAGGCCAACGACCCGGCCGCCAGCACGCTGGCGGTAAGCGCGCCGGTAACTGCCAGGCTGGGTTCGGACAAGTGCGTGCGGAGCAACTCCAGCGCGTCCGCGACCCGGCGTGAAACGGTCGCCGTCGACACCTGCATCTCTGCCGCCAATTCCGCCTGCGGTCTGTGGCGTAGAAAGTGTTCCGTAACGAGACGGCGCTGTTCGTCGGGCAATTGATCGATCGCGGCATCGACCTTCGCGGTCAATTCGCGAAAGGTGATTTCATCCGGCGTAGAGTCTGGAACGGTCGCGGCGGCATGCTTGCGCGCGCGAGCCGCGGCGCGTCGGCGCGCGTCAATGGCCATGGTCGTCGCCACGCGGTGCAGCCAGTTGCCGACGGACGGTCCGACCGTTTCGGCCTTGCGCGCCAGCTTCAGGAAACATTCCTGCGCAACGTCCTCGGCCTCCACGGCGTCGTTGAGCACGCGCAGACAGGTCGCATAAACGAAGTTCTGGTAACGCTGGACCAATTCCGTAAACGCATCCGCATCCCGCTCACTGCGAAAGCGGTCCAACAAGACCGCATCTGTTTCGGATAATGTCATCATCGACGATCGCTCTCCCGCAGAATCTATATACTATCCCGCAGCCAATCGCGAATGTTGCACGGAATTCCGGAAAAAAAGGGGCCAGTGGTGAGGGGCCAGGGTCAGAACGGAACCGGGAGCGTGAATGCAAAATGCTACAGAATATGCTGGAGATCAGGAATTAGGTAACTTCAACGGCTTCGCGCTGCGACGCCCAAAGAAATACTCAATAAACACTCCCACAATCAGCAGCGTCGCGAGTGCGAACGCCATGTCCAATACCAGCCGTGCCCAGTTGAATTTCGCCATCGGATAACGCCACCCCCGGTTGACTACCTCCCCGTGCCAGATCGAGAGCGGAAATCCGTAAGTCTCATGACTCCACGTGCCGCCACCGATCACTTCAATTTCAAAGCCTTGCCGGAAGTTCAGCCACAACAGCAATCCCGCCACGAGCATCAAAATGATCGCCGTTGAAAGATGAATCCGAACCCGCAAGCGCGCCAATGTTTCAAACCTCCAACACGCACACGCTCCGGTTCAGTTCTGACCCCTTGCCCCTGGCCCCTCACCCCTGACCCCTATCACTGCGCGCGCGGATCCTCAATCACCAGCGTCCCCTTGACCTCCACCACGAACGGACCATTCTTCGGAATGCGGTAGCTGGTCCGACGGTCGGTCTTGCCGTCGATCTGTATCTCCAGCGTCGAATCCGCGACGCTGATCGTGAACTGATGTTTCTGCGATTTCTCGTCGACTTTCGGCGCGTCTTTAAGCGGGACGGTGTGGTCGCTGTACGGGTACACGTCGTTCCCCGGCCAGCCGGCCATGCCTGATGTCAGCGGGACAAAGACGTGGCATTGCTGCTCGCGGACAACGACGCCAAAACCTTTCTCAAAGCTCGTTTTCTTGTAGTTGCCGCGCGATTCCGCGGGAAATTCAGGCTGGGCGGCGCGCACCAATGCTTTCAATTCGCCGGAACCTTTGTACGCGGTCACTTGCAGCGTCCCGTCCTCGCGCGTGCATTCCAGCGCGCCGTCGGTGACTTCGTAAACGTTCTCAGATATTTTCTTCCAATGCCCTTTAAGTGTGGACCAACCCGCGGCCACCAGCGGTTTGACGACCTCAGTCGGAATGCCAGGATCGACAATCGCGCGGCTTAAGTCCTGCGCTGCTGTATCGACCGCGGGCGTCGCTGCTCCGGGCGGCGCGTGGAGCGTCTGAGACACAAACTTCAGCGCTCGGCGCGCGTTGGAGCGGTCTGGTCGCGCCGCGGAGCTGACCGAAAAACTCTCGAGCAGCTCGCGCGCCGCAGGCCCTCCCATCAATTGCATCGCCTCGATCGCCCGCGCGTGCTGATACTCCGCGAACGACTGCGGCGCCGGCGCCGTCGTTTCGACATCGATCAACGCCAGGATCGCTGCGGCTTCTATTTTGGCGCGCGGTTGATCTTTGCCCTCAACGGCCTTGCGCAGATCGGGAATGACCGGTTCGCCCAGCACCGTCAATTCATCGCGCGCCGCGCTGCGCACGCCAGCGTTTTCGTTGTCCAGAGCGGCGATCAGTTGATCGACCTTCGCCTGCGGCTTCGCCGACAGACGGATGTGCTCCTTCAAGAATTGCACGCCTGCGTCGCCGCTTTTGGCAAACGTCCACATGGCGCGATACGCCGGCGCCAGATCTTTTCCGCCCAGCGCCTGCCATGGTGTGTCCAGGTCAGCCGGACGGAATTTCGCCGGCAGCGGGTCGTCCTTGAACAGCAGTTTCCCGATATCCCAGAACATCACCGTCGACTTATCCGTGCCCGCCACGATGTACCGGCCGTCCGGCGTGACGGCGACGTTCGAATAATCCGGACAGGCGATCTCGAACTCCGCCAGTTTTTTTCCGGTGTCGGCGATGAGCAGTTGGACGCGGGGTTTTCCGTCGTGTTTCATCCCGCCGCGCACGGCCAGCGCATAGCCGTCCGGCGAGAACATCAGGCTGTGCGCTTCAAAATCCGTCGCGCACGAAAGCCGTTCAGCATGCTCAACGGCGTCCCACAACACCAGGCGCGGCTTGCCATCGGTCGACACGCACGCAATCGTCTTCCCGTCGGGCGAGATCGCCTGCGGTCCATTAAGCAGATATGCGCCGCTGTCGTACAGCGTTTTTCCGACCACCACGTCAACCAGCAGAAAGTTCCCGGAGAAGTTGACCGCTAGCGCCTTGCTATCCGGCGTGAAGGAGAATGCGCGCACCGTGGTTCCCGTTTTCGGGTTCAGCGCGATCTGATACAACTTGGTCCAGTCGCTGGTCTGCCAGATGGTGATCTGGCATTGCCCGTCGACGATGGCGACCAGTTTTCCATCCCGCGAAAAAGCCGCCCGCCGGATCGGCCCCCCCACCCCGACAACAGGCGTGAGCGCGGCTGGCGGCGCCGCTGGCGCACCCAGAGCCGGCGGCGCACTCGGAACTGACGGCGCAGTCGTCGCCGGTGTGGGAGTCACGGGCGGCGTGGCCTTCAAATTGTAAACTTCCGCGACGCCAGCCTTGACGCCCACCACCGCGCTGAAATCCGGAGCAAACGCAAACAGCGCGTGATCGGGAATTTCCGCGAGCACCGCGCCCGTTTGCAAATTCCAGACGCAGATCCGCGTCGCGTCGGACGCCCCGAGGATGCCGCTGTCCGCCGAAATCCCCAAATTCACGCGCCCGCCCGCATCGCCAATCTTGTACTGCGCCGCGACCGCGAAGAGCGGATCGTCCGCCACCTCCGCGCGCAATGCGCCAGCCAGGAAAGCGGAAAGCGCCAACCCCATTTTCAAATTCCACACCATCCACCGCCTCCTGTCGTCGCGTCTTCAGTCCATGCAAGCATATAGTGCTTTTCAAGTTCGCAACACAGACGCGGTGAATGAAGAAATGGTCGAAGTTGGAAGGTCTATCGCCGGCCGGAAGTGCGAAGATTTGCCGCGTATGCGTGGCGTTCCAGCTAACGATTGCGGCCGCGGCAAATGCGGCATTGCTGGACAACAAACTGTCAATGGCACACAGCGTAAGCGTTGCCGACGGTTGGGGAGGAGTCGCACTCTTCCGCCAACGCTTAGTACAGCGCCGCAGAAATGAATGACCATAGACGCCGTGGATTTTGGCCCGGTTCGAGGCGCATGCGAGGGAAGATATTCGTAGAAATCTCTGACCGAGCATGCAACGAAGAACCGGGCCAAAAGACACAAGTATATGGTCATTCATTTCTGCGGCGCTGTACTTAGAAGCTTCCCAATTCCTCGTCGCTCAGCGGAATGACACTCTCGGGTTTAGCTTTGGAATGGACACCATTCAGGTGCTTGACGCGATTAAAGCCGGATTGCGCGGGCTTTTGACTTTTGCGGATTGCCTGGGACTTTCAAATGTCTTCGTTGCTGCTTTACCAGCGACTGGCGGTCTGACCTTCGTAACCGGCTCGTTCTCGCGTTGCGCGCCGCGTACGATCGCGACAAGTTGATTGATCATCTCATTCAATTCACGGGCCTGCGCCGTTAACTGCTCGCTCGCCGACGCGGTTTCTTCAGCACTCGCCGCATTGGACTGTGTCACCTTGTCCATTTCGGTGATTGCCGTGTTGATCTGCTCGACGCCCTTCGACTGCTCACCGGTCGCCGCCGCGACTTCACCGATCAATTGTTTGACCTTGTTCGCCGCCTCAACGGTGCTGGCAAAGCATCCGGCGATCTCAATTTCGACTGCGCGCTTGAGGATATCCGCGACTTCGGAGGAGACTTTTACGCCATTTTCTGCGTTGCGCTGGGAGTCTTCGATCAGTGCCGCAGTATTCTTTGCTGCCTCGGCTGAACGCTGCGCCAGGTTGCGGACCTCCTCGGCGACGACGGCGAAACCCTTGCCGGCTTCACCCGCCCGCGCGGCCTCGACCGCTGCGTTGAGCGCCAGCAAATTCGTCTGGAAAGCAATCTCGTCAATCGTTTTTACAATTTTTGCCGTCTGGTCGGTGGACGATTTGATCTTTTCGATGGCGCTGGTCATCCCGCCGATGCGAGCTTTGATTTCTTCGCCCATCCTTTGCGTCGTTGCCTTGCCGGATTCTGCGGCCGAACTGGCCTGATCGGACATGGTGCTGGCCTGGCGCGCATTGTCTGCGTTCTGGCGCGTCATCGACGCCATTTCTTCAAGCGATGCAGATGTTTCTTCCAGGCTCGACGCCTGTTCGCTGGCTCCCGCGGCCATGGACTGGCTGGACTGCGAGACTTGACCCGATGCGCTCGTCACCTCTGCAGAGCTCTTCGAGAGAACACCAATCACCCGGCTGATTGCGCGATTGATTGATCCCGTAATTAACAGCGCCAATAGACAGGACAAAATCAACCCGGCGGCGAGTCCCACGAATAGCGCGGTCGTCGCGAAGTCCAATTCCGCCCGAGAAGCGTTCTCCAAAGAAGTCATTTGCTCGTTGGCGCCCTTGGATATGCCTCGAAACGCCTCCTCCAACTGGCTTGCTGCGGCCGCGCGGTGGTCCTGTTCGACTTTCAGGGCTTCGACCGCCGCTTTCACGCGACCCTGCGCAGCCTTGTATTCGATCAGGTTTCGTTTTGAGTTCTCCATGCGCTCAATGTCGTCCGCCTTCGTCGACATCGCTTTCAGCGTATCGAGCAACTTTGGGATTTCTTCGAAGTACGGCTGGCATTTGATGACCAGCGCCGAATCGTGACCGGCCTTCTCGAACAAATCCGCGTGTTGAATTTCCGCCACCATGCCGAGCATCTGGTAAGAAGTCGTTATTTTGTACAATCGGTTGTCCAGTATTTTGACGTCGGCATGGGCAGCGATATCGTCGCTGAACTTTTCATGCTCAAGCGCAAGATACTCGGTAGGAACTTTAATAAAATCAACCGCCCTGGCATTCATTGTTGCACGTTCAGCGGCTGCGCCATCCATCAGTAACTTGGTTTTTTTACGCTTTCTTCAAAGCTGCCGAGCGCAGTCTCCAACTCCTGAATACTGTTGTTTTCAGCCGCGTCAGTATTCATGGCCGCAAGGGCCGCTTTCATCTGGCTGACAATGCCGTTCAATTCGTCGAAGTCCTTCAAGGCGGCGTCGTAAGCCACGTAGTTGTCGGATAACGAGAACTTTCTGGCATTCATCATGGCTCGACGAAGCGGATCAGACGCGCTTGCCGTCAGCACTGCGGCTGGCACGCATTTGTCGGCCTGGAAAGCGGCTCGCAACGCGGCGGCCTTCATTCTGAAAAGCGCGAAACCCCCGACCACCAGCGAGATCAGCGTAATCAGTGCAAACCCGGAGAAAATCTTTGCTCTGAGAGTCATCGTGGGCGCAGACATAGTCTTTACCTCCTTCAGAAAATCGGTTCACTTCGCTCCGGCGCCGTCAGAACGGCGTCCGCAAGAACTGCAGCTTCATAAATCGCACGGAACCCCGTGCAAATCATTCCGGCACAACCATGCCGTCATTATTGCAAACTTGCGGCCAAAGCTAGGCCGACGCACGCCCATCGGACGAACTCGCGGCTGACAAGGGCGTTACGACATTTGAACTCGGATCTGTATTCGTCAGATCGAACAGAGTTGTCCGGTTTCGGAAACCGCCGTTTACCAATTCCCGCACATGCTCGCTTTTTATGATGAAATACCGAGCGCCCGGCATGCTTGAACCCGCGTAAAAGACAGTTCGATCTTCCTGCGATGAAAGCTCCAAGCGGCAAGTCCGCGTCCCAATCCATGCGGTACTGGCAATGCCATGCCTCAGCTATAAGCTCGGAAATACTATGCTGAAAACACTCGGACGGATATGGATCCTGCTTGTCATTACTGTCTCCGCGATCGAGGCCCAAGAGACGATTCGGGTCGGGGTCTTCAATTCTGAACCATTAATTGAAGTAGGCGAGCAGGGCCAACCGCGAGGATTATTTATCGATTTAGTCGAACACATCGCACAGATTGAAAATTGGAAAATCCAATATGTTCCAGGTTCGTGGAACGAGTGCTTTGAGCGCGCGAAGAGCGGTGAAGTCGATCTGGCCGCATGCATCGCATATTCCGACGAACGGACGGCCCTCTTTGACTACACCAAGGATCACGTCTTCCTTGATTGGGGGGTTATCTTCCAGGCAAAAGGGGGGCGAATCGAGTCTCTTTATGATTTGCAAGGCAAGACTATCAGTTGCATGAAGGGAAGCTTTCACGTGTCAGCGTTCAAGCAATTGATGGAGCCGTTCCATCTGCAATACACGCTGCTCGAAGAGGGTGAATCCGAGAAAGCAATCCAGGATGTTGAATCGGGTTTGGCGTACGCAGCAATCTGTACCAATGTTCTTGGGTTGAAACTGCAGGATCGATATTCCGTTGAACGCACCGGCATCGTTTTTTCTCCAGTACGAGTTATGTTTGCAGTCCGAAAGGGAACTCACCCGGAGATTATCCGTGCTATCGATCGTCAAATGGCCGAGTTGAAGGCAGACCGGAGTTCCTTCTACTGGCAGCGATATAATTACTGGCTGGGATCGCCACGCAGCGTCTTTCCCGCATGGGCTGTCTGGACCATGGTCGGCGGCGCCGTAGCGCTGCTCGTGCTCATCTCCTTTGCGTATTTTCTCAGGCGGCAGGTTCGAGTCAAAACAAACGACCTGCGAAAAACGATCGAGCAACTGAGAATCAGCGAAGTTCACTCCCGCGAACTTAACGCGACGCTTGAAACCCGAGTGTCTGAACGAACCAATGCCCTCACTAAAGCGATGGTGGAGGCTGCCGCCGCCAGCCGTGCTAAGAGCAATTTTCTCTCCAACATGTCTCACGAGATCCGAACGCCGCTCAATGCCATTCTGGGATATTCGCATCTGTTGAAACGAGATCAGGACCTCTCCAGCAAACAGCATGAGTCGATCATGGCAATTTCCCGGAGCGGGGAGCATTTATTGGACTTAATCAGTGATATTCTCGACATGTCCAAGATCGAATCAGGCCGGACTACTCTCGACGACGTCGACTTCGATTTGCACGCGCTCATTCGCTCGATGGAAAGTATGTTCAAACTTCGTGTTCAGGAAAAAGGATTGCGCTTAGTCGTCCAGTTCGCCGAGGGACTTCCAACATACGTCCGCGCCGATCAACGAAAACTGCGCCAGATTCTCTTTAACTTATTGTCAAATGCCGTGAAATTCACGATCGTCGGCGCGATTACCCTGCGAGCAAGCGTTCAACCCCAAAGTCAGTCAGCCGCTCCCGGAATCGCGAGGCTTGAGTTCGAAGTAGAGGACACAGGTCCTGGCATATCGCTCGCCGACCAGGCGCTCTTGTTTCAACCTTTCTCGCAGACTGAATCTGGCAAAGGCGTCCACGGCGGCACCGGTCTGGGCCTTGCCATTTGCAAGGGATTTGTCGAAGCGATGGGCGGCGTGATCGGATTGCGCAGCTCAACCGATTCCGGAAGCTGTTTCGTATTTACCATTTGTTCGAGAACCGTCGAGCAACCGCGTTTGTTGATTTCGCCCCAACCTGTTCTTCGACTGCGCAGCGGCGCCCCGCCTATCCGCGTGCTCATTGTGGATGATCATGCCGAAAGCCGGCGGGCATTATCGGAACTTCTTCAAACTGTCGGATTTCTGACGCGTGAGGCTGTCGATGGAGAGAACGCCGTTCACGCGTGGGAAGAATGGAAGCCGCAGTTTGTCTGGATGGACATGCAAATGCCGATTCTGGACGGATATCGCGCTACCCAGGAAATTTGCAAACGCGATACATTCAAACAAACTATTATTGTAGCGCTTACTGCAAGCGCTTTTGAAGAGGACCGCGAACGAATTCTAAGCAGCGGTTGTTCCGACTGCCTGACCAAGCCCGTAGGCGAGGACGCCATCTTTGCATGCATGGCGAAGCATCTGCACGTCGAATTCGAATATGAATCGCGCGAGGCCACACCGCTTCAATTCAATACCACGGCGGAAGAAATCATCGCAGGCTTTATCGAACTGAGTCCAGCGTGCATTAACGAAATTCGAGCCGCAACCCGGAGACTTGACGCTGCGGCTTTGGAGCAGATCATCCCTTCCATTGTGAATCAACACCCGACTGTGGCCGCTTTCTTGTCGCGTACCGCTCAGCAACTTGATTTTGATGCGCTTCATCAGCTACTCTCTCGTGTCGGCTCCAAAAGTGACGATGAAAACATTCGGCGTGTGTCATAGAAGGGCCTCTTAGTCGGTTGGCCCCTTTGACTCAACCTCTTCTGCGATCGGTTAACTGGGAGCAGCGCGGATGATCCGCTCCGCATCATACCGGCGCCAACCACCCAACCAACAGTCTCGGTAAATACTCACAAGAATGCGACACTCACGACAACAAAAAGGCAGAATTCAAATCGGAAAAAATAGCCCCACCACCGTTCGGACCATTGCCTATGATACAATACGACGTCTTGAAATCTCGTGATCAGGAGATCGTTGTCATCAATCGAAAACGACACAGCCCGACACCATGCTTTCGGCGTTGGTTTCAGGGTCGTAAGAGTAGTCCCATCGACAGCGTCCCAAATGCGGACCGTCTCATCGTAAGATGCAGTTGCGAATCGAGTGTTGTCAGTCGACCCGACTGCCATGCGCAACGCGTGAGAATCGCGCTGGCTCGGACGTGCGATGTCAGGGTTTGGTGATTGCCGGTTGGGTGGCGCCACACCAGTCCGTCAGTTTCGAATAGTACTGTTTGTGGAACGAGTGATTGGCGCCGGGCATCAGTTGCAGCGTGACATCAAGGCGCCGTTCCGCGGCCAGATCGGTGAGCCGCTTCTCGATCACCAGCACCATGTCCCTGATCGGATCGCCCGCGCTGTCACTGTACATGATCAGAATATGGCTGTCGGCCAGGTCCGGAGTCAACCAGGGCCCGCCATCCAGCTGCGCGTCGGTGCCGCCTTCAACCATGGCGAAGTAGTGGAAATTCTGGCGCAGGAAGGGGCCTCGCGACGCCAGGACAGCGCCGATGGCGTGCGCCCCATTGGAGAAACCGGCGATGACGCTGCGCGAGGGGTCGATGTTGGGCGCCTTCTGGGCGAGTTTCTGCAGCATCTCCGTCCAGGACGAGGCGAGCACCACCGCATCATCGGAATTGATGATCCCCGGATTATGGGCCATCCCCATCAGGAACGCGCTGGCCTTGGGCGGCAGGTTGCTCAGGAGGTCCGGGGGAAAGGCCGGAGGGGTCGTGGGAGGGGCCATGCTCTTCTTGAAGAGCGGCATGCTGACGGCAATGTAACCATGATCGCCGATGTACTCGCGCACGTAGCAATGCCCGTCTCCGCCATCGCCACCCTCGAGGAAGACGAACAAGGGAAATTTTTTGTCCGCCGTGTAGTCTTTCGGCAGACGCGCGGTGAGCGTCGGGACGATGTGCTGTCCCGTCTTCATTTCCTTAAAGGTCTGCGGCAGGTCGGGACACTCGATGGTGATTGTACTGTCGGGCTTGAGTTCATCAGCCGCGTGACCGACAGCCGCGCCAAGACAGGCGGCGATCAGAATGGTCACCGTCAGGCAGAGGAAATGGTTCATGGTAACTCCAAGGCGGTGGTATCTTGAGGCCGTTTATGTACAGCCCGGTCTGCATTGTCAAAGTTATATCTATGCGCTCTATGCCGAGCACAATAAGGATAGGGCAACGGGAAGCGGACACAGTTGTCTTGGTTCGCATTAGGGAGCGTCAAAACTCCCGTGCGGACACTTTCATACTTTGACTCTCATTTTCAGCTTAGTTACAGGGGGTATGTTATTAAAGGAAACCCCGCGCCTGCGGGCGGGTGGCATCGGTCCATCCGTAGATTTTGCCATCGGCTTTGCGCCTTCACTTGGGCGGCACTGATCTACCTTTTGAGACCAGGACGCGGCATTCCGAACGTATCGAACGAAAACTTGATGAGCGTCATTGTTCGGCTTTAAGGGGCCTCTTAGTCGGTTGGCCCCTTTGACTCAACATCTTCTGCGATCGGTTGACTGGGAGCAGCGCGGATCCGCTCCGCATCATACCGGCGCCAGCCACCCAACCAACAGTCTCGGTAAATACTCCACAAGAATGCGACACTCACGACAACAAAAAGGCAGAATTCAAATCGGAAAAAATAGCCCCACCACCGTTCGGACCATTGTCTATGATACAATACGACGTCGTGAAATCTCGTGATCAGGAGATCGTTGTCATCAATCGAAAACGACACAGCACGACACCATGCTTTCGGCGTTGGTTTCAGGGTCGTAAGGGCAGTCCCATCGACAGCGTCCCAAATGCGGACCGTCTCATCGTAAGATGCAGTTGCGAATCGAGTGTTGTCAGTCGAAAACGCCGAGCCCCAAGGCCAACCATCAGGGCTTACTAGAGATTTGATCGTTCGTTCCGAAGGAAATTCGAGAAGATCCCAACCACTCTCGCTCATAGGTTGTCTTATAACTCGGATAAATCTTTCGTTTGCCATCGAGTGAAAACGCTTGTTCTGAACAATTCGAACGAGGGGAACGAAGAAGAACAGACTGTTGAAGTTGCGCCAAGCGAGCAGCATCCGTAATTTTCTGGCCTGAATGAGCATCGATAAAGACTACACCTTCTCGGCTATCATTTAATAATTCAATTGCCCTGTCATCATCGATAAATTCTGCCTCGCAAGCGTGGGATTCTAATTGAAAAGGGCGTTCCCAACTAGGCTTATCAGACTGATCGTCGAAAAGTTTCACATACCCGTCTTCTGAACATGCGAATATACGGTTCTGGTGGAGAGAAAGAGCCGCGAAGGTTGGCGCTATTGGCTGACTGGTGAATGGCTTGTTAGTTTCAAATCTCCTTTTTTGCACCCATGGCGAAAATCCACGACTTATCAGAGCTAGACCCATAGCTAACGAAAAAATGAGCAGAATTAGTGAGCGCAAAGTGAACTGAAGGCGTGGCAAGCGGATCCAACCCAGCTTCATAAAGTCAACACGACCTGTCTTCAGGGTTTTTTGGCGGGCGGCACTGCAAGTTGTGGGCGGGTGGCAACGGTCCATCCGTAGATTTCGCTTGCGCCCTCTTTGGCGCCATCTGGTCTCGCTTTTGAGACCAGTGCCGGGGACGCAGCATACAGCAATGTCTCATCCCATATGTTGTGCACGACTGCAATCCAACATACCGCACTCCTGTGTGAGTTCAATCTGGGGCAATGGACTGCGCGTAAATTATTATCGGTTTTCACTCTTTTATCTTGACTATTCATATATCGTATGATTAAGTCGTATCTGAAATGTTCTCTGAAAACTAAAGATAGGTCACAAGTGCGCGAACAGCCTCTTCCGCTCCGAAACCGGAAAGAATCGGAAACGGTAGTTGCGCGATATGGCCCGGACGGCGCATTGGCCCGGACGGCGCCTGAGAGCGCACGCCGATCGGAAAAAATCGGAAATCATGCCCGGTTCAAACCCGTCCCGGTTGGGAGAACACGTTCATGATCGCTTTCAGGATATTTGCAAATTCACACGCCAAGTTACTGGGCTGGAAGGGTTTGCGATGAAGATCCCGGCCCGTGACACCCCCTCAAATCCGTCACATTTCCGAACATCGGTTGAATCAAATAAGGTGCGTGGACCGCCTGCGCGCCGGTCTGTTGGAGGTGCTATACCATCTCCCAACGGCGGGCGGACATGGACGGTTCGACAGGCTCACCGCAGGCGTCCGCGCTCCATAAAACATCGGAAAAAATCGGAAGACAAGCATTTGCATCTTCCTGGAACGCTTGAGAGAACACGTTTATGATTGCTATTCAATATATTTGAAAAATTCACACTGTAAGTCATTGGCATAAAATTGGTTGTGATGAAAACAAGGAGCAATACACCCCCTCGAATCTGTCACGTTTCCGAACATTTCCACTACCGGTTCCGCTGCACATCAAAAGCGGACAACCCGGACATATTCGCCCCAACGGCGGGCGGA
>Ga0206927_1027_pt1 | contig 36954 bp, 30 predicted proteins | sample Alteio_BWOrgHeat_60_FD_153249 | JGI IMG/M metagenome (GOLD analysis project Ga0206927, IMG submission 153249) | Enriched cells from forest soil in Barre Woods Harvard Forest LTER site, Petersham, Massachusetts, United States -... | ecosystem: Environmental > Terrestrial > Soil > Temperate forest >... | reverse complement strand
TCCTGATGAGCCGCGTCACTATGAACGGTTTCAGTGGCTCGCCAATCAGATCCGGGACGACGGTGGTGAAGCCACGCTGATCAAGGTGAGCGAAATTGAAGGCTTGTCCCACGAGAAAGTCGTGCAGATGTTCAACGAGGCGCGCGCTAAAGATTATGCCGCGCTAGCTTCCGAACTCTCTGAGTTCGTCCGCGCCAACAAGAAGCGGCCTGTCGACACATTCGCGTCTGACATCGATAAGTTTCAGACACGGTTTCATGAGCTCAACGAAATGGACTATTTCAAGTGCGCTAAAGCGCAGGACGCGCAGATGATGTTGCGAGAAGCCGAAAGCCTGCTGCAAAAGAAGACTCGCCAGGCGCCGCGTGTCCACCGCAAGGACTACTCAAAACGCCATTGGTTGACACGGCCCCGCCCCGAGATTGATCGTGTTGCGTCGGCATGGCTGATCAAAAAATTGATCGATCCCGCCGCCACGTTTGTCTTTTCCACCAAGCAGAAAGATCATCCGCAGGCAATACCGTACGACATGTTTGAGGTTGACTTCACCCACCACGGCGACGACTGCACCTTTGAGACGCTGGTGAAGCGATTCGAAATCGAAGATAGCGCCATCCGTTCGATTGCCGAGATGGTTCATGATGCGGATCTCGAAGATGAAAAATTCAAGCGGACTGAGGGTGTCGGACTGGATCGTGTCTTTAAAGGAATGGCCAAGCTCAATGTTCCGGATGCTACCATCTTCGAAAAGGGCTTCGAAATGTTCGATGCTCTTTACGCGGCGCTAAAGCGCTAAAAACTCCAGGCGAGAAGCGAACCCGAATGGCCGAGACCGCACCTGCAAATGAACCACCGCCCGCCGTTCAATCGTCGAGTCTAAGCGGGCTCCTTTTGTATTTTCTCAAATTGGGAACCTTCGGCTTCGGCGGGCCGATTGCGCTGGTCGGCTACATGCAGCGCGATCTTGTGGATCAAAGGAAATGGATCGCAAAGCAGGATTACGTCGAAGGGCTTGCGTTCTCGCAACTCTCGCCGGGTCCGCTCGCTGCTCAATTAGCCATGTATCTGGGCTGGGTGCGCGCGGGCGCTCTTGGAGCCACATTGACCGGCTTGGCATTCGTGCTCCCGTCCTTTCTGATGGTGTTTGCGTTGGCGGCGCTGTACATCCGTTTCGGAGGCATGAGCTGGATCGAAGGAGCCTTCTACGGAATCAGTGCGGCCGTCATCGCGATTATCGCGCGCAGCGCCTACAAACTGACGAAGCTGACGCTGGCAAAAGATGCGCTTCTTTGGAGCATCTTCGCGATCAGCGCAGCGTTCACTGCCGTTACGCGAAAAGAAAACGTCCTGCTGTTCCTTGGCAGTGGTATGCTCGTCTTGCTGATCAGAGCGTTCCCGCGACGCATTCCCACGGTCATTCTTGCGATCACTCCCTGGTTTGTCACAGGGCTGTCGGGTCCTGCCGACCGCAGCACTTTGATGCAAATTTTGTTGTACTTTACAGAGGCGGGCGCGTTCGTGTTCGGCAGCGGCCTGGCGATTGTGCCGTTTCTACGCGAGGGCGTGGTCGATCGATTCCATTGGCTAAACGAGAGGCAGTTTCTGGACTCCGTCGCGATTGCCATGATCACGCCCGGCCCGGTGGTCATCACGTCCGGATTTATCGGCTACCTGGTGGCCGGACCGTTCGGCGCCTGCCTGGCGTCCGCCGGTGTTTTCATTCCTCCATTTTTCTTTGTAGTTCTGCTCGCGCCGTACTATCGAAAGTATGGAACCAACCCGAAAGTGAAAGCATTCATCTCAGGAGTGACCGCCGCCGCCACCGGCGCAATCGCCGGAGCTGTGATTATTCTCGGGCGGCAGGCGATCAAAGATTTCACCACCGCGGCAATATGCGCGGCGACACTCGGTGTGTTGCTCTATACGAAAAAAGTGCCAGAGCCAATATTGATCCTATTGGCTGGAATCCTGGGTGTACTTCTCGACCGAATTTGATGTGGGCGCGTGGCTCTCGTGAAGCAGTTGCTGATCGTCTAAGACGCGATCGGCGCCAAGAGGCAAGAACGGCGAAGTGCGTCTAGATTTCTGAGTCGCGTGTTATGTCTCCTTGGCGCCAACCTCGATTTTACGCCGGACCTTCGCGATTCTTCATGACTTCTAAAATCGCTTTCTGCGTTTCTTCGGGCACGCCATCGTAACCGAATGGGATGTGGACGTACTCGATTCCGTGCGCTTTGGCCGCTTCGACGTTGGGAATGGCCCCGTCGACGCTGACGATGGTCTTCACTCCAAGGCTTTCAAACTGTCAAAGCCTTCCGATCCGATCGGCACGTAACCAGTGAAGATGCGGTCGGAAACTTTGGCTCCGCGTGGCAGACCAGGTTTGCTTTCCGGCTTACTTGATGGGATAAGTCGCGCGGTGAAATGGCGCCCAGTACCGCCCACATTTTTCGGTTCATCGTCCCAAACACACATCTCGCCAGCGTGGCGCGTCGCAAGACAGCATAGTTCATATGGCACTAAGGACGTGTTAGAATCGGCGTCGGAATTGAAGTTTCAATCTATGCTCCTTCGCTGGACGTGCGCAGCGCCTTCCAGTCCCGCAAGAATATTCTTCAATTTTCTAGTCGATTGCTCACAAATCATGTCCAGCACCAATTTTTCGTCTCTTACCAGGTGCGTAATCGTAGCAAGGCATTCCAAATGATATTCGATCATTTCTTTTGACGAAAGAACCAGGAAGAATAGATGTGTACGGTTCCCCACCCCGGTGTCGTAATGAATTCCTTTATTCGAGCGTCCGAGTGCGCATATCAATTTATTTCCAACTCCGTCATGACGAACGTGAGGTATGGCGACATGGTTGGTTACGGCTGTGCTGCCGAATTCCTCCCGCCGGCGCAGCGCCTGGACCAATGCGATTTCGGATTCCGGCGCCAGCCTGCCACAACGAACGAGGAGATGGATCATCTCGCCTAATATCCCATCTCTGTCGCTTGCCATCAGAGTTTCAAATCCATTTGGGATTATGACTTCCATTTAGATCCTCGAATCATGAATGCTTCAATCTGGAGGCCCTCTATCGTTTTGAGCGCTCCACATTATTCAATATAGAAGCGACCGCAACGAGCACCACAATTAGAATAATCCAAGTTACCATTTTCTTTGTCTCCTCGCTTTCTTCACAAAATGGGGATTCGATTAGACCGACCGCACATCCGGTCGCGCTTGCGATGACATGTGGATGGCAATTTGTGCCCTATCGCCGCGTTCAGCCGACCGCGCACGCCCGACATCTGTAAATGAAAGAGCAAAGTTGAATCTCTGAGCGTGATGGGACAACAGAGGCGTCTCGATGAATTGCCCGTGATAAAATGCAATGACCGCCATGCGAGGTCGCCCCGATGCGGGTTGGTAATTCAAATTCAATTCTATACTATCGCCGACGAGCTTTGGCCGAAAATAGGCCGCGCCGCCCCAGGTCACCGAATTGTGAGTGAAGTCGCCGTCGGCATCAGCGCTCCAGAGAGAAAGCTTTCCTTCACGAATGTCTTTGTACATTTCATCCAGGAGCAGTCGCGCTTCCTGGCAGGATGGAGTGGTTACGATTATTCCCATGATCTCGATTGCCTCCGCAGCGCTCATACTCTATATCCCATCGGGAATGAGAATGGCGCTAAAACAGAGCGAAAGGTTGTTAAAAGTTGATTAAGGCGATTCGCGGGTTTTCTCGGTCAGAAATCCGTCGACAAGATCGCTTCAAAAGCCGCAGGTGTCGACGGAATATATTCGGCAAATAAATTAGAGGCTATGGGGAGATTCACTCGCGCCATGTCATTTCAGGACGGCGGGCCATACTTCTTCGTGAGTTCGAGGTTCACTTGAAGGACATTGATGATTTTCTCTCCTGCCAGGCCGCCAAAAGGCGCCGACGCGTTTTCCTGCAGCAGACCCTCTATTTCTTTCCGCACCTCGGCGGCATCACGCTTGGAGTCCGCAGCCCACTTTCCAGAGACGCGATCCAATTGGAACATCGCGTTATCGAGCGTGATATGGGGATCGAGTCCCGAGCCGGACGTGGTGACGAAATCGCCCGGAACGTCCTGCAACGCCACCTCAGCATTATCCTGTCGCCACATGTCGAAGAAATTGGACCGTATATCCGAGCCTTCTTTAACAGGTTCAATGGCTGTCGTCGACTTGCCATCCGCAGTCGTCTTCGTGACCGGCATTGGAAATTTTCCCGGGTTGTCTTTGGAGAAGGATTTAAAAAAGACCACGGCCAAGTCAGGAGCCTTCGGCTGCGGCGTATCCGGATTGTCCTTTATGAATTGCGCCACAACGTCCGCGTGCGATTTCGCCCATTCGTCGACATATGCGCCGTGGGTCGGATCCGCTGTGACCCAGGCCTGCGCCATTCCGTTATGCAAATCGGCCCATTGGGCGACAATCAAGGCGCTTCCGCCGAATTTATCCTGTTGAAACCAGAGCTCGATGTCGGGTCCGACAGCCTCCCCATTCTTTGCGCCGCCCTTATAGGTCACAATCGGTCCCAATGTACTCGCTACGCGTCCGCGCAATGCGTAGTTCGATGGCGCCAGGGCTGATGATGAAGAAGCCGATGCGTCGTAAGAAGCCGCAGACGGCCGAGGCTGAAAGTACTCGTCCTTTGTGAACGGCTGCGCAATCAACAGCGATCCGACGGGCGCGCCATTGGGCCCTTTGACGATGCTCCCATTTGCCTGGAACGGAAATACCGTTTGCCCGATTCCCCACAGCACCGCGGGATAAATGACGCAGCAGATTACAATTGTGAAGATCAGCAGCCAGATGCTTTTAACGATGTATTTGAACATGCCCGTGCTCTCCTTGATTGCGAAACCCTATTTTAGACTGCCAGATGAAGCGCGACCATGGTCACGTCAATTGCTTTGATTCCAATGAACGGAATGATGACGCCGCCGAGGCCCCAGATCAGCAGATTTTTTCTCAATAGCGCGTCTGCGCCGAGCGGTTGGTACTTAACGCCTTTGAGCGCCACAGGAATCAAAGCCGGGATGATCAAAGCGTTAAAGATAACCGCTGAAAGAATTGCGGAAGTCGGCGAATGAAGATTCATAATATCCACGGACTTAAGCCACGGCAGCGTGCCAGCAAACAACGCCGGCACAATGGCGAAATATTTAGCCACGTCGTTGGCAATCGAAAAGGTGGTCAACGCGCCTCGCGTCATCAGCAATTGTTTGCCGATTTCAACGACTTCAATCAATTTTGTTGGATCGCTGTCCAAGTCCACCATATTCGCGGCTTCTTTGGCCGCCTGGGTGCCGGCATTCATGGCCAGGGCCACATCGGCCTGCGCCAGCGCGGGCGCGTCATTGGTTCCATCACCCATCATTGCAACGAGTTTTCCTTCGGCCTGCTCCTTTCGCAGATAGGCCAGTTTCGCTTCCGGTGTTGCTTCCGCGACGAATTCGTCGACACCCACCTCGGCGGCAATGGTGGCGGCGGTCAGCGGATTGTCGCCCGTAATCATGACCGTCTTCAGTCCCATTTTGCGGAGCCGTTCGAAGCGCTGCTTCATCCCGGGTTTCAGCACGTCTTCAAGGACTACGACGCCCAGAATGGTTCCATTGTCGGCAACGACCAGTGGCGTCGCGCCCTTTTTTGCCGCCTTGTCGACCAGCGCGCGAACTTCACCGGGCTCATTTCCCTGTTCGGATCTTACAAATTTGGCGATTGCGTCATATGCGCCCTTGCGAATGCGCCTGCCGCTACCCAGATCGATGCCGCTCATACGGGTCTGCGCGGTAAATGGCACAAAGATCGAATCTGCAGGCGGCTCTCCTTTCGCCTTGGACTGCGTTTCGAACAGTCTGACGATACTTTTTCCTTCAGGTGTCGCGTCCGCGGCGGAAGCCAGCGCCGCCATCTGCCCGAGTTTCGCCGCGCTCGTCCCGCCGACGGGCAAGAATTGTGTCGCGTGCCGGTTTCCGACAGTGATCGTACCCGTCTTATCGAGCAGGACCACGTCGACGTCGCCGGCCACTTCGACTGCCTTACCGCTCTTTGCAATGATGTTCGCCTGCAACGCCCGGTCCATTCCGGCGATACCAGTCGCGGCCAGCAGAGCGCCAATGGTCGTCGGTATCAGGCAGACCAGCAGCGCCACCAGCGTGGGAACGTCTGTGCCAAGGCTATGAAGCGGCTCCGAGAGCCCAAGGTAACTGGTCATGTATTGTTCAGCATTGTACGCCATCGGCCAGAGCGGCACGACCACGATGAGAAATATCAGTGTGAACGCGGAGAGCACGAGTGTGAGCGCAATTTCGTTAGGTGTGCGTTGCCGAATTGCGCCTTCAACCAGCGCAATCATACGATCTAGGAACGATTCTCCGGCGGAGCAGGTGATACGAATGACAATTCGATCCGAGATGACGAATGTGCCGCCAGTGACGCTCGATCGATCGCCGCCGGCTTCACGAATGACCGGAGCGGACTCGCCGGTAATGGCCGACTCATCCACCGACGCAATTCCTTCGATGATTTCGCCGTCACCGGGAATAGCATGCCCGGCTTCGACCACAACGCGATCGCCCAGCTTTAGATCGGTCGAGGAGACCTCTTCGATTGACCCGTCCTGGCGAATCCGCCGTGCCGCCGTGCCGCCTCGCGTGCGCCGGAGAGACTCCGCCTGCGCCTTGCCGCGGGCCTCGGCCAGTGCTGTGGCGAAATTAGCAAAAAGCACCGTCGCAAACAGCCAGGCGTCCAAGGTCACGAAATAACTCAAAGGGACTTGACTGGCGGCTCCGCCAAGCGCCATTTGTATGACAAACAATAGTACTAGAACGGCGCCGATCTCGACGACGAACATCACCGGATTGTTCCATTGCAGATCAGGCCGCAGCATCACAAAGGCCTGCTTCAAGGCGGACATGGCGATTCCCGGCGCGAGCAACTTGCGCCTTGGCGGACGGGATTCGGGAGGAGACGCCGCACCAGAGTCTTGCCGAGCCTGAGCTTCTTGTAATACGACACTCATTGAAAAACTCCTTGAGGTTGTTCAGAAAGAGCCGCCATTAACCGCCGAAAGGTATCGGTCCCAGGTGTTCGGCAATCGGTCCGAGCGCGGCGATGGGCAGGAACAGCAGCGCGCCGATGATCAGAATTGTTGCCATTAATAGGAATCCAAAGGTCATGGTGTCGTCGCGCAGTGTACCGAGTCCGAACGGCGTCGATTTCTTGGCGCCAAGACTTGCGGCCATGGCGATCGGGGCAATGATCGGTATGAATCGGCTGATGATAATCACCAATCCCGTCGCAATGTCCCACGCGACTGCCGTGGGTGACGGGCTCGGATTGCTCACCAGACCGTTGGTCACTCCCAGCCCGTCAAAGGCGGACCCGTTGTTCGCCGACGCGGACGAGAATTGATACATGATCTGAGAAAATCCATGCGGACCAGGATTGCTCTCCGCCTTTGTGCCCCAGCTCGTCGCGGAGAAGAGGCCGGCCGGCATCAATATCATGATGGGATGAATCAAGAGCGCGATCATGGCAAACTTCATCTCGCGTGCGCCGATTTTCTTGCCGAGGTACTCCGGCGTCCGTCCAACCATCTGCCCGGCTACAAAGATGCCAATCACGAGGAAGAGCAGCATGTTGATCATTCCAACGCCCTTGCCGCCGTATATGCAGTTCAACCACATGCCAACCATGGGAGACAACGCGGCAACCGGATTAAGACTATCGTGCTCGCAATTGATGGCGCCATCAGTCACGTCGACGGTCAGCGCGGCGAAGGTGGCCCCGGCGGAAGTCCCAAAGCGCAATTCCTTGCCTTCAAGATTTCCCAGGTGCTGATCAACAGGAAGGCCCGCGACGGCCGGAAGAGACACGTCGCGTTTACCGCCAGGGGCCGACGCGCATGGAATTTCGTAGTTCCTTGAATTGGGATGGGCAGTCATGCCTGGATTCGGTTGCATCGTGTCGAAGTAAACCGACCATGCCACGGTGCCAATCATCAACACCATCATGACTGAAAATATGATCCACGCGTGTTTCATACGATTGATCATATGGCCAAACATAAGCACCAGCGCGAACGGAAATAACATCATGGCGAAACACGATAACCAATTGGTCAAAGCCGTTGGGTTTTCAAAGGGATGCGCGGAATTCATTCCGAAAAATCCCCCGCCGTTGGTGCCCAATTGCTTCATGGGCACAAACGCAGCCAGGGGACCCACCACGATTGTCTGCTGTTTGGCTTGTCCTTTGTCATCATTTCCCATGGCGCCAGGCTCCAGCGTGGAGGTCACCTGCGCGCACTCGAAGGTCATCGGACTGCCTTGTTGCAAAAACACCAGACCCAGAACAAATGATGCAGGAAGAAACATGTAGATAACCACACGCCACATATCTACAAAGAAGTTGCCGACCGACGGATCGCTTCGCACCCCTCGAATGATCGCGACGAGACAACAGAATCCAATTGATGCCGATAAAAAGAAATTCGAGAGACAGAAGAAGATCTGCGTGAAATTGGAGAAATGCTGGTCGCCCGAGTAGTGCTGCAAGTCCGTATTCGTCATGAATGAAACGACGCTGTGAAAAATAGTTGTTGGTGCGATCATGCCGCGCCCCAATGTATTGAGCGGCATATAAGGCTGCAGCGCAAGAACCGCAAAACCAAACACAAACAATATTGTGTTGAAAACAAGCATGGACCCCGTGTATTGCTTCCAATCCTGCGGTCCAGTGTCCAATTTCTCTTCAAACCAGCGCAAAACTCTCGGAGCGCGGTATTTGCCGTTCATGATAAATGCCAGATACCTGCTCAGCGGTATGGCGAGCACGGTCGTTCCAATCAGAATCGAAATTGGTAAAAACCACATGGCTTCGTATTCCTTTTCTAGTTTAACTCTTCACCAGACAATCAGAACCACTCGGGCCGAATGAGCGCGGCAAACAGGTAAATAAATGTGAGTATCGACACAACCAAGGTTAGAATCAGCACGCAAAATCTCCTTCCTCATTAAATCCTGTCGCAAGCCAGCATGAACAAGTAGCACAGTAGCATCATGACGATTCCACCAACGAAAAGACCGGCAAGCCAGATTGCGATATCCATTATCTTCTCCAAACACCATCGTTGTGAAAGGCCATCGAACAAGTGCAACACGCATACCATCGTTTCGTCCTGCACCACTAGCGTTTTCCGATCATAGGGCGGTTTAATAACGCTCTAATTCGGATGAAACGGGTTTTAATGAGGCACGAATACTGCGGTGGTTTTGCTTATCTTTTCGTCGTGTCTAGTTCCAAGCGTGTTGCCCGATTTTCTGACGGATTTGATCAAAACAAGACCTCGCGGCCTAATTCCTAGATTTAAGCTCGTTAATTGAAAACTAACGATGCCAATGTTGTTTTTTACACGGCTATTACCAGGGTCAGGTTACATTGCTATTGTGATTCTGGGTGACGTGGCCAGAGATCCGTCTTCTGGGATATACCATCATGAATGAGATTCAGGTAGGCCAACTCCTGGACGGTCGCTTCAAGATTTTGAACGTTGTCACCCGAAGCGGAATGTCGTCCATATACGAGGCGGTCGACTGCAGCACCGGCAATTCCGTCGCGATCAAGGTTCCGTTCATGCAATTTGAAAGCGATCCCGCTCATTATTCTCGCTTTCTGCGCGAGGAAGAGGTGGGTAGAGTCTTGCAGCATCCTTGCATTTTAAAAGTGATCCCAGTTGGGGAGAAATCACGCCCATATATAGCAATGGAATTTGTTAAGGGACGTACGCTTGCTCAACTGCTTCGCTGTATTCGCCCCCTGCCCATTCCTGACGCACTTCATATTGCCCGCACAATCTGCGATGCGCTGGTCTACATGCACCGCGCAGATATTAACGTCGTTCATCGCGACCTGAAGCCTGACAATATTATGATTGGCGGGGACGGAAAAATTCGAGTCATGGATTTCGGAATCGCCAAAGCCGATTGGCGCGCAATCACGCTCGGCTTTGCGTCGGCAGTCAAGGGAACCCCTCATTACATGTCGCCGGAGCAGGTGCTTGGCCGCGCCACTGACACAAGGACCGATATCTATGGGCTTGGCGCGGTACTTTACGAAATGACGACCGGCTTTCCGCCATTCAGAGGTGACAACATTTACAGTGTTATGAATGCGAGAATCGTCGGCGACCCCGTTGCGCCCAGTATTCTGAATCCGGAAATCTCCCCTCAAGTTGAGGAGATTATCCTGCATTGTCTGGCTCGAAATCCAGCAGATCGCTACCAAAGCGCGGCAGAGCTTAAACACGATTTGGAGGAGCCCGATGGCGTAAAGGTTACGGGCAGGCGCTTGCGGCTTCGCGTTCCGAATTTCTGGAGAATCTGGCTTCAGATATTGAAACCCATCCTGATTGGTGTCCTCACACCGATTTTGATTTTCGCCTCGCTCTATTGTCGTTTTCGGAAATAACATTCATGACCCAGACTACGAGTGTCCTTGTTATTGACGACGAACCGCAAATTTGTCGTTTTTTGCGAACAATACTCAGTTCAGAAGGTTATGTTGTGATCGAGTCCGAATTTGGCGAGAAAGGCCTGTCAGAAGCGGCATCTCATCCACCTGACATCGTATTACTTGATCTCGGCCTCCCGGACATCGATGGATTGGAAGTAGTGCGTCGGCTTCGTACCTGGAGCACCGTTCCAATCATCATCATTTCAGCACGCGGGCAGGAAACCGATAAAATATCCGCCCTCGACGCCGGTGCGGACGATTATTTGACGAAGCCGTTTAGCGTACCCGAATTGCTCGCGCGGATCCGAGCAGCCATTCGGAATGTTTATCGAAAATCCAACGCCCCTGTAGATGAGATTTTCGTTGTGGGCGGCCTCAAAGTTGATGTCACGCGTAGACAGGTCTTCGTCGATGAGCGGGAGATCCATCTCACCCCACTTGAATTCAAACTTCTCACCATGTTTATCAAGAACGCCGGAAGAGTGATTACGCATCGACAGTTGCTCATGGAAGTATGGGGACCCGACGGCATAGATGAGAACAACAGCCTTCGATTTTATATTCATCAATTGCGTCACAAAATCGAAAACGACGCCGCGAGGCCTAAATATCTACAGACGGAAACAGGAGTCGGTTATCGGCTGCATTGTTAACTTGCTCCCAAGAAGAATATTAAAGATTTGATTATTCATGATATGTTTCGAATCGACGTGTGTGGCCGACTTCACTAACAGATGGAACGTTACTGATTTCTCGTGGTTGCCCCCAATAGCTCGAAACAATGGAAACGTAAAAGCGGAAGTTCCGACATTTCAGAGTTTAGTGGCCAGATGACAGCAACCTCTGAACGTGCGCGTCTGGCTGAAATTCAAGAAGGCCCGATGGGGCAAGCGGCTGGTCAACAGATTAGATACTGGCCTTGTGTGCATCGGTCACGCGCCGAAGCCCCCGGCGCGGCGAACTCGTTCGGTATGGTCAATCGGGGCGACAGCGTTCGTCCCGTGGTGAAAGTGGCCGCCAACGAACGCCAAACCGCATTGCTGAACGTCCGAAAGAACCGTACATCTCCAACAGAATGAAGCCCGCGCGCTGCGAATTCGCTGGCGATTCTCTTCGATCATACTATTTTCTCCTCGCGCCGCACATAGATTTCTCTGAGAACGATATGAAAAAGGCGGAACCCTATCGCGCGGATCCGGACTTGGAAGAGCTTCTTCCTTTGGTAATTTCGGGTCGATTATTCGCCGTCCAGGCTTGGATTCAATCTGGCCGGACGATTCCGAACTCCAACGACAAAAGGAAGCGCTGTGCCCTTTCTCGAGCGGTAGAGGCCGGTTTCCACAGCATGGTCGACATTTTGCTCCAGTCGAAAGTATGGACGCAGAAGCAGCGTGATGAAGCTCTGAGCCTGGCTATCTCTGATAGCCGATTGGATTTGGCCGAACTGCTGCAGGCGCACGGTGCGGCGTCGTCGTCGGTAGACTTTGAACTCGTATGCCGAACCGTCAAGCCCGAGGTGATGGAGCGCTTTCTTCGTGCCGGGGGAGACCCTTCAAAGGAAAATGGATTTGCTCGCGCCTTGAGCGAAATGCAGGCAAGGCCGTTGCTGCGTTTCTACCGCTCGCTAAAGGACGAGTTTCCTTCACTGCACTTGCAGGCCTCTTTGGCGCTCGGACACGCCGTTAGAGAGAAAAAGATCCGATGGATCGCGCTGCTCGCTTGGGCCGGCGCGGACCCGTTCATGAACGTACCGGACGACCTATACAGCAGTTGGGAATTTGGCGAATACGGTGGCCGAATTCCGGCGCACGACGCATGTTGGTCGCGTAACAGCGAGGTTGTCAAAGCTCTTCAATTAAAGCCAACGCATGCGCAGGCTCTTGAGCTGCTTGAGCACGCTGCGTACTTTCCTTCGGTAGATGTTATGAAGGAAATACTTCGCAAATTGCCAACCGGCGGATTGAATATCGGTGATCCTCCGAAGTCTTTAGCGGTGGAACGTCTGGTCGAGAGTCTATCCATCTCCGATTATGGCTACGGAGCCGAGGACCGCGGCAAAGAGGCTGCCGGCTGTCTCGAACTCTTGCTGGATCTGGGCGCAAGGTGGCGCCCAGAAAAGACGCAGATTGATTCGATTCGCCGAAGCCTGTTGAAGCAGCCCCCGCGCTTCATCGTGCGGATCATTCGGTTGCTGTTGCACATTCCGGGAGCGGCGGATCATCAATTGCTGTTCGAACTTTGTCGAACTTCGGTCATCCGCTCGAAGATAGCGGAAAGCGACAAGCATCTGCTGAAGGATTTGGACGCCATTCAAAAAAAGGCTCCCGTTCAGCGTCCTTGATACTTCAACCAGAATGGATACGGCTGCGATGCAGGTGCATGTTGATATGTGGCTTGTTGCACAACTGGCGGCGGAATTTCTGGCATCGTAGGTGGACGAGGAAAGTCTCGCCTTTCAGGATATGGTCCGCCCACGGGCACATCCTTAGAATCGAAAGGTCCATCACGAAGTGGCTCAGGGTAACCCACTTCCGTTGGCGAGTACGATCTTGCTTCCCTTCTGGCCCAATCGGCGCCCACGGTCATGGTGTCGAACATCAGCGGAACGGTGGCGCGATTCAAGATCCGCTGATTTTTTCCGTGACGCACCTGTCGAATCGAACGCCCGACAGCGAGAATGCTGAGCGCCTCGTCAATGTCGCCGATCCACTGACCGTTGGAAACGATCTTCGGATTGCGCAGGATCGCCGCATGCTTGCGGCTGCCGCGTGCAGCCAGATTCTTGTACTGGCGCGTGCGGCTTTCGCAGTGCATCTGAAATTCCTCATCGGCGTGCACATATTCGTCGATATCAGTGCGGCGCACGCCGATTTGACCGAACAGGTGGTGCGCCGCTTCCGCCGTCGGCGCCTTCAGGAACTCCCGGAACAACTCATCGTGGCGAGCCAGGTGGCCGAGCGCGGCCAAGACCTTGAGAATCGAGCTGTAGAGGCTCCCGAAGATCGTCGTCAAGGCGATCCCGGGCGCAATCACCACGCGCCGGAGACGCTCCTGTGTGATCGGCGTCGGCTCGTGCTCCTTGCTGCCTCGTGCTGCCGGCGCCTTCCTGGCGTGCGTCAACTAGCGGAGCTTTGCCAGTTCCTTCTTCAGTTTTTCAATCCGGACTTCCGCAGAAATAGCCATACGAAACGCTCTCCTTGAGGTTGTGCGCGAACCTGAGCGGAAAGCGAGACCGGGCCGACAGGCGCGGGGCCCCGCGCCTGGAATCGGCCGAATGGTGACGTACAATCACCGGCAGATCTCGCGCGTCAGCTCTATCCTGTCGCGCGGTGATTAGCGGCGGAGCGTGCTCCAACACACTCCGCCGCGCTTATTTCGGCCCGTAGTATACCCCGGTCCTAACCGGGGTCAAGGTCCCGGGTGAGATTTTTGTGATTTTGAAGTGGAGCGGCGGGATTTCGGTGTTGGCCGGCGCGGCCATCCTTCTGTCTGGCGGCTTCTCATATACTCAATCAGATTTTTCCGCGTCGTGATCCAGATGCCGCCGACGAGCCACGCGGTGAGCTTCTTTTCAACCGCCAGTTTCCGCAGGTGCTCGCCGTTGTAGCCGAGCTCTCTGGCGAGGTCGGTGAGACCGATGAGATCGTCAGGATCGATCAGACTTGCCACGATTGTTCCTCTGCATCCAAAGCCATTGCGGTCCTGAATTTATCGACAGAGGCGCCGGTGAAAAGTTCTGATCGTGCGCGGGCGCATGGATGCTATCGTCGCTTTACATTCCAGCCAAGCGTGATTTATTTGAATGCGGCGTCGGTAAACCGAGTCCTGTTGAAAATTTTCAACAGTTGAAAATTTTGGAAATGCAAATGGCGAGTAGGTATGACACCAAAGAGTTTCTGAAGCACATTGATGATTTGAAAAACGATGAATTTCGCGACATCTGCCTTGTGTTACAGGGCAAACGCGCAGTCCCGTCCCCGCTGATCTTGGCGATTTCAATAAGTATCGCCGAAAGGCACACCGGGACGTCGTCAAAACTGCTGCGCGACAATTGATCGCAGATGGCCAAGCCGTCGCAGTGCTCGATGTGCTCGACGGAGTACTCACGCGATTGTCCACTTGGGGCGAAGCCAGGCAAACCAGACACACCTATCCATCGATTCTGGTGTGGCGAGCGCTGGCAAATGCGATCACCGCGCGCGACTTCGACGTGGCTGGCTGGCTGCTTGGAATCGAACTGCCGCGCTTGCCGGGAATCGATTGGAATCACATTGCGCTGGTCACGGCGGAATTGGCGCAAGAACGCTCGAAAAATGCTGTCCACAAATTGAAGCACTGCCTGAAGGCTAGCGCGCGCCCGTTCAAGGCAGTCGTCACGCGTGAGCTTGGATCAGCGTCAGACATCACACGTGAATCTGGAGTGGTTTCCCGGTCGAAAAGAACTCGCACGAAGAAAGGAAAGACACGGACTTCCTTGCCCTCGCACTTATACGCCTAACAAATTCCGAGGGCAAGATTTCGACTGCAAAAGTTGCTGCGGAAATCGGTGTGCACCGTTCAACGCTATCACGACTCCCGGCTTGGCAAAAGGCTCGCAGTTCGTATGTTCGTGTGCGATCCGGCAGCGCGGAAGGCGATGACGATCCAGATGAAGACGCGGACGCGGAGTAGCAGCGATTGCCTTGTTGCGCAACAAACCAACACAACAGCAATTAAATAATCCTCCTATGTCGCTCGATTTATAACGCACGTTTTCCTCCGGGTGTCAGGTGTTCGTGTTGAACACCGCAACCACCATGGAGACCAAACCCATGAGTAAGAAAGCCGTGGAAAAGATGGGCACCGCTGAATTGCCCATCACGACGATCCCGGTCGTTATCGGGATTCCGGAAAAGCTGCCCGCAGAGTTTCTGGAGATTCTGCGTGGCCGTAATCTGGACCAGCTCGCGGATAACATCCGTGTGTGCGACGTCAAGATCTGCGGCAACGATAAGCTCTCGATGCCGGAGGTCCTCGTCGCCGGAAACGATGTCTACGCGGCGAAGGAGTTGTTCCGTCGCGCAAAGCAAAAGACCGCGTTTAAGACGTGGTTGGAGCGGAACGGCGTCAAGTACGGCCGCGCGTATTCGTACATGCGCGTCGCCTGTGCTGCGGCGATGGAGCCCGAAATCAAGGAAATGGGCTTCACCGAGGCGCTGGAGCACCTGGGACTCGTCTCGCGTCCGCCGAAAGAACGCGAAGGCGGCGGTTCCGGCGCCAAGCCGCCGCGCGGTAAGCGCGGTAAGAAGCAGGAAGGCGCGCCGCTGATCGTCGGCGGCATCGAGGTGTTGTTCGACGGCGAAGGTTATCTGATGGAAGTCGGTGACGACTGGCAGGACGTTCTGACCAGCGCCATCGCCGACACGGAGAACTTCCCCAAGGTTCTCCAGGGCCACGGGCTGCTGATCATGCCCAAGGAAAAGAAGGAATAGTCCGTGCGCCGCCGCAATGCGCACGAACTGCGGGAGCTCAGACGCGTCACGACCGTGACGCGCTCTGAGCTCCCGCATTCTGTTGCGATACGTGCCGTTGCCCGTGTGATCGTCGATCTGTATTTCGAACAAAAACGCTTAGAACGTGATAAATTGAACGTCATGGAATCGACGGATTCAGCAACGAACGAGGACGTCGCATGACAATCCCGGCTGCCGGATATCTCCGGCGCAGCACGCTCAAACAAGAGCTCAGCATCCCTGGTCAGCGCGACGAAATCCTGAAATTCGCCGCGCTGAACGGCTTGCACATCGTCCGCTGGTATGTGGATGATGGCATTTCCGGCAGCACTGGCGACGAGCGCCCAGAATTTCAGCGCCTTGTCGGGGATGCCGCGAATCTTCGCGATTTCAAAGTCGTGATCGCCTACGACATGGCCCGGTTTGGGCGCATGGACGGCGACGAAACCGGCCACTCCGCTTTCTGCTGCGTCAGGCCGGCGTGCGCATTCTGTTTTCGAACGAAAGCATTGGAAACGCCGACGACGAAGCGAGCGAAATCGTGCGTCCCGTGCTGCAGATGCAAAAGCGTCCGTATCTCCGCCAGGTCAGCCGCGACACGCTCCGTGGACAGATACAGGCGGCGAAATCGGGCTGGGCGTCCGGCCGCGCGGCTGCGTTCGGTCTCGATCGCGTGCTGGTCGACGCCGCCGGCGCCGTGCAGAAGCGCTTGAAGCGCGGCGAGCGCTACGCGAAAGACCGCTCCTGGCACGTCGTTCTGGCGCCCAGCGATACGCCGGGCGAAGTCGATTCCGTGAAATGGATGTTCAACGCATATCACAACAACGAGATCGGCATCCGCGAAATCGCGCGCATGATGAATGCCCGCGGAGTCAAGTCACCGCACAACGGTGATTGGTCCGTCGGCACGATCCGCGAAATGTTCCGCAATCCGGTGTATAAGGGCTGGGTGTGCTTTGGCCGCCGTGCGATGGGAAAATTTCACCGCGTCCGTGCCGGCGAAGTTCGTCCGCTGACCCCCGGCGAACCCGCTTGTGTGGATCGTCCGGAAGAAGAATGGGTCATTCACAAGAACCCCGACATTGCATTGGTCGCCGAGGAAGTCTGGGACGCAGTCAACGCAAAGCTGTCCAGCCGTGGTGATCGCTCGCGCGCGGCGCGCGCACGCCGCGCCAGCTATCCGCTCGGAGGCCTGATCCGCTGTGCCGACTGCGGCGCCGTGTTCGTCGGCACGCGACGGGATGATGTTCGTCGATACTACTGCTCGAATTATTACAAAGCAAAATCCTGCTGCGGAAACTCCGTTGTGCATTTCGAGCTGATCACCGTCGTGAAGGAAATTCTCATCAAGGAGCTCTTCGCCGGCGGCGACTGGAACGCGCTGGAAAGCGTGATCATCGAAGAACTCCGCGCCCGTCCGGAATGCCGCAAGAATGATGTACAGGATTTGAAGCGAATGCTTGATCAGGTGAAAGCTCAGCACGCGCGTGCCGCACAGAATCTCCTGATGGCGGACCCGGAGAACGTGCCGGTGCTGAACGCCGCGATGACCGATATTCGACGCCGCGTGAAATCGTTGGAAGAAGAACTGGGCGCTGCGTTGGACACCGCCGATCCAGCGTCAGTAGTGAAAGATGTTCTGGCCAATGCAAAACGGCTGTTCAAAGACCTGGTTCATGGTGACGATGATCGTCTCAAAGCGGTGCTGCCGGATCTGGTCGAAAAGATGACCTGCGCTTTGGCGACGGAACTTGGGGAAAGCGGAAGATCCGCAAGGTGACAGGCTGCGAAGTGAGCATCTACGCTCCTTCGGCAGCCACGTTCACCACAAGTGGTCGGGGCGACTCCCGCTATAGGATGCATAACGAGCCGTACTGGTGGCTTCAAGTCTCAGTGCCGTTGTTGAGTAGTCGAATCGCATAGTCCAATGATCGTTGACCACGCGGCGACTTCGACGAACGCGATTCGCATACGTGCTCGTCAGACGCGGTCGTATTGGTTACGATGTCTTTGGCACGTGGGGCAGCGCCTCGTATGCAAAATCGAGTTGGTTGGCGATCGCAGACTGAGAACACTCAGGTTTACGCCTTCTCTTACGCCTACGATGCCACAGGCAACCGATTGGCAATGCGCAGGGAGTCCACGGCAGGGACCCAACTTGAATCCGCCTACTACTCCTATGCGGCGGATAATTCGCTCACAAAGCGTTTCGTCCAACCGGCCGGAAACTCTACCTACTGGTACTACGACAATAATGGTAACGCCACAGTCATCAACGACACCGTCGCCGGCGCGACCTACTACGCCTATGGACCGCACCAACTGGTCACGGCCATAGCGCCGCCCGCAGCGACACAAGCCCCGACTTACTTCTACTACGACAGCCGGCTCAACCGGTACTGCCAGAATTTGGCGGGTGCGATTACATATTTCTTGTGGGATAGTCGGAACCTTTTGGAAGAACGCGACTCAACAGGGGCGCTAAACGTCCGGTATACACACGGATATACGCAGATACCGGGCGTTGGCTCGGTAATCGAGGCGCAACGGACGGCTAACGGAGCAACTTACTATCAATACCTGTGCATGGACCATCGTGGGACAGTCGCTGCTGTCACAGATATAAGCCAGAATATCCAATTGGCATACACGCAGGATGCATTTGGACGGCAACTCGCAGGAATTAGTGGGGCGAGTCCTACCACTCCAAATGAGCTGATTTATCAGACTAATTGGAGAATGACGCTCATTGGAGGGCAGTACTACTGGCTTAGTCCCTCGAGAATCGGCGATCCATCATTGGGAAGATTCTTAGGAAGGGATCCGCTGCCGACGATAATCAAGGTGGCCGGAGCGTCAGTTGGTAATGCTTTTGGTATATATGGAACAACAATGTTCGTACGGTACATCTTGCGTGGACTAGAAATGGACGATGCGCTTGATAGCCTAAATAAATATTCATATGTTGATGGTAATGTCATAGGTTTCGTCGATGCTAGCGGACTGGTTTTCGCAGAATGCGTTTATGACGGTCTCGAAAAGCCGGATAGAACTGGACGTCGAAAACGCAAGAAGCCGATTACGCTCAAAATCATTAATCGCCGCTGCCATTGGACCTGCTATTGTACTTGTCCGTTTGACAAATTTACTTTGACTCGAGGGCCATTCCCGACGAGTGGAGCGACTCTCAAACAGCGCTCTCAGTATTGCAACACCTTTCTAACGCAGGATGTTGAAAATGAAGCAAGAAGAAGATGCGGCGATCGAGAAGCTGACCCAGATAAAAAGGACGAGCCCAAAGAAAAGCCCTATGAGCAACCAAACTACATACCGGAAGTTGATGGACTAGAGCCAACCATTGGCCCAATAGATCTTCTTGCTATTGGCTTTGTGGCAGCTGCTGCTGGGATTGAAGCTGCGGCGGATGCCGGAATATCCGAGGGTTCAAATGTTATACGCGGCATGTTCGGCTCCGCGGCAGCTAATGCGGCGGCAGAAAACGCTGCGGCGGCGGCCATAATGATAAACATGAACCCGCAAAACCCTAATGCAGGCGAGTACCAAGGGCAGGCGATGCAAATGCAACAACAACTGCAGGGAAATCCATTTGGATTTCCGTCACGCTGAGGAAGAAAAACGTGTCAATTAAAGTCAAGGATCTTGTTGTCAATAGGTTGTACTACTCTGTGCTCATCACTAATGACCCGACCATAGACTTGGTTGTTTCGACCTGGATATATCTTAAAAAACGACAAAATGAATATGGATTTTGTGAGTGGTGGGAATATCACCTTGCAAAGGATAAATCAAAACTCTCTCTAACCTACTATTCAGCGACTGCAAATAGACGTAATGGAAAATTCGAAATTTCAAGCTTCGTTCAAAGAGAAGATCTGTTAGAGGCACTTGAAGATGACATTGCTGATTTATCGTTAGAGTCTCCGACGTGATAATCGCGCGTTGATGCCTACGGCGTTGCAATGAACCCGATCGTACGCTGCGCTAACTGTGACGATTCGTAGAACTGGCCGGCCAGCGCCGGGGCCCCGCGCAGCGGGACACGGCGCTGTGCATGGCCAGCCGAGTAACTCTAAGCTGTTTGTTAAAAGGGGCCGAATGACTATCAGGCCCCCTGCTACTGCGAGAGAGTGTTATGAGTCAAGGACTTATAAGAGTACAAATCGCGGTATTTGTGAGACAAATCGGTAGACACGATTCAAAATTGTAAATCATTTGAGTGTCTAAGCTTCGCAGATTGAAAGTCACATGATGAGAACTGGGCGGCCAGCGCCCTGGACCCGCGACAGCGGGACAGCGCGATGCGCCAGGCCAGGGCGAATCATGTGAGTGTGACCATCTGATATTGCAAGGGAAAGATTATCAAGTAATAGAGCCGCAAACGCCGGTGTAACAATTATCATAGGTGCACAATTTCAATTTGGTCGAATTCAGACGAAAGTTCGTTTTCGCGACGTTGTACATGTAGAGAGAATCGCGGACGGAGAATTCGGCGTGCTGCGACAGACGTCTTGCACTTCGTGAGCGCCTGAAAATATAAGACGCGGGTGCGAGATTGATTTTAGTTTCGAAGGCACTATTGGGCACTTTTCGGCATTATTGGGGATAATTGGGTACTTTTTCACTTCTGCTGCATTTTGTATATAGGGAGGGATTCATATGAGAAAGCTTGGGAAACCGCGCGGGAGTGTGACGCTCCCGCACGGAAGAAGCGGCTACGCAGGCCTGAGCGGCTTTGTGGGCATGAACGGTCCGTCTGGGTCGCTGGGCTCGACGCGCCACGGCGGTATGTTTTCAAGGTCGCCGTTGGGCACCATGAGTGTTGTTTGGACCCTGCGAAGTCTGACGTAGCCTTTGCGTACTAACAGGCACAAATCGGCTTCAGTCAATCCGTAGGCTTGCATGACTTGCGCAACACCTGTCGTGTTCGTCATGGTCCACTTTTCTGCTGCTGTGTCTTTCACGCTTGAGTCTCCTTCGTCGCTTTCGATGTGATTTTCGAGAGCTGTCTGCGGATCGCGTTCAGTCCCCTCGGTTTCATGAGGGGGCTGGACCGATCTGCGGACGCCAACGCGGAAGCAATTCGAGAGAGAGATTTAGATATGCAAGCAGCGGAGCCTTGACACGGCCAGTCATGCTCCCTTTGCTAACTGTGTGACAGACAGTCGTATCGTCTGGCGCACTGTTGGCGACGGGGGTGTGGGTCGGGCTTGATCAAAAAAGTAGCGCGGCAAGTTCAGAACTGGCATTGCTTTGAAAAATAGTTACGCAGATTTTTCAACCACAAGCCAGTCGGCGGCTAATAACCTTATGTAGGAGCCTTGAAACTGCGACGCATAACGAACGTCTGAAAAAATGTTCTATAGGTGCACCTCATCAATTATCGGTCTTTCGGACACGACCCCTTTTTCGCGGCGGATTATACCGTGGATGAATTGAGCGCCAGAGACTGGCTTATGGGACGGGCGAGACCACGCGTTGACATCTTGGAAGCATACTAGAAGTGCTGGACTGAACTGGCTTTGAAAAATAGTCGTCCAGATTTGTTCACCGATCGTCGAGCGGCGGGTAATAACCTTATGGAGGCAGTCCACGAAAGGAGGCAAGGTCATCATGTGGGGTAAGCCAATTACCCTAACCGTGTGGTGATACACGGAAGTTGCAGAGATGCATTCACCATCGCAGGGGATGATTGCGACAACGCAAACAGTGGATAAACAGATCTCCCATCGCCGCCATGAGCGACGATCAGTTACCAGGCCCTGCGCCGGCCGGCGCACTCATGATCGCATAGCAAAAGTTTAGAGCACGTGCAGACGACGTTGTGAAAGCAACCGTCGAGCGTGTCAGCGTCAGCATATCGCTTTCGGTCTACAGGGTCTCTCTGAAGATCCGCCGGATGCGAGTGCTCGATGCCGCGTTGCCGCTGTGCGATGAAGTGAACGCGCAACTCCATGCCTGGGGAGTGCGGCAGTATGGCCAAAATCGTTAATGGTGCGGGAGAGAACGGCAAGAAGATCGGCAAGGAAGGCAAGGTGCTGGCGTCGGGGTTCGACTCTCTGAACCTTTCCTTGATGATCTCCTGGAAGCACGACGGCTTTTTCCAGTTATTGAAAAAGCTCAAAGCGGACGCCATGGCTCAGGGCGTGGCGATGCCGGGGAAAATCGAAGCGGGAGCCGACTCCTGGATTTTCAATGTCGAGCCGTATGGCGCTGGAGGCTATGCCTATCTGCTGGATAGCCACGACTTCTATATCAAGCTCATTGAAAAGATGAGCCCCACACAGCGTCCGTCGATCATTGAAATTCGCTCGGTGACACTGTGGCAACTGGGCGTGATTGAGGCGGTCGACCGGATTCTGAGTCTGCTTCAAGCCCAGGGCGCAGACCTGGTGAAAGTGATGTCCTGCCGCGGCGACCCGTGCATGGATATGCTGGTGCCGGATACGATCTGGAAAGAAGAACTGCTCAAGCACGCGGTCAAACGGGCACGCCACAGCGGAATGTTCCACGATAACGGAATCCTGACCGGTATCTCAATCGGCAAGGGGAACATTCAGGTCAGGCTGTACGACAAGCCCCTTGAGATCCTGAATTCGAAAAAGACGTGGATGTACGACATCTGGGGAATCAAAGAAGTTCCTCCGGGCTACCGTGTCATCCGCGTTGAATTCCAGATCCGGCGTGAAGTCTTTGTGGAACTGGGCATCGACACTGTTTGGCACATGCTCAATCATCCGCGCAAGCTCTGGGCGTATTGCACGGAAAATTGGATCAAATTTCAGAATCACACTGAGCTGCATCACACACAGCAGAAGCCCATGCCGTGGTGGAAGACGGTGCAGAACAATTTCCTCGGTGGTCAGCGTGAGTGCCCCTTGGTCCGTGCCAAGGCGGTAGCCGCGACCAAAGTGCAAATCGCGCAGCAGTTATTTGGGCAGATCAACAGCCTTTTGGCACTGGAAGCCGACGGCAACATCAGGCCGGGCGGGGAAATCCAGATTGAGGAACCGCTGTCGAAGGTGATCGAAAGCGCAGAACTGATTAAGATGACGCCCGAACAGACTCACGAGCGAGTCCGGCGGAAGAAAGCGAAGTACGGAAAAGCTGCTGAGAAGTTCAAGGAGGTGCAGGAGTATCGCAAGCAGAACGGCCTGCCTTACATTCAGCGGCCGGAAGAGAAAGGCGGTGCGGCATGAGCGCACGGCTACTTCCGATTCCCAATAAGGGTGAAGATCAGAAAAGCGATAAGATGAAGATCTCCGCCGAATGGGATGCGTCGGCGCTCCAAGCGCTAGCGGAGTTTTTGTTGTCGCGCGCGCTGCGTAGAGAAAGTGAGAAGCAAGACAAGCTGAAGGCAGCTTAGAAAGCACGAACAAAGCCTTGAGTTTTATGGATTGTCAAAGTAAAGTGTGGTTATGAACCCAAAGAAAAAGAAAGCAAGAATGGGACGCCCGCCCAAACCGCCGGAGCTTTGCCGCTATTCACAGGTCACTATCTCCATGACTGCGAGCGAGCTTCGGCGGTTGAAGGGCGTGGCAGAGCGCAAGGGAATGTCGATTAGCGAACTGCTGTTGGAGCCTTGGCGAGAGGAGAAGAAGTAATGGATACAGCCGCTACTGAATCTAAAGCGATTTTCTATCTGCGGGTATCGACAGACCGGCAAGCGGATGGCGCAGCAGCGCAGCTTGAATTGCTGCGAGCGGCGGCGCGTAACGTGGGCATGGATCTCCAGATTTCGCAGGACGCATTGACGAGCGCGATCGCATTCCGAAAAACGGAAGTGGGGTCGCTCTATCTTGACTTCGGCATCAGCGGTTACTTCGATTCGACACGCCCGGGCTACCAGAAATTCCTGAAGCGCGCGCTATCGGATGCTTCAATCACGCATGTCTTCACGCCTGCCCGTGACCGCATCGCGCGTCCGGAAGACGCGGCAGAATTTGCATCGCGTGAACATCGAATCCGCGCGGCAGGTAAGACACTGGTCGTGGGAACTAAGGTTCTTCTTCCCCTGCGCCGCGGCGATGACAACATCGTTGATACGATTACGGCTTCGCTGGAATACGGCCAGGGCCGCGCTTACCTGGACGGGCTTGCGAACAAAATGGTGGCGGTGAAGGCCCACAAAGCGAAGGCTGGCTGCTGGACAGGTGGTCGTGCGCCGTATGGGTTCGTGCGTGTCCTGCTTGATCCGCAGGGCTGCGTGGTTCGCGCGCTGAAAGACGGAGAGAGCATTCGCCAGCCAGGCTACACGGTCTCGCTGCGCTGCGGCAATCTTGATTGCATCCAAGTGTGGAATGATCTCATCCTTAGAAATTACGATCCGTCAGGCGGGAACATCGGCGGAAAACAGATCGCGAACTTATTGAATGCGCGCAATGTCCCATCGCCCGATGCGGGACGATCTCGGCGCGGCAAGTACGATCAAGATGCGCGTCAGGTGCCGGGAACATGGACAGGCAGCATGGTCTATGCGCTCATCGACAACCCAGCAATTGTCGGTGTCCTGCGCTATGGCAAGCGCGGCATGGGTGAACACGCTCGCTTGGGCGAAAATGGGATTCCGCGCAAGCTCACGAGCGCCGAAGCACCTTCGCCTGACGCGCCGGCAAAGACGATCGAAAATCCTTTGGATATCCAGATTGCAGTGCAAGGGAATTGGATGTTGAAAGACGGCTCGTTGCTCGGTGTTGACGGCAAGAAATGCTTTCAGGCGGACCTGAGTGTCTGGGAGCGCTGCCAGCGTAAACGCAAGGCGAACGCAGGCTCACAGCGCGGCGTACCGCGTTGTCATGATCCGTACAAGTATCCAATGGCCGGCCTTGTGCGCTGTTCAGACTGCGGAAATGTCATGCACGGCATACCGTCGGCGAGCGGGCTCCGCTACACCTGTGGAACGTACATCAATAGTGGCGGTGCGAAGTGCGGTCACAACTGGGTTCTGCAAGAGAATCTGTTGCCGGACGTGCTCGCGACGATTCGTGAAAGTGCACTACCCAAGGTTGAAGACCTGCGCAACACACTGAAAAAACTGGTGGCAGAAAGAATCGCCGTTGCAAGAAGTGTTGACGATGGCGCAAGTCTTCAGACGGAACGTGATCGTCAGGCGCGAATCGTTCAGAAGTCGCTTGAGTCGATCTCCACAGCGCAAGATGAAGACGAGCGCCAGGGTCTCCGCCAGATCTACCGTCGCGAACGGGCGAAGCTAGAGGGCATTGAAGCCGAGCTCAAGTCATCGAAGGTTGAACAGACGATTGAAAAGCCGACGAACGACCTGGTGGAAGCAGCAGTACAGGAGTTGGTGGCGCTACGTTGCAAACTAGACGACATCACAGATCGCCGGGAAGTCGCACAGCTCTTGCGGTCGCTGAACGTGCGCGTCTGGTTGAAATTTAAAAAAGCGCACTGGGGCAAACGTCTGGTCAACAGGCTAGATACTGGAGTGATCTGTATCGGCCATGCGCCGAATCCCCCGGGCGTGGTGGACTCGTTAGGCATGGTCAATCGGGGCGACAGGATTTGAACCTGCGACCTCTGCGTCCCGAACGCAGCGCTCTAATCCAAGCTGAGCTACGCCCCGTAAGGCTATGTGACGAATGTTCAGTGCGCGGTTCGATGTTCGGGAGTGTACTGCGTCGAACCGACGCTTACTTTCGCCGCAACCTTGTGGCTGCGACTCCAGTTCAGCGACCGGGAAGGGGAGTATACCTCGCGAGGTTTCGAACGGTAGCGGATTTTTGACTTACCTGCTTTTGTGCGAAAGTATTCTGTCCTACTTCTTAACAATGTCGCCGCGCCACTCTTTGTTTCTCACGTACTGCGACGCGCGCTCCCACGAAAAGTCGTTGAACAACTTCAGCAGTGATGCCTGGTGATCGCGCATCACGTTTGAGACGATAGCTGGAACCTGCTGGTTGAATTCCTTGTAGTACGCCAGCCAGACGAATCCGTTCTTCAGGGAGTCGACTTTTCCGGTCGCGGCGCCCAGCGCGATGACGATCAAGCGGTCATTCAAGTAGCGGCCCATGTCCCCGTCGCCGCCGTTGCTCTCTTCCCAGTCGTTGAAATGTTTTCTCATCGCGACCACTCGTCGCTGCCATTCTTCGGAATTTATCCAGGACATGGTCAGGTCGTAGGCCAGTCCCGACGCGTCGAGCGGGTCGTCGATTTTCAGGACAATCTTCTGAGCGTCTGGCGACACGACTGGCGGAGTCTGAACGGAAACGGCAATCGGCGCCTGCGCTTTCGATTGTTCGGACTCGGCCGCCACGGCCGGCGTTGCGTCCGCGGGCATGGCGAAGGGTGCGCTCAATTGAGCGGCCTCGGCGTGCGACGTGGAATACATGTCCAGCCGATCGACCAGATGATCGAAATTGAAGAGCCAGACGGGCGCGGCGGCAGCAGGCGCCAATTCCGGGCGGTCTGGCGTTGTGTCAGGGTCCTGCGCCAGCGCGCAAGAAGTCAGAAGGACGGCTAAAGCCAATGTGGCGTATCGCATCATTACGCACCCTAAGCGTCCGTCTGCGCGCTGCTGAGTTACTACTTACCGGCATTTCACAAGATCACACTAACTGCCTAGTTGAACTTGCCTTGCGTGTCAGAGTCGGAAAAAAACTCTACTTCAGATTAGGAATATCCTAGCCTGAAATCTCCCTTCTCACTAGTGCGCAGTGCAATGCACGTAAGTTGCCCCATTTTTAGTTTTTTTCAAGCTCCACTTTACCGAATTTTTTGACCCTTCAGCAAAATATTCCGCGCATCTATTATCGTCGAAAGCGCTTATGGACGCGAACTAATTTGGCTTAATGCCGCAATTCGATGCGCAACCTCCTTGCGCCGTCGGAGTCTAACCCCATGGTTTCGGAGGCCCAATCATGAAAGTCCCCCTGGTGGCTTGTCTTATCGTCGCTGCGTTGTTCATCTCGTTCTGCTCATCAAGATTGAAGGCCACGTCTCAACAGAAGCCGTGCCCTGTTTCGCTGACCAATCCCGACGGTCAGGAGATGTTGCTGGAGAAATACGACCTGCGCGTCGCCATCGACGGGCCGTTGAGTCTGACTGAAATGGAAATGGTCTTCCGCAATCCACAAGCGCGGCGCATGGAGGGGCGCTTCCTTTATCTGCTTCCGCCCGGCGCGACGATCAGCCGCTTTGCCAAAGAAGTTGACGGACGATTGATGGAAGGCGAAGTCGTCGAACGGCTGCGCGCGCAGGCGGTTTACACTGAGATTCTGCAGTCGATGCGCGATCCGGCGCTGCTGGAGCTGGACCAGGGCAACCGCTTTTCCGCGCGCGTGTTTCCGATTCCGGCGAACGGAACGGTGCGTCTGCTGCTCGCGTATTCGCAGCGCATTCCGGAGCAGGGCGGGGTGCGGAAATTGACTGTGCCGCTGGCGGGCATTCCAAAGATCGGCGAATTCAATTACTCGCTGGTGGTCAACGATCTTCCGGGACAGCAACTGCAGCCGATCGATGGACTGGAAGCCAAAGCGGGCGAAGCGGCGCCGCATCGCGTCATGAACGCGCTGCCCCGGAAGGACTACACGCCCCAGGCAGACTTGGAATTCGCATTCAAAGTTGATCCCGCATCGCCGCGGTTGCGCGCGCTGCACGCCGGCGATTTCCAGATGCTTTCGTGGCGCTCGGACGACTATACCACGGACTTCAAGGAGCCGGTCCGCGAGTGGGTGTTCTATTTCGATACGTCTGCGTCCAACGCGGATATGGAGAAACGACGGCTTGACGCGATTCGCGCCTTGTTGTCTGCGCACAAAACCGAAGGTCAGAGCGCATTCGCTTTCGACGTCGAAATCAAATCGATTGGCTTGACGCAACCGATAACCGATCGAAATCGCGGATCGGATTACGACTACAACGTTGACCCGATCGTCGATGCGCTGCGCGCGCGCCACGCGCTCGGTGCGACGAATCTCGAAGCGGCGCTCAAGCACATTGGCGACGCGGCTCGCGCGGCGCAGAAGCCGCAGCGCTTCGTGCTGGTGAGCGATGGCATCGCGACGATGGGCGCGCGCGAAGTCCACGAGCTGCTCGCGGCGCTGGGCGAATGGCCCGATCGGCATGTGCTCGAGGCGCTGGTTATCGGCGCCAAGCAGGATGAGCGCGTGCTGTCGGCCATCGTCGAGAAGACACACGGTCGCATCGTCATTCTGCCGCTCAACGACCACACGGAGGGCGCGGGGGCAAATACGGCGTTAGAGGAACTGCAAATGCCGCCGGGAAAATCGTACGAATTCTATGACGAGAACGCGGCGTGGATCTTTCCGCGCACATTCCGGGACGTGCAGCCGGGCAGCGAACTGGTCGTGTTCTCGCAATTGAAGCCGGGCGCAGCCAGCAAAGCTGGCGTGGTCGCGCGCGGCGGCGACAACAAGCCGATCGATACGCAACTGTCGGTGCAGGCTGCGGAAGTTTCCGACTTTGCGCCGCTGCTGCAGCACGAAGCAAACGCCGCTTACCTCAGTCATCTGGAAAAAGCGGAGGACGCCGAGACCAAGCCTGAAAAACGCGCGGAACTGCACAAAACGCGCATCGAAATCTCGGTGAAGAACCGCGTGCTCTGTCCGCTGACGTCCTTGCTGGTGCTGGAGTCTGAAAACGACTATCGGCGTTTCGGCATCGACAGGGCGGAACTGCCGCAGGTCATGGTGGTCGGCGGCAATGGGATCGAAATGAAAAAGCGCACCGCGGACTTGCCGCCCGCGCCGACGCCAAGTGACCGAACGGAAGGGCGCCGAGGGTTGCAACAAGAGTCGGCGGCGAAGTCGAAAGGTCTGGCCGCCGACGCTCCTAAGCCGGAGATGCCTGAATCCGACGCCGCGAAGGAGCTGGAAGAATCCGTCCAGGGGTCACGTGAACCTCGCGCTGACGCGGGGCGGATGCGCGAACTGCGCGCTCGAGATGGGCTGGCGAACGCCAACTCGGCCGTCGAAGAAGGTGCGGACAAAGACGATTCAACAGGAGGCGTGCGACGCATTGAGGCGATGCGCGCCCGTGCGCCCGGCAGCAGCGGCGGCGGAGCGGGCGAAGTCTCCGAACAGTCGATCGACGATGAGAAAAAGGAAGCCGATCTGCGGTTGCTGGCGCCCGCTGCAACGGCAGCGGCCGCGCCGAGACCCGCGTCCGCTGCGCCCGTGGTTGCTGCCGCGGACCCGCAATCGCGGGCGGGCGAACCTCACCCGTTTGCTCAGGCTGCGCAACAGCAGGCCGCCCAGCCGATGCAGGCGGAGCAACCGGGCAAAGCGGTGCAGGACGGCTCGCCCGCTCTGCCGGAATGGACCGCACAAAATAGTGCGCCAACGGCGGCGCAGTTGCAGGTGTTGCACGCGCAGGTCGCGGCCAATCCACGGGACCGCGGTTTCCGCAACGCATACGCGAACGCACTGTTCCGCGCGAAGAAGTGGGATGAGCTGCAGGGACAGGCGTTCGAATGGCTGCCGTTCGATCCGGAAAATCCGCAGGTCTACGAGTATCTCGGCAAGAGCGCGGCGGGACTGCGCGACTTCGATCTGGCGCTGCGCGCGATCACCTCGATCGCGGAGATCGCGCCCAATCGCGCCGCGCTGCTGGCGCGCGCGGGATGGCTGCTGCTGAGCGCCGAGAAGTACGACATGGCCGAGCAGATGTTCCGCGAGGCGTTGAAGAATCGCAAAGACGACTCGAACCTCTATCGCGGTCTGGGCGCCACGCTCTGGCTGGCTGGAAAGTTCGAGCAGGCCGCGAAGGAGCTGGACGCCGCGAGCCAACTGACGTTCAACGCGCGCTACGGCGACGCCCGACGCGTGATCCGCGAAGAACTGGCGTACGTCGTGCGTGCCTGGGCGGCGGTCGATGCGCCTGCGGCAGGTAAGTTCGCGCAGACCCATCTTTCGGATGCCGAAATGCAGCGCACCGACGTGCTGCGCGCCACGCTCTGCTGGGAGACCGATGGCAACGACGTCGATTTGCATGTCATCGACCCGACAGGCGAGGAGTGTTTCTACAATCACGCGCGCAACGCGTCGGGACTGGAGCTGTACTCCGATCAGACGCAGGGCCTTGGACCGGAGGTGATCCGCACCGGCAAGACGATCCCAGGCAAGTACTACGTCGGCGTCAACTATTTCAGTTCCGGCCCGATGGGCGTCTCGCGCGGCGTGGTGATCGTGATGAAGCCCGACAACGGCGTCGTCAAACGTCCCGAGATCGTGCCCTTCTGCCTGATTCCGGAAGGTTCCGACATGCGTCTGATCACGACTGTGGACTTCTGATCTTGCTGCATCACAAAGAATGCCAGCACAATCGTCAGACCGTCGCGGCGCGATGGTCTGACGATTGCAGATTCTTCCGAATACTCGATTCATCCAACACTTCCTCATCACTCGTTTCCGGCGCTGAATTTCAGCCGCTTTGAAAAACGCGGCGATTTTGCTTGGAAAATACGTACGCGTAGTATATTTACGTCCGTACGGATATTACGGAGAGCTCACTTGGACTCTGCTTCAGACCAAAACTCCAGTCGCCGCGTCTCGTTGATCATCCTCGGCGCGGCGGCGTTCATGGTGGCGTCGGACGCGCGCGTCGTCGACCAACTCCTGAACACTATAAAGGACGACTTCAAAGTCCCACTCAGCGCCGCGGCGTACGTCGTCTCCGCCTACGCGCTGCCGTACAGTCTGGGGCAATTGATTTACGGACCGTTGGGCGACCGAATTGGCAAGGTCCGCGTGATGGCTATAGGATTTACCTGCTTTGCCTGCGGTACAGCGGCCTGTGGCCTTGTGCCTCAGGGGATGGGCGGCCTGTATCTTCTGATCGCGCTGCGGTTCATCACCGGCGTGTTTGCGGCGTCGATCATTCCGCTCTCGATCGCATACATCGGGGACAAATTCGCGCCGGAAAAACGTCAGGCGATGCTCGGACAATTCATGAGCGCCCTAATGCTCGGCAGCGTGCTTAGCGGACCGATAGGCGGCGCTTGCGGACAATATCTTACCTGGCGTGCGGTCTTCCTGGTGTTGGGCGGTCTGTCGATGTTGGTCATGATCGCGTACTGGAAAGCGGCGCTGCATGAGCGCGCCCCGGTCCATGATCCTAGCAAACCGCGGACGCCGGTCGTCAAGGGCTACCTCAATGTGCTGGCCAACCCAAACTCAAAGGTTGTGTTTCCTGCCATATTTCTGGAGGGATTTTTTCTGTTTGGCGGCTTCGTTTATCTGGCAACCTCGTTGCAGAATATCTTTCAGTTGAAATTGCTGCAGGCTGGTATGCTTATCAGCTTCTACGGACTGGGCGGGCTGACATACAGTTTCACTGCGAAGAAAATTCTGAAGAACCTGAAGCAGTGGCAGATGGCAGCGCTGGGCGGCACGTTGCTGATGTGCGGATTTCTGATCGCTGCGGCGCTCCGAAAGCCTTTTTGGTGGCCGGTGATTCCCGGCGCACTGATGATCGGGTTTGGTTTCAATTCGCTGCACAGCACGCTCCAGACGAAGGCCACCGAACTGGCCCCGAAGGCGCGCGGCACAGCCGTGTCGCTGTTCGCGTTCTTCTTTTTTCTTGGCCAGTCATTGGGCGTGCAGGCTGGCGCGCAGCTCGGCACGGCGCTTGGCTCTACCAACCCCGACGACGGTAAGTTCTATCCAATATTCTGGGGTACATTTATCGCCGCGGGGATTGGGCTTTTCCTGACCGCGATGTGGGTGGCCTCGCGCCTGCCGAAGATGGCGCAGGAGCAGGTTCCGGCGGCGCCGGCGTTCAGTGGTGCGCCGCAGACCGCCGTGGCCGCCAGCAAATAACGCGGACGCGGCACGCGGCAAATTCTCAAGATTTTCTATCGCAAATTACGCGGTTCGATTACACCAGACGCGTCGCGCGCCGTCAGGAACGCGCGCGCGTTTCGCTCGATAAAAGCGAGCCGGACCGCTCGTCTATCCCGCCGGCGTCTCGCCGGCAGTTTTCCGGAGGGTGGCCGGCGAGACGCCGGCGGTACAAAAACCATGAACGATACGCCCCTGCCGCCGCTGCCTACTGAGCTCGCTAAGAACATCGAATCCGCGAGTGCGTTCGGAAACCGTCCGCGCAGTGAGCGGCTGGCGGCGCCTGCGACGGTCGCCGAGACGCTCCACAAGCGCGCGGCGGAACAGGGCGGCGATCCGTATCTCACGTATCTGGCGGAAGACGGGGTGGAGCGCCGGTACACGTACGCGGAGTTCTACCGCGAGGTCCGGCGCGCGGCGGCGATGCTGCATGTCTTTGCCGGCGTGCAGCGCGGCGAGCGGATCATCACCGCGATGCACAACCACGATCAGGCGATCATTCTGACTTTCGCCGCATGGCACCTGGGCGCCAGCGTCGTGCCATTGAACATGGGCGAGGACGACCGCCGGCTGGCGTATGTGCTGGAACATTCCCGCGGCAAGGCGTTGTTTGTGCTGAGCGAATACGCCGACCGTCTGCGACCGCTGGCGCAGACGGTCAGCGCGATCGAAGAAATCGTGCGCGTCGGCGGTTCTGCCGGCGAGGGCGAAATCCGGCTGGAGAGCGTGCTGCCGCCGGTCGACGTGCCGCAGTTCGCCGCGCCGGACGGCGTGCAGCCGGACGACGAAGCTTTGATTGTTTACACTTCTGGAACAACTGGCGCGCCGAAGGGCGTGGTGCTGACGCAATACAATCTGATTGCCGACGCGTTTGCCATTACGCAGTGGCAGAAGCTGACGCCGCAGACTCGGATGATGTGCGTGCTGCCCATCCATCACGTCAACGGCATGGAAGTGACACACGTGACCCCGCTGTTCTTCGGCGGTAGCGTGGTGCTCAACCGGAAGTTCAGCGCACGGGGATTCTTTCCGACGATCGCGAAGTACGGCGTGCACGTCGTCAGTGTGGTTCCCACGCTGCTCCAGTTTCTGCTCGAAGCCACACCGCCGGAGTTCGACGCTCGCCGCGACGCTCCGACGCTCCGCCACATCATCTGTGGAGCTGGGCCGTTGACGGTGGATCTCGCGGCGCGCTTTGAAGATCGTTTCGGCATTCCGATCTGCCACGGTTACGGGTTGAGCGAGAGCACCTGCTATTCCTGCTTCGTGCCGATTCCCAGCGTCGCCGACGGCGGCGTCCGGGAGCCCGCGCACCGCGCTTGGATGCGCGACTTCGGCTATCCATCAATCGGCGCGCCGATCGCGTGCAACGAGATGGCCATCCACGACGAATACGGCCGCGCGCAGGCCGAGGGAGTCAAGGGTGAGATCGTGATCCGCGGGCATAACGTGACTCCCGGATACTACGACAATCTGAAAGCGAACGAGGGCGCGTTCACGCACGGCTGGTTCCGCACCGGCGACGAAGGCTTCTTCAAGCGCGCGCCAAACGTGAAGGGGGAGCAGGGGCAGGAGGGCGGGGCGCCGTTCTTCTTCATCTCCGGCCGCTTCAAAGAGCTCATCGTCCGCGGCGGCGTCAAGATCTCACCGCTGGAGGTCGACGAGGTGCTCAATGCCATTAACGGCGTTCAGGCGGCGATGGCCGTGGGCTTCGAGAACGTCACGTACGGCGAAGAAGTCGGCGCGTACGTCGTGCGCAAACCCGGTTCGACGGTGAGCGCCGACGCAGTGTTGTCGGCGTGTCGCGCCAAATTGGCTCCGCACGCCACTCCGAAAGTAGTGGTCTTCGGCGAAACGTTTCCCGTCACCAGCACGGGAAAATATCAGCGCAATACGCTCAAGCCGCTGTTTTCCGAATGGAAAGAAGCGCAGTTCCGCTGACGGGGCCGTGCGATTACTTCGGATCGGCGTACTTCGATATTTTATCGTCCACGCCTTTGTTGTTAGTCTCCACGTCCAGCCTGTTGTTGTCGTCCTTCTTATCTTCGCGGTATTCGGTGCCGCGATGCGCAACGCCCATGGCTTTGGCGACTTCGCGGTCCTCGGCCAGCCGCGTCGCCGGCGTCGCGGGTTTGACCGTAAAGTCGACCAGTTCCTGCCGGAAGACTTCCTGATTCATGAAGTACTTCGAACGCCGCACGAGACCCACGTTGGGCGCGAACCAGTAGCGGAAGATTTCGCTGCGGTCGTGGTTTTCCTGATGCGCCACGGCGCAGTGATCGAACGTGCCTTTTGGTGTGGCAATGCTGCCGTTGGCGGTTTCGATCTGGAAGTAGAGGTCCTTGCCGCCCGGGCCGGTGACGATCCATTTGTAACCGGTGTGCGGCGGCAGGATCAGCATGTAACTGCGCCCGCGCTGGCTTTGGAAGCCGACATAGCCGCCCTTCTTGGACCAGACCTGCTCGGCCGTGTCGTACATGGCGCGGTAAGTGAGTTCATCGACGGCGGCGCGCAGTTCCAGCGCGATTCGGCGCGCGACGTTGGCGCCGCTTTTCTCCACGGTCGCGACTTTGCCGCTGTCGGGATCGATCACGTCGGCTTTCGATTCCAGGTGTGCGTCGGGATCGTCCTGCGCTGGCGCCTTGATGTCGTCGTCGATGCCGGCGGTCGTGATGGTCTGGCCCGCTTCCAGGCGCTGCAGCAGCGGGCGGTCGAGCAGCCGGTATTCCCAGCGGTTGCCGTCGCGCAGCGGGAAGTAGTCGGTCTTGGGCACTTCCTTTTCGCAGCCGTAGATGACCAGCAGCGTGGCGAACAGCAATGATAGGACGCGGTATGTCTTCATGTTGGTTTCCCAAAGATGTTCGAGCTTTTATCGGACGTTCAAGCGGCTCGAAGCATCAATTTATCCCGCTGTTTACGGCACGCTGAACTTCGGCAGCGCGACCTTGGCTTTTTCCGCCTGTTCTTTGGACACGCCCAGGCGTTCAAAGCGCAGGAAAAATCCCCAGGCGCGGCCCTGGTTCAGATCCATCGCGATGGCCAGGCTGTGGATCCCGGCTTTAACTTTCAGCGGCACGATTTTGGCGTCGGGCAGCGCGGGATTGGTTCCTTTCATGTCGATGTAGACTTCTTCCTCGTCGATCCAGACCCGGATCGGACCGTCGTAGCCGAAACGCATTTTCAGATCCATGTCCTCAGCCAGTTCCATGCTGTTGAAGAAGACGGCCTGACCGGGCTTACCGCCCCAGTCCAGATGCATGTCGCAGAAATATCCCGGGAACTTTTTCACGCTGAGCTGCTGCTCCGCGGACGGGGCCGGCGCCTTCCACTGATCCAGTGTGGTCCCTTCGGGAAGAATCGTGCTGACTTGCCAGTCGACTACAAATCCCGTCATGGGCGGGGCGCCGCCGAGCGAGCGCGGTCCCAGCACGGGAATGGGCATGTCGCGCGCGTCGGTGATATTCACCACCGGCGAAAATCCGTATCCGTAAACCAGCTTGGAATTGACGCCGTTGGTCAGGTCGGCGTAGAGCAGCGCGGTATCGTTTTCCAATTCGACTTTGAACACCGCGTTCGTGTTGCGGCCGTCGGGATCGATCAGCGCGAAGCCCGTGGGATAACCGTCGCTCTTTAACCCGCCGACAACGTGCTTGAACTTCACCGCGATGCGCACGACGCCGTCTTTGACGCTTTTGCTGAGCGACGCGACTTCGGGCGCGGGATTCTCTTTCTTGTTGCCGTAGACGAAGTAATCGGCCAGACGCGCCAACCGCACTCCGAGTCGCGAATAGCCGGCGCTGCTGATGTGAATGCCATCGTCGAGCGAGAGATCGGCCGCTGAGACGCAAGCGCAACGTTTGATGTGCTTGTGCAGATTGGCCTGATGATCCTGGATCGCATTCCACCCACGGCAGTCGGGCGAGGCCGTAAAGTACTTTCCAATCTGGACCAGGAAAAAGGGCAGCGTGGGTTGGCTCAAGTCTTCGCGGATCGCCGCGACCAGCTTCTGCATGCGCTCGACGTAGACCGGCGCGTCTTTGTCGTTGGCGTCGGATTCGCCCTGATACCACAGTACGCCGGCGACCGGCTGACCGGTCAGCTTCCAGGATTTCAGCATGGAGCCGTAGAGCGACTTGCCGCCTTCGCCCTTCTTGTCTGGCGACCACTGCTGCATGCTGGTGCCGCCGTGCGCGGTGCAGATAAGTCCCTGCGGAACGCCGCTGCGCTTGAACAGTTCCGCGCCGAAGAAGATGCCAGGCCCGACGCCTTTCGTGGCCTTCTTGCGTTCCCTCGCGTAGACCGAGCCGGGATGCGGATCGGTAATCGGATTGGCGTTGTGGACGAGGTCGGGGGATTCCATGAGGAAGTGAATCGGCTCGACCGCGACGTCCCAGTGTCCGTCCATGTATTGCGCGTGAACTTTGGGATGCGGCTTCGGCGCGCGATCCAGATTGCCGCAGCCCTGCATGTTGCTCTGCCCGGCCAGCAGCCAGACATCACCGACGCTGACTTTCGTCACCGTCGCTGTCTCTTTCCCAACCGCGAGCTTGATCGTGTACGGTCCGCCGGCGGGAATGCCCAGGAGCTTCGCCGAAAACTTCGCGTTACTCGCGCGCCCCACTTTGCGCGCCGCCCAACCCTTTAGCGGCTTGGAGCCGGCAGAGATGGTGGCGAGCACATCGCCGTCGGTCGCGCATTCGCCCGTGACAGTGGCGTTGGCGCCGGACTTCAGGCGTTGGAGAACTTGACCTGGCATCAGGCCGTGCTGGATGAGCATTTCAGGGACTCCCTCCTTGATCTGACTGAATTTGATGGCTGGGGATCTTATCCGAGGGGGCGAATTTTGAATTCTTAAATTTGAATCTTTCGACGTTGCTTGCGATCCGTAGGAGCCGGTTTTGAGTTTTGAGTTTTGAGTTGCGCTTCGCGAAGCGCGGATGCTCGGAATTGTGACGTTCTCTCGCATGAAGCTTGTAATTCGGGCGAATACAATGGATTAGAAGAGCAACTCCTTGCTACTGTGGAGCTTGAATCTGGCAATGACATCCAAGAGTTACGGTCCATTACCATTAAGTGCTGGGACACTGCGA